>Ga0307513_10005847_pt1 | contig 16165 bp, 5 predicted proteins | sample 15_EM_MG_FD_202174 | JGI IMG/M metagenome (GOLD analysis project Ga0307513, IMG submission 202174) | Populus trichocarpa ectomycorrhiza microbial communities from riparian zone in the Pacific Northwest, United States - 15_EM | ecosystem: Host-associated > Plants > Roots > Unclassified | place... | reverse complement strand
CCAATCTTTCTGTGCTTTTAGGTAGCTTTTGTTCGCTCGCATTTGATGTATTCTGCCGGCCTTAAACTTTGGGAGAGTCATGAAGTACCAGCATTCCCTATACGGGGGTCTGTATTCGTAGTATGGTAGGTATTCCCAGTCCACCCATGTCTTCTGTATCTTCTTTCGGACTGCATCCTTAGCTTCGACCCAGGATTTAGCTGCCTGTTCCGTTACCATAGATAGCCTGTTTGGTTTTATCGGGAAGGGTCTTGCGGTGTAAAAAGACGCCGCTATCGCCCCCACTTCGTCAATCGGAAGCCGGACTTGTGCTGATGTCGTGGAGGTTGAGTTCCAGACCTTCGGGGGCATGCCCCCTTTATTGTTGTCAAAAGCTTGTCTCCTATTCGTTGGATACCTATAATCATCGACCACAGGATAGCCTCCAGGTAGCATGGCTGTTGCTATGTTGTTGCTTGGGATCGCCGTAGTGATCCTGACCGCCGTCATTTCCCTAGTCTGTCTCATATACAGCTTAATGGGTGCCAGGCACGCTTCGGCAGATACGACAGTGATGTTGGTTGCATAGAAAGCATTGGTGATCCACCGAAGGACTCTGTTCCAAAACTTTTGCATTTTGTCGATCATTGTTACTGTTGGGTCGAAAATCTCAGCCCCGTATAGCAGTATAGGTAGGATTATGCCCTTCGCTAAGCGCCTGGCCCCATAGGGGGTCAGGCCTTTTCCGGGCATTGACAATCTTTGTATTCGAAGGAAAGCCGCTTGGGCCAGCGTCAGTCTTTTCGTAAAGTGCGTTGAAGTCTCACCGTTGTCTGTGAGCCAGAAACCAAGCCATTTTATCGCTTTTCCCGCCGGCTGGACAACGTGGGACTGAAACATTATTGGGCACTCCGATCGGTCCCCCTTCTCCCTTCGGGTTCTCCAGTGCATCATTTCAGTCTTCGCAATGCTGAAGGATAGGCCTAGACTAGCAGCCGCAGAGTTAATACTCCGGACCCTTTCCTCCAGTATTTGTGTGTTTCGGTACCAACTCGTTGACGAGACCGTTATTTGGAAATCGTCTACGTATGAGGATGTGAATGTGTCCGTTTGCTCACCGTCGGGGTGCAGAGACCTGACGTATATTATAAACAGTAAGGGCGATAGCGGTGATCCTTGAGGGATGCCCTTGTTAACCATGTTCTGGGTTCTAGGGCTGTCCGGGTAGGCCAGCGCGATTTCTCTTGTGCATATGAAGTTGGATATCCAATCGGCCAGATACTCGGGCACTTTTCCATTGGCACCTAGTAGGTCGATCAGTTTTTTGTGATTAACATTATCGAAACCCCCTTTGACGTCCAGGAAGACTGAAGAGACTTTCTTCCCCGCAAACTGGGACTCGCGTATCCAATGGTTTAATGACAGAGCTGCATCGACTGTTGATCTTTGTGGTAGGCTCCCCGTCTGGTTGATGCAGTACATGTCAGTCTTGTAAGCAATCGTCATCAGCCTTTGGTTGATGATTCGTTCCGTGATTTTCAAGAAGGTTTGCATCAGGGCAATGACCCTGAAGCTCGCGCAATCAGTATAGTCCTTTTTGCCAGGTTTTGGGAGTATGATTCCGATCGATTTTTTTAGCATTGGCGGGTGGATGCCCCATTCTAGCATGTCCTCCACCAACTTTGGTATTATACCCTCCTCAATCCTGTGTATGTTTTTCCATACCCCATATGGTACCTGATCGGGTCCCGGGGCTGATCGGTTGCTGCATTTCTTCAACACCTCAGAGACTTCCCCTGATGACTTATTGCCGCTTAGCAAGAAGATAATATACAAGTAGTAAATTTAGCAGCAGTATAGTTCAAGTATTTTTCCAAGACGCAGACCACAAATTTAATGATATCCAAATTCTACGGCGTCTCCAACAATTAATGCAATTCAAAGAAGAAAAACTAGGCACCGGAGAGGAAGTGGGAGAGAATAAGGTTTGGGTTTTGTTTTTTAGTAATTAGAGCCCTTGCCACTTGCACAACATGGTTTGACAGGACGCATCCCTGGTTAGAGAGATAGAAATATGTTGCATCCGCTATGCCTTGTTTGCCGCGGATATAGTGCTGTATATGTTAAAGATTTTGCACTATCTTGTTGAGGCATTAGACTCAATCTCAGATCAAATTATCCGGAAATTTGTTCAAAGAGCCAAAGAAATACCTGATGCATATTGTCGGAGAATATCATATGGTTCTCCCTAATTCTAAGAATCCGTTAAGTACAAATACAAAAGTTATATGCATGTCACTGATATACTGGACCCTGAGGAATAGACCGCAGTCACGTGCTGCATTCATAGATATTTTGCCCTCCGCTTGTCCTGTCACTTTTATTACGATACCGGTAGCCTTTTCAAAAGTTATAGTAACTAGAGCCCCTTACTCATTTTCTCTCTCCCCGTCCCCCAAATCCAGCACCCACCAAATCCAAATCTGGACCCACATGTGGCACTCGTTTTCCGCCTAGCACACGTTCTGGACCGCTTGAACTATAAGGGGTAATCCACCGCAGGTGTAACTACCGGTACCACGGCTCCCACAAACCTGACAAAGACAAAGTGTGGATTGTAACAACCAATAAAGATGTTGAGGGTTAACAACCCTCGATCCGAGTGCGGGATTTCATCATTTCCTGTGCTAGAGGACTGAACTAAAAGCTAATTAACCAATAGCATCCTTCATTAAAAAGAAGAGTGGATTCAACTCAGACCGCCCCTAATACTCCTACGGTCAGAGACTGCAGTTTTCCCTTCTTTTCCCCTCTACTCGCCCTTTCTCTTGTATACGGATTTCGCAACTCACCTACTAGTTGACCAGACGGAAGATGTCTCATGGTGGATATACTGTACAAGAGTCATGCGAAACACTCTCGATAACTCTACAAAACATATAAGTTAGCCCGTTGTGAGGTTTTCTCAGAAGGTCCGTAATAGTGCTAAAATGAGGTTACAGCCAGAGCTTGGGGCGGCCACTGAAAAGGCGAACTTTCAACCAGACGTCAGAAGGTGGTGAGCTGGCTCCCCTTTGGCTTCCCATCTCCACTAGCAAATTCGATTTTCTCTTGGGGGTTCTGTCAGCAAAAATCTCCAGCCAGCAACTTTGAACACCCCCACTGTACCGGTAATGACAAATTGGCAGTTTGGGCTAAAAGTGAAGCCAAAATTGCACGTCAGGTCGCCGACAATAAAGTGGCAAAAACTGTAGTTTTTAGTGTTAGAATATGGCCCACTTTCATCACAAGCACTTCTATACATGCTGTGCATCCCACTTAAGGGTTTGCGCGGCGCGGCTTCTGATTAAATTCGGGATTACCATGGACCACTACAAATGAGCCTGAGCTGGCGCAAATGGGTTGGTGAGAGAAGCTCCGTCGATGGATAATCGTGGATTGGGGGGGGGGGCGCTAGGGATTCTGTGTCATTGCTGAGTTTATCTAAAGATCGACTCCCTATGTTTCCATATTTATAGTGCTGAAGGTTGGCTTAGAATTTTCCGCCGTGACAGTAGGAAACGATCAGTCAGATCAGTTCAAGATACTCAGTTTTAGCTTCATTATTGCGACCGGATTCCTGTGACTTGGTTTCGTTGCCAAGGGGGTACGCCCTCTCCAAAGCTAAATAGTAGTTTCTCGTGAGCTTCTATAATCTAGCTCAGAATGAGAGCTTAGGGTATCTACCCGCTGTGCTTTTAAAGGCTTCTTGGTGCTACAAGAATAGTGTTCCTTTGTACTTATATTCGCGTGCTTGCATTATGAAATAGGCTAGGTCTCAACCTCGCCGCAATATTAGGAAGAAGTTTGACTATGGTATCAAGACCTACCTCCGGAAAACCCTTAGCTAAGGTAAGCTACATACAAGGTGGCTGGCATGCGGGTAATTTGCAACCCCTCTTTAGCGCTTCTCTTAAGGAGTGTCCACCGAGTGATTAAGTACATTCAGGAACAAAAGGGTGGTCAGCAGGGCTAATACCGTGTTAGTATTTCATCAGTACTTCCATACGGAATATGCTCCATGAGGCTCGCTATATAACTTTAAGTACTGGGTAAAGTTCAACAGATCATTCCAGGATAGTTTGGACCACTGGTACAAGATTGGCATTACCTTCAAAGAGATGTTATGATGAAACCGACCTTCCGATAGCCTCCCATCCCTACATGATCTCCTGGGTGAAGGCACCCCCGAGAACACAAGTTGGTAGCTTGCCACTATGACCATATCCGTGCGTCGTGATGGCCGGAGGTTCTGTTCCTATCTGCCGCATCTGTCCTAACGGCTATTTTTCTGGTCGCCAAAGAACCCTTTCTATCTCATCCCACATACCCAATCCTGAACTTTACCACTGGGAGGAACTCCAAGCGAGTGATCATTTGTGATTCCTCCCCCTCTTGGATGAACTCTGGGCACTCCGGCAGAGTATTAACTACCGGCCTAATGAGCAGGCCAAAGCGGACTTAGAGACAGACTTTCTCCCATCGATGTGCATTTCTGGGTCCTTCCATGAACGAAAAATTCAGATGGGATTTGAATGACTGCTCGCTAATCCCATAAGCATGGGATACCGAAATGCCAAGACGTACGGCCAAAATACTCTTGGCATCAAGATGTCCAGGTACTTGTATCTTTCGAATCCAGAGCACCTGCACTAGTATATTTTCTTGAGTAAAAGAGATATTTAGTTTCTTCGCATAGGGTACAGCACAATACTATATCTGCCTGGTTGGGTTTATAGGGCCTGCTACTGGGGGCCTGCTATTCGCTATTCGCTTGAAGTGCGACCATCTAGGGACTTCGTGCCCTCTCATTTGCTCGGTTGCCCCGAGCCCCAATCCTAACCCAAGGGTACGCTAGCATCTAGCATATGCTTACAACACCCAGGTAGGGTAGTGGTTGACTGAACATGCTACGGCATCTTTCCACAACCCAGCACTCGAATACCTGCGCTGGGAACCGGCCAGGCGATCTCAAGACAAACCGACAAAGCAAACTAGGCCAGACCGTCATTCCTCATTAGATCCGGGATGGTAAACATGTATGCTAGGAAATGTGGCTGAAAATAAAACCCAGCTACCACGGTATGAGGGCGAGGCCCAGAAATAAAAAATATTGGTTTCCGGGGCGCTAGTGCTGTAGAAAACTAATATGTGCAGAAGAAACCCCCCAAGAGCTGTAAAGATAAGAGAGGCTTCTGCCCTATTGAGTATAGTCAATATAGTTTTAATTTTAAGGTCAAGTATGCCTGATTCTACAACTGGGAACGTGGTTGTTTTACTAAGTTAGTAGTAGCCTGCCAATATGCTGCAATACAGTATGATCACGTGTGCTAGACCCAATTGTCACGACCACGTCTAAGACTAGTCTCACGGCGGATTGCATAGATTGAAGTTTAGTGCTCCTATCCAATTGCCGCACTAGAAGGTGTGAAGTCTCCTATTCACTTCGCTCAGTATAAAGTAATCTGGTATCGAATCCCTTGCCGGGGGCGATATCCAACCGCGCAATGAATAGTAAGATCACTTCCTTCGCACTAGGATTAGCTGAATTATACCTAGAAGCATCGTGCACTGCCCACGACCCTTGATATCGTATATTCATTTCATTTCTAGTGGTTGCGTATACCCTAGTACAGGCACACATAACTTCTCAGTAACTGTCAAAATCATCCTGGCTATTGCTTTCCTCCTCACTATTGCTTTCCTCCTCGCTATCGCTTTCCTCCTTACTATCTCTTTCGTCCTGGCTATGGCTTCCCTCCTCCTTCTTGTTGAACATGTCCCGAGCCGCCACAACCCCACCCAGAGCCCAACTAGAAATATTCGCAACAAGTGTGATCAAAGGCGCAGAGCCCGTTGCCCCAATACTCTGACAAATGGCGAACAAGCTGCCTTTCGGGACAAGTCCAATACCGGATTGCCATGCCGCCGCCGCGCTCCCTACGCCCCACCACCAAGAAGTCAGCAAGTGGACATAAATAAGCGATCCTCTACAGCAAAACCCCAGAGCCAAATCTCGGGGGAACAAACCAGCACCAACTCCAGCCCTCGTAAAACCCAATACCCCCAAGAACGGTGGTACTGCGAACCCCACAACCGTTAATCCGACATTCACAGCGAGCAAGTATGGATGCTCCTTTGCATACTTGATCGCATAGTCTTTGACCATATTCGCGATGTTCTCTTTCGCTATGGGAGTTTCTATGGCTGGGAACGTGTTCAACAAGTGATACATGGAATGCCAAAATTCCGTGTCTGAGATTTCGTCCTCCGGGGAAAGCGCCTGGATAAGTACAGCAGAGCAAAGCCTGAGTACATCATCGTCGAGAGAAAGCTGATTAGGCCATTCATCTGCGAAGAGCAATATACGCGTTCCAACAGTTGTGTCAGAGGCGATTGGATGCTTTAGTTCGCCACTGACATCTGTGAGGGCGAGTTGGCAGAGGAAAACATGGAAGAGATCGTGGGAGCCTGAATCCGCCATTTGGGATCTCATATATGCGGAGGTAGAAGGTTTGTTGCACTGTTCCTTCTTGGTGTCTTTGATCATTGACCGCAGGAGTTCAGGCTCATCTTTCACCTGGTCGATTGTAAATCGGGACTTTTCGCAGAAGAACTGACGATAGGTACTCCGGAAGTTCTGGAGGGAAGTCTCCCGGATTACTTGGAGGTCTAGCTCTGAGAAGTGCAAGGCGTTTAATAAATGGTAAATTGAATACCAGAGCTCCTTGTCCGAGACATCGGACGAGGGCGCGACAGCTTTGAGCAGCACATCAACGCAGAGACCCAGGGCCTTGTTATTAAGGACAAGTTGGTTGGGCCATTCATCAGCGATGAGCATAATCCGCCGTCGAACCGGTGTTTCTGAGCCGATAGGATGCCGTAGCCCCTCACTAGCGTCAGTGAGCGCCAACCGGCGGAGGAAGACATGGAAGAGTTCCCGGGAAGCTGGAGCCCACCAGCAGGATCTTTAGTGACTATAACACTAGTAGAATGTGGGGGGGTATCGATCGTTACTTACATTCGTCTGCCGTAGCTTTTTTGAGTATTGACTTCATGATCTCTGGCTTCTCTAGCACTCGTTCGATTGTAGGCTCTACGTTTTCAAGGAAGAACAGGCGGTAATTGATGCGGAAGCTCTGGAGGCGGTTCTCCTCGATTATTCCCAGCTCTGTCTTTGAGAAGTAAAATGAATTCAATATTCTATACATAGAGTACCAGAATTCTTTGTCTGGATCTAGAGTAAGAGCTTTGAGTAAAGCGTCCTTGCAGAGATTGAGTGTGGCGCTATGGGGGTCAATCTGGTGAGGCCATTCCTCAGCAAAAAGCAGAATTCGTTCTCGAACGCTTGTATCAGTTCCAGTCGGATGCCGGAGCTCAGCGCTGACACCGGTCTGTGCTAGTTGTTGGAGGAATATAGAGAACATATTGTTGAATCCTGAAATTCGATAATATGGGAATCAGCTACAGGACATCTTAAATCCGGAGAGGTTGGTTGAAACTCACGTCCTTGCTGAACAGCTTCCTCGAGCAGTAAACCCAACGTTTTTGCACTTCCATCTAGCTCCATTATCCACCCTTTAGTTCTGACGTAGAATTCGTAATTGGTGGTCAGGAATTGCCGGCGATAGGTAATCAGGAAGTCATGGAGGGGTTTCTCCTCGATTACAAGGAGGTCTATATCTGAAAAGTGCAAGGTTTGCAATAGGGAGTAAACAGAACACCACAATTCCGTGTCGGAGATATCAGCATTTGGAGCAAGAGCTTTCACCATTACGTCTTTGCAAAGACCCAGTACATTGCTGTTCAAGTCAAGCTGGTTTGGCCATTCCTCCGCAAAGCGCAATATTCGGTGTTTAACGCTTCTATTTGAGGAGTCTGGGTATCGCAGCTTCCGACTAGCTGTAGAGGATGATAATAATTCGAGCAGTTTACTCAAGAGTGAGCGGTAGTCCGGGGCTTAAGCAGGTCATTAGCCATTAAAGGGCTGGACAGGGCCGGAGAGGTAAACCAAAACCTACCCGCCTGTTTAGTGGCCTTAAGCATCAAGTTCAGGATCTCAGGTTTTTCTTGAACATCTTTGACCTCAAGGCCAGTGCGAGCGATGAATATTTGGCGGTAGTCTTCCCGGAGGTTCCGGATTGAGTGATTCCGTATTATTTTTCTGTCAGCTGCCGTTAAGTTCATAACTTCTAAACTATCTTTCTTTTATCGGAAAACCTAAACCGCGGCGATTGGTAAAAGGGCGTCAAAAGGGGACTTTAGAGAGGCTTTAGTTATTGGCATGTGTGGGAGGTGAGGAGTGCTAGAGGGGTTTTTATCACTTTCTAGGTAGCTATTAGTTTTTAGGCCTCCCACTTCTTACTACCAATAGCAGGGAGTATTGTAATGGGGGTGTTATCCAATGCGATTCTGCGCGCTATTTTTAATAGAACTACCGAGCGGATAAGAGGCGGCACAGAGCGCTTAATCACATCCTGCGTGGGTGCTACGAGAGCCTGCTGTTGTCCGGAAAGGTCACTTCGGTTGTTGACCCATAGCGGCTCCTGAAAGCAGTAGATGGATGTGTAGAACAACAAATAGAGGATGATTTGTTTTTCTCTTATCCTGCATTATAGGCTGCCACTGTGCTACCTTCTGTCAGTACCCAAGTGCTCTAGATAGTGATAGCCACGATCATGATCGAGGGGACCCCATGATCGAATGATCGATCAAATGGGTAGGTCCTGATCGGGTGATCGATCACGGCCACTGCTCGAGCATGATCGATTTTGTATCTATTAAGTAGGAAATATTCATTCATATGGATTACCAGTATTTACACCCGTGTTATAACAAGAACAGAAGATCCCTACCCTATCGTTCACTTAGGTATCATGGTAATTTGTGGAGTGATTGATTGCTGTGTTCTGGCCGGGCCTCCAGTCCCTGTGGTGGGGTACTCACAGGTCGCGCGGGTGGTACTTTCCAGATGTACTGCGGGATAGGCAGGTTGGGCTGGCGTGCCCCGGGATTGTACTGCTGTTAGGTGTTGGAAAGCCTGGACGGGTGTCGACTCCTTACTTTTATAGTTGAATAAAGTTATTGAATAAGTGATTGGCAGTATTCCCTCGTTGCGACAGACCCGAAACTATGGGAGTGGTGGCATTATGACAAAGTCAGTAGTCAGGATGGCAATTTGTCGTTCATTAATATTTATTTAACTATAATAGTAAAGGATGACACCCATCCGGGCTTACCGATCCTCGGTTGAAGAACTAATAAAGTAAAATTTCGCCGGAAGAATTGGCACCTGGTGTGCGGGTAGACTCCCAGTATATAAGTTCATCGCATCACCAATTGATAAGGTTGTGTTGGAAAAGTGATTACGTATTGGCCACAAAACTCACCGCACTTGTTCTATTCTACCTTTACCAGGGTTAGCATGTAATGTTTGCTTCTCTTTTCCGTCACCATAGTTTCCTCTCTTTCCTAACTTTCTTTTGCGGTTCTTTACACTTAATTGCAATACGAATCTCTTCTTGGGTTCGCGATATTTCCAACAGGTTACAAGGGTGATTGGTCATTATTCAAGATGCTCGAGTATACTCGATGATAGTCGAGCATGATCGAGTAGTACTCATGATCGAGGGACCCCTATGAGCGAGGCTGATTGAGCAGACTATAGTCGAGCAAAACTCGATCTTGATCTGATCGTGGCCATCACTAGCTCTAGATCTTTTCCGGTGGCTGTTACCACAGTTGGCATCGGTCCACCACCAAATATTACTTCAAGCAAGGGTCAGAGCCAGACAACCACTCGGGTCAACCTCATAATCCTGATATAGACTGAACAGCCCCTCAACATTCCAGATAAGGCTTTTATTCTCGTAGGTGAGGTAGAGAACCGGAAATAGAGGGCTCCTCCTAGTTTATATTCCTTCTCCTACCTCTGTGATGGATAGTTCACTTCGATGAAATACCCGAAGCCTCGATGGGGGGTGGGGTGACAGAAACCAAGTAAAAATATACGACATCAAAGATATCTGAGAGAACTAGCCGGGAGAGAAGGCTAGGATTAAAGGGAGAAGGGTGACGAGACACAAGACCTTGGAAAGGCAAAAATCAAAGAACAAGGACTGATCTGCTGCTACTATATGGAATCACCCATTTGAGATAAAAGACTCAACGCCGAGTTAACGACACAATTTCACCACTAAACGCCGTTCCGAACTCTGAACCTCTAAATATTGAATGTGCAGACCTTGGTATCTGTACCAAGACTCAGACTAACTCCATTAGAGCAAGTACCACTCAAACCCATCAACCAGCGCCAGGATGATACTCCCATAACAGCCCAATAACGTACTAGACTAGGAGGTTGATCAGACACAGAGAACAGGTTTGTCTGTGAATTCGCACAAATCCTCAGTGCTGGAATTTCGACCCCGGAAACCTCCCAGTTCAGCACCAAAACAAGGCGCTCTAGAAATATCTCCCGCCCTTCCCAACCCTCTATTCTTAATGTTGTGCCTCTATTGAGTTTCCAGATTACTACTTTTTTGGTGCGTTTTGACTAATTCACTTCCCCGTCTACGGCAATCCGCTTCCCGGTCCGCTACGTTAAGCGGAAATGTTTGATGACGGGTTTAGGAGTCAAAAACTAAGATGTCCGAATAATTCCTCGCACGTTATTATACCGGACGGTAAGAAGTCCCCAGAGCCGACGAAAATTTGAGAACACAATGAGCAAGGATCAGAAGAGGGGGTCAATCATCCATCGTTCTCTTCTGACAAGGACGGGGAGGAGGATGGTCATTGCCTTGCCAAGACATTTACACCCTGTCAACGACAAGCTCGGGAGATTTTTCATGGATATAGGATCCAAGGTCGAACGGACATCCTTCTGAAGCGCAGAGGTATACGGTAGTTGGCAACCTACCGCTAACCCCTCTCTCCGACCAACAGACAGCTAGCGCCAAGCGACTCTGCTGACACCCGGTCTACCCTGTAACAATTCCGTCCAATAAATAGCGTCCCACCACATGTTCCTCATCTCCGATGCATAATTGTGAACCGCGTCGATTGAATTGCAGCCGCTTGACAATACTGCGCAAGTATTCTTCGGGTAGTTTTGCAACTTATTGCTGGTAAAGCGGAGACTAATGGCGTGACGTGAGCAAAGCCCTTGAAACCAACCATCGGAGAAGGTAAATTCATCAATATTTCGCTCAGGATAGGCAGCTTTAAAACCCTAAAACGAATGTCTCTGAAGCCAACCTCTTCGTACTGTCTTTCTTTCCTCTTTCCTCTGCTTGTATGCAGCATAAAGAATAGCTTCCATTTCCAACCACTTTGCAATTCTTCTGAAGCCCTCACTAATTGAACCTTTAAGTCCAGCCGAACTTGAAGCATATTTTTTAGAGTTCACAATGCTTGACTCATTCTCTCACCTGTTGAAATCACAATTTGATAACGTTAAGAAAGATCCTTTATTGTAGGGGACTAGAGTCTTCCTATAGGAGAATCGGGAGATGGAGCCTAACCATGAGTCCACCAGCTTAGTACTACTTGAATTTTAAACTTCCGAGTATGAGACTGTTGTAATCGGTTCCATGAAGGAGCAAAGGATGTTGGGAACTAAAGTGCGACTGCTTTGGATTTAGGCCCTGGCCGTACTATTGCAACTCTTGAATGATAGATTTGCTTGGAATGCTGCAACTGATTGGAGGAGTGGGGAATAGTGGTTGCAGATATATCTAGGTGGGGAATGGGTAGGAGGATTCAAGTTGCAGGGCCTTGGTTGAAGATGGAAGCGGTAGTGGGATTGGTACCGTGGTGGCTCTCCAGCATGCTGGTATCGTAGTTTTAGTATACTAGGAACTTTGTATAACTGGTACAGGTACTATGGTTACTGATGAATTTCCTTTAGGATTAGTTTGGTTTCAGGATACAAGCCTTGGGGCTGTAGCCTTGTTATGTAGGAAGAATCATTTTGATACCTAGTTGTTTTATATTTGGTTTCAGGATACAAGGTTGTGCCTCTCACTGATTGTGTTTCAGAAGTATTGTTTGATACTTTCGTTGTTTGAAGTTTTGTTTCAAGGGATCGTTTGATATCTTGAATGTTTTATGTATTGTTTCATAGTATCAATTTGATAGCATAGTTGTTTTAAGATACAAGCTGTGCTTGTAGGAGTAAGGCTTTGGAAAAGCCGGCCAGTCTATTTAAAGGCAGCATCTTTTAGACTTAGAAAGGGCTGACTTTGACTGACTGAGTTTTCAAAATACTTGGTTGGATAGTTACCTCTTCAGTTTGCTATGATAGTAAGAAGCCACCAAACACTTCAAGTTCAAGACTTTAGTGATATTGTTACGGGGTAGCTAACATGGTAGGATTCCGAGCTAACTAGGCCAAGGATATTCAAGACAACGGATTAATAGTCAGGAAGACTCGTAGGTAATTGTTTGATAAAGGTAAGGTAATAAAGTGTAGTCAAATATCAGAGAGTTAAAATATAACTCGCTAACTTGTTATATTGTTAAGGTCTCTTCTCCGTTGCTTGATGATTCTTCAACCACTGGGGGAGAGGCCTACTATTTATACTAATGTTCATGCTACTTTGACTTCTTTAGTTAAGAACTATCTTCTTAACAATTCAGTTTGTCAGAACAAAGTGCAAACACTGTTTGACCCTGAAAACTTGCCCAGCTCAACTCAGAGAATCTCCCGAACTGCTATTTTATCTGAGGGTGTCCCCACTCCACCAGTAGACCCTCTTGAATCTCTCTGTCATGATATACTATATATGAATATGCGGTCTAAATGCCTACATACCAATAGTAATATGGAATATGGAGTGATCAGTTCCGATATCCAGCTATCAAAGCATTATGCAGCAGTATGCATATGCAACTAGAAAATGAGAAAAGTAGTGTTCTCTAAACATCGTTCCAATCAGCTAAATATATCATGAAACGTGCTCTCATCTAGTGGTCCGAGTCATCTTCCAGATGCCTCTAGGAAGCTCATAACTCCAGGAGCTTTTTTTTATATTTTATTTTTTATCTTCATGTATTCGTTGTTTATAGTACAAGAAACTGCGTGGAGGGCAAGCTATGGCGTGAACAAAGCTATAAACAATCCAACGACCCGCTTCACCCCCTCATGGGAAAAATCAAACCCCTCGAACCCAGAGCACACCCCTCCCCCTCATAGCACCTAAGACGAAAGCATGACGGAGCAATACCTTCCTCCAGACACGTAAGGAAAGACATGAATAGAAACCAAACCAGAGCAAGACACAAACCCTTCGGCGGGCCCCCGATAATAAAAGAAAGGAATCTTATGGCCCAGGGCCGACGGAGTGGAAGGATAAAACTACTATTGCCGGAGTATCTAAGGGAATTCCCCGAATCTAATGGCTTAGGGGCAAGGTGGGACAGGGGCAGAGTGCCCGTTGTATCGACGCACCGCAGAATGTAGTCCAAGTCAACGAGGTAGTGCTATTCCATGACCCGGAGTAACCGAAGCGAGTTGCGACAGTCGATTAAATCGCGTAGTGGGTGAAGAAGGCGAGGGGAGCAACCTAGCGAGAAGAGCGACTCAGCAGTAATGGTGCCAGCAATGGGGACGAGGCAGATAATGTGCCAGCTGACAGCAGTGAGATTCCAGCAAGGAGGGTGTAGCAGTACAGTGTAAGCGGATCTACCCGTGGGAAGCCGGAGAGGGAAGGCTCGCCAAAGACTGAGAAGTACGAACGCGGAGGACGGGGACAGGGTCTCAATTTTTCGAATGCTGACCGTACCGACCGAGCAACTCAGGAGAGGATGCAATACCAGAGAGCAGGGCCACCAGGGCAACTACTTCACCGATAGCCTGAAGCTAGCGACCCCGTGTTGACGAGGAAAAAAGGGTTGCCGCCCGTGCAAATCGCTAAGCGAAGCGCATCGCAAAGTGCGGGGTAAGGGGTAGGAACGTCAATGCAAGCGTGCTTAAACGAAGACAGAACAGCGACCAGGAAGGAAGCCATAACCCCACAGGCGGAGAGGCCAAAGGCCACAGAAAGAGGAAAGGGAGAGACGGATACGTGGCACTCCTAGGCAAAAGCCATCAAGGGAGACCAGAGGCGGGAGGGACTCGGAGGTACTCTCACGATGATTTCTCATAGTGTTGAGATTTCACTCGCTGGAGGTGGAGCGGACGAGAAAGATGTCATAACTCCAGGAGCATAGGGTCAGATATATAGTCATTGTATAAAGCCATATACCTCACTCTTAAATATTTGATAAGCTATTCCGGCTAGGGTAATAGATATATAGTAAAAGGTTTTATCTAACAATCTTTTGGAGCCTCCACTTGATCAATCCACCTAGGCTACACTTTGGCTATGATTTCAAGTGCACAACCCAGGATGGTTTCTTAGAGCTTTCAGTGTACCAAAAGTGATAAGGAAACATTACAGTGGGTCTCGGTCAGCTTTACCTGGTATTTATTAACCATACTCTTTCAATAACTATAACCAACATCAGCAAAAAGCCATTCTGCATCAGATACGGTAGTGTTGCGTTCTGACTCTCGTAGTGTGGACACTGGGTCCAGTGTGTCCAGTGCGTTCTGTACTCAGGTGCTACATCTGGTTGCGTCTAACGTGTCAGGACACCCTTCTCAGTACCAGGTTCCGTCCGGACACATGCTACTAGTCAACCCTGCCTCCTACGCATCCAGACTTCAATCTCAACACCATCGCACATCAGGATTTACCACTACCCATGAGTACCACTGGCATCCCCGCCTTCTCGGAGTCTGAGGCCCAGCCCTAGGGTGAGGAAGGGGTATTTCTTGGCAGAGAAAATATAGTTAGTGCTGGCGCCAGGTGAGAAAGCCATCGTACCCTTAATCTTAAGTTTACGCTAAAGACTCCGGGGCCAAGTAACACTAGCACTTAGAGTTCCATTTTCAGAACAACATCATTGAATGAGCAAAAATGCCAGCTCACTCCAGTCTGAAAGCGAGTGATAGCCATAACACTGCCTGGTGGTTTCTGGGCACTTAGCCCCAAACTGGACGCGACGTGACACACTCTTTTCATCACAACACTCAACATTCACACTCCGGGGCCACAGTCGCAACTCTCCACCACAGCCACACAATCAATCCTAAATCTGACACATGGAGGTTCCTGGGCTCGATGCCAGCTATCCAGCGGTATAAGGTTCATCCCCAGAGGACTATTATCATGAAGTTACAGGACTGAAGGGGTGCGATGCTGGCGATCCCTGAGCTCAATGGCAGATTCCTCCACAACCACTACTCCGATCCTGGATCTGATTATGGGAGGTTGTTGGGCTCGACGTCAGCTATGCCGCAGTATAAAGGATGTCTCTGTCACATCAAAACTCAGGAAATCGCTGCCCCTTGTGAGAGTTGTCTTTATAGATACCCTGGCAATCCCAGAACTCGATGGCAGATTCCTCGACAACCACTGCTCCAATCATCTTGGATCAGATTGCGGGATATTGTTGGGCTCGACGCCGGCTACACAGAGGTATAAGTAGCGTTGTTGGCACTTGAAGTGCCTTGTGCCATGCCAATGTGCCTGGCACGGCACAACGATGTGCCAGAATGTGGTGAGATTGACCGATGGCACAACCTTGAACAATTCTATTGTCGTAGACCAGTTTGTGCAATTGAGGACGCAAATATTGGAGTTCTTCAGCCCAGTGGGAACTTACAAGGATACAAATGGGGGATATTCAATGTGAATTGGGCTTGTAGAGAGTTTCTCCTTTTTTTCTTCTTACAAAGTCATTTTATTGGTAGATATATTCTCACGGTCCCCTGATGAGATACGTGTTGAGATAACTTTGGTGTTCTTTCTTTTGTTACACGGTTGCTATGAGGGATTTCCTTTGTAAGGTTTACGACAAATTGTATTATTTCCTTGGTTACGCGGATATGCGACTCATACTGAGGTATGAGTCGGGCGGCAAAAGGCTGTGCTAGGATTTCCTTCTATATAAGGGAGGCTTCGCCCCCTATTTCCTTGATTCTTTACGCTACCTGGTATTTCTTTCATGACTCTTGTACTTCAGAATATAACGTCTTCTATTCTGATATCCAAGTCCCACGCCAAGAACCCACGAACCCTGATCCTGATCTATCGTT
>Ga0307513_10005846_pt1 | contig 16167 bp, 6 predicted proteins | sample 15_EM_MG_FD_202174 | JGI IMG/M metagenome (GOLD analysis project Ga0307513, IMG submission 202174) | Populus trichocarpa ectomycorrhiza microbial communities from riparian zone in the Pacific Northwest, United States - 15_EM | ecosystem: Host-associated > Plants > Roots > Unclassified | place... | reverse complement strand
AAACTACTCCTCTAATCCGCGACCACAGTGCCAGGTCTGTGGCAAACTTGGTCACACTGCCATCCAATGTCATTACAGATTTGATCATGCCTACCAAGGCACTTCTCCTCACATGGCAGCTTACATGACAGCTACCTCACCACCTCATGATACCAACTGGTATCCGGATACTGGTTCCACAAATCACCTCACCAACAACTTCAACAACTTGTCTCTCCAATCAGACACTTATCTTGGCAACGACCAAATTCATGTTGGAGACGGGGCAGGTTTGCCTATCAAACACATTGGCTCTACAACTCTCTCCACACCAACAACTTCTTTTACTTTAAATAAATTGTTGCATGTGCCGCAGATTCAAAAGAATTTAATTTTTGTTAGTCAATTCACAAGAGATAATAACGTTTATATTGAATTTCACTCCTCTTCTTTTTTGGTGAAGGACGAAGCAACGGGGAGAGTTCTTCTACGCGGCAAACCTAAAGACGGCCTTTACATCTTTCCAACCTCCATGACATCAATAAACCGTCCACAAGCCTACCTATCTCAACGAGTACCTCTTGATGTTTGGCACTACCGAATGGGACATCCGTCCTATCAAACTGTCCGTCATCTCATTTCAAAATTTTCTTTACCTATTTCATCTAATAAAATTCCGGGTATCTGTTCAGCTTGTCAACAAGGAAAGAGTCATCGCCTTCCTTTTTCTAGCTCTCAATCAGTTTCTAATCAACCACTAGAATTAATTTTCTCTGATGTGTGGGGTCCATCCCCTTTCATGTCCACAACTGGAAATAAATATTATGTTTCATTTGTTGATCATTTTAGCAAATTCACATGGCTATATCCAATACCTAATAAATCCAGTGTCATGCCCATCTTTTGCTCATTTCAAAAACTTGTTGAACGCCAATTTAATTGTAAGATAAAATCTGTCCAAACCGATTGGGGTGGGGAGTATCGCTCTCTTCACATATATTTTACAAAAATTGGCATTCAGCATCGAATCTCCTGCCCCCATACTTCACAACAAAATGGATTTGTTGAAAGGAAACACCGTCACATTGTTGAAATGGGTCTCTCCCTTTTATCCCACAGTCATGTTCCTCACACTTATTGGGATAACGCTTTTCTCATGGCCACATATCTGATTAATTGTCTTCCTACCTCCCCCCTTGGCGTGTCTCCCCTTGAAAAACTCTACAATCATGTTCCTGATTTTTCATCCTTAAAAATCTTTGGGTGTGCCTGTTTTCCATTTCTTCGTCCTTTCAATCGCAACAAACTTGATTTTCGATCTAAACGTTGCGTCTTCCTTGGGTATAGCAACTCTCACCGTGGTTTTAAATGTCTTGATACATCCACTAGGAAGGTATTTGTCTCCAGGCATGTGGTATTCGATGAAGGGTCTTTTCCCTTTGCTAATTCAAATACATCCCCGCCCCTGCCTCTATCCAACTCATATACAACTCTCCCTACCTCTCTTTTAAACAATATCAATCACAGCCCGGCACCACAGCCTAACACTACCCCTACACCAGCTTCATTCCCGCCAACAACACCTTATTCCCATCCTCAGCCATTCATTTCATCCCCCTCTGTCCCTCCTCCTTCCCAAACCATATCACCACCCGAAATAAATTCCTCCACCCCTCCCAACGACTCTACTCCCACACCACAGCCAACCCAACACATATCCGTTGCTGCAGAACTCCCTGTGCATCGTCCTCATCAGATGGTCACACGATCTCAACACAACATCGTGAAACCAAAGAAGAATCCTGATGGAACTGTCCGGTATCCCCTACCACAAACTTTTCTTGTAACAGGTACCATTCTAGAATCACCAACCTGCTATTCAGAAGCTTCAAAACATCGTGAATGGCGTGCAGCGATGGATGAAGAATTCACTGCACTCATGAGGAATGGCACATGGTCTTTAGTCCCTACCACACCTGGTCTCAATGTAGTCGGCTCCATGTGGATTTTCAAATCCAAACGCAAGTCTGATGGTTCTCTTGAACGGAGAAAGGCAAGACTTGTCGCCAAGGGATATCATCAACAACCAAGAATCGATTTCGATGACACGTTCAGCCCTGTGGTAAAACCTACCACCATTCACGTCATGCTCAACTATGCTGTCTCCAATCAGTGGCCGATACATCAGATTGATATACAAAACGCCTTCCTTCACGGCAACTTATCTGAAGAAGTTTACATGCACCAACCTCTTGGTTATGTGCATCCTCGATTTCCCAATCATATTTGCCGACTACATAAGGCCCTCTACGGCCTGAAACAGGCTCCACAAGCCTGGTATCATCGCCTACAAGAGCACTTACTCTCTCTTGGTTTTGTGAACTCCTGCTCCGACACTTCTCTTTTCATTTGCAGACACGGGCCAGCTTCATTATTCCTCCTTGTTTATGTTGATGATATCCTGATCACTGGATCAAATCCACTGGCTATCTCCCAGCTGATCACCAATCTCAGTCAAGAATTTGTTGTCAAAGACCTTGGACGCCTCAAATATTTTCTGGGCATGGAAGCACATCAGCTCGCCGAAGGTCTTCTTCTCTCGCAAAGCCAGTACATCTTCAACCTTCTCCAGCGCACAAATATGGTGGATGCCAAACCAGTCTCTTCACCAATGTCCTCTTCTCAGAAACTATCCTTGGTCTCGGGTGCACCCTATTCAAATCCTTCCAATTACCGCAGTGTAGTGGGAGCATTACAGTATCTGTCCCTGACTCGACCAGATATTTCCTTTGCAGTTAACAAAGTCTGCCAATTCATGCACCAACCTACTGATGAACACTGGACAGCTGTGAAAAGAATCCTACGTTATCTCAAGTTTTCAATTCATTTCGGATTACTTATTAAGCCAAGCACCTCCACATAGCTCTTTATCTACTCCGATGCTGACTGGGCGGGCTGTCCAGATGATCGAAAATCCACCTCAGGTTTCTGCCTATATCTTGGTGATAACTTAATCTCATGGAGCTCCAAGAAGCAACCAACTGTGGCACGTTCCAGCACCGAAGCTGAGTACCGCGCAGTTGCACATGCCACTGCTGAATCTCTTTGGGTGCAATCCCTGCTGCGTGAAATTGGCATTCCTTTAGTACAGTGCCCAATTCTATGGTGTGACAACATCGGTGCCACATATCTCACGACCAATCCAGTCTTCCATGCACGCACTAAGCACGTGGAGATCGACTATCATTTTGTCAGGGAAAAAGTTCAACAGAAAACTCTTGACGTGCGCTTCATCTCAAGTAGAGACCAGCTTACTGACGGGCTCACTAAACCAATTGTGTCTGCCCGATTTGCCTTCCTAAGAGACAAGCTCAACGTGATTTCATCCCCGTTGATCTTGAAGGGGCATATTATGAAAATACAATCTGCAGATCACGACACATCAGCTCATGCAATAACAAACCACGACAAATCAGCAGATGAAATTACATCTTGATTACAGGAGTTAATTACTTTCCTTCCATGTACATTCCATAGACCACACAGCTGTAATTGATAGACTACACAGCTGTAATTCATCCCCTCCTTAATTGTACTTGTATTGCAACCAATATAAATATACATCATCTCTCGCTGAATAAGATACGAGAGTTTCTAGCATTTTTCTGAATTGTTTCAGTATATGATGATTGTTGTTTTTTTAACATTTTATTTTGTGATTTATTTTTCTCTCTGTAATGTGGAATTTGTCTCCTTTTGTTGTTGCAAAACAATCGATTACTAATCCACTGGTTTTATTAGTTGTTAAATGGAGGAGCTAAAGAACACTATTCCTTTATGCTACAAGATAGCAATTCGAACTTGAAATTAAAATTTCAAGAATATAGTTAAACAAAAATTATTTTAGTGAAATTTACATAGATCATTAAGCTTAACATATATAGCATATCATATGGTAGGTTGGTACCCACACTACATTGGGGTATATTGAAAAAATTATGAAGATTTAAAAAAAATAAAGACAAAAAACCTAAGTCAACCCATGTTATCCCGTCAAACCTGTGATACGGGTTATTAGAACGGGATAACCCCATAGAAAGCAAGTTGAAAATTATTACAAAGCACAAATCTCAACCAACCAGATGTTGAAGGATGAAATTATATAAAAAAAATTGGTTTAAAAAAATAACGAAAAAAAACTTGAATCAACTCGGGTTACCCCAATGAACTCGTGACAAAGGTCATAAGAATGAGATAACCTCAAAGAAAGAAAATTGAAATAAATTATGAAGATTAATTACTAACCAACTTAATTCTAGAGGGTGAAATTGAAAAAAATTATATTTAAAAAGCTGACCAAAAAAGGACCCGAGACAACTCAGGCTATTTCGCTAAACCTATAACCCGAATCATGAGACCGAGACAACTCAATAGAAAGAAAATAAAAAAAAATATGAATCTCAATCAACTTAATATCAAATAATAAAATAAAAAAACATCTAGAAAAAAGGGCCCAAAAAAAGCTCAGGTCAACACCGAAAAACCTTTCAAACCTGCAACTTAGATCATGAGAAGGAGAGTAAAAAAACACAAAATTAAGTTCCCAACCAATCTAATGTTAGAGTATGAAATTAAAAAAAAAAAATTTTAAAAAGATAAAAAAAATAAGCCTCGAGTTAACTCGACAAACATGTAAGGTAGGTTATGAGACCGAGATTAACCCATAGAAAAAAAATCATGAAGCTCGGTGCCTAATAAACCCAAATTAAAATATGAAATTAAAAACAAAAATAATTGATAAAAATAGCAATAAAAAGAATGATGAACAGATTTGTAAAACTTGGCCCGAAATCCTTAAACTTCATGTTTAGTGGTGTATTTTCTAACTGAAAAATAATATTTTAAGAGAAAAAGTGTATGAATAGCGGTGGAAATCCCTAGTTAATTGGTGAAAAAATCTCATATAAAATAAGAAAATAATTCTTCCTTTTTAAGACTAAACATATCGGCCATTAAGAAGAAAATCTTGAAAAACATTTATTTTCTCCTCCTTTTTTCTTTAAGTTCTCTTAATTTATATGGTATGGGGTTGGACGTTTGGAGGTTTGAGAGAGAAAATATGCAAATTTTGAAGAGGAAGAGGAAGTCCTCGTAATTTCAATTGGGTGTAAAATGATACTTTTGTGCTAATGCACTTAATTTCTTGAATTATGATGGGGGATTGAAAATCCTAGTTTTGGGAATTGTTAGGGTTTGTGTAAATTACTGATATACCGTTCAAAACAAAAAACAAATAACTTGGGAGGAGTGAGTGTTTTTGTCTCTTTTTTTTTTCAACAGTGTAATTACTTAACCACCTTTGCAATTTTGTTTTTCTTGAACCTTGGTGCATATGTGTTTTCATCATTTTAATTTAGCTTTTTTTATATAATTATTAATTATAATTAGGGACATTTAGATCTTTTAAATATATTAAAAAAATTATTGATCCATACAATGCATTCACTAGTGAGTTAGAGGAGCCCGTACACTTTAAATGGCGTCTGCTAGGTTCCCCAAATAATATTTTTCACAATATAATTGTGAGCGCAACACCATACCAATATCTTTCTATTGAGTATATTGTCCATGTCTATAATAGATTAATTAATACAACTTTTTAATGGAAATATGAATAATAAAAACAAAAAAGACCACATGTAGTACATGAATTTGTAAATTGAATTAAAAATTATAGAGTTAAAAAAGTTTCGGTTGAAGTGCATGTTAGTTCGATGATATTTTCATAGTTGAAAATATCATCGAACTAACATTTAGTGGTCTTTTTATAATTTCCAGCAACATTAGTTTTTTTTTTAAATAGATAAAATTATTTAATTAAGAATTTTTTAAACTTTAATAGTGAAAACTGATTAAAAAATTAATTGATAATAATATTGAGAATTCTTGGGTGATATTTTTGAAGTTTTCTAAATGTTTTTGTAAGATGAAGAGTATGCCTATTTTTGCCATAAAAAACCGATTTTGAAAAGTTTTAGATTTATTTTGCTTTAAATTATTTTGTTTTTATATTTTTAAATTGTTATGATATATTTTTTTAAAAAAATATTTTAATACATTTTTAAATAAAAATATTTTAAAAAATAATTACCACTACACTACATGTACCAAATAACTGCCGAAATAGATGCATGCGATGGTCTGTATACAATTTTCTAGGAACCTATTAAATTAAAACAAATATAGAGGACGGAGTAGACCTAGTTACTGTAGTACGAGGACCATGTTTGATTTTGGGTTTCAAAGCCAAACTAGAAAACCTAATACTATAAATACGTACTTATGCTAAGCCGCAGGCAAAGAAGCGAAATAAAGAAATGGGAAGCGGGAAACCAGAAAGACACTCTAAGACAAAGGAGAAGAAGGGGTTATCTCTCAGAAACCCTAGTAAAAAAATCAACTTCAAGAAGAAAACGGGTATCAACAAGAAGACTGACCAATCCAAAAACGAAGAAAACCAGAACAAGAGCGAGGCTTCTACCCCAGCTTCAGCTTCCCAGCAGCTTAGTTTTTTCATAAACGAGTTTCAATCTGCCAATGGGGTTCAGCTTTCATCTATTGAGCTCGAATCAATTAAGGGTATTTCTTTTCTTTTCTTTTCTTTTCGTTTTTTATTGTTTGTGTTTGTTTGGATCCTGATACATTGATGATGCAGAGACCTGCTTTGTTGAGTTATCTCAAGAATCGGGTCAAGATGTTATGGCCTTAGGGAGCCACATGAAGGCGGCTTTTGGCCCATCTTGGAAACAAGTTCTTTGTGAAGGGAAGTTGGTGGAAGGCATTATTGATCCAGGGAGTCCTGCTGTTCTTATTATTTCTACATCTGCCTTGAGATCTCTAGAACTTCTAAGGTCCGTTGTTTTTTTTTTCCTGTTCTCGCTAATTAGATATGATTTGAATTTAGCTAATTGATGTTAAGTAGTTTCTGTAGTTTTGAACATTTATTTTTTGAAAGCCTAACGTATTAACAAGTGAAAATCTTCTTCCTCTAGGGGTGTGCGCTCTTTGACGAAAGAATGTCATGCTGCGAAGCTATTCTCCAAGCATATGAAGGTCGAGGAACAGGTTATTTCTTGGTCTTTTCTAGCTCTTTATTTTTATTTTTGAATGGATACATTATGTAGGTTTCCCTTTAAAAAGATTCCTCTGGTTGATTTTTTTTATAAGAATTGTTAAAGCTTTATGATTTTCCAAGGAAATAGATATCTTTCGGTTTACATATTGTTTATGGTGTTTGTGAAAGTATCAGTCATTTTTCTTGATGTTCATATCCATGGATTTGTTGATTCTTTTTGCTCTTGAGCTGTGAGAGTAGTCTGGTTATTACTAGCAGAAAATGGCCATTCCTGTTAATATTATATTGTTGAATATCCACTTCTGATTCGTTCTTTGGGTTTTCACATGATTATAAGAATATGTTATCTTGCTACTATACACACGAGCTGTAAGTTTCATGCATCAAGTATTTGATGAAGAAGAGAAGTGAAAATACTGTCTTACTGCCTTTCCTCTTTTATCTCGGGTTCCTGCTGTTTTCTCTTTGGTTTTTCCATTCAATTTAGCAACAATAATTGTGCAATTTTTACTTTTAAACATATCTAGTTTTTTCTTTCTTTTTTTCTTTTATCATATGTTCTCTACGTTGTGAAGTTGGGAAACAATGAAAGTTACAACAGATTATTAAAGGAGCTATCGATGCTGAATAATCATTTGCACGTCAGTCTGATCCTGAAATTACACTGATTATGACTATTTTTCTACCTTTTCATTCTCATTGGGATTTCTACGTGTGTTTTGATTCCAATCTACTTTAATGACCTCCAATGAGTCCGCAATGTGTGTTGTGAGATGGCTTGGTTTGTCATTTTTTACCCTTTATCATATGTTCACTTTGTTGTGAAGTAGGGAAATGATGAAAGTTACAACAGATTATTAAAGGAGCTATCGATGCTGAATAATCATTTGCACGTCAGTCTGATCCTGAAATTACACTGATTATGACTATTTTTCTACTTTTTCATTCTCATTGGGATTTCTACGTGTGTTTTGATTCCAATCTACTTTAATGACCGCTAATGAGTCCACAATGTCTGTTGTGAGATGGCTTGGTTTGTGATTTGTGATTTTTTCCTTTACTTTCCCTTTTTTTTTATGGGTTTGGATGTGATGCCAAAACAGAATATCAGAGGCTTTCAGCGCTGGTGATATTTTGCACGTCAGTCTGATCCAAAATAAAGTATTTTATGCACTAATTTATCTAATTTTCACAACTGATCTCAGTCTGATCTGAAATGAAGTATTTTATGCACTAATTTATTTATTTTCACAACTGGGCTCATTAATCTTTTTGTTGATTCATGCTTTAGCACCTCCCCTTTCTATCATCATTCTCTTGGATTTTTGTTTCTGTTTTGAATTTTTGAAGTTCAGTCTCATCCAAAAATCTCACTGTTTTTATATTTATTTTTGTTTTGTTTTCTAACTTCACTTCTGTCCATCAGCAATAAGTCCATGGTGAGATTGCATGATGTGTTCATTTGCAAGTTCGGGTATGATGACAAAACAAATTGTCAGAGGCTTCAGCACTGCTGAATTGTTATTTTGCACGTCAGTCTGATCCGAATAAAATCTCAGTGGTTCTGATTTCGTTGTCTATCTATTTCCTATGTACTCCTTTATTTCTTTTGAACAACTGGTTCACTGATATTTTTTGTTGTAGGAATCGCTTTTTGCAATCTGTTTCTTTTTTACCATTCTGTCAATTTTATTACTGTCCAAAGTCTAGGTTGCGAGTTGCAAACAGACTTTGAAAGAATTTACACCAATATTTGACCTCAAAATGTGCCCCTGGATATTGTTTTGTTTATATATCTATATGTTTAATTACGGTTTTGATTTTTTTTCATCATTTTAACAATTTTTGTGATTTTTGATAAATCTCCAGCACTTTCTGTGAGGTGAATACCTTTTTTTTTTTAATGTTTGGGAGATGATGAGAAAATTAATCAGAGGCACCAGCTCTGCTGAAATTCTATTTTGCACGTCAGTCTGATCCCAGAACATAGTTCTCTGTTTCTATTACATACAATACCATTCTTAAACCAAGGGACAAAATTCACCCTGTGGTCACTGGTATTTCATATAACTGATAACAGGATGTGGATAGTTTCGTCATTTTCTTATAGGTACATTACCAAATCAGTGGTCAATTTTCTTTTTTTTTCCCTTTTTGTCTGGCTTCCTGTTCTTCAACAATGGCATTTTCCTTTTCTTATATTTTTCAGTATATGTTCAATCTGCTCTTCACTTCTTGATGCAAACTCGTATAAGCTTAATAAAAGTGGACAAAAATGATCTTTTCAATTTCTTTTGGATGGCTCCTTAGTTATGACATGAAAAAAGAGAGTTCTCTTGCTTTTGACTGGAGTTTTTGTTTCATAACATGTTTAACCACAGCAATATAGAAAACCATCCAGGCTGTTCCTTTCAATTTCTGATGCTTTATCGTCAGGGATGACTAAGGGATAACTAAGTAAAGGAATATATCCTAGAACCATGGACATGGAAAAGGAAATAGGGAGATACCTTTGAAGAGATTTAGTTTCTGAGGTTCAAATGGGTGGTTAATTAAGAGGCAAATTTCTTACAAGTTGCCTAGGACAGGCTACCTATATCTACAAATCAAAGATGCTCCAATCTTATAAACTGAGATGAAAATGGTCCTATCTATATGTTGGTGTTCAAGAAAATTTTCTATCATCTCTTCAGAGAAAAGCTTCTGTAATCTGTTCGGAGAAGAAATTGCTTGCATTCACCATTGGATACATTAAAATTTCTGCTTGCATTCCATATTCTACGTCTCTCATACCACTTCCGTTTTAACTATCTGTGATTTTTTTTAATAACATTTATTTTCTTTCTGAAACTTCTATGGTCAATGCAGGTAGCCATGTTGAAGAACCGTGTAAATTTTGCTAGCGGCACACCCAGCAGGTGAGTCATCCATGTTTTATGTTAAAGTAGCAATATAGTAATAGGAATCATACCAGTTTTGTTTGTTAAAAAAAGATGCTGACAGTCATGCTCTGTAGAACATTATGGCCAAATTCCTTTTTCTAACTACATTTCCATATTTCTAACGGGGTTAACACATATTAGCTTTCAAATTTAATTGATAGAAATGAGTTCCTAATAATTCTTTCATCTTTACTATTTCAAGGGTAAAGAAGTTGATCGACGTTGAGGCACTGGGGCTTTCACGGTTAACAATGATTGTACTTGACATGCACGAAGATGTCAAGGGTTATTCATTGTTTACCCTTCCGCAAGTCAGGTACAATCTGGTTTTGATTCTCTCTTTATATTGTTTGAGGTGATTTTATTTCCAACAATGTCTTATCAATGTCGCAAACCGCCGACCCCTCCCCCTCTATTCTCTTTCTGTATTCATTTTATTTGGCAGAGACGAGTTCTGGGACTTGTATAAAGATTTCTTCCATCAACGACTATTGCAAGGCCATCTACGCATCTGTCTATTAGGTCCTATACCAAGCGCAAACGGTAAGGAGTTCAAGGGTAAAAAAGAAGAGTCCCTAATGAACAAGTAGCAGAACCTCAGTTGCAAATTTTGAGCTGTGTATTATTTTAAACTTTACTGGATCTCCAGTCTCTTCCATGAAATGTTATACCAGCTTTATCTTCTCAGTACTCAGAACTCCAAATTCCCATCACTCTGAATATGGAGGGAAAGAAATTTCCCTCCATTTATGCTGATCAGTACACTCTACTGTCTGGTGGGGTGAGACAACATGGACACATAATTGTACATAATGTCCAAGGTGGGCTGTGACAAGATTCGAACCCATTTTCATGGTTTCTAGCTTTTATATATATATATATATATACACACACGAGATGACATGCCTGCGTGCTGCCACGGGCTTATAAAATAAATGCACTTGATAGCGTTATAATTGTGAACCAACGCTAGATAAGTAATATAAATTAAAGGTATGATGGAACAAATATTTCATGACGAAAAAAAAGTTGTGTTGGTGATCAAAAACTTAGAGACTGAACAAAATGATTTGTAGCAATTTACCGTGTTTTGTGAGGAAAAATACAGTGCTTCCGCCATATGATTTAACTTTTCAGTTAATAAAAAAAAAATTACAAAGCTAAATTCTCTACCAATTTAATATTAAAAAAAAACAAAGATAATTTTGGAAGGAAAAAAACCATGAGAAAAAATATTGTAGCAATTGACAATGTTTTGTGAGGAAAATTATAACGTTTTTTCCAATAAAATAAAATAAAAAACCATTTAGAGAAATATTGTAGCAATCCGTAGTGCTTTGTGAGAAAAACTACAACGCTTTCCTCATATGATTTAGTTTTATTGTAATTATAATTCTTAACCAACTCAATATTCAAAAAAAAATCGACAAAGATAATTTTAAAAAAAATCATAAAAAAATCACATGGAAAAACACTGCAACAATTCACAGTGTTTTAAAGAAAAAAATTATAAAGCTAAATTCTTAATCAACTCAATATTAAAAAAAAATCGACATAGATAATTTTAGAAAAAAAAAAAACACCAAAAAAGGGAAAAAAATCATGTTGGAAACACTATAGCAATTCACAGTGTTTTGTGATGAAAGCTACAGTGCTTCCCTAGATGATTTAGCCTTATTTGTAATGACTTGTAATTATAATTTACAAACAACTCAATATTAAAAAAATAACATGAAAAAAGATAATTTAAAAAAAATTATAAAAAAAAAAACCATGCGGAGAGACACTGTAGCAATCCACAATATTTTATGAGCAAAGCTACAATGTTTTCCCCACATGATTAAGCTTTATTACAAAGTTAAATTCTAACCAACTCAATATTAAAAAAAAAATCGACAAAAATAATTTTGGAAAAAAATATCACAAAAAAAAGAAAACACAAAAGAAACTGGAACAAAACCATATGAGGAAAAACTGTATCAATCCATAGTGTTTTGTGAGAAAAAACTTGTATTTACTTGTAATTGCAATTCTTAACCAGCTTAATATTTAAAAAATAAAATTGACAAAGATAATTTTAGGAAAAAACATTATAAAAACAGAAAAAAACCATGTGGGAAAAAACATTGTAGCAATCAACAGTAATTTTCAAAAAAAGTTACAGTGTTTTCCTAACATATTGTAACTGCAATTTTTAACCAGCTCAATATTAAAAAATAAAATAAAAAAGATAATTTTGAAGGAAAAAAAACCATGCGGAGAAACACGTTAGCAATCAACAATATTTTAAAGAAAAAAAATTACAAAACCAAATTCTCAATCAGATCAATATGAAAAAAAAATCGACAAATATAATTTTGAAAAATAAAGAAATAAAATAGAAAAACTATGTGGAAAAACATCGCAGCAATTCACAGTATTTTTTTAAAAAAATTATAAAGCAAAAATTTTAACCAGGTCAATATTTAAAAGGTAAAATAAAAAAAATGGGAAAAAAAATAAATGAAAAAAAATAAAAAATAGGAAAGTTGAAAAAAATTTTTGAAAAAAAAACGAAAAAAAAAAGGGAAAAGTTAACCAAAAAAAAAAAACAGGAAAAAGAATCACTATGAATTACTGTTGTAATATACAGTGAAATGTGTATGGAGAAACAATGATTTCTCCACACCGTTTAGAGTATGTTATAATATAATATATATATATATATATATATGCCTCGAAACTAGGGTAGCAAAAACTGAAAAGGAATGGAATGGCACTTTTCTGACGCGTGTGAGTATATTTCTTCAGATGATTTTTTCAGAACCCTAAGTCCAAAACCAGCGCAGGTAACTGAGTCACACGCTCGCCCATGGAGCCCAAAGCCTGGATCTTCACAAGATTTGACTTTTTTAAGAGCCCTCAAAGTCAAAGCAAAGTGGTTTAGATGGGTCAAATCCCACTTCTATATGTTATCGTGGAATCACCACCACAGCTTCTAGAAGCTGACTGAGGGTGTGTTTAATTATGTGTCCGGGGCTATGTTTTTTTTAAAAAAAATTGATTTTTTTATTTAAAATTAATATTTTTTTATTTTTTAATTATTTTAATGTGAGGATATGAAATATATTTTTAAGCGAATTTTTCCATACCTTCTAAAGTGATGGTCACAAATAGACTTCTCACATCAGTTTAGTGCTGTCTAGAAATAATGAAATAAAAAAAAAAGCAGATATAAGGCAATGTTTGGGATTTGCCTATAAGGATTATATGTTTGACTTTGAAGGATGCTAAGGTCAATCACAAAGGTTATTTCAGTAAATGTACGACTTTGCCTGTAATGATTAGTCGTGATGCTCAACGAATGATGTTGTCACAACAATGGATAAAAGCTAACATCCATCTGCCTTCGATGGTCAGCAGGAAAAAAATGTTTCTTTTTGTTTTAGGATAATCCTATTCTGCCTTTAGATGCTCAGGAAGTGGGAAATCTCTCGAGCTTTTTTTATTCTTTGTTAATTCTAGTTAGGCCCATTGTAGAAATGAAAGCGAAGTTTATGTTTGTTTTTCAGAATTTATTTTTTAAAAAATTATTTTTTAAATTTTCTGTTTGTTTGTAATTAGAAAAATTAGTCAACGGAAAACACTTTCCAGTCAAAGAAAAATTTAGCTTGGTTTTCAAGAAAGTGTTTCCTTGAAAAATTTGGGCGGAAAACACTTTCCGGAAGTTGTGAAAAAATTAGAAATGTTATATTATTTGCTGATTATATCAAATTTGGTCCTCAAACTTTTAATTGCTATATATATATATATATATTTGAATATTTATTTTTTAATTTCATCTCTTAAAATTTAATTTTTATATTAGCTTTAGTCCTTATTTTTATAATTGTTATTTGTTTTTCCCTTATCATTTTTTTATTGAAATTTTTTATGTATTAAATTTGGTTCTCATTCTTTTGATTGTTACTTATTTTATTTGAAATAATTTATGAAATGTTAATTATTATTATTTTAATTTCTTCATCTTTTATTTTTTAGATTTGATCTCTATTATTTTGATTATTATTTATTTTATTTGAGATAATTTATGAAATTATATTTTTTTCAATTTCATTCTCCTTCAACTTTTTGATTTGTAAGATTTGTTTCTCATTATTTTAATAAACTTGAGAAAAATAAAATATTAATAAGTTATTTTCCAGCTCATTTCCCATGATATAACCAAATACTGGAAAGTGTTTTCCAACTTATTTTCCATTACACTACCAAACATCAGAAAATAATTCACTTTTCCGGAATTCACTTTCCAAAAGAAAATTACTTTCCAGCAAACAAACGGGATCTAAAAAAATATAAAAAAGGACGTCGTTTTGTTGTCTATAACCTTTCCTCCCCTCGCATTTCATACAACTGTTTGGTATTCAAATTCCTTTTTTTAGTCTCTCGAGTGTTCTATTTCTTTTTATTTGGTAATTTAGCTTTTCTTCTTTTTAATTTGATAATTTTGCATTTCTTTTTCATATTTAGTTTAATTTGAAATATCTATGATTCTAATTTTGATGGATCACATTTGACCTATTAATTATTTAATAAGAAAAACCCTATTCATGATTTTATAAGGATTTATTTAGGAGGGGAAATCTAAATTTTATAGACATATCTCCCGCCCTTAACATCAACCTTGATGTTTTCAAAAAGTTTCAATATGATCCCTCAATTTTTAAATGTTTAATATCAAGATGTATGATGATTTGGGAGGAAAAAGAATAAGAGAAAACATGAAAAAGTGAAAGAAGAAATGATGTGACAAAACGTTATTTACGATTTATCTATCACATTTGATGATGCAATGATAATTGCTGGATTTATTAGTTAATAAATACTCTAATAATTATCATTGTATCATCAAATGTCATAAAATTCACATTCCATGATTTGAAAACCTTTCTACACAATAAAACTTCTATTTTATAAATATTTAATTTGGATGGAAAATCTATAACTTTCATGAATATATCTAAGATATGATATCCGTCCAAACTAACTATTCAATAGGTAATTAGTGGTCAAGTAATCAATATCTTTTCAATTTTTAAAGATTTTGAGCATTTATTTTGGGGTAATATCACAATGCATGATAATTATTATTAAACACCGAAGTTGGAATTAGAAAATTTAAATTATAGAGACTAAATATAGTTTATCTCTCTTCCTTTAATTTTTTTTTTTTAAGAGTTTGTTTGGTATTCTGGTAATAACTATATTTAAAAATATATTGATATAATTTTTTTTAAAATTTATTTTTAATATCAGCACATCAAAACAATTTAAAAATATAAAAATTTAATTTAATAAAATAAAAAATAAAATAATTTTTTTTAAAATATTTTCAAAAATAATTTTGAAGAACAAATTCAAAAGATTCGAAAAGAAAGAGTAAAGAACTATGCATTAAATGACCACGTCAAACCTCATTATCGGGGAATGTATTGCTTCTATAATATTGCCGTCCGGCGGCCGTCATTTATGCCCCAAATTTTGGAATGCTGGCTGGGGTCGAATCTAAAGGCATTCTTCTAAAGTATGCACATTACCCTTTTAACTCCATGATAAAATTATACATACATTTTAATTCCAGCTGGGGACGATTAATGAGGTTTATTTATTTTTTAAAAAACTTTTCAAATTCAAATTTAAGGATTAGCTAGCATTTAAAAAAATTAATTTATTCTCTTAAATGTCAAACCAACACAGAATAAATCTTTGTTATGAAGAACCATGTTCCTCTATATTCATTGAGAATTTACAAGCTTTAAAATTAATTCAAATTCTAACATAATTTTAGGAGAAAAGGATATCCTAACCCTACATGTTCTTAAGATGGAAATAATTTTTTTTTGAGGTTTAATTCTTGTTTGGAAAACATTAATTTTATTTTTTTAATTATGAATGTCTGAATCAAGTTAAGCATATCTCGACTAAAGACTAAATAAGTCTCTAAAATTTATGACACTTAAACAGGTAATTTCGAGGAAGTAAACCCTAAATCTAACAAATTAAATTACACTTATTAATAATAGATATATGATATTTGACATTGATAAATATATTGATACCAAACCATTAATT
>Ga0307513_10005845_pt1 | contig 16168 bp, 20 predicted proteins | sample 15_EM_MG_FD_202174 | JGI IMG/M metagenome (GOLD analysis project Ga0307513, IMG submission 202174) | Populus trichocarpa ectomycorrhiza microbial communities from riparian zone in the Pacific Northwest, United States - 15_EM | ecosystem: Host-associated > Plants > Roots > Unclassified | place... | reverse complement strand
TCCCGACAAGGGTAACACATTCCCCAGAGGATTCCATAGAGATCCAGAGTAAGCCGGCTTTGTCGGGAAAAACTCTCCTTGGGGGGAATTGCCTGTAAACCCCGTTGTCTATTCGTAATCGGGCTATCTACTTATAAGCTATTGAAGCCGCGGTTCGGAAATACTCGGCATGGACGACGAAGTGGGGGAATGTCGGATATTGGAGTTCCGAGGATGGGTTTCGTCGTCCATGCCGAGTATTTCCGAACCGCGGCTTCAATAGATTATAAGTAGATGGCCCGATTACGAATAGACAACGGGGTTTACAGGCAATTCCCCCAGGGAGAGTTGTTCCCGACAGGCTTACAAGCGTTAGAGTCCGAGCGTTCAATGGGACTGGAATAAGCAATACTATGGTCGCATGCCAGACTCTTTTGAGCGTTAACCAGCATGCGCCCGCTCCAATGGCTCGGTCAAGAGAAGTGAGAATGAACTCGCGGTTGGAACCATTCAGGGACCACAATAATTGGGTAACATAAGCAACAATCAACCCCAGCACGTCCTTGTCTTGCTCTGCCTCAATCTTGATCTAGAGATCTGGGGCGATGTTGGTCGAGTCTGATTTGAAAGCGAGACCTGCCCTGTGAAGCCGAACAGCTACCTGCGCCAGGTGTCTCTGCACGGTGCCACGTCGGTTGCATCGGTACGTAACTACTAAACGAGATTTCTGAATATATAGGACGTTCTTTTTGAGACTATCTCTATTTTGGGTGCGTTCGGTCGTTCGGCCGCTGCCCGACGATTGCTTGATCGAACCCGCCATCTATACAGTGGTTAGTCTGTTAGTTGTGACTTCATGTTGGTATTCTGAGCGTCCACGATAAACTTCGTGTATCGGTCTGGCCCTGAGCATTGACTGAGATAAAGTTATCCTGATCTGCTCCATATCCATGAAGGCTGTATGCCGTTGTCTGCTCATGCTCGCTCATGAGGGACAATCTGGTTGCAATATTCGAATAAACCCAGGTGAGTGGGACGACTTGTGAGGGTGAGCTCTCAGCGCTTGCAACAAGGAACCGAGGCAAGGAAGGCTGTGAATGGAAGCAAGAATTTAGGTATCTAAGGACTCGCTTCGCTCGTCATGTGCTCCAAGTGTTTGTAATGGATTAGCTTTGCTCGTACTAGGAAAACTGGTCGCGCGAATTCTGACACTTTGAGTATGCAAGTTGGATGGTTTTGAGATGATTTTTGGAGCGGAACACCAAAAATGGAAAACCGCGCTTTGTGGTCTCACAGCTTGAACCCCGTCCATGTCCGCCACAGGAAGCACACGGCGGCGAAACGTGACTCAACATGCAAGTCGTCCAGAACAAGTTCTTCCAGCGACTCCCACACGACCGCCCGTCACAAAACGCGAGAATAGCCAAGAGCAATCCACACGCTCTCCAACAAGACAACTCATTCGTTGGGGAATTCTCGCCATTGGTCTCTGCTTATTTCTTTTCGGAACCTGGAGCGTACGTCGTTGCTTTTAATTACTCGGCATTTCGACGTCCTAGCCCCGCCAAGATGTGAACCATTGCGCAGCATTGGCGTAAGCCGGCAACACGCCAACTTGAATTCGGTGAACCTGGACCTATTAAATTTGAAGCCGACGTTGAGAAGCAAAAAGCGGTTGTCGCTGCATTCAAGGTGGGGTGAAGTTCGTTAGCTGCGTACGCGACGACTTATTTTGGTCTATAGGAAGCATGGTCTGCATATGGTACGTCTCGAACTATATTATGCACACCATTTCATTTACGTCAGCTCCCGGTCCTGGTAGTCAGGGACGCCTGGGGTTCCGATGAGTATCATCCAGTTTCGCAAACTGGATCAAACCTCACCTCGGGCGGAGGCATCGGGTACATGATCGTTGATGCTCTCGATACCATGCACATCATGGGGCTCAGCTCGGAGTACGAACATGCCAAGCTCTGGATCGCTGATGCACTCTCGTTCGACCGGTCCGGCCTCGTCAACGCATTCGAGGTCACTATCCGTGTTTTGGGTGGACTATTATCCGCATACTACCTTTCACTCGACCCCCTGTTTTTGGACAAGGCCATCGACCTCGCTGATCGCATCATGCCAATCTTTGAGACACCCTCTGGCATACCCGTCAGTTTCGTTGATTTGAAGGAAAGAGTAGGCCGGCCAGATAAGGATAACAACGGGTGGAGCAGTTTGAGCGAGGTGGCGACTCTGCAACTCGAGCTGAAGTACCTTAGCCATCTCACAGACGACTATACCTATTGGCGGGCTGCGGAAAAGGTAAGTCGTTGTACGTTACCTTACACAGGCTGCATGGTGATCCCTGCTGCACAGGTACTCAAGGTCATCAATGACGCCGCCAATGGGAACACCCTTGTGCCTATCTTCATTCAGTGCGCTGTGCCCCTTTCTCTCTTCCCTGATGTTCGCCTCTTCCAACCTATGCACTCTCTACCAGACCAGAAAATGGCCAGTTCGTCTCTTCCAGTATCCGATTCGGCTCTCGCGGTGACTCGTTCTACGAGTACCTGCTGTATGTCGTACCTACATCCTTTTCCCATCCGCCTTTAATAACGTCTGGGCAGGAAGCAGTACCTCCAGACTGTGTGTTGTGTGTCCCCGCTCCTGTCGTTTGCACTGATCTCAGCGACTATAGAATAAGACCGAACCAATCTATCGTGAAGTAATTGGTCATTCCTTGTCTCGCTCTTCCGCACTCTCTGACGCGGCTCGGTCGTTAGATGTATGATACGGCGATAGGCCACATGTACTCCCAACTGGTCAAGCGCTCGCAAAGTAACGAATTCACCTTCGTTGCAGAGCTCCACCCTGTTCCCAATTACGAGACAAGGACCTAGTGCGTTCCTCTATCCTTTTCTCCCACTTTATTGCATCCACGAGCTACGGGTCCTCTCACGTCCCGTCCCTTCCAACCACGTCCTTCCATCTCGTGTAACTTAACCTCTATTAACACATGCATTTCCCCTGTAGCTCCTGGACATCAGTCCCAAAAATGGACGAACTCGTCTGTTTCCTCGCGGGAAACCTCCTGCTCAGTGTAACCGAAGGCTCCCGCGTGGTCGGCATCCCTCCTAACTCGAAGGCCTGGAGTGCGGAGCAGACACGAGATTGGATTACAGGAATTCAGCTCCTGCGGACATGTGTGGAGATACACAACACGACTACGTGAGCCGTCCCAGTTCTGTATCCGCAGTGGTGTGATACTGATAACGATGTGGCAGAGGATTACCGCCGGAGATTGTGCAATTTTGGACGCCTGATGAGAGGAACGTTCGGAGAACTGCGGATTGGTATGTCATATTCACCGTTGATTGGTTGGCTAATCTAGTACTTATACTACTGTAGGTATATTAAAGGTTCAGCGTATGTCTCCTGTTGAGAGGTGACATGGAGCATCATCCTGACGGCCATTAATGATAGGGAAAATCCAATTTTGGATGCACGGTACATTCTCCGGTAGGTGTCCGCTCACAGACCAAATAGTTAAAGAGAAACACCCCTGATTGCCCTCCTTTCCAGACCAGAGACGATCGAATCGCTCTTCATCGCGTACCGGCTCACCGGTGATCCTCAATACCGCGAGTGGGGATGGAACATCTTTCAATCTATCACGGCGCATTGTCGAGTACCGAGTGGCGGTTACTCGGGGATCAAGAATGTCAATGTGACGCTGGAACCTCACCCCGCCGCTGCGGTCTATCACAATGGAGTGGGTCAGAATAAAGAGGGCGCAAATGAAAAGGACAAGGGAAGGGAGATTTCGAGATTAGGCGTGGAGTGGGACGATAAGATGGAGACGTTCTTCTTGGTGCGCTTATGGCCGACTTCATAGGGGTTCAAGGAGATGCTGATACTCTAATGGGTCGGGTGCAGAGCGAGACCTTGAAATATCTCTATCTCCTCTTCTCGGACGACTCCGTGTTACCATTTGACAGTGAGCGTCCTCCTATACACCGCGCTGCTTCCATAATATTGATTGTTCATTTTATCCAATATAGCTGTTGTATTCAACACTGAGGTATGAATTCCCTACTTGGAAATGGCCTTCACGGCACTGACGAACCTTATTGGTAGGCGCATCCACTTCCGATCTTCAACCCATCCACCCGGATGGGGTTCGCATGAGAAGAAGAGGGGAGCAATGCGCGAAGCTTGGTGCCGAGACATTTGCTACCAATGACAGTCGTCTATCTATACTTGTTTGTTTCTAGGTAGCCGTGTGATAACCACATATACGGCATACGACAAGCCAAGTGGTATTATATTGAGTGGTAGAGTGACGGCTAATGCACCTAACCCTGATCAGAGGTGTTGATCCGGCCCCGGAACGTCTCAGAAGTCATCGTTGAACTGAAACGGTCTATATCATGTCTGTCAACATAAGCGAAAGTACCACAGGATCAAAGGGTGCATGCAGACTCATGTCGCCGGAACATGAACCGTTGTAGCAACGCGAGTATTGCAAAACTACAGGTATCGAATTGAAACGCAAATGGGGCATTGTTTGGAAAAGGCGAATGAGAAATCAATAGATCAAATGGAATGGGGTTCGTGCGTCTCTACAGTAAAATGTTTGATTTGATTGAATAACTTGCACATGCGAAGGAACTCTATGCATGGGGCGGGGGCTCGGTGGTTGAGCAATCGACTGCAGTTTCTTTCGAATTTGTTATCGATAGGTCACCGGTTCAATCCCGGTTCGCCCCTAATTTTCTCACGCTTGAGACTTTCTCCTTTACTTTTTGTGGAACTTCTAGGTCCCAAGGAGTCGCCTTCTCCATAGTGTTCTTGGACCTTTCATTCGCCCTCTTGATGGACTCACAGGGCCTGGGCACTCAAAATCTCCTTAAGGAAGCAGTCAAATTAATCCACAATCGCATTCCAGAGAACCTACGACGGCCTCGGGTAGCGGTTGTTTGTGGGTCTGGTCTCAGCGCCTTGGGAGCAACGATCCGAGGCCGCGTCGATCTTCCGTATACAAGTATCCCTGGTTTCACGAGTAGTACGGGTGTGTATCAGGCCTCCTTGAGAGTAGAACCCAACTCTTACTCTGGTAGTGGCCGGCCACGGGAATGCATTAGCATTTGGATATCTTGGTACGGCAGTCAACGTTCCAGTAGTAGTCATGCTTGGACGGGTACAGTTTATCCTGCTTTCTCCTTCGATCGCCTTAGTTGATGCATAATTTGAAAACTGAGAAGTTTCATGCGTATGAGGGACATCCATTGTCCACAGTCACTTATCCCATACGGCTGTTTTCGAGACTCGGTGTTTCAAATATAATCTGTATGTGCATTTCTCCATCCCTCCCGTCGGTTTACTGGATTCTGCATTCAGTCACAAATGCAGTGGGTTCGTTGAATCCCCATATAGGGGTAGGCTCAGGTATGAATGGTGAATTCGCTCAACATGACGAGTATATACTAAACCCTCGCCGCACGTAGTTGTAGTCATTCACGATCACCTCGCACTTCCTAACCTGACGGGATTCAACGTACTCATCGGACCAATGTTAGCTCCAGATACACCTAGGTTCACACCACTTTCTAATGCATACTCCCTAACTCTCCGAAAACTGGCGTTCAAGGCGTACATGACGAATCCGGAGCTATCTTCCAAGCTTACTCTCGCGGAGGGCACGTACGCGTGGGTGACAGGACCTACGTATGAGTCGTCTGTTGAGGGACGATTTTTGAGGACGGCGGGGGCAGACGTAGTTGGAGCGAGTACTGTTCCCGAAGTGCTGGTCGCGAAAGAAGAAGGCATGGAAGTCCTCGTCCTGAGCTTAGTGACTAATAGCGTAGTAATGGCTCAAAAGGAAAGTATCAGGGCCGAAGTTGAGGCGCAAATGGTTTGTCAAATATTCTTCCAGGGACAGATGTTAACCACTGAGGAAATCAAATTCAGGCTGGAAGCATAAATAACGAAGTAGGAGGACATGTGAAGCAAGTGGTCTCGCACGAAGAAGTCCTGAACGCGGGTAATGATAAAGCCGCGGATGTACGCGCTCTTGTTACTGCAATCGTCGAGTTGGTCGTCTAGATAAATCCAGCTTCGTTCGAGAAAACGATTTGTAGAACTTCGTGTGCGTATGATGACTGACGGTGTTGTTGGCGTGGTGCCACTCAAAGGGATGTTCCGTCTTCCGATGGCGACCAGCTTAATCCCCGGTAGATGAAATCGTGCATATGTGTGGAATAGTCACCAATCAGCTTCATGCTGACAGATAGTATCAGAATATCCTGGTTATCTCCTAGCATGTTCATGGTGCGATCTAAGATGGGCCGCTTTGTATTTTCCGTAAAGACGCAGCTCTTGATGGCTTCCCCGAAATTAGTGGTTTTACCGGGCTTAGGTCGCCGAAGTTGTATCGGTCGAGGGACAGTCCCCAGTTCGCCATGGTATTCCTCAGATGGTGTTCCTGGCATCGCTCGAAAGAGCTAGATATTCATCAAGCGACGATCTGACAGGCAGAACCCATTAAACTTACTCTTTCCTCGAACACCTCCATATCCTCTTCGATGGTCCTGATCGTCTCTGCGAGCTCGGCAAATGTATCAAAATTGAACTGCATGACCCCAGGCTTGCGTCGTTCAAACTTCCAGTGGTGATACTCCCGAAACAGCCAGTTGGTGAATTCAGGTATGCCGCGAGCGTACCACAAAAGCTTGAGTATCTGGAACTTGACCTCGCCGACAGAAACTCCGCCGTTCGCAGCTGCAGTTTCAGCCCAAACCTTGCAAAACTCTTTATGTGTCCTCCAATGAAACTTTTGACACTCCTACGACCAATCTGTCAGTCATATCGAAGTACGAGAAGAACAATCACGATTGTGCACCTCGTTGCAATATTTTGCCGTCCTGTAGGATTCCACTGTCACTGAGTTGAATGCATACATAAAATGGGAGCGACTGACCTACACTTTGAGCAAGCTCGTAAAGGTTGTGCGTTGGCGATTGTCGAGTTGACGCACTGCAAGTTGTGGCAGGAGGATAATTGCCTTCGTAGTATCTCCATAACGTATTCGTGGGCATTCATGGCAATAGATGAGATGAACCGTGAGTACTGGCGCCGATGGGAGAATGCGGGATTGCTCAAGGTTCGCCACGAGATTGCTCCGCTCAGATAATTTTGGACAGGAGACTGTCACTAACCCCGAAATTCATACATTCCTGACCATTGTTGTTTCCAGAAATCTTACCGAGATCCACCGTCCCAGGTATTGAGTAACTATTGATCTCGTCCCAGTACTGCACTTCATTCAGCCTAGGACTGTACACACATGACATCGAGATATGACTAACGCTCTGTCAAGAGCAGGTTTCAGGGTTTCGTCCCACTGTTACTAGTCGCACAGCCCAAAAACCCAACTGAGGTTCCTGGCAAAAATAAACAGACTTACTTCCGGTGTTCGAGTCAATGATATAGACCGCTCGTAGGATGAAGGGGCGTGTTCACGTCGCTGAAAATAATAATTGTTGTTGTAGTCCAGCCTAATCGTACACCAACCAGACACAATACGACTTTTTGCCACTCAGTGACACCAGCCGGGGCCAAAACCCGCCGTAACCCGCTTGTGGGCTGCTTGGTCCATCTCCTCACCGCGCTTTTCCTGTCTATCACGTCCACAACGTCACCAAAGCCTCCCTAATATGCTCGTGTTTCATCATGCGTCCCACCATAGGGGCCGCTACTGATGGAGGCGTCGTTTTGTTACAGTTGCTGATAACTTGTGTCCAGACGCTTCAACGACCGCTGGTTTCTCTATAATGGAAAGAGTCACGAACGGCATTGAAGGAATGCATATGCTGCGTTGCTCTTATAATGGGGAAGCTGAAAACCAGGATCGTGATTCGCGGCACGTAGACATCGGACATGCTGTTGGTCAATACCCCAAATACCAAAATGGCAGATGTTGGTGGGTATGGTACCCCATAAGGAGCCGATCCTAGCAACATTCCACACTGCAAGGTTCTATTTCGTCCTACGCCGCCTGCGCTACAAACCCAGAAATAATCCACATGCTATATATTGCCATTAAGATGTAACAATACATGGAAGAAAATCTGTGGTCCCTTCCCTTGATCGGGTTGAAGCAAAATATGACCCTTGGAGGGCAGCGAACGATGCACCAATCTGGGCGGTGCGCTATGTCCTCTGGGTCCAGTACCAGATGGAAGCGCGGTTGTGTCAACTAAGAGGACTTGTAACGACGATGGCGAGGCCCATGAAAACCCGTGGAAGCCATGCCAACCTAGCGAGAATGCGGAGGAATGGAATGGCATTGGGGGCATCGATGGTGCTCCGCCAGGCGTTGGCCTCAATTGCCCTGCTACGCCGTCGGAGACCGACGACGCTGCCGTTGCGGCAAGGAACACACCAGATAGAAGGTTCTGCGCTCGCCGTGGCTTGTTACTTACGTTTATTATGGACCAACATATCCCTGGTGGGATCATAGAGTTTATGCTCGTTGAGATGAGGAGACAAGATCATTCGGGCGCTATCCTGTATCTTGACGTTGGCCCGTTCGTTGTCCCTTTCTGGAATTTTTTGTGCTTATAGCCCGTGTCTCTGCATTCCCAGTGCCTCGGCTTCATACTTTCAGAATCACATTTATCTCACCTTCGTGGTTTGAACCGCCCCTCAGTGCGTCTTTCAACAGTGTCACGACGATAGGTACCACGCGCAGACCACAGATACACCATGTAGCATGGTAACCAGAACGTTTCTTATAGGACGCAGCTCTCATCCGAGCGACAACGGTTAACCTCCCTCGTAAAAATCTACCCCAGGACAGGAAAGGGCTCATAACGTAAGACCATGTAAAGGATATCAACCGTTATACATGGCTCAGGGCAAGCAGTATCGCCTCACTGGGCGGTCGCTCGAACGTCGAATGACATGTTGGCCATCTGCACCGTGGTGAGTGCAGCCCCAACCAGAGTCGGACCCAGCGACCGCGGACTCGGGTTCTGTATAACGAGCATATGGGGTTGCTATTGGCTTCAGAATTATGTGTTCCATTTTCAATACTGGCCTTGGAGGTATGGCTCCTGATTGGAATGTGCTAAGCACTCCCCATACGTTTTCTCAAGTTTATCTACCACAGTGCTTTCTACTGCTTCTACTTCTGAGGTCCTCTCAGACGCGCGACATGCTCATTTTAGAATTTCGAATTCGCCATCAACACGGGGACGAGGGGAGCAGGTGGTTTAAGGGCGCTCGTCACTTGTTCAGTCTCCAAGTGAAGATAATCAAATGGTCGGACTATCATGTCCAGACATGAATGTCTGCTTCGTGATACGATCGGGAGGCAACACCGATTTCGTGACAAGGGACCATGTGGACTCCTCTATTACGCCCCCATATTACGCCGTCTGTCTCATCCTTAGTACATCCATACTCGATCGTAAAATCATACCTGAATTGGGACCAAAGACGATGCCTAATCAGGTCAAGTCCGCGGCCATCGATAACTCTTGCTTGTAGGACGGTACTCGAACGCAAATAACGAGTAAGCGGTGTCCAAGCACAATCGGTGCCTTAATTCTCTCTAAACCCGGAAACAAGCTTGCCAAATCAACGATCTAATGAACAATTTCCGTAAGCAATCTAGGAACATAGACCGTCTCCACAATCAGTATGCCTGCAGTCTCCACGCCTTGCCCTATTTATGGCCGACGTTCAGGAACGGAATGCGCAGGATGTTCCGTTTCAACTTGCAAGGATTTGGCACATATAGATCCCACAGCCATGCAGGTGGGCATTCGAGGTCCCTCACAGCCCGCCGCGGCATGTCGAAACGAAGACGCCAGGACACGTACAGCAGGGACAATTGAGCTTAATGCGCACGCCTCACGGACAAACTGGGCAAGATAATTCCGTAGAAAGAGGCCAATGCAGTTGGTCGCCTTGATGGACTGACTGAGCTGCCGAGAAGTACAAGTGGGGCGGACAATGTTGACAGACCTAGTACGTGGCTCAGGTGGGAAGAACATGAAGGTCTTCTCTCTAGCTGCGTACTATCTATACAAGACATGTACGGAACGTCGTCACCCGCCCAGTGAGGATCGACCAAATAGACAAATACATTGTCAAAGCTAAGAGAAGCGTGAGACTCAGTGCGCGTAGCAAGCTCGAATGTAATATCAAGTATATAGGAGAAGCGTGCCATAATAGACGGCAGAACATTAGAGCTGGGCTTCCAGGCAGTTTAAATGGACTTACAGGCTCAGTGCGCGTAGCAAACAGCAAACAGAGCCTGTGTCATCCTGCAGTGTGATGCATTATATAGCATACGGTAAGCGAACCATATATGAGACGTAACAGGGGTTGTAACCAGAGCGGACAACACGGAGGCGTGGTTTGCAACCCTGCATATGCGAAGTCTCGCCAGCATAAACAAATTTCCAACAACATGTGATGCGTTACCTCCATAGTCAACAATGGTGAAGTTGGAAGCATAAGTAATGTAACGTTTAGATGATTGTACCAAATCTGGCTACAAAAACCTGTGCCGTCTCTTGGTACGGGGAATTCGATCTGTATATCTTCTTTGAAGACCAATCGGAAGGAGCCGAAGAATTAAATAATCTGTGGGTTGATAACCTCAGGGTGCACATGAGCGTCTGGTGAGTAGTTCCGGCGTACCAGTGGACGACGGGTTCCTCAATGCTAGGGAAGCAATTCAATGGGGGTGAATGATGGCAGAGGTCAAAGTTGTCCACTGCTTCGACGTCTTTCTCACCCAATCGTATCTGTATTACGACCGACGAACGTCGATACCCGGCTTTGGCATGTGCTCGGGAGCAGCCGCAGAAGGGCCGCATAGAGATTGACCAGGGACGGCGTGCGAAAAGGCCATAGACTTCGACACTGTACTGGTGGTGTGAGCTTTGTGCTGTACCTGTGAACCAGGAGCATCGGGTGTCAGTTTCGAGACGAGCGAGTTGTTTATTCACTCCGGTGATAGATTACACACAGTTGAAGCGCGCGAAGAACGGGTTTGATTTTACTGGGCAGCCCTGGCAGGTTGGACAGACCAGAGAGCTTGTGATATGATCGAGGCTACTTTCTTCGCCCATATCACACCCCTTCCAATATGATTGGTCTATTGCGGAGCTGGCACTATGGTACTACTGGCACTGGGGGACCAATCCGAACTGAAAGCTCGCATAGCATCCGGAGGCGGAACAGTCCCATAAGATAAATCTCGGTATTCGACCACTCATACTATAAATCCACCGAACGAGGCGTGCTGAGATAAGGACTCACCTGCCAAATGTCTGCGTAAGGCGGTGAGGTTCTTGGCTGCTGAGGTAACCAGTAAATTGAAATGTCAGTTTCGTGCCTCAGCCTGACTTTGAAAAGAAGAGGGGGTCGACGTTCTCGAGGATTAAGCCCTGTGTGGGGTCACCTTATTGCTGCTTACAGATCACTAGATATTTATATGGTGTCGGCAAGAGCCGTAGAACGACCTGGCCCTCTTATCTTTGACCACTCCACCAGCGGAGGGATGTAAGAACAGGCCCCGGGCGGATCACCATGAGAATTCCGGAAGCTCCATGAAGGTACTGCTTGATGTGAGAGGAGAGTCGACATAAACTGCCGACGATACGCCTGATGAATTCCCCGCCGTCGGGAGTCCATCTCTCACCACTGAGACGTCACTTCTCATGCCGCAAAAACAGGCGTGAGATACAACCTGCTAAGTATTTGCCTCGATTTAAGAGTAGATCAACCCCCGCGACGGCATATATCAGTTGTTACGAGATCACATCCTCGCTCCGCCGGGTATTCATCACAAAATTGCAAAATATATTGAAGAAGTTGGTCGGTATTTCAGCAAAAGAATTTCGGAGCTCATGTGGGGGCGTTCTGATGGTAACCAATTAGATCCGGCTGCACACAAACATGATCCGCAAATCTTGGGGTGAGCACCTGATATTCAGATCTACCAATGTTCCTTCTGATTTTGGTATGGATCAGAAATGATGGTGATGAGATCAGAACAGCATAAAGTAACAACTGACAAAGCAATCCATGCTTTCCCATGCCCATGCACCCCAATGACAGTTTAAATGGCGGGATTACATTATACAAACCCTAAACAGGTAACTACAAGCTATATGAATACTGATTAAGCTAACTAAGCACAAGATCATGAGGAAGTCGCCCTTCGAGCGCTCACCCAATCTCCGGGGTATAGGCCACACACGGCGAATTTCAAATCCTGAACAAGAACACAAGTCCGTTATCATGTAGGTATTAATAGTCTCTCTGAGGTCCATGATGTTACCTGGGAAGGCAACGATTCACTAAAATCAATTCATCGGGCACGAGCATGATACCCGCGTAGGATTTTCGTGGACTAATGTGATGCCCCTATTCTTGAGGAAAGGCGCGCCGAAGAAGAGGTGCTCGGGGAACGTTTCAGTAATGTTGACTGGAGCCCGAATCTCCCTCAGACCCGGAAAAGATAGATGATTTTGGTCCATGAATAAGTGAAGGAAGGTATCGGCAGAGGCCCTAGGCATTATTAATGTGTCCACATGAAGCATAGAGCATGCTTTCACTCTCCAGGCGTCACAGTGGTTGAGCTCGAGGGTCTGAATGGGAGGGAGAGTCCATCGCAACTCGTATGGACTAGGGATGTCCGGTATATCGGATGGGTCGCCACACCCATGTAGAGTCAATTGTTCGAGATACCCAAACAACCCGGCCGCGATATGCCGGACAAGTGTCCCAACATGAACTCCTCGGCATTGGTGGAAACTCAAGGACCTGAGAGTCGATGCACATGCCCAACGAACAGGTTGGACAAAGAGGTTCTGTATGGATAGGCCAATACAGTTGGTTAAGGAGATTGATTGCAGCGCAACCGCTGAATCGCGGAGTAGGAAGAAGACGGTGGTGTGGAGAGGGAGGCGGCTGACTATAGTAACATGTGTGAGGGTGTTAGGGCGATATAGGAGTAAAGTGACACTGAGATGATTCTGCCATGTGTTGGCGACGAATTCCTGCGGCTTTTCCGGGTATGGAATTTCGTACTGGAACCCTTCTTCCTGCAGCTCCACACAACGGAGGCGAGGGAGGAGGGCCCCAAAGGAGTTTAGAAGCTCCGGGTGGGAATATGTATCGCGGGAAATGGACCAAATGACGAGTTCCTCGACATTTGGTAGGTATCGGAGGAACTCGACGATGCAGGGATCAAGTTTGTCAATATCTGGAACGGCTTGCTCGTCCAGACGGGGCTGTATTATGAGTCGACGGACGTGTACGCCGAGCTTGGGGGCCTGTTGTAGCAGCCGCCGCATTCGGGTCGCTTGGAGGTTGAGCAGGGACAGGGTGCGAAAGAGGAATGGTGCTGCAACCTCTGCACCACGCCTATCGGCCCTAGGAGACAACAAGTCAGTATCGAGGTGTGCAGTGAACGCCCGCCGCAATTAATGATTCCGAAAGGGGGTCAACGTACAAGCGAATAGGGAGGAGGGGATTCGATTTGCTCGGCAAGTCCTGGTACCTGGAGCAAATAAGGGATAGCAAAATCGGACCCATTCGAACCATCATGCCGCTTTCCTTGTATCGATCGCGAAGACTGGGAGTGAGAATTCCGCCATTGCTGGTAGTGGTGGAATATGGGGTGGAATATGGGCTGAGGGCCTGGAGACCATTCGGATTGTGGGTATTAGCATAGTAGTGGGCCATGTACGGGTATTGAGGCCCGTGCAGGGTCTCGGGAGTGGGAGTGGTCAGCGTGCTGAGGTAAGGATTCGTGTGGGTGTGGGGTGGGTCCTGTGGGGGGTCCTGACTAGGCGAAACCATCTCGACGGCGGCGCAGTTGTACGTGTCTCAGCGTATCTCAGCGTGCCTCAGCGTGCCTCAGCCTGGGACGGTGGGGCAGTGGCAGCGGAAGGAGGCAAGCCGCAAGCTCGCTCGAAACTGCCCAGCTAAAAGCCGGCGGCGCGTTCCTTTTTCGCTGTACTGCGACTACTGCCCCAACCAGCCTCAGCATGCCCGGAGCGCCCATCAGTCTCCTGCCAGCTCGCTGCCAATTCCTGCCAGGTGTCTAAGCTACATCTGTCTCCATCTGTCAAGAACACCAAACTGCATCCGCTATATATTTCACATATATAGGGACTCGTCGAGTTTGACAGTCATCTGAAAAGGGGTAACATTTTCATTACGAAGCTAGAAAATAGTGAACAAGGCTGTGAACCCTGAGCCCCTCGTTCCTATGCTCCAATCCTAGAGTATGTCCGTGGCAGTGTCCCAAATACAACATACAACAAGCAACCGATAAGCGAAGCAAAGTCACGGCGAGCCGAAATCGTCCCTGCAGTCCATGAGTCCATTCAAGGAATCGTTGACATCATCAAGTCACAAAGTCCCATCGAATCAATCATTCTCGAGATCGCTTCGTAGTTGGCCGGTTTTCAATGTACCCTGCACCTCCGCGTTTGGGGGGGAGAGCTACACCGCGGGCCTGACGCTCTGCGGGTTATGGAAAATGTCCCTTGGGTCGATCGCCTTCTTGATCTGTTCCAGGCGGGGAAGATTCGATCCCCAGTACCGTGCTTGGGCATTGGGCAGGCGGGGGCTATGAGGGCATGAGTAAGTTTCTCATACATCCGGGAGCGGAGCGGGGGATGGCTACTCACTCCACATATCCGGCGTATGCGCCCATGTTATGACCCGGCAGCGACTGTTGGATGATGTCATTAATCGTGTCAATATATTTGTAGATTTTATTGTTTAGCCCAGTGAGGCCGACAGCATAGGTTTGGACATAAAACTAGCAACGATCCTTAGCAACACGATAGCGAACGAGGAGGGGGAGAAGGGGACTAACCAGTGCATCGCGGTGTGCGTACGCAGTCGCATCCATGGGTATGTCGTTTGTTGCACCAGCTTCGAGGTCGAAGATTGCAAACCAGATCTACAAAGTTGCGAGGTCAAACTCTCAAGTCGCGTCTCCCAGGTGAGACATACAATGGTGCCTTTGTCTTTGCTATCAAAGTGCGTGAAGAGCTTGTCGAGGCCAGACCGAGGGATGAGGTCGTTTTTCGTGAAAGCAAGGCTCTTCGAATAAAATGCCCCGGACTGAATACAAGCCAGTGATTAATATCCCGTTAGTGTCCCTCACGGTCGACGGGGACTCACGATGCCACCAATAAGCTTCAAGGCCTCATCCTCTGCCCATTGACCCACCGCTCCCAGCCAATCTTCCAACTCGACCACCTTGATAATTGCGTCTCGGGCTAACTTATCCTGGAAGCCAAGGGCCTCGTACTCGCTCTTCGAGCCAAAGTACGTTCCTATTGAAATGTAGTGAGTGTGCGGTGGACTCGTGTGATGAGTTGACGATCCTCACCAGTGATGACCATCCCAAACTCGAATATGATGACCTGCGACGCGAGTTTACGCGTCAAGTTGGGGTCAGAGATCATGCTCTGCCATAGGGCGAAAGTTGAAGCCATATCAGCATGTTTTCCGAACCTGCGAGGGGTGTCACTCCTTGCAAATCCGGGCGCTTTGAACCGGGCGGCGGAACACACTGGATGTTATACGAGTACTGGGTCGTAACCGGCGGCTCGGGTTGCGTCCTGACCACAAACTCGGTGATAATACCAAACGACGCCCCAGCGCCTTTCAACGCCTGCCAATCGCACGCAGGAGGTAAGACACGGGGGCACGAGGCAGAGGAGAGGAGAACACGCACAAAAAATATGTCCGGGTTGAGCGCCTCACTGGCGCGTGTAATGGTACTGTTCGCAAGTACGACCTCGACCTCGAGGACATGGTCAAGCGCTGAGCCCCAAAGACGAGACAGAGGACCGAGGCCACCAATCGTTGCATGCCCTGTGCAGGGGGGTCAGTTGATTTATGTAATGTCTAGAAAAGGGCATGTCCGAAAAAAAAAGGTACCTCCGATTCCGACCTGGAAGCATTGAATAATGTGTCAGCCAAAGAATCCACACTCTAAACTGCGATCGACCTCGCGCTCACCTGCGGGCAAGTCCCATGGGCCATGGCGCGCCCTCCGTGGTCGTGCAGACGCTGCGTGACATCACCGAGGAGGGTACCCCCACCGATGGTGGCGTACCAGGTGGTGGTGTCCATGCTGAACTGCTGGAAA
>Ga0307513_10005844_pt1 | contig 16168 bp, 21 predicted proteins | sample 15_EM_MG_FD_202174 | JGI IMG/M metagenome (GOLD analysis project Ga0307513, IMG submission 202174) | Populus trichocarpa ectomycorrhiza microbial communities from riparian zone in the Pacific Northwest, United States - 15_EM | ecosystem: Host-associated > Plants > Roots > Unclassified | place... | reverse complement strand
TGAACACGACCGACTGCGACAACCTGCTATACGAAGCTGGTGATGATGCTGTTTTGGAGCTACCAAGTGACCGTGAGCTTCAAGTCAGTAAGAAGAAGGGGAAGAGAAAGTTGGCGAAAGCTAAGAGCATGGGTCCTAGCACTACAAGTGGCCCAAGCACCAACCGATCCCGGGTCTTGACGCCCGAATCAGTTTCCTTGTTTGAAGGTTCCGATTCCGAGTTCAGGCCCAGCGATGCATGATAACGCTTTTTCTTAGCTTGTAGTTTTCTCAGCAGCAAAGCATTCAGGACTCAAGTTCATCTAAGTTGCCACCCCTCGAATATATATTTTTTTTTGACCGATATTGAGAATACATTACGCTACCCATCTTCTGGGTCTGTATCAGACAGAAGTTGCATATAATCGGCTCGCTGGTGCCATTTCCCAGTTGGGAGACGAAGTCGGTTGAAAACATTGTTGCGCATATAGAATGCGATGCTCGCCCGGTCACCCTTGCAGGTGGCCCCATGTTGGAAAATCTTTCCCGATACTGCGATTGCTGTGCCTGGGTTATATTTGAAGGTGTAACCAAAGGCTGGAAGAGCGAAGCGGCCATGATCATATTTACCCAACGCCAACATTAAGTCTAGGGATTGTCATGGGTTTGAGAAACCCGCGGGTAAGTGCCGCGGGTTGACCTGGGGTATGGGTACGGGTTGGAGGGTTTGCCCGAAATATTCAAACTCCGCTCGAAAATGCGTTCAACCGCCTTCAAGCTTGTCACCATTGCTCATCACTGCCCATTACATTGCGTCGGCGCCCTGAAACACAAGAAAAAGGTGAGTAAAGGTCCCTGATTACCTGTTTCCTAAAACTGGCTAACGTATTTCGCTGTATTTACAGTCCTTTTCCACTGCCAAGATGCCAGCACATCCATTGCCACAATGCCTCTCCCCTCCAACGAGGGATGTAGGCGCTGTTTTTCATTGTTGAAGGGACTTAGGCAGGTGTGGGGAGCACAAGGAGAAGGCCATGGAATGGAATACCGGCTAGGTGTGTAGAACAAACACATTCTTGAGGTCTGCTATAGCTGATGATCCCCTTGCCCTCGTCATCAACCCCACCTTGCCTCGTCGCCATCTCTGAGTTTATTTTTAGCACCATGAGGACCACGAAGCTCATGAAAACTGCAGAGGCACTGCCCAATGCCACCCGCGCCAACTTGACTATGAAAAGAATGACGAACGCGTAACGCCGCCAGCCGAAGAACACGACGCGCCGCAGCTCCTCTACTCCACACTCCCCCTTGCGAATGCTCATTGAGCCAAGCAAGGCAGGTTCAACTATTCATGACCATCGGCACCCTGTGTGCGTCGGCGCTGCCCACCAACATACCAGATGACGAGCGGCCCACAAACGAGGGAAATGATGGATGTTAGTGATATCCCAACCCCCCCCACCACTGAAAATTTAACCTCGCAATACGCACGGCAGTGTCAATGGACACCTGCACTGCTGTTGCGAGGTTTCTCAGTTGGGTTTGGAGGCATACCCGCACAAGGGTTGTATACCCCGGGGTTTTGGCAAAACCCGTACCCATACCCGTCGAAACCCGTACCCTTGGGTACGGGTACGGGTTTTCTGGGGTACGGGTGCGGGTAGCCCTGGAAAACCCCAGGGTTACCCGTGCCAATCCCTAATTAAGTCTACCCATTCGGGACGGCCTCCTGTATCTCGGTGCAACGGCGTGGCTCAGTTGCTGATAACTGCAAGTGCTGAGAATGGTGGGTACCATATTTTCAATATCTCTAGCATTCTGGAAGGGTTGTCGCAGAGTGCTGGAGTTGAGGCGAGTTTTCGGAGTGCCTCTTGGCCCCCCTCAAATAATTCGGGTTGGATAATACTCAGTATTCCCCCGATCAGCGCAAATGGCAGTGTACATTTTTTCAGCCATTCTGAAACGCAGTTGTCCTTGAGAAGATCGGCTGATACCTTGAGGGGGTGTTCTTCAGTCTATTGCGCAAGTAAGAACGGATGACCATTTGCCCAACGCTGAAATCACCTCGTGCCCTTGTTCAAACCAGGCTGGAGAAATATTGAATGTGCCGGGTTTCAACCCATCCGGGATTGTATAGAAGCATTCGGGTCCCAATCGCCAATTAGCCGATTTGCTTGTGTCCACTTTGATCACCTGTTCCAAGGGTTTGAGGTCGGAAAACATGGATTCCTACCCCAAAATCAACCCAAGCTGGTCAAATATTGCACCGACGTACCTGGCGTTCTGGAGATAAAATATTCGGTAAATACCAGACCAAAAGCTTTCCATGACAATCGGTGATCGTGCACAGGTTAACTTCAAGATGATCGGTGTGTATCGGCTTGAAGGACTTCAACATTGTGGCTTCTTGATCACCACTGATTCTGGTACTCCTAAGGCCAATATGATCGGCATATTGTTGGACATCCCAATCAGTTGACACTTGATGGAAACCAAATTAATACGGTTGAGTGGGCCAGAATGTATATAGTAATATACCTGCGTTATGGAATGCACGTGCCATAACATCCAAAGCAAGGTCAACTTCGACAGAGAAATCCAAAGACCACCCCCCTTGCCCTCGTCCTTCACCTGCCTAACATTGGCCTACTTTCCACCAGTCCCGTCGCCGCTTTCCCCCTTTCTTCCCCACGGTTTCTCCTACTTCAAGCACGTACCTTCGCCAACAAAGTAAGTTTTTCTATGAGTATATTTGCCCTTTATACAATGTTACGTAGCAACACTGGTACCCCTCGTCATCCCTCGCCCATTCTTCTTCGTACCAGCTATGCTTCCTTTTACCATTGGTGCCCCCCTTTTCCCTCCATTCGGAACGAGCGACGGTTGACGTGTCGCCTTGTGCTGCAAGACGAAGCCTACGCTAGACTGTCCTGCCTTCGAAGACTCGCATCGCTTGGTGAACTGTTGACCACTGCACAAAAGCGGTGTTGACTAGGGGTTTCACACCATAGGCGTCCCAATAACAGCTCCCGACGAAGTCTCCCCCAACCCTACTGCTCCCAGCACCGACTCGAAACGCGGACGCGGCGGCGGAGGGTCCAAACCCACCTTCGGCGCTGAAGACGACGACTACGACGAGAGCGGCGAAGAGACGATCGGCAAGTCCGCGGCTGCGAGGTTGGCGAGCAGCGGCACTGTGTACCGTTTAGCGACACGCCCTGGGTTCGCCACATTTCCTGCCCATTTCAATGCCCGCTGCGCTGCTTTCTGCTTTCTAATCTCCTCTGCTTTCTCCAAATCCTCAGCACTGGGAACCAAATAGGCTGAACTACCGTCGCCGAGCGTGGACGCCTTACGAGGGCGTTTGGATAAAATTGGCGCAGAGGAGGACGGAGGAGGACTAAAATTGGCGAGGGGATACATACCTTGAATTGGTTCATCTATGACGAAAGGGTCTTCTTCGGGAACTGTGGGAGGGGTTGGTCGGCGTGTATCGAACAGTGGCTGCTCAAAATGCTGGTGGGAAAGAACGACCCCTATAAATAGGACTCGGACTCGCAACAATGGCTCACAAAGGGCAGGTTCTCAGAGTCCCTGAGATAATCTTGTTCGGATCCGACATCCGGGTGCATTTGGGTGGTTCGAGCGAGTAAGTGGTTCAGATGAGAGCGAGCTGAGCCTGACGGTGGAGCCCACCGCATCGTGGCTGGTTCATCAGTTGAGAATGTGAACGACAGTGTAAAAGCCCGTCCAGGACGCAGTTGTTTTGGTATCTTCCCATCACCCCCCTAGTGCTGAGCACAATGAACCTCAGAGATAGTGCTGTGCTGTACTACCTATTCCACTTCCTTTATGCTGGCCGCCCAGCATATATACTTGAACAATTCTGGCTTACTCGTGATAACGAGGATCTCCAACGCGCGAATGTCACCATAATACTAGCCAGCGGTGACATCAGTAGCAGCTGGAAGGCGTTGGACGATAGCCTGAAAGAAGCCTGTCGTGCTGCGGGAGTCATGGTCAGTTCAGCATTTGCATCACGGTCTTCCCATCTCATCGTGCCACATGTAGGCAGCTCTGATTGCTTCGGCCGCGGCGGCGCTTATCGCCACTCCCTATGTGCCAGCTCATTCTCCAACGCTCGTCCTCCTCTTGGCAAGCTTGACTTGCAGCCTGATAAGCGCGTCCACTGCAACATCATTTCTTGCCTCTGTATCAGATCCCGACCCAAGTTATCTTAAAGCTGGTTGGAAGGAACATGGATTCAAGCTCATCATCTTGATGTCTGCCCCTACAGCTTGGCTGAACCATGCGCTATTGACCTTTCAGGCTGCATTACTTAGCCTTGTATGGGCTAATGGGTTCTTAGCAGCTCAGATTTTGGTTACGACCTTGATTTGTTTCCGATTTATTTTAGGCTTTGGAGTAGAGATTTCATATGTTGGGATTGAGGATGCCTTGAGGGGACTGGTGGGCAATCGTAAGGACCTGAACCACAATTTGACCACCCTGACAGCTGGTAAGTTTTTCACGGAATAGGCACCATGTTGTCTCACATGAACCATGCAGATAGCATCAAAATACGGGAAACTTATCGATCCCCTTCTGAAAATCACAGCGGGGATCCTGAAGAAGCTGTCCCCCGGGCCCGGTACTTAAATAACATGGCTCGCACAAAGAGGGCTCGTCGTGCTCAGAGTGACACAGAGCCGACATTTTACGTGCCTCGTCGTGCTGAGGGCACAGCGACATCATACACGTCTCGTCGTGCTGGGAGAAATCACAGCGGGGATCCTGAAGAAGCTGTCCCCCGGGCCCGGTACTTAAATAACATGGCTCGTCGTGCTCAGAGTGACACAGAGCCGACATTATACGTGCCTCGTCGTGCTGAGGGCACAGCGACATCATACACGTCTCGTCGTGCTGGGAGCACAGCGACATCACACACGTCTTGAGGGCAGCGAGATGTAGGGGAGGCGCCGTGTCACAAAAGTGTGATGTCGTTCCCCATCTAATCTTCTATCTTCTTATCTGGTCTTTCTATCTTATCTCTGTACCCACCATAAGTAGTTTCCTCTCTTATGACTTAGCTAGAGTCTTCCATGACTTCGGTAGTATGTTCTAGTATGTTCCAGGTATTGTCTCGGTTCTCTATTATTCTTTAGTAGTCATTTCATAGTATGACTCCCTTTCTGACTCCCTTCTTGAATCTTGATTGCTTTACATATGACTCATTTTCTTCTTATAAATAGTGGCCAGATTGTATTTTTTCAAACAAATTCCCACTACTTACCTTTAGGCAAGGGGGTTCCGGGATCTGAACCCGGCACGTAAGGTCGGATTTTTTTTGTTCCAGCCATTGTCGATGGACTAACTAACTTTGAGCTAACTACGTAATCGGGCACATATCCTAACTTGGTGATGCAGGCCGCTGCTTTGCATGGTAATACGAGTCCCTTTTCATTTTATCTACAACTTATGTACCTCAATCAATAATTACCTTGCGTGTCACTAGGTGTATTTGGGCTTGGTTTCTCATAGCAGAAATGGATTCACATCAGAATGGCGACGGTGGCGACATCTTGGGGGGTATAAGGATAGCGCAAAGCTGACTCCTAGAATATACGACGCCGTTCACAGAATCTTGCACTGAGAATGAGTCATGTAGAATGTGATAATTGGGAATCACACACCCGTTCGTTTTCCCACATCAAAAAAGCCGAGTAAATTTTCGTATGTCTAAGGGAAGCCGTTGAATCTGAAGCGTAGAAGATTGGCGGGGACGATAATGGCCAAGGCCATCCAAAGAACGAGAAAAATGGTCCTGACCTCGCCCTCCGAAGGGTATATGTACAAGGACATGCGGATCAAGCCAAAGAGATGTGGACGAGGAGGTGGGCCAAAAAATTCCGTTTGTCCTTGTACCGGCTTGTGGACCAAACCACATGATTTTGGTGCATTCGGATAATTGGGAGATGCTGCGCCTCCTGCTTTTCTCTGGGAAGCTGGCTCTATTCGCGTTTGGTTTCAGAGGGCGGAGGTGTGCCGGTGGTTATGTAGGAGGGGTAGCCAGGAAAGAAGAAACGGCGGGTAATAGGAAGCTCCGAGGAGAACGGTTACAACGAAGGTGTGCGGTGTGCAGCGCTAACCGACGTAGAAGGACAATGCCGAAAGATTGCTGTCATATCATGACGCAGGTGCATCAAACCCGAAGGTGACGATGAACGAGAAGCCCCCAGCGTACGTCCGGAAGAAGAATGCGCGTCATTGAGCGCGCTGTTAGGAATGCGTGAGGGAAGCTCATTCACATCCTCGACAACGATACGCTTACCGAGTCCCGACAACTCTCGAGCCGTATCCAAGCTCTTATCTTCGTCTTGAACATCAGGATTACCACCTTCAGGAACGACCCCCACCTCCGATCTTCATCCGCATCGCGCTCGCGAAATTGGGGGTAATCGAACTAGGTCTAGATACAATGAAGACCCCCCAGGAGGTGTGCAGCAGTGGCGAGGGTTGTTGAGTTATATTCAGAGGCGCAGGTCTCGAGTTCGCTTTTGTAGTCAGCGGGGGATATTGGCGCGTCTGACAAGCCGCTGTTCTGGATATATACAGATGCCTCCGAATCCATCGACATCGGGTGGTCCTTCATCACCGTCGGGCGCTTTGGCGGTTTCTCTTAGCGGCCGATGTCCATCCTCCTCCAGTTGACTGCTACCACTCGAATCGATACCCGGTCGTGATTCTGGTACTGGTGGGGTAGGCACAACCCCAGATGCTGCGTTGACAGAGAACCGGGAAAACGTCGACATCTTGCTCGCCATCGAGAACCGCGAATACCAATTATCGTCGTAAACATCCGACGCGCCCTCCCAAGATCCTGTCGACTCTGCGGATGGAGCTAACAAAACAATGGACAACGTTCGCGTTCGTTGGTACCGTTAAATGAAGGTGATTTGGGGGGAGGTGGTTGGAGAGGAGGAGGGCATTGGAGGGGGATGTGGGAGAGTTTTCCAACCTCGAGTTGTCGTTCGCGGGAGGATAATACCTTCGTACTCGTCGTCCTCGGAGCAAGCGTACGTCAACCCTTGTCCCGTCCTGGCTCTCCACACTATCTTGCGTGTGACGTCCTACCCGACCCAACGCAGCCTTGTATGCAGCCGCATCACTACCATCCTTGCCTGTGCTCCATCTCGAATACCTGAGCCTCCGCCGAATATCTTCTTCTTCGTCTTCACCTTCGTTCGAGGAATCCATCCCATTCGCGAGATCTTATAATAGAGGAAGACCAATGCCGACTTGAGTGTCAGCAGATGAACGCCAGTCGTACGAAGACGATGAGGATGACACGAAGGAGTGAGAAGTGTTTGGAGTTGCAGCTGAAGAGAGGGTGACATTCGCTCTCTGCGACGAGTCGTTCATGGAAGGCGCGAGAGTCGACGACAATGGAGGAGGGGAATCAGGCGAGATCTGCGATATGCCCATGGAGGCGACGTGGATATCCGCTTATTGAGCGGCGAAGTGTTCAATTCGGGAAAAAAACCGCTTTGCTTCAGGGTCAAGTTACGTTCGAGGTGTATTTATGGGCTCGGAGGAATCTGTCGGTCGAAATTGATTTGTCGGGGGGCGATTCGTGAAGAGGGTCTGGTAGGAGGTTCGGAACCAGCAGTCGAGGTTGACGCGGAAGACTCGATAACGAAATAGTGCGAGGGCTGGAACGATCCTGAGATTCGGAAAGCCGCAATGGTAACGATAGAATCTGAGAGTGTCCGGACCCACTCTCTCGAGAGCGCAAGAGGATAAGGATAAAGAAGCCCTTTGCGACGACGGCCACCGCGGTTCTTGGCTCTAGCGGCGCTGTGACTGGTAGGGACTGGGCTGCGACGTTCAGTACCTGTAGGGGTGCTCATACTGGATGACGTCGGGGAGTTCACATCGCTTTTCGCGCTGACATCAGAAACGGAAGAAGCACCCAACAATGCCAGTTTGGTCATCACAGGCCTTTTGAGGTGACCGAGAAAGTTGACATCAAAACCAGAGAATCAACCGCTAACGCCTTCGCAGTAACCCTGTGCAAGGTGGGGTTGGAATTCGACGCAAAATAAGTACCAACACCACAACACACCTTTAGGAACATTAAATCGTCTGAGCTCTCCGCCACACAATCACATTGGGCCACGCACCTCCCAATCCCACCCTTGACCAGAAACGATGTCCATCGTGCCAAATCCGCCGCTTCAAGTTGAAATTAAGTTGTATTATGGCGAATATCCACTGAAAGAATAGATAGTTAGCGATAAGTGGATATATCGACTAATCAAAGGGAAGAAAACGCGAACCAACAAAAGATGTGAGTACCCACCACTGAGGTTGAGATAATAATTGCTGTAGTGTTCCAATACACACGTTCGATACTCTGGGATCACCCAGAGTGCCTACGTAGCCCAAGGGTTCAGCCCGGTCACTTTCACAACTGGGACCGACGGCGCAATGGGGACGGTTGAGAAAAGAAGTGATCAAGAAGTGATGACCGGATTCCATACACGATGTGGGTCACATGACCACCTCAACGCCGTCCAGTTCGGTTCGTGACAATCTCTGTCCCTTGTTTTCGAACTCCTCACAAGGGTGTATTAACGACCGTCCAAAGGTCATTCAAAAACTGGCTCGGGAACCGTTATCTCGTATCTCCAACGTAATCCACAGCCACAGTCGAGTTTGGGATTGATATATCTCGTAACTCTCTATCTGGGCGTCATCGGATTCTTTTATCCCGGTCGAGCACTTACACGGATCGGTTCCCTGTCTTTTCTCCAATGGGTTACTTCATCTTGTCCATTGTTTCGGGGACTCGGAATTGTCACTTCGTCCCGTTTCTGTCGTCGACGTCGTCCCATCGCCTGTGATCTGTTCGTCGAATTCTCAAATTAAATTCAATCTTTCACCTTCCAACGCGATGACTGGAAATACCGGTATGCCACCATGCAAATCTGGACAGAAAGCATTTCTGAACCCATTTCCCATTCGATTAGATACACGTTTTTATGTGAGTGTCCTTTTTTGATGAGCGCACTTCCTGACTTGACTCAACTGGCGTTCGAACTTAGTGGGGATTGTGAGCAATTTATGCCTGGAACCCGAAAATATATATCGCTGGAGTCTAACCAGAGCAGGAACGAAGCGATTCATCATATACCTAGATGGTAAATGACGATTACATGCGAGTTGAGTAACGTCTAGTATGTTCATAGGGAAATAATGTGAAAGTGCATTTTTATGGTATGGATGAAAAAGAGAAATTTGGCGGCTGATTTGCAGCGTGCTTGACTCCAGCCTCAGGCTGTCAATGGGAGAACAAGGGAGCCAATGAATGACATCTTGATGTTACGTTGCCTGTCTTAATATTACTGTATGCGAATTCCTTCTCGTTGATAAGGTGGAGATGCTCATTACGTTCGAGCGATTCCTCATGATACGGGATGCCGTACGATAACCATCACCCTCAAGGCTGTACTTCAGATAATTTTCCGAACTTACATGTAAGCCTGATTTTTGCTGCCGTTATTGTTCAAACCATGATCTTTCTCATCCTACTATATTTTTGTTTCTTTTCGGGACCTTGGAACACCCTTGCTCTCCCAAAAGACTTCCAACCACCACAAACCCTCCCCAGAAACCACCCGCAGTCCATTTTCATTCGTGAGGAGGACAAGTTTGATACTCGATCGGTATACAATATACTGTGGAGTTGTCTTTCGACCATATTCGCATGTACATGGCTCGCCGTCCATCCCAACATCCCGGCTCCTGGAGATTCGCAGTGGGCAATCCTTAGAAGACGGGTGGCGATCATGGGGTACATTCTCCTAATTCTAGAATACGTTCTCTTCTGGGCAGGGCGACAATACTACGGTGCACGTTATTTTACAAAGAAATATGAAAAAAAACATACGGGCTGGACGCGGGCCCACGCATTCTTCCTCATCATGGGTGGGTTTACTCTTCACGAGGGAGGCAAGCCCGTTCGGGTGCTGGAGGTGGAGGAAATGGAGGAGTTATCGGAAGCAGGGAAGATTAAATGGCCAACAATTACCGAGGAGGAGATCGCTGATCGAAGCAAAGGGGATTATCTATCCAAGACGATCGTCCTCTGTCAAACGACATGGTTCATTGGACAATGCATCGCTCGGGGTGCGTACGGGATCGCTGTAACGGAGTTGGAGGTGGTCACAGTCGCATTTGCCATGCTCACTGGGGTTATTTATTTCTTTTGGTGGCACAAACCCCTCGACGTCCATTGTTCCATCCCAGTGCCGCTTCTTGAGGACCACCACAATATAGTCGAGGACGATGTTGGGAGAGAAGATGCTGGCCCCCAAATCACTTTCCCCCCAGAAATTTCCGACCAAAGAATTCCGGAGGGAGACAAAAACGTAGTCGTCAACCACAACCCATTCCCATCAACCTCGACCCAAGTCGATACACCCACTCCTAATCCAGCACTCACTCGAATGCAGCGATTTAGGGAGTTCAGACGATGTTCTTGCATGAAACACGGAACCTTGTTTGGGCTCGGATGCGCGTTCACTTTCTTCCCCCTGAAACGTTTTATCAACGATATGCGCGACATGGCAAACTGTGAAACTCGGGGGGACAAAACCCTTCGACTACCCACATTTTATTCACCCCCCATCAAAACCAGCTATGAAAACATATTATTTGTATTTTTGATATGCGTATCTACGTGTTTTGGGGCCATTCATTGCATCGCGTGGTCTTTCCACTCCGCCACATTGCAAGAGCGATGGGCGTGGAGAATATCGGCCACCCTCATTTCAGGCCTGCCCATTTCCATCCTCGCCTTCTGGTACTCCGCCTCAGTATTCCATCCGGTGACGGACAAATCCATTTGGATGAGACTTTGCTTTGAGTTTACGGAATATATTGCGACAGCAATGGCGATCTTTTATGTCTTCTCACGGATAGCTCTCGTCATCCTCCCTTTCATCGCATTACGCGCTCTCCCACTCGATGCATATGTCCAGCTGAACTGGGTCAGCTTCATTCCCCACATATGAACAGCAGCACGTCGCTTCGTGGGTTAAATCACTCTCCAGCTGCTCTCATATACGTGGTCCGTATAGTTAAAGGCGGAAGAATATATCAGGAAGAAGGATAGGAATGATTTTTTTTACTTTGGATGTCCTGGCGAGATTCCAGGAATGATATTCTGCATGTAGCTACTAATGACTAGTAGCGGGATATTCTGGTGTCGTATATCTAACTTGTGTGTATAATATATCCGTTTCTGTACCCACGTTGAATCTACACGGCCTAGACGAGGAATAGCTCCTTATATAACGCCCGTTGAGGTTCATTATCAATCCCGAGTGTTCTCTACTCGCGTTCATGAGCATGTTCATCAATTCTCGTCAAACACACGCCAGGTATTTAACTGAAGCAATATTTTAATTCCTATGCAGTGAGCCAAAGCCCTCCATCATCTGTCCTTCAAGTGAATGTCGACAGCGCGCACGGTGGGCCAAAATCAAGTTGAAAGTGACTGAAAAGACAAAGTAGATTGTGTTAATAAACGGTTTACAGCTTCCTTTACCGGCTGGGAAGGAATAAAGAACACCAAGTATGAGGTGGGTGTAATGAAACCAAGTCGCGTTGAAGTCGCTGGCTTACCATCTATATCCGTTCCGCGCTCTCTCTTGTCAAAGATCCCACTGAAGCTTGTTTCCCACATAGGCCTGGTCGTCAGTGGTGTCTACTAGTTTGAGGCTAGCTAGAACGAGTCTGGGAGGTAAGTGACCCGGATCACTGACATGGTGGGTGGATACTGACATACCGGCAGGCATGTCCGCCATTGAGGCCGTCAACGGCGTGGTCTCCATGGTGTCCAACACTCCAAGGAAACGGGAACGCAAATGACCCTTCCCTTTTCAATTCGGACATGGTATGTGGGGGGGCGCGTTGTAGCTAATCTCGTAACTGTAGGCTGGGGTGAGTTCCCGCTTTCGATCATAAGTTGTGTGGTAGATACTTACCGTGACTCGGAGCCGCTGTTGGCGCTGAGGACATCCAACCCAACATGTCACCCAACCACGAAACCGCCACTCGGCATCATTGGTTGTGGTGTCCACACCCTTAACCTTGGAAGAAAGTCGGATGCCTTGTTAAAGCTGTAGAATATAGTGAGTTTCCTCTTCGTCGACATGTTGGATGTTGGCCAACTAACGTACCTGAAGATATGATGGGCGTGGATCTGCGTTGCCGTTGAGCGCGATAGTGAGGAGACGCGGAGGAGACCTATGAATGGTAAGTACAATGTGTTGTGAGAGAAGGATGCTGCTAAGATACGTACATACCTTCTTCATTCACAACCACTCTCGTTGTTGGGGACCCTCATTCATGAACCCGCCCATCATCGTAGTTCGTGCGATTGAGTTACTTGTCAACTCAACCCTCGTTTGCGTCGTACCCATTCATGCCAGTGGTCTGAACTCTGGCGGATGCATTCAGAAACGGAGTGACGTTGGCAGTGGTAAGGGTCACGTTTGGGAGTGCGAGTGGTACTTCGTGTCGTGTTGAAACCTCAGTGGAAAGGTACATGTGGAAGGATTGGGAACACTCATGACGATAGGGAGTTGTCATGTCAGGAGTGGTGAGCTACGCTGCATCACTTGGCATGGATAAGAGGGTGGATTGAGGTTGTTGAGTGAGGTTGAGATGACGGCTGTAGTAGTCGAAGTAAAATCGAGAAATTGACGTTTCAATACACAGCGTGTTCACGTGGTCTGAGCTTATCTTCAAAGCCACGAAAGACTTAGGCCAATCAGGACACCTTCTCCACTGAACGAGCTCTGCGTGTGGTTGCTATTCGGGGCATTAATAAATTCTTTAAATTAGTAGCGTTTTGCATGATCTACGGAGAATCGAAGAGTTTCATTAAGGATAGGACCTGACGTAGGTAGTTGAATCGAGGCAGGCGAACCTTTCACGACGTTTGCCTATTCATTTTCATAGGTACGACACAGTTCGAAGCCGACGTCGATGGGGTCCCTCGTCGAATATTATTCGCAGCAGCAACGGCCCTCAGCAATAACCCGCTACTCTCTCGCCTCTTCACCTTCGACGACAGCGTCACCGACGACGATCCTAGTCCTGATCCACTATGAGCTGATTGTGGCCCCTTGGAACTTGAGCTGGGCCCAGAGGCCGCAAGCACATTCAAAGGAATCAAACTCGACGACGACGAGGCTGCAGCAACAGCAGCATCTTTCGCCGCTGCCTTATCCACGTTCTTCAAAAAGGGACTAGGCAAATTCTCCTCATCCGCGAAATCATACTCCGGTGAAGCATGGCTTTTCGGTACCGGAATCGGTAGTGACCTGACGACAGCAGCAGCGGCTGCGAGGTTGGAGCTACTCCCCGATGGTCTTAAATGCGGGTGTGGAAGTGGTTTCGCATGACCATGTCCATTGGAAGCCGACGTGCCATTGTCATCGATGCTATTGAACGCAGCGGGATCCGAGGTGGATGTAGTTGATGTCGCAGGTTGACAGCGGTGTATTGAGGGTCGACGAATCCTCGTTGGTGGTACCGCCACGGCAGTTGGCTGCTTTCTGGTGTTCGCCGCACTCGTACCCGACGAAGAAGTCGAATTTTCCGACAATGCGTCGTCCTTGTCCTTATCCTTGTCTTTCGCCCTCTCCTTCCTCGAGCTCGGGCTGGGGGGCGGACTGGCACCGTCGTCCTCGTGTTGTTTTTGACTTGCCTTCTCTCCACTATCACCCTCAAAATCGAAGATCTTCCCGAAATTTAGCCCCACTTTGGGAGAACATTTGAACAAATTGACGAGTTCGGCGGGTGTGGGTGTGGCGAGTATTTCACCCGTCGAGGTGAGAACGACGCCCTTCATCGCCGAGGGCATATAATCCATTGGAATGGAGCGTGAGATGGGTGTTTCCACCGAAGCGATATGACACATGGAAGGGGTAGGTTCGGATGTGGCTCGAGGCTCAAGTTTTCGTCGGCCGTGTTGTTGAACAGGAGTAACCTGTTCCGTCCTGGTCGTTGGTTCGAAGAGGTTCTTTACCTCTTCAAGGGGCCGTTTCTCCTTCCGGCCTACAGGACAATTTCGAACCCATGAGCACAGCCAAAAACCCGAACAAGACAGCTTAACGAACCTTTCCCCGTTGTGGTGGCCGCTGCACTTTGCTGCTGCAACTTCGCACTCTCCTCTAACTCTCTTTTCACCTCCTCTAGTCGCACCTCTTCCGCCTTCAATTCATTCTCCTTTGCGAGGACCCACTGAATCCGTGCATCGACCTCCTTCTTGATAAGCTCCTCGCGCTGGAGACACGCAGCATTCACCTCCGCCTCGCGGTTGCGTACAGCCTCCATTATCTCTTCCTCACGCTTCGCGATAGCAACGGCGACCTCTTCCTCCCTTTTCATCACCAACACACGCAGCTCCTCTTCCCGTCGAGCAACGCCCTGCTTAACAGCAACCTCAGAAATTTGCTCTTGCTGCTGTTGGAGCTGCGATACGAGTTGTTGGAGGTACGTTATTTCCTGGTCCTTCTGGTTGACAAGTGACGCGAATCGCTGTTCGTTCTGGAGGAGCGCCTGTTCCCGCGCAAGAATTTCGCGTTCTTTGGCCGTTACGGTGTCGCGATGACCTTTGATGACGGAGAACCTGAACCAGAAAATGGGTTAAGACCGAGCTTCGATGGGGTTTGATTGGTCTCACATTTTCTCAGCGTCAGCGAGTCGGTTGAATAATTCGAGTCGTTCATGTTGGAGAAGTTGAGCGGCAGACGGGCGCATAGCGGGCTAGATGCGGAGTTGGTAACTGGAATCTGTAAGAAATTGGGAAAACTCACGTTGAGGCTCAGCATTGATTTGATTATCGACGTAAGTGCTTGCGAGTATCCTCGAGGAAGCGGTGGTATGCGGCCATTCTTATTGAAAAAATAAACAACGCGAAAGAAAGGAAGATGCGAACCGTACCGAATAAAAATATTCAATTCAGAGTGTGTCTTGGCCTCGTGGAATGGAGGTTTGAGCGCGCAGAGCTCATAAATGAGACAGCCCAAGGACCAGATGTCCGATTTAGAGTCGTACGACTTTTCCTGCATCATCTCAGGTGACATGTAGTATGGAGTCTGTGAAAAATAGATGAGTAAATGCGAGAATTAGACCTTGGCAGTTACGTACCCCAACATAGGTGCTCGCAAAACTCGCCTGTGTGAGTGCTTTTGAGAGGCCAAAGTCCCCTAGTTTGACTGTATTTTTCTCGTCGAGAAATACTGAAGTAGAATAGTTAAAGAAATGGTGGTTTGCAATGTATGAGGACGAACCATTGTCTGGTTTAAGATCGCGATGCAGAACTTGAACTCGTCGGGAGCCTCCTTCCGCGTCGACGGGGCCGCCATTAATCGCAGACCCCTTCGCTGGTCTGATGTGATCATTGGGGTGATGGCAATGGTGCAACGCTTGGAGAATTTGGAGGAAATAGTGCCAGATGGTGTCCTCGGGTATTGGCCGGTTCTGTTTCATCGCTTGATTGATGATGGTAGAAAGATCTCCCCCGCCGCAGTATTCCATGAGAATATAGAGAATTCCGGCATCTCTATCGACGTATCTGTCATGGTATCGTACAATGTGATCGTGATGAAGGTCCTTGAGAATGTTTCTGCGCAATGGTGTCAGTCTGTTGTAAAATTACACGAGTCAATCAGGACGCACACTTCTGCTACAATCTGCTTTCTATCTCGCTCGCTCATCCTCTCAAAGTTAAGTTCCTTGCGCGCGAATATCTGCGAGAACAGCAGTGAGCCTGAGAACACAAAGTCCCACCAATAGCACACACCAAACCATCCGTTTTCCGTCGCACTTTTCGAATAATACCAAAGGAGCCATTTCCAATGACATCCAAAGGTTCGTAGTTGTCGAGGAAAGGGGAAGTCATCATCGCAATTGAACATAAACGCAGAAAAACAACACCCGGTTTGAACCACCACGTGACCGCGACGGGTCGCGAGTATTACAAAATGACCGTATGCGGCTTCGCCGCATACTTTGATGGGGAGCATGCTTCATCCCAGTTTTGATAATGCAAAGTATTTAAAATTGTGAATCAGTAAATTGATTAATATACCTTTTGGCTGTAAAACGA
>Ga0307513_10005843_pt1 | contig 16169 bp, 16 predicted proteins | sample 15_EM_MG_FD_202174 | JGI IMG/M metagenome (GOLD analysis project Ga0307513, IMG submission 202174) | Populus trichocarpa ectomycorrhiza microbial communities from riparian zone in the Pacific Northwest, United States - 15_EM | ecosystem: Host-associated > Plants > Roots > Unclassified | place... | reverse complement strand
CGCCTTCTCCGAGCCGCTGCCCGGCCAGGCGATCGTCTCGCCGTTCGGCCGCCGCCAGCTGCCCTGGGAAGAACAGGGCCGCCTGCACGCGGGCGTCGATATCGCCGCCGACGCCGGCCGGCCGATCCTGGCCTCGGCCGACGGCGTGGTGGTGCGGGTGGCGCAGGACGGCGGCTATGGACGCTTCGTCGAGGTGAAGCACGCTGAGGGCCTCAGCACCCTCTACGCCCACATGGGCAAGGTCGCGCCCAACATCACGTCAGGCGTGGCGGTGAAGGCCGGGACCCCGCTGGGCGTGGTGGGCTCCACCGGCTCGTCGACCGGCGCGCACCTGCACTTCGAGATCCGCGACCGCCAGGATCGCCCGCTCAACCCGAGCCTCTTCCTGGATCGGAAGTTCGCGACCTCGGACGAGCTCCCGCTGCGTGCGGCGCTGCGCATGCCGAGGGGAACGCGGGTGGCCTATGTGTCGCGCATCCCGGCCAGCAAGCGCGGACTGATGCAGGCCAAGCTGGAGCCCAAGTCTGAAGGGGCCGCCGCGGCGAATGCGGTAACTTCCGACCTCGACGCCGTCGCCATCGCGGTCGACAAGGTCGCCGGCCGCCCGCATGCGCGCATCAGCATGGTTTTTTCGCCGAAGGAGGCCGAGGCCCCTCGATCTGACCCCGCGGCCTGACCATATGCTGGTCTCGCCACGGAGAGGGATCGCATGAGGTACAAGCAGCTCGGCCGTACGGGCCTCCACGTCTCGGAAATCTGCCTCGGGACCATGACCTTCGGCGGCGCGGCGGATTCCGGCATGTGGCGGGCGATCGGCGCGCTGCAACAGGGCGACGTGGACGCCATCGTCGGCCGCGCGATCGCCTCGGGGGTCAATTTCTTCGACACCGCCGACGTCTATTCCTTCGGGGAGTCCGAGCGGCTTCTGGGCCAGGCGCTCAAGAACCTCGGGACCCCGCGCAAGGACGTGGTCATCGCCACCAAGGTGTATGGCGAGATGGGGCCCGGCCCCAACGATCGCGGCGCTTCGCGCGGCCACATCATGGACTCGGTGCAGGCGAGCCTCGAGCGCCTGCAGACCGATCACATCGACCTCTACCAGATCCACGGCAACGACGCCGTCACCCCGATCGACGAGACGCTGCGGGCGCTCGACGACCTCACCCGTCAGGGCCTGGTCCGCTACATCGGGGTGTCCAACTGGGCGGCCTGGAAGATTGCCAAGGCGCTGGGTCTGAGCGAGGCCAAGGGCTATGCACGGTTCGAGACCCTGCAGGCCTACTATTCCATCGCGGGCCGCGACCTGGAGCGCGACCTGGTCCCCATGCTGACCTCCGAACAGCTTGGGCTGATGGTCTGGTCGCCGCTGGCCGGGGGCCTGCTCAGCGGCAAGTTCGGGCCGGGCCCGAACAACCCCGAGGGCTCGCGCCGCACGACCTTCGACTTTCCGCCGGTGGACAAGGACCGCGCCTGGCGATGCGTCGAGGTGATGCGCGAGATCGGCGAGGCGCACGGCGCTTCGGTGGCCCGCGTGGCGCTTGCCTGGCTGCTCGCCAAGCCCGCAGTGATGAGCATCATTATCGGCGCCAAGACGCTGGAACAGCTCGACGACAACCTGGCCGCCGTCGACCTCTCCCTGACCCCCGAAGAGATGGCGCGCCTCGACGAGGTCAGCGAATTGCCGGCCGAATATCCCGGCTGGATGTTCGGCCGCCAAGGCGCCGCACGCACCCCCAGGCCCTTCAAGAAAGCCGACTGAGGCCCCAGCCCGAAAATGCCAAAGAAGGCCCCCCGGGGCGAGATGATCGATCTGGGCGGCCGGCGGCTGCACGTCGTGCAGGCGGGTCCCGACAGCGACAAACCGACCATCGTGCTGGAACACGGCGCCTTCGGCTGCGCCTCGGACTGGGGCGTGGTGCAGGCGCGTCTCACCGCCAAGGGCCTGCATTCCATCGCCTATGACCGCGCGGGCCTGGGCCTCTCCGATCCCGGGCCGCAGCCGCGCGACGGCCGCGCCCTGAACGCCGACCTTTCGGCCGTGCTGGACGCCATGGGCGAGGCCGGGCCCTTCGTCCTGGTCGGTCACTCCATGGGCGGGCTGATGGTGCGGCTGTTCGCGCTCACCCACCCTGGCCAGGCGCTGGGCGTGGTGCTGGTGGACGCTGTCGTGCCCGACGTCATGGCGTCCAAACAGGGCGCGTTGGCCGTGCACGCCTACGGCCGGGCGATGCGCTGGGTGGGTGTCGGCGCCCGCTTTGGCCTGATGCGCCCGGTGGCGGCCGTGACCGGCAACATGATCGGACTGGAGGGCGAGGCGGCCATCGAGAAACGCCGGATCTACGGCCTGGGAAGCCACGCCCGCTGGGCGGCGGAGGAAGTGGGCCAGTGGCCGGCCACCTCCGACCAGGCCGCGATCGGGGACTACCCGCCAGACCTCCCCATCGCCGTCGTGACGGCCGGGGCGGAGGAGCGGACGCCGTGGTTGAAGTCGATGCAGGCGGCGCCGGCGCTCGCCTCGCGCCACGGCTATGTCGACCACGTCGCCGGCGCGGGCCACGCCAGCCTGCTCGGCCGCCGGTTCGCCGACCCCATCGTGCGCGGGGTCGAGCACGTCCTGGCCGCGATCTAGGTCCGCTCGAGCTCCACAGCGCCGCAGGCGGCGAGCAGGCGGTCCAGGGCCAGCGGGGTTGCGTCCGCGAGCCGGGGGCCCGCGTCGCCCACGACAACCGGAACCGTGTCCCTGGCGCTGGCCGGGAGGGCGGTGAGGAAGTCCTGGTCCTCGGGCGAGAGGCTTCGGCGCAGCCCCGCGGCGGCGCGCACCTCCATCGCCAGCTCCGCCCTGACCTCGAAGCGGCCGTCCCAGACGCCTGTCTCGCCGGTCTTGAGGACCAGGGGGCCAAGCCCCCCTCGCGCCGCCTCGCCGGCTTCGCGCAGGAAGCGCACCTCGTCGCCGTCCGCTTCGATCCGCGCCCCGGCCAAGGTCGTGGCGAACCCGCCGGGCCCCGCCAGCCGCTCGGCGAGGCGCATGATCGCTTCCCGAGGCGGCGGCCGCGAGGTTCCGGCGGCGCTGAGGCAGGCCGCCGACAGGAACCGGGCCGCGACGCCGCGCGGGGCGGCGACGACGTCGGCGCGCGGCGCATAAAGGCCCGCCGCCGCATCCTGGCGGCAGGTTCGCGCCAGCGCTTCGGCGGCTGCAGCTTCGGGTGACACGATGGGACCCGCCCCGCGCCCGGCGATGTCCCGGCGCGCCTGGGCGCGAAGGGAGAGTGGGCTTTCATTGGCGGGATCGTCCATCCAGCTCTCGCCGCGCGCCGCAAGCCTATCGCGCAACTCGGCCCGCCGAAGCCCAAGCAGCGGCCGCAACAGGAAGACGCCTCGGCCCTCGGGCCAGACGGGAGAAGGCGACCACTCGCGGGGTTCCGGGGTCGTGGACCCCCGCTCGCGCATCAGCCGCGCCTCGAGAATGTCGTCGGCGGTGTGGCCCATCAGGATGACGCTCGCGCCCGCCGCCCGGGCGGCGTCAGCGAGCAGGCGGTGACGGGCGGCGCGGGCTGCGGCGGAGACCCCCGTCGAGGGTTTCTCGTCCGTCCACGTGAGCGCCTGGAACGCCAGGCCCAGCCGCGCCGCCGCGGCCGCGCAGGCCTGCGTCCACGCCCCGCTGTCAGGCTGCAGACGGTGGTCGACCGTGAGCACCAGCACACCGCGTCCGGCCGCCTTCGCCCAGTCGTTGGCGGCCAGCAGCAGGGCCAGGGAATCGCCGCCGCCGGAGAAGGCGACGGCGAGCGGACGGCGGCTCTCCGGCCGCAGCCGGCGGTCGAGGATCGCCTGGACGTCCCTTAAGTGCACTTCGCCTGGCTGCGGGCGGCGGCGGCGCGCGCCATCACCGGCGCTGCGGCCTTTGGATAGCGTCGGCCAAGCTCGGCCAGGGTCTGGCAGGCGTCGGCGGGCTTCTTGAGCGCGATCAGCGAGCGGGAGAGCTCGACGACGGCGTCCGGCGCCCAAGTTGTCTTGGGCCAGCCGCGGATGGCGCCAATGTAGGCGCTGGCGGCGTTGGCGTGCGCGCCGCGGACCGACAGGGTCTTGCCCCACCAGTAGCGAGCCTCCGGCGTTTTCGCGTCGTCGGGATAGGTGGCCACGAAACCGCTGAACGCGCTCTCCGCGCCATCGTAGTCGCCGCTCAGCATCAGTTGTCGCGCCTGGGCGAAAGCATCGGCGGCGGCCGCCTTCTGGTCGGCCGCAGGCGCCGGGGGTTCGATAGCGGGCGGCGCGGCCGGAGCGGCCGTCGCGGCGTCCGCAAGCTTCTGCTCGGCCGCCGTCAGCCGATCGTTCAGGGTCTTCACCTGGGCCGTCAGGTTCGCGTTCTCGCGCTTAGCGACGTCAGCCTCGTGGGTCGCCGCCTCCAGCGAGCCGTTGAGCCGCGTCAGGGTTTGTTCGAGGTCGCCGACCTTATTGGCCAGGTCGGCCATCCGCGCATCGGTGTCCGCCGGCTGCACCACCACCGGCGCGCCGGTCTTCTGGGCCTTGAAGACGATGTCGCGCAGTTCGCGGACCACCTTCTCCATCCGGTCCACCCGCTTGGCGTCGCGCGCATCCAGCGGGTCGTCCATCGGGGTCTGGGAGAACGCCATGGGCGCCGCCGCGAGGACAAGCCCCGCAGCGGCGGCCATGAGGCCGAGGCGAAAGCCGCCCATCAGCGCATCCGCGCGCCGCCGACGATGGCGGTGTGGGCGTTACGGTTGTGCTGGTCGGCCTCGTCGCCAGAGCCCGGGTCGACCGGCTTTTCCTTGCCGTAGGAGACGGTGGTGATGCGGCCGGGATCGACGCCGTGCGAGGCCAGGTAGTCGCGCACCGCGTTGGCGCGCCGGGCGCCGAGGGCGAGGTTGTATTCGCGGGTGCCGCGTTCGTCGCAGTTGCCTTCGATGCGGATCTGCACCGCCGGATAGCGCTTCAGCCAACCGGCCTGGGCGTCCAGGAGGCCGGTCGCGTCGCTGCGCACGTCATAGCGGTCGAAGTCGAAATAGACCCGGTCGCCGACGTTGATCACGAAGTCCTGCTCGGAGCCGGGCAGCGGCTGCTGGCTCACCGCGGCCGGCGGGGGCGCAGGCGTGCGGTCCGGGGCTGGCGGCGGCGCCGTGGGGGCAGCGGTCGTCGGATAGGTCGGCTTCGGCTTCGAGGCGCAAGCGGCCATCGAGACTGTGGCGGTGGCGATCAGCGCGAGGCGCAAGGCGCTCCGGGTATTGAAACTCGGGACCATGGAAGGCGTCTCCTTGTGGTTTGTCTCGCGCCAAAGCGCGCGGGTGGGAGTCTAACGCGTGAAAGCGCAGTGCAGCTAGTTCAAGAGCGGGGACCAGGCCGGATCGGACCCGGCGCCGGGATAGGGCATGGGTTGGAGAATGCGTCCAGTGACGTCGACGCTCCAGAGTTTCGAAGCGCCGTTCGCCCCTTCGCGCGCGAACATCAGCACACGGCCGTTGGGCGCCCAGGTCGGGCCCTCGTCGAGATAGCTGGAGGTCAGGATGCGCTCGTCCGAGCCGTCCGGCTTCATCACGCCGATGTGGAACTCGCCGCCGGTCTGTTTGGTGAAGGCGATGAACTCGCCGGTCGGGCTCCAGACCGGCGTGGTGTAGCGGCCCGCCTGGAAGGTGATCCGCCGCGGGTTCGACCCGTCCGCGCCCATCACATAGAGCTGCGGCGAGCCCGAGCGGTCGGAGTTGAAGACGATCCGCGTCCCATCTGGCGAGAACGACGCCGACGTGTCGATCGAGGGGTCGGCGGTGAGCCGCGTCGAGGTTCGGCTCCTGAGGTCCATCACGAAGATGTCGCTGTTGCCGCCGCGCTCGACCGAGAACGCGACCTTGCTGCCGTCCGGCGAGAAGCGCGGCGCGAACACCATGCCCTTGAAGTCGCCGAGGTTCTCACGGCGCGCGGTGTCGAGATTGAGCAGGTAGATCGACGAGCCCTCGGGCCTAAGCTCCATGTAGGTGATCTCCTGGCTGGTCGAGGAGAACCTGGGCGTCATGATGGTGGTCGCGCCGTTGGTCAGGTAGCTGGGGTTGGCCCCGTCCTGGTCCATGATCGCCAAGCGCTTGGTCTTGCCGCCGCGGCCGCCGGTCTCGGCCACGAACACCACGCGGGTGTCGAAATAGCCCTTCTCGCCGGTCAGCCGCTCATAGACGGCGTCGGAGATCTTGTGCGCCACGCGCCGCCAGTTTTCCGGGCTGGAGGTGAACTGCAGGCCCAGCAGCTGCTGCTCGGCGAACACGTCCCACAGCCGGAAATCGACCTTCAGCCGTCCGCCTTCCACCGTCACCATGCCGTTGACCAGCGCCTGGGCGTTGATCTGCTTCCAATCGGGGAAGCGCGGCTGGACGGCGGCGTTCAGGTCCTTCTCGATGAAGCTGGCGGGATCGAGCGGCCGGAACAGGCCCGAACGCTGCAGGTTGGCGTTGATCACGCCGGCGATGTCGGCGCCCACCTGGCCACCGCCGAAGGCCGGCACGGCGATCGGCAGGGGCTGGACGTCGCCGCGATTGACATTGACTTCGATCTCGGCGCGGGCGGCCACCGGCGCAAGCGCGCCAATGACGATGAAGGCCAGGGCCATGAGCAGTGTGGAAAGGCTCCGCAGTCGCATCAGGAACAGGCCTCACGTGCGTTGAAATTGACGGCGATCTTGTCGCCATAGAATTCGCGGGGAAGGTTTCGGAAGGGTGAGGCGGCGTAGACCGCCCGCACGGCCCGCTCGGCGGCGGCCTGCGAGACGGCGTTCTGCGCGCCGCGGATCTGCGAAGTGACGTCGCCCACCACCTGGCCCCCGGCGCCGATTACGAACGCGACCCGGACCTGCACGTCGCGCCCGCCCTCCACGTCGCAGTTGGGGTTCCAGCGGCGCTGCAACTCGTCGGTCAGGCCGGTCAGTGCGGCGGCCGACACGCCCGTCCCCACGGTCTGGCGGGCGAGGAGCGCGGTCTCGGGGCGCGCCGGCCCCTTGGCGGCGGAGGAAGGCTTGGCCGAGGCCGGCTTGACCATCTTGGAGACGCTGGCCGAGAGCGCGTCGAGGTCGAGGCCCTTCTCCGGCTTGACGGGCGGCGCAGGCTTCGGGGCCGGCAGTTTCTCCACCGGTTTTGTGGCCTTGGGCGCGGGCGTCGGCGGCGTGGGGGCGGGCTGCGGCTCCGGCGCGGCGGATTCCAGCGGGGCCTCGGGGACGGGCTCGTCCGTCTGCGCGGTCTGGGGCTCAGGCGCCTCGACGGCGGGACGGATATCGGCGGAGGGTGCGCTGGAGACGATGGTGACCGGCACGGCCGAGCCCACCTTGAGGTCACGGGTGAAGTTCCAGGAGATCAGGAACAGGGCGGCCACGGTCGCGTGCAGCAGCACGGATCCCATCAGCGCCGGCGAGATCTCCCGGCGGGTCATGGCGCGCCCGCCTGTTCAGGCGCGGGCTTGTCGCCGGAGGTGGGCCCGCCGGTGTCGGTGATCAGGTTGATCGAGGTGAAGCCGGAGGTGGAGAGCGCCGCCATGACCTGCGCCACCACCGAGTAGGACGCCTTGCCGTCGGCGCGCACGTAGATCGGCTTCTTGGTGTCGTCGCCGGACATCTCCTTCAGGCGCGGGGCGAGGCCGGAGAAGGGCACCGGGTCCTCCTGCACGAACAGCGAGCCGTCGGCGCGGATCGACACACTGAGCGGCTCGGTCTGGTCCTGCAGGGCGCCCGCCTCGGTCTTCGGCAGGTCGACGGGCACGCCCACGGTCAGCAGCGGCGCCGAGATCATGAACACGATCAGCAGCACCAGCATCACGTCGACCAGCGGCGTGACGTTGATCTCGGAGAGTGTGCCGCGGCGACCGCGGGCGGAACGGCGGCGTCGCCGGGCTCCGCCGCCGGCCCCGAAGGCGTCGTTGGAGGAGATCGCCATGGCCTAGGTCGTCCGCTCCGCCAGGCGCCGCTGGATGGCGGTCGACAGGTCGTCGGCGAAGCCTTCCAGGCGGGCCGCGAATTTACCCGCGTCGGTAGAAAATTTGTTGAATGCAATGTAGGCGGGTATGGCGGCGATAAGGCCGATGGCCGTGGCGAAGAGGGCTTCGGCGATCGAGGGGGCGACGACGGCCAACGAGGTGTTCTTCTGGATCGCGATCGACTGGAAGGCGTGCATGATGCCCCAGACTGTGCCGAAGAGGCCGATGAAGGGCGAGGCGGTGGCGACGATGGCCAGCGAGCCCAGGCCCTCCTCGACGCGGGCTGATTCGCGGGCGATGGCGGCGTCGAGGACCCGGTCGATGCGCTGGATCAGGAAGGCGGCCTGGCCGTCGGTGGCGAGGCCGCGGCTGCGCGCGTCGCGCCATTCCCGGAGTGCGCCCTGGAGCATGCGCGGCAAGGCGTGACGGGGCCGGTCGCCGGCCTCGGCGGCGACTTCCTCGAGGCTGCGGCCCGAGGCGACGGCGTCCTCGAACTTGTTGGCCTCGCGGTTCAGGATGGCGAAGCGGAAGGTCTTGTCGAGGATCACCGTCCAGGACCACAGCGACGCGGCGGCGAGGCCCAGCATCACGAATTTCACCACCCAGCTCGCCTCTAGGAACAGGGTGACGAAGTTGAAGCTGGCGGGCGTGACGGCGGCGGGGTCCATTCGAGGGTCCAGGGCTCCGGAGGTCAGGGGGATTTAGGGTCTAGGTGAGCGGGTGCGGTGGCGAACTTAAGGCGCCGGCTCGAACAGCGGACTTAACGCGGCGACCATCTCTCGGGGCGGTTTCTTGGCCCGCCCCTTGAGGTCGATGCAGACGGCCTGGACCGCGGCCTGGGCGATCAGCGCCTCGCCGCGGAAAATGCGCTGGCTGACGTTGAGGCGGGCCCCGGTGACACTGTCGTAGGTGGTGCGGACGAGCAAGGCGTCGTCGATCCGCGCGGCCCGTTTGAAGTCCAGTTCGATGCGGATGACGCTGAACGCAATTGGCTCGGGGAGCGCCAGGAAGTCGGTGTGGCTGATGCCCACCAGCCGGAAGAAATCGCTCCGCCCGCGCTCGAAATAGCGCAGGTAGTTGGCGTGATAGACCACGCCGGTGAAGTCGGTGTCCTCGTAATAGATCCGCACCGGCAGGACGTGCTCGCGCCCTTCAAGCCATCCGGCGGAGGGCTCGCTAGTCATCGAACAGGTCTCCCGCGGGCGGCAGGTTGGCCGACTTCGGCGCGGTGAGGCCCAGGTGCGCGTAGGCCTTGGCGCAGGCCATGCGGCCGCGCGGCGTGCGCTGGATGAAGCCCTGTTGCAGCAGGAAGGGTTCGATGACGTCCTCGACGGCGTCTCTGGCCTCGGCGATGGCGTAGGCCAGCGTCTCCACCCCGGCCGGCCCGCCGGCGTAGTTCTCGATCAGCGCGCGCAGGTAGCGGCGGTCCAGCGCGTCGAGGCCCATCTCGTCGACGTCGAGGCGGGCGAGGGCAGACGCTGCGGCCTTGCGGTCGATCAGCTCGGTCCCGTCGGAGGCGGCGAAGTCGCGGACCCGGCGCAACAGGCGGCCGGCGACCCGCGGGGTGCCGCGGGCTCGCGCGGCGATCTCGGCGGCGCCGTCGGGATGCAGGTTCACCCCCATCTTGACGGCCGCCTGGGTCAGCACTTTCTGCAGTTCGCCGGGCGTGTAGAACTCCAGCCGGATCGGGATCCCGAAGCGGTCGCGGAGCGGCGTGGCGAGCAGGCCCGCCCGGGTGGTGGCGGCGACGAGCGTGAAGGGCGCCAGGTCGATGCGGATCGATCGCGCCGACGGTCCCTCGCCGATCATCAGGTCGAGCACGTGGTCCTCCATGGCCGGGTAGAGGATCTCTTCCACGTTGGCGGCCAGGCGGTGGATCTCGTCGATGAAGAGGACGTCGCGCGGCTCGAGATTGGTGAGGATGGCCGCCAGGTCGCCGGCCTTGGCCAGCACCGGCCCCGAGGTCGCGCGGAAATTCACCCCGAGCTCGCGGGCGACGATCTGGGCCAGCGTGGTCTTGCCGAGGCCCGGCGGGCCGAACAGCAGCACATGGTCCAGCGCCTCGGCGCGATTCTTGGCCGCCTCGATGAAGACGCGGAGGTTCCCCTTGGCCTGTTCCTGGCCGACGAACTCGGCCAGCGTCTGCGGCCGCAGCGCCTTGTCGGGCGCCTCGAACGGGACCGGTTCTCCGGAGACGAGGCGGGTCATGGCTGCACGCTGACGCAGATATCAACAAAGCCTGTCATCCCGGCCGCAGCGAATCGGAAGGTCGGGACCCAAGGGCCACTGCAGTGCGTCGGCCCCTGGGCCCCGGATCGGCCTTGCAGGCCGTCCGGGTTGACAGAATTTTTTAGACCAACCCTCACCTGCCCAGCTCCTGCAGGGCGGCCTTGATCAGCGCGGGGGCTTCGCTTTCGTCGCCCATGCGCAGCGCGGCCTGTTCGACGACGCGCCGGGCGGCGGGTTCGGAGACGCCGAGGCCGAGCAGGGCGGCGACGGCCTCGCCGGTGGCGGAGGGCTTCGGCGGCTCGGCGGACGTCGCCTGCGCATGGAACGCCGCGACCGGGCCGTCGCCGATCGGCTTGTCCTTCAGCTCGGTGACGATGCGGAGCGCGAGCTTCGGCCCGACGCCCTGAGCCCGCGAGACCGCGGCCTGGTCGCCGCGGGCGGCGGCGGCGGAGAGCTCGGCCGGCGGCAGGACGTCGAGCACGGCCAGCGCCGCCTTGGGACCGACGCCCTGAATGGTCTTCAGCATCACGAAGGCGCGGCGCTCGTTCCGGTCGAGGAAGCCGTAGAGCGTCATCCCGGTCTGCTCGCCCCACTGGCTCTCGATGTGCAGGGTGGCGGCCTCGCCGGTCGCCGGCAGGCGGCCCAGCGTGCGCGAGCCGCAGCGCACGACGTAACCCACGCCGGCCACGTCGATCAGCGCCTCTTCCTCGCCGACCTCGGCGACAACGCCCCACAGCCGGCCGATCATGCGGCGGCCCGCGGGCAGGAATGACGGGCTTTAAGGTGAATCACGTTCGGCATCTGTTCCAAGCATGCCGTAAACCACGCTGACTCGCTTGCGCAATCGTGAACATGCCGAGATCAATTCGGGGACGCCGAGGGCCAAAAGTAACCATCGAAATAAACCAGGATTCGGGCCCCGCGCCGGGCGGCCTAGCGGCTGTGCGGATTGGGGATCGAGGAGCCCCAGGGCGGCGGGTCGAGGCCGTGCATGTCGGTGGGGCAGTAGGTCCCGCATCCGCAGAGCAGCAGCAGGGCGGCGGCGAGGATGCCGTTCGGGACGAGCGCGCGCATGGCGGCAAGCTGGAGCTTGGCCGGCGGCGGATTTGTGGCCGGGATGACGGAACTGGAGTCAGCCGTGCGGCTGGGAGATCGGCGAGCCCAGGGGCGACGGGGCGAAGGCATGCATGTCGCCGGCGACGTAGGCGCTGCATCCGGCAAGGAGCAAGGCGGCGGCGAGGACGCCGTTCAGGACGAGCGTGCGCATGGACGCAAGCTGGAGCCTGGCGCAGGCGAATTTGTGGCGGTCTACCCAACGCTCGTCGGTCCGCAGCCTTAAGCCGCGCCGAGGTAGCTCCGGGTCCGGCGCGCGTGGGCGTGGGCGATGGCGACGGCGAGCGCATCGGCGGCGTCGCTGGTGGTGTCGCCGGCGGTGGGGAGCAGGCGGCGGATCATGAAGCCGACCTGGGCCTTGTCGGCGCCGCCGGTGCCCACGACCGCCTTCTTGACCACGGTGGCGGCGTATTCGGCGACGCTGAGCCCCGCCCGCGCCGGCGCGATCAGGCAGCAGGCCCGCGCATGGCCGAGCTTCAGCGCCGACTGGGCGTTGTTGTTCATGAAGGTCTCCTCCACCGCCGCCTCGTCAGGGGCGTGCAGCTCGATGACCGCGGCGATGGCGTCGAAGAGGATCAGCAGCCGCTCGGAGAAGGCCAGGCTGTCCTTCGGCGCGATCACCCCGTGGGCGATGTGCGTCAGCCGCGCGCCCTCCACCGCCACCACGCCCCAGCCGGTTTTGCGGAGGCCAGGGTCGAGACCCAGGATGCGAAGGGGGCGAATCGCGTTCATCGTCTGTTCCAGTGTGACGGACACAGATGAGCGCGGGAAGGGTTAGCGAAGTGTGGAGGTCCGCCCCGGCGTCGCCCTCAGGTCTGCTGCCGGACCCAACGCGGACGCTGCGAAAGATCATCGGCCACCCGGGCGCCATACTTCGGCAAAGCAACCGCTCCTCGGAAACAGAGTATATTAGTGAATATTATATTCGCGCTTAGATTGACTCGGGCGCACGCACTGCGAGCAGTGACGCAATATGTTGGGGTCCAATTCAAATTTCATCCCTACATATTGTCATTTCCGTACTTCCACGATTATTGATATTGCCGTTATGCGAAAACGAGATTAAGTATTACGTAGCGTGCGGGGAAGTTGTGTAAAATTTTCCTAGGTACAATCTAGCGGGGTCGTCCCGAATCGCGGCTGGATACTAGACACATTCGCGCCGTCGACTTGCGAGACCTCCACGCGGAGGTGCTGCATGCCTGCCCCGAGAATCGCGACAACGCCCTGGCGGTACGCGGGAAGCCCCCGCACTCGTCCTCGACCGGGCTTAAGACCCAAGCGATCCTGACAGATCGCTCGCGCGGAGGGGCGTGAAGCCGCCCCTCCTCATCCTCTTCCATGAACGTCGCGCATCACGCCGGTGAACTTCGGTTCAGTTCGGCCGCGACCCCTGCTGTCTCGGAGAGACGAATATGTCCGTCACCATCACGATCAACGGCGAACTGATACTCGACCAGACCACTGGCATACAGCTCGACAACAATGATGTCCCGGTGGGTGTGACCACAGTCGGCGGCCCTGGCAACGATATCCTCACCGGCAGCCTCGACGCTGACTTTCTGACCTTTCTCAACGGTCTTTCTCCCACATTGCTGACCGACCCACAGATGGCGTTCGCTGCGCGGGTGGAGGGGGCGAGCGCCCCCAATCTCGTCAGCGTGAATGCCACGGCGGGCGAAACCATCGGCAAGCTGTTCTTCTCGGACAGCACCGGGAATGACCTCGACGGAGATCAGGTCTTCATCTCCCCCGGCAATCCGCTGCAAACCGTCGGCGGCCAGAGCATCTATCTCTGGTCGGCAATGAACGGAAAGGTCGTGTTGGCGACGACCAGCAGTGCTGACGCTTCGAGCGGAAGCCTTGTCGCAGCGTTCTACATCGAGGCGAACGACGCTGCGAACAGCAGCGCCAAGGTGGAGAGCATCACCTTCACGCCACTGGCTCACCCGGACTCCAACAACCCGGATGACAGGGTCGATTTCTCAGACATCCTGCGGGTAGCCGCCGTCATCACCACACCTATCGGTGACGACATTGGAGTGGACGATGACGCCCCGACGATCGTCGTTTCGGGCACGGAGCCGACTCTGACTGTCGACGAAACGGTGCTGACAACCGACGCCAGTGCTGACTTCTCGACCGCGTTCACCCCCGATTTCGGGACTGACGGGGCAGGCGCCGCCGGCGTCACCTACGCCTTGGGCGCCGTTGCGGGCGCGTCGGGCCTAGTTGACACGACGAGCGGACAGAACGTGGTCCTATCGAAGACTGCGGGAGGCGTTATCGAAGGACGCACGGCGACCGACAACGATCTCGTGTTCAAGGTCAGTGTGGACGCTCTCGGCAACGTGACGCTCGATCAGCAGCGGGCCGTGGTCCACACGCCCAATACCGGACCGGACCAGTCAACAACGCTGGCCTCGGACGATCTCGTCAAACTGACGGCGACCATCACCGACGCGGACGGCGACCACGATGCGGCCACTCTGAACATCGGCCAGAACCTCGTCTTCAAGGACGATGCTCCGAGCGCTCCCACCGCCGCGTTGAACATCGCTGTCAACGTGGACGAAACCGCCGGAGTGAACGCCACCGCTGACCCGAACAGCGCGGACGATGTCGCTGTCGGTGCGCTTCCGGCTGCTGTCGCCACCAAGTTCACGGCCATCCCCGACTCCCCAATTAGCTTTGCCAAGGGCGCGGCGTCGCTGGTCAACCTGACGGGCGGCGGCTTCGGCGCAGACGGTGCGGCATCCTCCGACCCGGTGACCTACGCGCTGTCTGTGACGAATGGGACGGCCTCGGGCCTGAGCACATCCCATGGCGGCACGCAGGTTTTCCTCTACAACGGCACGGGCAATTTGGCGGGCCTCGTTCTCGGTCGCGTCGGCAACGAACTTGCGGGCGGCGATACCGCCAACCCGAACGGCGCCATCGCCTTCGCTCTCACCGTTGATGGGAATGGTGTCGGCTACATCGCCGAGCATCTCGCCGTGCAACACGCCACCGCGGGCAGCACGCCCGCCGCCTTCGACGAGGTGGCCTCGATTGTCGGGGGCGCAGTGCAGATCACGGCGACATACACCGACAAGGACGGGGATCAGACGACGACCGCCCCGACCAACGTGGGCGCCCAGTTCAAGTTCCAAGACGATGGCCCGCAAATCACGGTCCCATCGTCGGCCACGCAGGCTGCTCCCGCGCATCTGGGCAACGCACTCAACCAGTTCGTCACCGGGGACTTCGGCTACGACCTCGGCTCCGACGGTCACCCGGCCGCGTTCTACACGGCTGGCGGCTCCGACTTCGTCGATGCCAACACCAACTCGTCTGGCCTCCAACTCAGCCTGACCGGCGCCGTCACCGGTCCGCCCTCCGGTGCGATCACCAATACGAACGTGACGCTCACGTCCGAAGATGCAGCCAGTGCGACGTTCAACTTCAGCTTCCACTACGACGGAGACCCGATCACGGCCGGCGTGCAGGATGCGACGGCAGGCGGCACGCTTGAGTTCGATAAGAATACCGACCGGTTCAAGGTCACCATGACCGATACGGTCGAAGGGTTCAGCTTCTCGGTGCTGCACTCCAGCGAACTGTTGCAGAAGGCGCCGGCGGGCAACACCGGACACCCGGAAATCGTGGTGACGGAGCTGGACACTGACAGCCCCGGCGCCCCACCCGACGGGTTCTACGTCCAATTCACTGCCAACTCGAACCCGAACGGCAGCCCGTTCGGGTTCAACGGGACCGGAGACGGAGCGCCAATTGCTGGCGACACCGCGTTCAACAACGGCCAGTTCGTCACCAGCAACTTCGAAGACTGGGTTTCTGCAACCCAGACCACCAACGGCGTGGCCGGTGACACGATCCAAAAGGGCGAAGTGTTGACGCTCCGGTTCTTCGGTCAGAACATACTGGGTGATGTCAATCCGAATGCGCCAGGTGGTGGTAGCGAGAGCCTGGATCCGTCAACAACTGCTGACGGCGTCGTCATCAAGTTCGACGGCATCGGCAACTCCGAAGACTTGATCTTGGTCCTTGATCTTAAGGACGCCAACGGCAACGAGACCACCCGCGCCGTCAACGTCCAAAACTCGGACATGTTCAAGGGGAATACTGTTCCTTCGCCTTACAACTCGGAGTTTACGCTCGACAACAACGATGCGTTGCTAATCTTGGAACGCAACGATTACAACGCTGCCGGGGAGACTTACCAAATTCAGGGCATGCAGATCATGCAGTCCGCGAACGGTCTGACCGGCAACGCGATCAACCTGAACGGGGCAGTCGGCCCTAACGGCGGCAGCAGCGCGACCAGCAATCTGACGGCTTGGGACCCACTCGACCAAGACGTGCTCAAGATCGTTGATATCGGCTTCATCCAGACCACCTCTGGGACGCAGCAAGCCAACCTCGACTTCGCTTTCACACTTGCGGACGCCGACAACGATACGACCGCTCTCCAACACATCAACGTCAACATCAGTAACGGTTGGATCGTCTAAGAACCAAGGGGGCGGGCGCCGATCTCCTGCCCCCTCCTCTTTTAACCTTCCTTTAGGCGGGCGCGCGGCGGAGCCGCCGCCTGTATGTTTTCTACACAATTTTTAGAGAACCGGCGATCTCGCGAGACAATCCGTGGATGCCGCCGCCGATCAGGGTCCCGTGCGAAACGCACGCTCGCGCCAGTGCCGCCGCCGGCTGGTTATGCGCCTGGCAGGGGCCGGAGATGCTGAACGTCGTCGTCGAGGCGGCGGATGGCAGTGCGGACGATCTATGGCGAGGGCGCGGACCGACTGACCGGACGAGCCTCGGGCGCGCCGCTACTCGGGGGATGCGGGCGGTATCTGGCGGTACCAGGCCAG
>Ga0307513_10005842_pt1 | contig 16170 bp, 18 predicted proteins | sample 15_EM_MG_FD_202174 | JGI IMG/M metagenome (GOLD analysis project Ga0307513, IMG submission 202174) | Populus trichocarpa ectomycorrhiza microbial communities from riparian zone in the Pacific Northwest, United States - 15_EM | ecosystem: Host-associated > Plants > Roots > Unclassified | place... | reverse complement strand
GACGTTCAAAACAGCTAATTTTGGCATCATTGCCGATCACTCAATCTCTCGGCACCATTACGCACACCCATTTGCGCAACCGCCAAGCCCCGATCCCCGATAGTGGATCTACCGAGTTTTTACGGTAGTCATCAGTCGGTCGGGTAGTTGTGAAAGCACGCCAGTGTAAGCAAAATTCAACCACAACTAAATGTAACAGTTCAAGAGCCATCATCGCCAATTATCACAAAAGTTCACCACTGGCCCCAAGAGCTTGGAGATTTAGCGTAAGTCTTTCCAGTTGCAATAAATCATGCATTGGTCACTGTGTAAGGGGGAGTAGCGTACTGTATTAGCTTGGGGTGCTAAGCTCGCTAATTCGGATGGGCCCGATCGGGGGAGGTCTCATACTCATTATGAAAATTCAGAAATAGAGATACTTGAGAAGGATTAGTATTTTCCTGACATGGTAAGGCATAGGTCATTTGGTTGTGAGGGATCTTATTAACTGGCTTTTGCAATTGTGTTAACTTGCTGGGCCAAACTTATCCAGGCTGAAGTCGCAATTTACAGGGATCTTCGAAGATAGCAAATCGAGTGGGTAAATAGGGTATCCACCTAATGAGACATGCATATTCGGCACCTTCCGTCTACGGTCGCCTAGGCTGTGGCTAAACACATTTCACCAATAAAAGATCGATAATTCATCATTTTTCGACTGACAAAATCACAGCAGAGCCACCGTACCGGTACCCGTATACGGAGGGTGCCGAATCTGCATGTCTCATCCTTTGGGATACAGATATGATACAGAGAAAAAAGAGCGATGAAATACCGCAAAATTTGGTGAGACTGGAAATGGCGCTAACGCGAAGGATCGGCGTGTGGCGTAATTTTGAGGGGGTGACAGGGCAAGCGAATATAAAAAAGAGAGCAAAAGATAGTTAGATGGCTGATTCATCTTGGTTAATTTTCAGTATTTATCATAACTTGATGGTCCATTGGTTCAAACCCCTATTTACTAGTCCAAAATCTCCAGTATTGGTAGTTGTCACAAGAAGGTTGGGTGACTCCTTGATGAGGCTGAGTATCCGCAAAGCCATGTTGGTGGCACCTCGCTTTTCTATCTACTTTGGTAATAGCGCCATTTCCAGTCTCACCAAATTTTGCGGTACTAAAGTTTGCTGGTACTGCGCTCGACAGAAGGCCTTCCTGGAATTTGGAACGCGAGTGCTAGGAAAGGGAAATCTTTTAAAATTATCAAAAAGGATCCAGAAAAAAACAAAAACTGGGTTATTCTGAGCATTTAGACCTCAGTGGATCTGTTCGAGTAGCATCCGGCAGCCTACCGGTAGCCGGTTGTCCATCACGCGTGAGATACAGCAATAAGTAGCACGAGTACCGTAGGAGGGGGTGAGAGAGGGGAAAACATGGACTACAGGTACTTGTATCTGCTGGCTACTAACTTAGGACTATTTTGGCGAAAACCGAAAGAAAAATGACTGTTCCGTTTTGGGACTATTTTACCTGTAGAAACAGTTTAAAGAAAGGTTGGAACGGAAGGGAAACGGTCATTTGTGTGGGGAAGCAGAATGGAACTGTCCTATCCAAACAGGTTCTTAAGGTCTGTACCTAGTACCGGTACCGGTACTCTTAAGTCTGTCCAGCTGTCCTCGCAGCGGCCAGGGCGCAGGCCGGGCCCCTGTTCCAAATCCAACGAGTCGCCGTTTACTTACGGCACGGTACTTTACTCACGATAGCGGAGTGTCGTACTGTACTCGAGTACAACTCGCAAGGCAACTGTTCTCGACATTTCGATCCTGAGGAGGGGGGAAGTGGGAGGACTGAAGGAAAGAAACTTTTATCCATGCTACCATAAAAGCTCTTGTCGTTCGCTATCTCCGCAGGAGGCTGTATCTCCGGATCTACAGCCGAGAAGTCTTGAGAAGGGTTAGTGCTTTCCTATGCGGGATAAGATCAGCCATCAGGACGTTGTTGGATCTCATTAACCGACACACGATATTCTATTAACCTGTCAAACTAAACCTATTGTGGGCTGACGGAGATAGCTGCGGGGTTGTCTGATAGGAAGGATGCGAATTTCAGCTTTGAGAACACCCATGCAAATTTTACCCTGGCTCGGTAGTACCGGGACTCGAGTAACTGGTCAGTTAGGGTGCAGTACGGTACGACCGGTGGCTCTATTTTGGAATGACCGGACAGATGGTTGACGCCTTTCAGGTCCATCGGAATACGGGCCCCTGCACCAAACCAATCAAATTCCTCTACCGGTAGAACTCGAGAATCTCTTGTCATGTTTCCCAACTTTCTTTTCCTGCAGGGTGTGTTGCCTTAATAGGGTATGAGACTCCGACTCGTCATTGGCTCGGCAAAAGAATGAAACACAATCACATTCGGGATGGAGACACAGTGTTGCCTTACGATTTATGATCCTTGTAAATTTAACAGCCTTGTGGACATATTACCCCTCCTTTCCAGCGTACTGGGAAGCTCATAAACTCGTGGAACCCCCGGAACTTTTGCGTCGATAGCGAAACTGAACATCCCCAAAGGCGCGCCGTGGGGCGAATGCCGGGTATGCAATCGTTTGGTTCCGGTAACATCAGCTGCGGAAAACATCACGAATAACCAACAATATCACTGAACAAAACAGCCGACGACTAGATTAAGCTGTGGTTCTCAGCATTAGAGCCCCGATGCAGACATGGAAGTGCACAAGTTAGCCGAGTGAATGGCATGGGAGGTTGGTTTGGGGAGGAACGAATTTCGGGAGTGGAGTGGTAACTAAGAGGTGCTGGGGCGGGCTGTCTTGTTTTGGTAGGGCAATCGGGTGTGGGGAAGACACATATCAGGTTAGTGGGAAAGCTCTCTCGGGCAAGTGGATACCACTGACGGCTGGCAATATTAGTTCGTTAGTTATTGAGACCAGGCTCAAAATTGAGATATCATTGGTTTGTACTGTGGTTACCTTGCGTTGGAGGAGCAGTCCGTAGAGACATGCTTGACGCAATCCTCGGGCGGGTTTTGGAGAGGGTGGGATCCCGGAGCTGGGGCGGCAGGGGTTTTATGAGGGGGGGGGGGGTTGACGGCCGGGCTGTGCAAATTTCGGACTTGACAAAAATACTCAAGACAACGATCGCATCGCTGCAGGCAGTGTTTATCTGTATCGACGCATTGGATGGGTGTCCGGAAATCGACGAGAGTTTCTCGGGTCGCTGCAAAACATAGTAGGGTCGCCGACCACACTTGTATTCCTTCGTGGGGGCCTCACGTGTGGAATGAAATTAAGGGATATTTCACTGAGGAGATCATGATACCTGTCACCCCTCCCATAGGGGATATTGAGAGACCTCTGGAGATGATATTAGACAGAGGTACCACTCCCAACGTTAATGGACGACAATTTGGGAGCCGAGATTATGACTGTAATTCCAAGAAAGATTTCTCAGATGTGAGTAGAAATAGCCACTTCGCCCAACCCACAACTGGTTGGGAACTCGCTAACAATGGAATGTAGATTTTCTGTTCCCCTTAACATCGACGCGGTCCTGGGGGGATTATAATTACTCGGAGAAAGAAAAGGCTCGACCAGATGATCCATAGCACTTGAAGCATCCTCACACGCTCTCCGTCTTGTCCGTTACACTTTTCAGGGGTACCTGTCTAAGAATGCCGACCTGTCCCAGAGCCCTCACTCGATGACCGCTGAGGGCTGTTTCACACACCTCAACTTTCAGCGCGTCGGGACATTTAGCCTGCCCTTGCTTAGTCCCCACCAGCAACACCGTTTCTTGAATATGCCTCCTATTACTGGGGGACACGCCAGAAGGGAAACCGCCGAAAGTCTGAACACACTGGCACTATGGATTCGATAAACATGTATCCTCTGGGGTGCTCTTATCCCGTAGCGACGATAATTGGGACTGCGAGTTTGGTTGGAGTAATCCTATGGGGCTTGCAGGTCTCCACTGCTGTGCCTATCTGGGGACCGTGGGGACAAAATGGGAACTCAGCGTAACTAATGCGGCGGGTAATACGGCAATCATGTGGGCAGCTAGAAAGGGAATGGGCCATCGTGAAGCTACTTTCAGTACGGGAGGATGTCGCTCCGGACACTGTGAATAAAGACGATCGAACACCTCTGTCATGGGGAACTAGAGTCGAGTATCGGAGCATTTTGAGATTATTTTGCAATGGAAGGATGTAGCCCACGACACTGTGGATAAAGATGGGCGAACACCGCCCTCGTGAGCTGTCGGGTGTGGGCATGAGGAGATAGTGAATATACTGTTGGAGCGGAACGACGTCGACCCCAACACAACTGATGAAGATAGCCAGACGCCGCTCTCGCGGGTTGCCGAGTGTGAGCATGAGGGGATGGTGAAGATGCTACTGGAGCGGAACGACGTCGACCCCAGCGCAACTGATGAAGGTGGTCGAACACTGCCCTGGTGGGCTGTCAAGTATGGGCGTGAGGGGCTGGTGAAGATGCTACCGGAGCGGAATGATGTCGACCCCAGCACAACTGATGAAGATAGCCAAAAGCCGCTCTCGTGGGCTGCCGAGTGTGGGGATGAGGAGATAGTGAAGATGCTGCTGGAGCGGAACGGCGTCGATCTCAACACAACTGACGAGGATGGCCTAACACTGCTCTTGTGGGCTATGCGGAGTAAGTATGAGGAGGTCGCGAGGATGCTGCTGGAGCGGGACGACGTCAATCCCCACACTACTTGCAAAGATGGCCAAACACTGCTCTTGCTGGCTGCTGAGTATGGACACGAGGAGGTGGTGAGGATATTGCTGGAAGGGAACGAAGTCAATCCTGACACAGTTGGCAATTGCGGCCGGATGCCGCTCTCATGGGCCACCAGGGGTGCATGAGGGAATCGTGAAGATGCTTTTGGAACGGGACGATGTTACTCCCAACACAGCGGATAAACACGGTCGAACGCCTCTCATGAGCAATTGGAATGGAGTATCGAAGCACTAGAGATTATTTTGGAGCGCAAAATTTAACTCCTGACGCTGCGGATAGGGATGGTCCAACAATGATCTCGTGGGTAGCTGGGGGCTGGTATGGGGACGTCGTCGAAATTCTTTTGGAGCGGGAGTATGTAACCCCCAACACTGTGAATACAGACGGTCGGACGCCTCTCTCATGGGCAACCAGAATGGGGTATCGGAGCATTGTGGAGGTTATTTTGGAATGGAAGGATTTAACTCCCGACATTGCAGGTAAAGACGGTCGAACATCTTCTCCGTGGGCAGCTGGGAATGGGTATGAAGAGATCGTCAACCTGCTTTTGGAACGGGAGGGTCAACCCTCAACTCTGTGGATAGAGACGGTCGAACGCCTCTCTCATGGGCAACCAAAGTGGAGTATCGGAGCACTGTGAGGGTTATTTTGGAACGGGAGGGTGTAACTCCTGACACTGCGGATAAAGGCGGTCGAATACCTCTCCCATGGGCAGCTGAAAAAGGGTTTCGGGTTATTGCGAAGAGGCTTTTAGAACGGGAGGATCTAACTCTAGGCACTACGGTGGTCAAACCCTACTCTTGTTTGGCAGATGGGGGTGGGCATGGGGACATTGTGCAGATGCTTTGGGGACGGGAGGATGTCACCCCGACATGGCGGGTAAAGATGGCCGAACACCTCTCTCATGGGCAGCAGTGAATTGGTACTGGTCTCGCGAAGATGCTTTTGGAGCACGAGGATGTCGCTTCCCAACACTAAGGATAAAGGTGGCCGAACACTACTCTCGTGGGCACTCGGGAATGGCTATTACGGCGTTGTGAAGATACTTTTGGACGGGAGGATGCAACTCCCGACACTGCGGATGAAGGCTGTCGGACACCTCTCTCGTGGGCAGCTGGGAATGGGGACGAAGATGTCGTGAGGATGCTTTTCGAGCGGGAGGATGTCACTCCTAGCGCTGCGGATAACGACGGTCGAAAACCTCTCCCGTGGGCAGCCGGAAAGGGGTGTGAGGACATCGTAAAGATGCTTTTGCGACAGAGGGATGCAAACGCCGACACAGCTGATAATGATGGTCGAACACCTCTCGGGTGGGCTGAGGAGTGGAGACTCATCCGAGCAGCGGATATTTTCCTAGAACGCTGTTGTGTCCTCCTTTTGCTTTAGGACTGTAAATATAGTGCTTATCCAATCTCTTTTTTGTCGGTGCTTGGTGACTTGGTTTATTTTTTCCTCTCTCTCTCCGCTTCTCCAGTGCCAGCGCCAGGCTCATTTTTTCGTTGTATCTAATTTTTCGATTACGTGCTTCGTGCGGAGGAAATAGGTGGCTTTTCATCCTGCAGAAATTCATGGGGTGTAAATCTGTTGTCAATCGTTCTTCTCTTAACCCTTTCTTCTTTTTTGGTTTCCTTGCATATGATCCCTGGGCCCTAAAGAAAAAGAACCTGGCTCCTAGGCTCGGCGGTTTTTCGTGCGGGGGGTTTCTTTCTCCCTTTCTCGAACTTCCATCCTTTCTGACCAGAATCTGCCTCAGCGGGCTTTACAAGGTTTGATATGGCTTGTGCTGTAGTTAGAGCACTGGGATAATCGATTTTTTATCTGATGGCGAGTACTCGAGGGGCCAGCTATTGTCGACAAAATTAACCGCGCATCAACCAACATGAAAAACTCCGGCCATGACAGCAGCACTCCCCCACCAACCCTAATATCATGAAAATCAAAAATCAAAAACAAATGAAAAGTATAAATTTACAATAGAATACATGGTAGGAACTAATGTTTGATCTGGGGAAATTTCTTTAGGTGGTGTTTAAAGTACTGGGGGATGATGTTCAATTGAAATTTATTATCAACTAAAGGGAACGTGCCAATCCAGGCTTTGCTATGGGGGGTGTTGCGGTTGCTACCAATCGTTGGTGCGCGGCTAATTTTGTCTACGCACCATATCAAGACCATCAGCTAATTCGAATCACTACTTACTCCAAGTCGGGCCAGAGTAAATTTATGATACCGGTGGTGCCTGGCATAAAAATCCCGCGGCCAACTCGGCGTGCTGGACAGTGCCGCATATGGGGTGGGGTCCTCTGGACGTCGGCGGAGTTGGGGGCGTTTAGCGCCTTCTCTGTGTGGTCTGAGATCATCCCGGCAACGCCAAGCTCCTGAAGATGAGGAAGCTTTCTTCTATATTGTATATCTAGCTAGGAATATCTATTGATTGCATTTTCGCTATTTCTTGCTTTTTTCTGTTTTCATTCTTCGATTGCACGGGGTGCCTCACGATTTTTGGAAGGGTTAGACTGTAGGAAAAGAATCCCATTCTTTAACTTATAGAATCACCATTTGTCTCATTCCTATAGAAATAGTAAGGGATAGGCGAGTCGGCTAATGAAAGGAGATACGCGGTGTTGTAATTACAGCTGCGAGTGGGAAAAATAAAATAAAATCAGATGACAAAAGGGTAACGGGGGGAAAGAATAGACCCCCACCATAGACAAATAGAGCACTCTTAGCATTGATTTCTATTCCCACACATACTGAAACTTACCTTTATATATCTAACTTAGTCCTATGAAAGCCCCTCCAGTGCCAGCTCCGTATACTTACGGTTGGAATTTTCTAGGTGCTGCTTAGCATGTTCTGGCCTTGGCTCATGGTCTGGCCTGTGTTCCCAGCTGTCCAGTCCATCGGTCTTGGGGGTAGGACGGGACGGACCACAGCTCATAGTCAGTCTCTTGAGGGCACTAGGATGGACTACACCTGGGAAGGTGAGGACCCGAAGGACTAGAGGGGACTATCCCATCGCCTGTAGCAACGGGATTTTTTTGTTATGAGGAACCATGATAAACTTTCATTAGAAATAGTTTGCTAACTAATGCATGATATCATAATTAAGTCATATGATAAAGTGGCCCAATTGAGTACTTGCTAGGCACCAGTGGGGTTTTTCATTTTCTATTAGTATTTAAGATATATATATATCAGGACTCAGAAAATAGTTTTTTCATAACAAAATATACCCAGTTTGTCTCTGCCAGTTTTTTCCCTCCACCATGCCCTGATGAGTGCTCTGGCCTTGCTCTGACAATTTAAACCATAACACTCCACCTCCTGAGCGAGTTACCACTTCTAATTCTGGAGTGAAACAGCAACCATAGCTAACCAGATCTAGAATCACAAAATCTGACTCAGCACCTCATTTACTCTCTGGACGGTGAACCCCCTCTTTCAATTATCAATATTCACTTTCCAATACCCCTTATGATTACCCACTCAGGATTTAACATGCACCTGGTATGGGGCAAAACCGGTTACCATCATAAATAGTGCATGCTGACATTATCAAACCACACCAAACATTTCACCTTTTCTTCGCCAAGCCAATCCTGGATGTTATGGTTACCTTGCCTGAGAGTTCAGAAGGCAGGAAATGTGCTGAAAGACCCTCCACAATCCAACCTCCTCAACCCCCCACCACCCTTCCACCACCCCTCTCCACACTTCCCATGTTACAGTGTCAGTTACTAAGGAGGAGTGGCATATATGTGAGTGGTGTAGGCTGGATTAAATTCCTGCAAGAAAAAGGGAAGTCCTGGGCACTCAAAGCTCACTATTACAGAAGTTATGTTGGAAGTGCACCTCCTGTAATGTTTTTCTTTTCTTAAATTCTTCTAGAAATTGTTCTTTCATTCATCACCAGTCCCTTTAGAAATTCTCCAGGCTTGTTGTATTTCTTAGAAGTTGATTCATGGTTGCTGGATGATTTTATATGTGGCTGGGTGTCATTGCCATGGATTGAATCGCGGTAAATTGCTCGCTACAAGCCATGGGATAGTCCTATAGCTTGGACCTGCGGTACCGGCCCGAATTGAAATCATGCACCTCCGAACGAATCATGAAACATCATGAAACATCACTCGTACCGTCCCGTGAAGTCCCCGGCGGTCCTCCACAGGTTGGGCCGTCGCACAACCCTCACACAGTCCCCCTGACACCCCTGAACACCCCTGTCTCACTCTGTTGGGCCCGCCATCTGGTCCAAGGACTGCTGTCCTGGACTTTGACCGCCCTGGAAGGACTACCGATTGTCGTCTAGTCCCTTCCAGGGCTCTTAGCTGTTGAGAGGTATCGGGTGTGAGTGAGTGGAAGCAAGTACCGTATAATCTGGCAAAAGTCAGATTGACGCTACTGAGGATTTTCTTGAACCTGTCCAACCACCATAGTCTATATGTTTAAAATGTGGCAAATTCGCCTTCTTCGCGCCCTCCTGTTGGCTCGGTTGCCCTAGTTTCGCTTTAGCTCCAGTCCGAATTTTGCCAGATTATACGGCAGTTCTGCAAGTTCAAAAGGGGAGCGGTCACCGGAGTAAGCAAACGACTTGAATCGCTTATTGAACAAGAAGAGGATTGGGAGAGGGAAAGAAAGGAGAGAAGAGACAGAGGAGGATGAAAGAAGAGGGGCGAAGGTTTGGAGAGGGGACAGGGGGTGAGGCATGTGGTCACGAGGTATCACTCGTAGCCACAGCAACAGACAAGATGAGAGCACCCCCGTGACTACAGTTTCTAACATTAGCAGTCCCCCCGTAGGGCCCCGCCGGCCCTCCGGACAGTTGGGGACACTGTTTGGCAACGTTTGGGGTAAAAACAATGCCTCCGTTGGCGGATCCGTCGGACTCAGTGACCGGTAGTTCCCATGCTGGGAGATACAAGGTGGAACGGGGGCCGGTACGGGGGAGTCAAATAAGGAGCATGGAGGTTATGGAGGTGACGGCAGAATGCGCTGGGAATTATGGTATTGCCGATGGAAAGCTCCGCAAAGTGAGCGCCTTTACCCTACATTTTCTTAGCAGAGAGAGTGCAAAATATTTTCTTTTCGTTTGCTTCTATGGGGTAGGAAGGGGAGTGGAGACACAATTGGAGGAAAATGGATATGTGTGGTTAATGGAAGAGTCGGGATGATTTCGTTATTCTCCGTATATGCTCCTACCATTACAGTTAGTTTGGCATGATTGAGAACGAAGGTATGAGCTATCTACACCCGTTGCCATTTGGTGGCGTAATTGATCCCTGGGATATATAATACAATAATAATCTCTAACAATTATGATTATGGTAATAGTAAAACCACCGATGAGAAGGGACCCATGAGGACGAGAAAACCGAAAAGAGAAGTCGAGGGGGGGATAATGATGAAGGAGCCAATGGCTATTCCCAGTGTTCTCAACAGGGCAGTCCGTTCGTCCTGAAAGCGGAGCGCTGTGGGTGAAGTTGTGTGGTCTTTTCCGGTCTTTTTACAAACTTGCCCGCCAAAGACAAGGGTTCCACTGTTCCCCCGGGGAAATATCTCATACTTGCCGTCCCTGCCGTTATGTGCGGTTCCCTGTCCTTCTTAGTCCCCCTATCATCCGCGTGTTTAAAGTCAGGGTTCCGAATGGTCCGCGGAAGACTGGACTGGACCACCTAGTCTAGTCGATAGTTAAGTCTGGTTTAATGGTGGAAATTAGGCTGGCTGGATGGTCAGAATCATCTGACCAGGCCTGCCAAGCGATAGGATATGCACTGCTCTTTGAGAATTAGCATCTCGTTTTACTTACTATTTTTATCACAATATATTGAATTTAAATAAAACATTTTCTTAATTAAACTCATTGCTTCCATGGAATATACATGTGCTATCAATAGATATATCTGTCAAATGCTTTATCTGGGCACTCTGCAACAAGAAAGTACACAAAACCTTTCTTATCAGACTCATGTGACAGATATATCTGCTGGCCGCACATGTACTGTAGAATCTCAGGAGAGTCGGAATGGAGATAGTGCCTCCCTTAGATTAAGGGTGGCAAAAATAGGTTCGCCTGTATCAAATCTTTTCGGTGCATGAAGTGAATAATATTACATGACCGGATACCATAACATCTGTATTCGATAGCACTTATCCATCCTGTAATCGCCTTCCCAAGATGTTCTATATGTTTCAAGATCCTCTGCCAACAGCTATTGAGGGGTTGTTGATTTATAATGTGCTACGTGGCATGAAAATCCGACTATCACAATCTTTTATTCTTGGCAAGTGTTGGCCTGGGTCCTATTCCGACTTTCGTGAGATTCTACAGTATTGTCCGTTAACAAAATTAACCATACAGCAAGGATCAATGGCAACCCAACTCTGCTCACCGCCCCACATTTTCAACTCCACTTAAAGATATTTCTCTGGATCAAAAACCAACTCCTATTACGTATTCTACTATGTATTTACATTTTATGTCTTTGTTTAATTTTCATTATAGTGGGGTTGATGGGGGAGTGGCCGGAGTTTTTCTTGTTCGTTGGTGTACCGTTAATTTATTAAGGCACAATACCGTATACCTCGAAAAGTTTGGGCTATGATCGGTTGAGAGTAACTTGGGATCTTTATTCTTTCAACATCGCCAGCGGTGTCCTATATATACACAAAATTGACAATGGAAAAGACATATCTGTAACTTCGTCCGAGTCCTCCAAAATTCATTCCATCACCCTCTTCTTCCTTCTAAACAATACCCTCAAACTTCTTCCAAAACATTTCTTCCCTTAATCCGCTGCCTGCGTCCCGCCCACCTACAGAGTTTTCCTCGCTTTTCCATTCCTGAACATTCCTGAACATTCCTGAACCCTTAGCCTGTTTCGCTACCATCGGAGTGTAACACTTCATTCCATCACCTAGCTAACCTCAGTGTTCCCAACCGGCCAGTCCGTCCGGCTTTGGGTACGGCCGGACTGACCCAGGCTTTTTCAGGGACGGCCGGGCCGGACTGTGGGAAACAGGCTTTCCAAAAAAAAAAAGCCGGGCCCGGCCTGGGTGACCTGTAGGCCTCAGGTTTTTAACCCTAACCTTAATCCGCAGAAAGCCATTTCTACAGATTAAGGTTAGGGTTGATACACGTGACTTCCAGTGTTTCAACATTTGAAATATGAATATGTGATCACTCAGCTAGAAACTTTACTTCTAGAAGTGTAATTTTCGGAGGGCTATCGTGGGGTGTCCGAATAAATGCGCAACGGTCAAATACGCGAACACAAGAACTAGATATTGGATCGATGGATAAGCTGGCGACATTGATTGACATTAAGATGATCTAGAAGCGCACACACCGTGTCGCATTTATTGTTCTAATCGAGGTGTGGTTGGGTATCTGTCGGTTAATTTACGTAGTTCAATTTAAATGTGTTATAAGCGAACACCTTAGCCAATCAGTGTTGAGTTTTACGCGAGCAGCACTCGTTACCAAGGTTTCTGGCGGCTTTACTCGGGATCTGCAGGTTTTGCCTGGGCATCTGGGGGCTTTGCCTGGGTCGCCTATCTCCTCGACTCGGCGGTTGCCTGGGCACCTGCAGGCTTTGGCGGCCGGTGATAATTTAAGCCGGACTGACCCAGGCTTTTCAAAACCACAGCCGGACTGGCCGCTTGGGAACACTGGCTAACCTTAGTCCCAACCCTTCAGCACCCGCTCCCTAGTGCTATTTCCTCACTCTTCCCAATACATCTCCGCTGCATCTAACCTTTCGCCCATACATACTATCGTTTCATCTTCCATGTTCTCCAACATTCTCCGAACAAAACTTCTCCTGATCCAAACGTCCGGTGTTGTAGTTCTTGCCGTAGATATGGAACCTTCGTGAAAACTTTAGCAGATATGGCGTAGGACAAGATTAAGCGCGCTCCTGGGATTGATAGCAAAGCAACCCTCCTCATTATGTTGCACTTTCAACACCACATAGCGAGATTTCTCAATATAAATATCAGTTTGTACTATCTATTCTACTATGAATTTACTTTTTTTTTTTTGTTGTAATGATATTGGTTGGTGGGGGGGGGGGAGTGCTGTCATAGCCGGAGTTTTTCATGTTCGTTGATGCGCGGTTAATTTTGTCCAGGTACAATACCACCATAGTCGATTAAAAGTAGGAAATGTAACACATGTCATACCCAAGCGCATATCTCCTCCGAACCAGGACTCTGGCGTCATATCCCGGCTGTGTGTCACATGACAAGAAAACACGTTCCAGCTCATGTGATTTTATGATTTCCATTTCGTTGGTCAATGGTGGCGGTCGCAGATCCGTACACCTGTTCTTTCTCCGGCGAAGACAGCGTGCCCTCATAACGGAGTTTTTTGCTGCAAGATCTCTTCTTTCTCTCGCGCTGGAGGAAAAGCTTTCTATGCTATTGTGTGGGAAATTGGGTTCAGAACTGAATTTTTTTCACTGAAAGCCAAACTGCAAACGAGAATAGTTAGCCAGACCATGCTCAGATCTCCACCACTTCTCTTCATGACCGGTAATGTCGATGGGTGAGACCCCCAGCTCCCCCTTCCCTGGGGGGAGACCCGATCAGAAGCGCAAACGACCTACCCCGATCACTACCACACTCGCCACGTCCACCCCCCCAACAACCATCTCAAAAAAATATAGCACAATGGAGTTTCCCGCTGTTCTTACCACCCCCCCCACCTTTACCCTCACGCACGAGGAAGCCGAGATAAGCAAAATCCTGGCTGACGTCGCACAAGAAATCGACAAAGGCAACCCCGAGGGCGACCACTTGGTTTTGCGGTTCACCGGCGGCTGGGTCCGTGACAAGCTCCTGGGGCTCCCAAGCGCGGACATCGACGTGGGAATAAACAATATGACTGGGTACGATTTCGCGACCAGAGTGCCCGAGCACAACAGTCCAAACATAGAGAAGCGCGGCCCCGAACGGGGCGATGTGCACAGGATAAAGAGTAATCCGAAGAAGTCCAAACATCTAGAGACTGCTACTAGGAAGATTTTAGGATTGGATGTCGATTTCGTCAATCTGAGGAGTGAGTCGTATTCTGAGGATAGTCGGATTCCCCAAATGGTTTGTTCCTCTTTACCCTCAACTACTTCAGTGATGGATGTTGATATTATCGCCTTAGAAATTCGGAACCCCACAAGAAGACGCCCTCCGCCGCGACTGCACAATCAATTCCCTTTTTTACAATCTGCATACAAAGCTGGTGGAGGATTTCACTGGCCTCGGTCTAAAGGACTTGGCCTCAGGCAGAATCCGCACTCCACTGCCCCCAAAAGAAACCTTCGCCGACGACCCCCTCCGAGTCCTTCGCCTAATCCGTTTTGCCTCGCGGCTCGGTTTCAGCATAGATCCTAATGCTAAGGCCGCAATGAGACTCCCGGAAATCAAGGCATTTAGCTTCTCCCCACCAACACAAATTATCAAACAAACCAACTAACTCCATCCCCTCAATTTTACAGTCTGCCCTCAAAACCAAAATTTCCCGCGAGCGCGTCGGCAAAGAGATCGAGAAAATGTTTAGAGGGCGCAATCCCCATACCGCTCTCTGCCTAATCCACGAGGTGGGCCTTTACAACGAGATATTCGCCCCACCGATCCAAGACCCCCCCGTCCTCCCAGTGCAAGATATGAGGACAGCAGCAGACATTGTGTGCTGCCGACTCTTCGGAGTTGCTTCTTCTCACCCGCGCATTTCTAAACTATTAATGACCTCGGACGAAAAGTACCATGCGTGGCTCATCGCAGCCACGAGCCCCTGGAGAAACCAGCACCCTCTCTTAGCGGACAAGAAGAACACACCTGCAGCCGCCATAGCTATCAAAGAGGGTTTAAGGTGTCCCAACAATGTGAGCGGTACAATAGCGAAAGCGTACGCAAACTACAAGGTCATTCAGAACATGGCCATCAATTTGGGGCATTGGAGCAGAGGGAAAGCGGGCCTAGAAATGCGCTCCTTGGGTACTAACTGGAAAAATCAGTTTGGAGCTAGCTTGATGTTCGAGCTCGTAGACTTGAACAAGGATGATAGCCATGGCGAGGGGGAGGAAAGAGTCATGGACAAATATGAAGCCTTACTGGAAGCCATTGCGGCAAAAGACTTGGAAGGGGCTTGCGGATTTAAGAGTTTGTTGAATGTACTATCCCCTCCCTCCCTCCTTTCTTCCCGCAATAGCAGAGTGGTGGCTAATATCTGGGGTAATCAGGGCAATGATGTTGCAGCAGAATACTCCCTCAAACCAGGAGCTTGGATGAAACATACCCTTGAGGAATCCCTCCGACACCAGCTCGATAATCCCCGCAAAGGCAAGGATGAGCTGCTGCGGTGGGTTCGCGGGAACCGAGAGGCGCTGGTGGGTGGAGGAAGTAGGTTGGAATACCTGGACATCACAAGTGAGTCCTGAATCGATAAGCGAACATGGAGCTCTTGGACAAGGAGGAGAGTGGGTCACCTTCTACTTTCGTAGATGTTTCTACAAGCAGTTGGGTATCACTAAGGCGGTTAGTTTTATGGGAAATTGAAGCTGTGTGAGGATCGAGCGCCTGTAATACCGTAAAAACCGAAATAATTGGGCATCACGCTAGGACATTGGAGCTGCCTCTCCTGGTAAGGTCTGCTGTCTCAGGTGAGGGCTGAAAGAGGATCTTCGCGGTGTGTTTTCTCCCCTAATCTAAAGGGACAATTCTGGACGTCCTAGTGCCATGCCCAATTATTTCGGTTTTTACGCTAGCACCTTGGGGGTCTAGTTTTTTCCTGTACTTGTAATTTGAGAATTGTTTACCACTTATGCCTTTATTTTCCCTTGAGTCGTCTTGGAATCCCAAGTTACATTCTTGACAACTTTTATCTCTCTTTAACGCTGTTCTTGGTACTGGAATGCTTAGAGGGGTTGGTGGAGGGTTGCAAGTCCCCGAGCAGGGAGGTTCAGCTTTTGCTCATTTTCTTAGACCGGCTGGTATTGTTTCAGGTATCATATAACGTATTTTACCTAGTGTTGGGACATGTCATAGTTATGGGACACTTTTACAACTTACCAACAGGATGTTTAAAATGCTTATATCTCCATCAACACAGGCTTAATAGATTTAGATATTGTAGCCAATAAGGACAAACCACTTGGCTATTGGCTAGCAAAATTTGAATTCAATTCATGTAATTGTCAATGATTGAGTTCTTGATGAATGGTAAGTAGGGAAAAATATGTAGCAGTAAATTAAATGAGGTTGGAGAATTGAAAATCATATATTCTTGAGGGCAATTTAAGGCAGCTGAAATCCATAGGTCTGGAGAATCATACTCTAGATTTGCAAAGAAAAAGCTCTTGTATTTATCCCAAGTCATGAATTTGAAATGTTGTAGTCAAATCTGTTCCTCACAACTG
>Ga0307513_10005841_pt1 | contig 16171 bp, 13 predicted proteins | sample 15_EM_MG_FD_202174 | JGI IMG/M metagenome (GOLD analysis project Ga0307513, IMG submission 202174) | Populus trichocarpa ectomycorrhiza microbial communities from riparian zone in the Pacific Northwest, United States - 15_EM | ecosystem: Host-associated > Plants > Roots > Unclassified | place... | reverse complement strand
CAGGCCGACGACTACGTCGTCGCGACCTACCGCGAGCACGGCCACGCTTACGCCAAGGGCTGCGCCGCCCGGCCGATCCTCGCCGAGCTCTACGGCAAGAAGACCGGCCTGGTGAAGGGCCTCGGCGGCTCGATGCACCTGTTCGACAAGAAGACCAACTTCCTGGGCGGCTACGGCATCGTCGGCGGCCACGTGCCGATCGCGGCCGGCGCCGCGTTCGCCTCGAAGTACCGCGGTGACGGCCGCGTGACCCTGTGCTTCTTCGGCGAGGGCGCCTCGACCATCGGCGGGTTCGCCGAGGGCCTCGCGCTCGCCGCGCTGTGGAAGCTGCCGGTCGTGCTGATCTGCGAGAACAACCAGTACTCGATGGGCACGCCGGTCTATCGCTCGCTCGCGGTCGAGGACGTCTCGCTGCGCGCGCTGGCTCACGGCATGGCGCGCGACCGGTTCGACGGCGACGACGTCGTCAAGGTCAAGCGCCGGATCGGCGAGGCGATCGAGCGCGCGCGCACCACCGGCGAGCCGACTCTCGTCGAGGTCGTGACCTACCGGTTCCGCGGTCACTCGATGAGCGATCCCGGGCTGTACCGCACCAAGGACGAGGTCGAGGAGTGGAAGCGCCGCGATCCGCTCAACCGCTGTCGCCAGCGCCTGGTCGACCTCGGGATCGAGGCCACCAAGCTCGAGGCGCTCGAGGCCGACGTCAAGGCCGAGATCGAGGACGCCGTGAAGTTCGCCGAGGACTCGGCGCCCGCCGACGAGTACCTGCCCTACGTGGTGAAGGAGTAAGCCGTGGCCGTCATCAGCTATCGCGAAGCACTCAACCAGGCGATGCGCGAGGAGATGGAGCGCGACGCCAACGTCTTCGTCATGGGCGAAGAGGTCGGCCACTACAACGGCGCCTACAAGGTCACGCAGGGCCTGCTCCAGCGCTTCAGCGAGCGCCGCATCGTCGACGCGCCGATCGCCGAGATGGGGTTCGCGGGCATCGGCGTCGGCGCCGCGATGGTCGGCCTGCGCCCGATCATCGAGTTCATGACCTTCAACTTCTCGCTCGTCGCGATCGATCAGATCATCAACAACGCGGCGAAGATCTATCAGATGAGCGGCGGGCAGTTTCACGTGCCGATCGTGTTCCGCGGCCCGGGCGGCCCCGCCGTGCAGGTCGGCTCGCAGCACAGCCAGGCGCTCGAGAGCTTCTACGCGCACGTGCCCGGCCTCAAGGTCGTGATGCCGTCGACCGCGTTCGACGCCAAGGGCCTGCTCAAGAGCGCGATCCGCGACAACAACCCGGTCGTGTTCATCGAGGGCGAGACGCTCTACAACACGACGTGGGAGGTGCCGGGCGACGACGAGGGCGAGCTGCTCATCCCGATCGGCAAGGCCGACGTCAAGCGCGAGGGCGCCGACATCACGCTGATCGCGTGGTCGAAGATGGTGTGGACCTGCCTCGACGCGGCCAAGGAGCTCGCCGGCGAGGGCATCGAGTGCGAGGTCGTGGACGTCCGCTCGCTGCGCCCGCTCGACACCGAGACCCTGGCGGCGTCGGTCAACAAGACCGGGCGCTGCGTGATCGTCGAGATCGGCTGGCCGGTCGCCGGGTTCGGCGCCGAGGTCGCGTACCAGATGCAACGGCATTGCATGGACGCGCTGGACGCGCCGATCGAGCGCGTCACCAGCGACGACGTGCCGATGCCGTACGCCAAGAACCTCGAGGACGAGGTTCAGCCGCAAATCAAAGATATCGTCGCCGCCGTGAAGCGCGCGCTGTACCTGGAGTAGATGCCATGGCCCAGATCCTCGGATTGCCGAAGTTGTCGCCGACGATGGAGGAGGGTGTCCTCGTCCGGTGGACCAAGAAAGAGGGCGACAAAGTCTCGCCCGGAGACCTGATCGCCGAGGTCGAGACCGACAAGGCGAACATGGACTTCAACGTCGAGGACGAAGGCGTCCTGTTGAAGCTGCTGGTCAAGGAAGGCGACACCGTCAAGCTCGGCGCGCCGGTCGCGATCATCGGCGACGCCGGTGAGGACGTCGCCGCGCTGATCGAGCAGGCCAAGGGCAACGGCGCCCCGGCCAAGGCAGCGCCGGCGAAGGAGCCCGCCAAGGCTGCCCCCGCGAAGGAGCCGGCCAAGGCAGCCCCCGCGAAGGCGCCTGCGAAGGCGGCGCCTGCGAAGGCGGCGCCGGCCGACGACGATCAGGGCGCCGAAGGCTCGGCGAACGCGCCGGCCGCGAAGAAGGCGACCAAGCCGGAGCAGGATCAAGGCGGCAAGGCGGCAGTCAAGCCGAAGCAGGCTGCGCCCGAGGCCAAGCCGGCGGGTGGGCGACTGCTCGCCTCCCCGCTCGCGAAGACGCTCGCGATCGAGCTCGGCATCGATCTACGCAACGTCACCGGCACCGGGCCGGGCGGCCGCATCGTCGAGCGCGACGTCAAGGCCGCGGCAGACGGTGGGGGCCAGCCGGCGCCGCAGGAGGCCGCGGGCGACGAGGTGCCAGACGAGGCGCCCGAGGCCGCGCCGGCCAGCGACTCCAAGGCGCTCGCCGTGCGCCCCGCGGTCAAGGCGCGCCCGGCGCAGCAGGACGCCGACACCGACTACGAGGACGTGCCGGCCTCGAACATGCGCAAGCGCATCGCGGCGCGCCTCACCGAGGCCAAGCGCGACGTTCCGCACTTCTATCTGATGCGCGACCTCGACGCCGCGCCGCTCAACGCGTACCGGCTGCGGCTCAACGAGCTGCTCGGTGACCGAGGCAAGATCTCGGTCAACGATCTGGTCATCAAGGCGGCCGCGATCGCGCTGCGCCGCCTGCCGGAGTGCAACGCGTCGTGGGAAGGCGACGCGATCCGCCACTTCCACCGCGTCCACATCGGCGTCGCCGTGGCGATCCCCGACGGGCTCGTCACGCCGGTCGTCCGCGACGCGGATCAGAAGGGCATCGGCTCGATCGCCGCCGAGGTCAAGGATCTCGCGGAGCGCGCCAAGAAGCGCGGCCTCAAGGCACACGAGATCACGGGCTCGACGTTCAGCGTGTCGAACCTCGGCATGTTCGGCATCGAGCGCTTCACCGCGATCCTCAACCCGCCCGAGGCCGGCATCCTCGCGGTCGGCGCGGTGCGCGACGTCCCGGTCGTCGACAAAGGTAACGTCGTCGCGGGCAAGCGCATGGCGGTCACGATGTCGTGCGACCACCGCGTGATCGACGGCGCGCTCGGCGCCCGCTGGCTGCAGGTGTTCGCCGAGCTGATCGAGAAGCCGGAATCGCTCGCCCTGTGAGCATCCGCTGACCCTGCGAAGAGCATCCGAGGTACCTCATGTCTGATGCGTACGATGTCGTGGTGATCGGGTCCGGACCCGGCGGCTACGTGGCGGCGATCCGCGCCGCGCAGCTCGGCTTCAAGGTCGCGTGCGTCGAGCGCGAGAACCTCGGTGGGATCTGCCTCAACTGGGGCTGCATCCCGACCAAGGCGCTGCTGCGCTCGGCCGAGGTGCTCGAGACGTTTCACCGCGCCAAGGAGTTCGGCATCATCGCCGGCGAGGCCCAGGCCGACTTTCCGGCGATGATCCAGCGCAGCCGCGGGATCGCCGACAAGGTCAGCAAGGGCGTCGGCTTCCTGTTCCGCAAGAACAAGATCGCGCACCTCACCGGGACGGCGACGCTGTTGCCGCGCGCCGGCGCGTGGCGGCCGCACCAGGTGCAGATCGAGGGCGCGGATGGCACCCGCGTCATCGAGACCAAGCACGTCATCCTGGCGACCGGCGCGCGCGCCAAGTCGCTGCCGGGTATCACGCTCGATGGTGAGCGCATCATCGAGTACCGCAAGGCGATGACGCTGCCGACCCAGCCCAAGTCGCTGGTCGTGCTCGGCGCCGGCGCGATCGGCGTCGAGTTCGCGTCGTTCTACCGCGCGCTCGGCGTCGAGGTCACGATCGTCGAGTTCCTGCCGCGCCTGGTGCCCAACGAGGACGCCGACGTCTCCAAGGAGCTGGCGCGCGCGTTCGACAAGCGCGGCATCCAGCTCCTGGTCAACCACAAGCTGACCTCGGCCAAGGTCACCGGCGACAAGGTCGCGATCACCGTCGAGCCCAACGCCGGCGGCGAGGCCAAGGCGCTGGAGGCCGAGATCCTGCTGGTCGCCGTCGGCGTGGCGGCCAACGTCGAGAACCTCGGGCTCGAGGCGCACGGCATCGCGCTCGACCGCGGCTTCATCAAGGTCGACGGCGAAAACCGGTGCGGCGACGGCCTGTGGGCGATCGGCGACGTCACCGGCCGCGGCCTCGCGCACGTCGCGTCCGCCGAGGGCGTCTACGTCGCCGAGAAGATCGCCGGGGTCCACGCGCCCGAGCTTCACTACGACGCGATCCCGTCGTGCACGTACTGCCATCCGGAGATCGCCTCGGTCGGCCTCACCGAGGAGAAAGCCAGGGCCGCCGGCATCCCGATCAAGGTCGGCAAGATGCCGTTCCGCGCGCTCGCCAAGGCGGTCGCCGCCGGCGATCCGAACGGCTTCGTCAAGGTGCTCTGGCACGCCGAGACCGGCGCGCTGGTCGGCGCGCACCTGATCGGCCCCGGCGTCACCGATCTGATCGCCGAGCTCACGCTGGGCAAGACCACCGAGGTCAACGCCGAGAGCCTGGCCTACACGATCCACGCGCACCCGACGTTCGCCGAGGCGATCCGCATCGCCACGGAAGACGCGCTCGGCCACGCAGTCGATCTGTAGCGCCCATGCGGGTCAGGCCGCGCGCGAACGCGCTGCGCTGACCGCGTCTTGGCCTGGCTCTCACGGCTCGCGTTCGGCGAGCTTCCGGGGTATCCATCGCAAGATGTCGGATCCTGAATCGCGCGTGCACTTGCCCGTCGTCGGTCAGTCGCCGGAGCCGGCCGCGGCGCCGCGCCGCCGCCACCCGGACTGGATCCGCGCCACGCTGCCGAGCAAGCCGGCGTTCTTCGAGCTGCGCGCGATGGTCAAGGAGCTCCAGCTCCACACCGTGTGCGAGAGCGCGAGCTGCCCCAACATCGGCGAGTGCTGGACCCGCCGCGCGCTGACGATCATGATCCTCGGCGACATCTGCACGCGGTCGTGCCGGTTCTGCGACGTGACGACCGGGCGGCCGTTGCCGGCAGATCCCGACGAGCCGCGCCGCGTCGCCGAGATGCTCGGCCGGCTGTCGCTCGAGCACACCGTGATCACGTGCGTCGATCGCGACGACCTCGCCGACTTCGGCGCGGCGCACTGGGCCGAGACGATCCGTCGGGTCAAGGCGGCCTGCCCCCGGATGACGCTCGAGGTGCTCGCCGGCGACTTCAAGGGCAACACCGACCTGGTCGACATCGTGCTCGACGCCGACCCCGACGTGTTCGCCCACAACCTCGAGACGGTGCCGCGGCTGTCGCGCGCCGTACGCGTCCAGGCGAGCTATCCGCGGAGCTACAAGATCCTCGAGCACGCGCGCAAGCGTGACGCGGTCACCAAGACCGGCCTGATGCTCGGCCTGGGCGAGACCCGCGCCGAGGTCGAGGAGGTCCTGCGCGACGTCGCGCGGCTCGGCGTCGACATCGTGACGCTGGGCCAGTACCTCGCGCCGAGCAAGCAGCACCTGGCGATCGAGCGCTACGTCCCGCCGGCGGAGTTCGCCGAGCTCGAGCTCTACGCGCGCGCGCAGGGCATCACCCACGTCGTCGCCGGCCCCCTCGTCCGTTCGAGCTACCACGCCGATGGCCAGGCCCAGCTGGTGCGCGACCTGCGCGCCGCCAAGGGCCTGGCGCCGGTCACCTAGACTTGCGCTCCGATACGGGTCAGGACCCGTCGTACGAGCTGGCTTCGCAGCGGCCCCGCCGCAGCATCCCGTGTCGCAGCACCGATGCGACGGCGCCCAGCCCCGTCGGCGCATCGCGTCGCTCGGCAAAGCGCCTGCGGGCCCGGCCCGACGTCGATTGCTGTCGACCCTTCGGCGTCGCCTGCGTAGGATCGCGCTCACGCCCTCCTCGGGCGGACCGCGATGCGCCCCTACCTGTTTCCCTTGCTCGTCGCGACCGGCGTCGCCGTGGCGGGGACAGCCGTGGCGGATCCGGGCGCGGCGCCGCCGCGCGCGCCTGCAGGAGATGCGGCACGCGAGCAGCAGGCGCCGCTCGACGGACCCGACGCGATCGGCGAGCGGGTCGTCCCGGTCGAGCCGACCGACGACGCGGTCAGCGACGCCGACGACGCGCCTGCCGACCCCGACGACGCGATCGCCGATCCGGTCGAAGCGCCCGTCGTCTCCGCGATCACCCGCGCCGAGCTCATCGAGGTCAGCGGCGTGCGCCCTCTTGCCCCCGCCGGCACGATCGCCGTCGACGCTCGCGTCGCGCGCCGCACCGCGGGCGCGCTCGGCGAGCCGTTCCGCGTGCTCGCGATGTTGCCCGGCGTGACCACCTCGGTCGCTGCCTCGGGCTATCCCGTGATCCGCGGGACGCTGCCCGGCGAGTCGCGCTTCGAGCTCGACGGCATCGAGATCCCGTTGCTCTATCACCTACTGCTCGGCACCGAGGTGATTCACCCGTCGTTCATCGGCGAGGTCCAGCTCCGCGCCGGCGGACAAGGCGCCGACCAGGGCCACCTGCTCGGCGGCCTGGTCACGATGACGGCGGTCGCGGCGGACCAGCCGCGCACCGAGCTGCGCGTCAACCTCGCCGAGCTCGGCGCGTTCCGCAGCCAGCCGCTGTCGAGCACCACCGCGATCGCCGTGGCCGCGCGGGTCGGCACGCTCGACGGCGCGGCCAAGCTCTACGCCCCCGACACCACGCTGCACTACGTCGACCAGCAGACGCGCCTCGTCCACCGCCTCGGCAACGGCGACGTGCTCACGCTGACCAGCCTCGGCGCGTACGACTACGTCAAGCTGCCGCCCGATCCGGGCATCGAGACGATGCAGCTCGGCTTCCACCGGCTCGACGCCCGCTGGTCGCGCGGCCGTCCGGGCCGCCAGCTCCGCGCCGGCGTCCAGACCGAGCTCGACTCGATGCGCTCGGTGCTCGAGTACCCGCTCGATCCGGCGGCGGCGGATCTGCCGAGCGCGGCGATGCCGGCGGCCCGGCGGCGCGGCAGCCACGCCTACGGCGCGCGGGCCTACACCGACGGCGATCTCCGGCTCGCGTCGTGGCTCACCGTGCGGGGCGGCGCCGAGGCGCACCAGCGCACCCTCGCCAACAGCGAGCCGCTGTTCGATCTGATCCGCAGCAAGGATCCGATGCTCGGCCAGGCCAGCGCGGTCGACAGCGAGGGCGCGTGGACCACGATCGAGCTGCGGCTCGGCGCCTTCACGTTCAAGCCGGGGCTGCGCGCCGACAGCTACCACGCCGTCATGTCGGACGCGGCGGTGCGCCACACCGGCGTCGATCCGCGGCTCGCGATCACGACCGAGCTGCCCAACGGCGGCCAGGTCGAGCTCGCCGGCGGCGCGTACTCGGCGCCGCCGCAGGTCTCGATCGTCGAGCGCTCGATCGTGATCGGCCCGCTGCCGACGACCGAAGGCACCGGCAGCGCCGCCGGGCTCAGCCACGGCTACCAGGCCCAGGCCTCGATCCGCACGCCGCTGCCGGTCGGGCTGACCGGCAACCTCGCCGCGTACTACCGCGACACCGACTACGCGATCGACTTCGGCATGGTCGACAAGCCGTTCCCGACCCAGCCGCTGTGCTCGCCCACGTGGGCGTCGTCGCAGATGTCGGTCTACCGCCACGTCGGGATCCGCGCGATGGGCGTCGAGGCGATGGTGCAGCGCTCGCTCGGCCACGCCGTCACCGGCTGGGTGTCGTACTCGCTCGGCAAGATCGACCGCGACCTCGGCTTCATCCAGCTACCGCACGACTTCGATCAGCGCCACACGCTCAACGCGACGGCGCAATGGGAGCGCGGCCAGTGGCGGTTCGGCGCGACCGGCCATGTCCACACCGGGCGGCCGATCATCTACCCCCAGTGGGCGGCGTGCAGCGATCCGGACGCCCCGCCGATCGATGTCGTGAGCGACCCCAGCCACCTGCGACGGCCGGGCGCGACCTGGCGCGTGGACCTGCGGGCCGAGCGTGCGTTCCAACTCGCCGGCTGGCGCATGCGGCTGTCGATCGAGCTGCAGAACGCCAGCCTGGCGCGCGAGGTCACCGGCTACGGCCTGGCCGCGCGCGACCCGAGCGACCCATCGACCTACCAGGTGACTGAAAAGACACTGTTCTTGCCGCTGCCAATGGTCGGGCTCGACGTCGAGCTCTAGCCTGCCCGTGCGGCCGCACAAGTTCCGCCGAAGCCGACCCGCGGGGCGGCAACCAAGAACGCAGATGGCCGCCCTCCGGATCGTCGCGCTCGTCGGGCTCGCGCTCGGCCACGCGCGCGCGCAGGCGGCCTGTCCGGTCAGGATCGACGGCGATCCCGACGTCGCCGCGCAGATCACGGCCGAGCTCGCGCAGTTCCCCGACGACAGCTCGCCGTGCGTCGCGCTCCACGTCACGTGCACGGCGAGCGCCGGTGGCCTGACCATCGACCTGAGCGACGAGCTCGGCGGCGCCGCGATCCGCACGTTCGAGAGCGCCGGTGGCGCGGCGGCGTTCATGATCTCGTGGTCGCGGCGACCGATGTCGGCGAGCGGGCTCGGCGTGACCGCGGCGCCCAGCGCGGTCTTGGCGGCGACCCCCGCGGCGCCGGTCGGCTTGCCGTGGACCCGCTGGACGAGTCAGCCGTGGCATGGCGAGCTCGCGGCGAGCGCCGTCCTCTCCTCGGGCGACAGTGGGATCTGGCAGCTCATGACCGCGAGTCTGCTCAGGCAGATCGCCTGGTTTCGGTTCGGCGCCGCGCTGCGCATGATCACCAGTGTGTCCCAGGGCTGGACCAGCCACGTCGAGGTCACCGTGGGCGCGACCCAGCACCTGTCGCCAGAGCTCGGCGTTCGCCTCGAGCTCGTCGGGTCGCGCTCGCTGTTCCAGCTCCGGGATGACTCGTACCAGGGCATATTTTGGAATGTGATGGCCGTCCGGGCGGGCGCGCGAGCCACGCTGGCGTGGTCCATCTGGCCGGCGCTCGCGATCGAGCTGAGCGGAGGCTACGAAGGTGTGCGCGCGGTGAAGGGGGACTACGGCACCGACGAGGAGCGCCTGTTCGGCTCTGGCATCCTGCGCGGCTTTGGCCATGTCAACCTCGGCCTGCGGTGGACGATATGACCGCAGGTGCGATCGTATGGCGATGGTACGGCACGCCCAAGGTGGAGCTCACCCTCGGCCTCGTCGCGCTCGTCGCGCTCGCGTGGGTCGGCAGCGCGCGCGCGAGCTGCCCGGTCACGCTTGACGGCGATCCCGACGTCGCCGCGCAGATCACGGCCGAGCTCGCGCAGTTCTCCGACGACAGCTCGCCGTGCGTCGCGCTCCGCGTCGCGTGCACCGTGAACGATGGCGGCGTGACGATCGATCTGCGCGACGAGCTCGGAGGTGCCGCGGTCCGCACGTTCGAGAGCGCCGGCGGTGCGGCGGCCTTCGTGATCTCGTGGTCGCGGCGGCCGATGCTCGCGCGTGCCAGCGCCCTAGCGTCCGTGGCGACTGCACCGATCGCACCGGCGTCGGAACGCTGGCCGAGCCAACCGTGGCATGGCGAGCTCGCGCTCAGCGCCGTCTACGCGTCCGGAGGTCGCTCGACCTGGGGCCTCGCGAGCTTGTCGCTGATCCGGAAGCTCGCCTGGTTCCGCGCCGGGCTCGCGCTGCGCTTGCTGTTCAGCGACGGCAGCCCGTGGAGCGACGACGCCGAGCTCACGGTCGGCGCGGCCGAGCAGCTGACGCGCGACACCGGCGTTCGCATCGAGCTCGTCGCGGCACGCTCGCTCGTGAAGCTGGTGAAGCAGACCGAGGACGACTACCGACACGACTGGGGCCAAGCCGCCATCCGCGCGGGCGCGCGCGCGACGTTCACGTGGCGCCTGATCACCGCCGTCACCGTCGAGCTCAGCGGCAGCTACGACGCCGTGCGCAATGAGTTGGACTACCTCGGACAGGCGCACCTGTTCGGCTCCGGCGAGACCCGCGGCTTCGCTCACTTCGATCTCGGCGTGCGGTGGGTGATGTGATGGCCGCCGTGATGGGATGGCGATGGGCACCGTGAAACTCGTGCCCGTGAATGAGCAGGCCGAGGCCGACAGCGAGCTCGTCGGCCGCATGGCGACCGGTGATCGCGACGCGCTCGGCGTGCTGTTCGATCGCCACCACGCGGCGCTGCACGGCTTCTTGACGCGCGCATACGGCGCGCATGACGTGGAGATCGAGGACCTGGTGCAAACGACATTCCTCGAGGCGTTCCGCGCGGCCCGCCGGTTTCGCGCCGACGCGTCGCCGCGGACCTGGCTGTTCGCGATCGGCGGCAACGTCGCCCGGATGCATCGCCGCGCGACCCGGCGACGGACCGGGCGATGCAATCGATGGCCGAGCTGCCGGAGCGTGCCGGCGTCGCGCTCGACGCCAAGCTCGCCGATCAGCGCGCCCTCGCGCAGATCGCGCGCACGCTCGACGAGCTGCCCCACGATCTGCGCGTCGCCTACGTGATGTGCGTGATCGAGGACATCAGCAGCGAGGAGTCCGCGCGTGCGCTGAGCGTGCCGCGCGGAACGCTTTGGCGCCGCATCCACGAGGCGCGCCAGGCGCTGCGTGCCGCCGTCGAGCGCGAGGAGCCGCGATGACCGACACCAGACCGCCCGACGTCGATGCGCTCGCCCGCCGCTTGCCACGCCCCGCGCCCAGCGCCGATCGCGCGCTCGCGATGCGCCGCGCTCTGCTCGAGGCCGCCGACGCCTCGCCGCCCGACCGCCTGTCGAGCCGGTGCGCGCACTGCAGCGCGGCCCTGCTCGTCAAGGCGTGCCCGCGCTGCCTGTCGCGCGTGTTTCATGGCCACAAGCACTGCCCCGAGTGCGGCAGCGAGCTCGGCATCGCGGCCGCCGCGCACACCCACGCGGATCGCGCGTGTCCGCGCTGCACCACGGCGCTGCACGCGCGGTGCGCCGACGACGTCGTGATCGACGAGCGCGGCGCGTGCCTCGGCGTGTTCCTCGATCACGTGGCGATCAAGCGCATCGTCGTCGATCGCGCGCAGTCACGCGCCGAGGCGCTGCTCGGCACGCTGCCGCGCGTCGAGGTCAACCCGCTGCCCGCGGCGGGCCAGAAGATGGCGCATAGCACCGAGAAGATCCTCGCCGAGCTCCGCGCGCTCTCCCGCGGAGAGGGCATGACGGTCGTCGACACCGCAAGGTGAAGGAAGCGGTCGACGTCGCCGCGAGCAAGCTCGATGTGTCGTACGAGGTGCCGTATCTCGCGCACGCCGCGATGGAGCCACTCAACTGTGCGGTGAAGATCGACGGGGATCACCATGAGCAAAGTTTGGTTCGTCACCGGCGCGAGCGCCGGTATTGGCACAGGAGTCGTCAAGGCCGCGCTCGAGGCCGGGGACCGCGTGGTCGCGACTGCGCGAAACTTGGAGAAGCTGCGGGCGGCCATCGGTCAGCCAGCCAGCGACCGCCTGGCGTTTCTGCCTCTCGATGTCCGCAGCGAGGAGCAGGCGAAGCGCGCCGTGGATGCCGCCGTGGAGAAGTTCGGACGCATGGACGTCCTCGTCGGCAACGCCGGGTACAGCATCTGGGGCGATCACGACGTGGAGAACCTGGCGCTCGAGATTGTTTTGAACGCTCGCGCGGCGAGCGGGAACAGCCGCTCGAGAGCGGCGTTCCCGAGGAGTCTCCCGTCCGGCCGGCACGCGATCCGACACCGCTACACGCCGGCTAGTCGCGCATCCAGCACTCGAGCACCCATAGATGGTCCATCCACAACACTACATGAGACATATGCGACGCTCGTCGCTACTCGCGGTCGCACTGGCAATGACGGGAGGCGGGGCGGCACACGCCGGCGACGAGCCCACCACCGCCGAGGCGGCACCCGAAGATCCAGGCGGTGACGCCGCCGCGTCCGCCGAATCCGCCGCGTCCGCCGAATCCGACGAGGTGATCGAGGTCACCAGCGCGCCGGTCGCCCCGGCTGGCACGATCTCCGTCGACGCTCGCGTCGCGCGCCAGACCGCCGGGGCGCTCGGCGAGCCGTTCCGGGTGCTCGCGCTGCTTCCCGGCGTCACGACCTCGGTCGCGGCGTCGGGGGCGCCGATCATCCGCGGCACCCTGCCCGGCGAGTCGCGGTTCGCGTTCGATGGCATCGAGGTGCCGCTGCTCTACCACCTGCTGCTCGGCAACCAGGTGATCCACCCGTCGTTCATCGGCGACCTCGCGCTGCGCGCCGGCGGCTACGGTGCCGAGCACGGCCAGATGCTCGGCGGGCTGGTCGAGATGACCCCCGCGGCGATCGACCGGCCCCAGACCGAGCTCCACGCCAACCTGGTCGAGGTCGGCGCGTTTCGCGCCCAGCGGCTGTCCAAGGCCACCACGATCGCGGCGGCAGCGCGGCTCGGCACACTGGCGGCGGCCGCCAAGATCTACGACGCCGACGCGGCGGTGTACTACGTCGACCAGCAGCTGCCGCTCGTCCACCGCCTTGACAACGGCGACCAGCTGACGATGACCAGCCTCGGCGCGTACGACTACCTGCGCGAGCCACCGGATCCCAACGACGTGCGCACGACCAAGCTCGGGTTCCATCGCCTGGATCTGCGCTGGAGCCGTGGTTCGCAGCTCCGCGCCGGCGTGCAGACCGAGCTCGATACGCTGCGGCGAGTGAAGGAGTTCGGGAAGGTGATGGTGCCTCCGGGCGCCGAGCCGGTGCCGAGCCCCCCGACCGAGCGTAAGGGAGGCTACTCCTACGGTGTCCGCGCGTACGCCGACGCCAAGCAGCGCCTGGCGGACTGGCTGACCGTGCGCGGCGGCGGCGAGGCGCATGCTCGCACGCTGGTCAACCGCGCGCCGGTGTTCGAGCTGACCACGGCGGCCGACCCGTTCCTTGCCGTCGCGCGCTCGTTCGATGGCGAGGGCGCGTGGGCCGCGCTCGATCTGCGCGCGGGCCCGATCGTGATCACGCCGGGCCTTCGCATGGACAGCTCTCACGTGGTGATGACCGACGGCCAGTCGGTGCGCCTGGCGAGCCTCGATCCGCGGCTCGCGATCGCCGCCGAGCTCCCCAACGGCGGCCGCGCCGAGCTCTCGGGGGGCGCGTACTCGGCGCCGCCGCAGGTCTCGGTGATCGAGCGCTCGGTGGTGATCGGCCCGCTGCCGATGACCGAAGGAACCGGGCTGACGGCCGGGCTCAGCCACGGGTACCAGGGCCAGGCGTCGATCCGGACCCCGCTCGGCGCGAACCTCGAGGGCAACTTCGCGGCGTACTATCGCGACACCGAGTATGCGGTCGACTTCGCCATGCTCGACAAGCGGTTCAGCAACCACAAGCTGTGCACGCAGGACTTCGCTCCCGAGGCGGTCGTGTATCGAGATGTCGACGTCCGCGCGATGGGGCTCGAGGCGATGGTCCGCGGCAAGCTCGGCCCGGTGACCGGGTGGCTGTCCTATTCGCTCGGCAAGGTCGAGCGCGACCTCGGGTTCGTGCGCCTGCCCCACGACTACGATCAGCGCCATACGCTCAACGCCACGGCGCAGTGGCGGCGCGGCACGTGGACGTTCGGGGCCTCGGGCCACGTCCACACCGGCCGACCGCTGGTGTATCCGAAAGCGGCGGCGTGCGAGGGCCGCGCGGTGGACCAGCTGGAGGACCCGACCCACCTCCGCCGGCCGTCGCCGACCTTGCGGCTCGATCTGCGCGCCGAGCGCACGATCCAGCTCGCCGACTGGAGCCTCCGGCTGTACGTCGAGATGCAGAACGCGAGCTTCACCGAGGAGGTCCTCGACTACACCACCAACTACGAGACCGCGCGGGTCGACGCGAGCACGCTGCGGCTGCCGTTGCCGATCATCGGCGTGGAGATGGACCTGTGAAGACCCTATTGCTGGTCGCGAGCGTCAGCGCGGCGTGCGTGACCTCCGCGAACGACTACCCGGTCGTGGCCGTGGCCGAGCTCCAATCGCCGGACTCCACGATCACGGGCCGGCTCGAGTTGCTCGGCGGCATCGCCGACGACGTGACCGCCCGGACGCTCGCCGCCTACCGCGTGCGGCTGCCCGACGCCGCGCCGCGCCGGGTCCGGCTGTACTACAACGTCGATAACCTCGGCACGCATACGTGTGACTCCAATCCCGAGGAGCTCCAACTAATCTCCGATCTCCAGACGATCCAGCGGGCGGGAGACGAGACACACTTCGTCATTGCCAATGTCCGGGTCGGCGATCATGTCTCCGACATCGATGTCGAGACACTCCCGGTGAACCTGTCGCTGGACTCCAAGCTGGATGCCAGGAGCGAGACCTATGTGATCGGCAAGATCGTCGTCGTCAGCGGGCTGGACCGCGACGACGAACGGCCCGGCGATCGCCTCGCGTGCGGCAGCTTCGTCGCCACCGAGCCATGAGCCTCGGGAGCTTCAGCTACGCGCGTTTCCGGACTACATCGCACGTCGGCCAAGCATCCTTCGATGCGAAATGTCCACACGCCCATCTCCACGGCATTCGCCAGCCCGCTTGTCTCGCTCGATCATGTGCTCGCTGTTCGCAGTCGTCGCCGGATGCGGAGACGACAGCGCGGTCATCCCCCCCGACGCGTGCGTGAGCGAGCTCTGTCTCGGCAACGTACAGACACCCGCGACCGGGCCGAACGCGATCGAGAGTTGGCTCGCCGCGGGCTTCTACAAGAGCTGGAGCTGCGAAGCCGCGGTCCACGCAGGACGCGCCCCCACGCCCCACGGATTCAATCGTGTGTGCTCGAACACCGTGCTCAGTCAGAGCATCGCCGGCAACGCAGACTGGCCCGTAGGCGCCGCAGCCGTGAAGGAGCTCTTCACCAGCGCGACGGCGACCACACCCGTTGGCTATGCGGTCTACGTCAAACAAGCGAGTGACAGCGCTGGCGGGGACAACTGGTACTGGTACGAGCGGACGCCCGAAGGCGTCGTCGCAGATAGCAGCGGCCGGGGCGCGGCCAAGACCGCGTGTGTCTCGTGCCACATCGCAGCGGGGACCGACGCCGCTCATACGCCATCTCCTGGTGGTCGTGATCTGGTGTATACGCCCGTCCCGCCACAATGACCCGCAATCGTATCGCGCGGTGTACCGGTCGTGGGCGCCGTGTCCTCGCATCGCTGGAGATGAACATGAGTCCATCATTCGCGCTGACGCTCACCGCCCGCGAAGTGAGGGCGCGAGGCCAAGGCGCGGATCGCGCCGTGGCCCGCGTCACGGCTCGAAGCGATCGCGACACAGCACGTACGGATACAAGCGCTCTCCGACCCGACATGACAGCAGGCCGCGCGCGACATCGGCATCGCCGAGCAGCTGCACGTGGCCGGGCGAGATCGAGACCGCCGCGGTGCTCGCGACGTAGATCCGCGTCGGGGGCGCGTCCTTCGCGACGTCCCACAGGTACACCGTGTCGCCGGACACCGCCGCGATGCGCTTGCCGTCGGGCGAGCGGCGAGATCAGCCTGCGCGCCGGCCAGATGTACACCACCGCCCTCACGCCCACGTTGCTGCCGTTCTTTGCGACGCTCGGATACAGCCAGCACTGGTGACCCGCGTGTGCTCGGTCGCGTCGGCTCGCCACCGAGCAAGCCCAAGCCGTCGCGTGGGTGCCCGCGCGACCGTGCACCGATCCCGAGGCCCGCCGGCGCGGCGACGCTACGGATCGAGCGTCGTGCGCCGCTTGTCGAGCACCGCGATCGTCTTCGCGGCCAGCCGCACCACCGCTTCCACCGGCGCACGGTTGGCATCGTCCAGCGAGAATCCGAGGCTGACGATCACCAGCTTGTGCGAGGGCACGACGAACAGGACCTGCCCCGAGTTGCCGAGCGCGAAGAACGAGCCCGGTGGTGCACCCCAGCCCCGTCGTCGCCGGGCGCCCTCACTCGCGCCGGCGTTGGTGAAGAACCCCGCGCCGGGCTTGATCGCCACGCGGGTCCCTGGCGGCGGCTTTTCGACTACGGTGTATGCGTGGCTGCCCTTCGAGGTCTCGATCGTGACCTTGGGATAGGGGTTCCCGGGGACCGGTACATCCACGCCGGTGGCCATCGGGTTCGGGAGGACGTCGCCAGTAACGACGATGCTGAGGTTGTCGTGGCGTAGCG
>Ga0307513_10005840_pt1 | contig 16171 bp, 11 predicted proteins | sample 15_EM_MG_FD_202174 | JGI IMG/M metagenome (GOLD analysis project Ga0307513, IMG submission 202174) | Populus trichocarpa ectomycorrhiza microbial communities from riparian zone in the Pacific Northwest, United States - 15_EM | ecosystem: Host-associated > Plants > Roots > Unclassified | place... | reverse complement strand
ACAACGTCACACCGACCGAGGGGAACCGCATACCACTCCTGCAGTTGTCGACTTCCGTGCTCATTGCAGGAGACAGTCCGTTCTGGGTGACCGCGGGCAAAGAAATCATCGTGAGGAGCTGGGAAACGGACATCTCTTTTGCGATTGAGCTCTCAGGCTCTCTATGCAGGCTCGGTTGGGGTGGATGGAAATCGTTCGGCCTGCAGTACGTCTTGAAACACACCCACCGCGCCCTCGAAGCTACCCCAAACAAGATGTTACGATTGCTTGCCTGGTTGGTTGAAGAACAGAAGTTGACCGCTGTCGATGCTGTCTGGAAACAAAGGATCGAGGGGTGGGTCGAGAAGAGGCTTCTGGCGATAAATTGGCAAGGTCCGAAAGAGGATGTAAGTGATGCTTGTTGCGAGAGCCTCCACACAACCAAATAACGCTTGTCTGACAGGTTGGCCAACTGTGTGACATCCTAACCCTCTCACCGCTCCTTCCCAACGTAAACGCGATGCTCGATCAAATTGTCCAGCATGCCTTGGCCACAGATGAACCGCTAGAAGACTTCCGGGGTACCCCATACAACGCGTCCTTGGTCCTGGGAATATGCTTGAAATCGTTCTTGGGCCAAACTAGGTCATCAAAGCCATCCACCTCCTCCCCTGACCTAGCTGAGTTATGTCAACGATGGGGCTGGTCCGAGAGTGTTACGGATGCTTTGGCATCTTTGACCACATCGGGGTATGTTGAGACCGTGGCACAGCTTTTGGTTTTCGTAGTTGACGCCATTCAAGTTCTGGATGTCTTAGCCGCTCCCCGTTGGACAGAACCTATACAAGCCTGAAAGAATCGTTATTGTCACACTCACAGTCATTACGGTTAAACGTTTTGCGTATCCTTTCTTCCTCCCTCGTAACGAAATCTCCCGAAGAACGAGAGGTTATCAAGAGGTGTTTGCAATGCGAAAACATCTCGATCGATGTCGAAGGCTCTCGAGAGCGTGCTCTGTGGATTGGAAGATTACCCCAGGTTGTTCCAGATGGTCGATCTGTCGCCTCCGATATCGCTGTTGGCTGGTTGGTTTGTAAGTCACAATCAATTTCCACCTACAACACGTACGAATCTCAAATTCTCTCGCAGCCCAATTAAAAGTAAATCTACGACCATTGTGGGCTCCAGCCATGAAGGCTCTGTCCGAACTCTCAACTCGATGCGATCCCGTCGTCTGGTCTGCCCTGTTTGAAGATTTGCGTCGGCTATCTGAGGGTCGAAGCCTCGGGGTATCTCCTGAATGGGCAAGTGAGTCCACTTCTGACGATGGGGACGATATCCAAGAGGAGGAACGCACGTGGCAAGACCCTTCAGCCCACAAGATGCGCATTGCAGTTTCCAGCTGGACGAACGATCAAGTTCTTAGACGGAAGATCGTCAAGGTATGACATCCATCGCGTAGAACTGGCCCCATTTGCTGAAACTCTCCAAAGATGCAGACTTCCGGTGATAGGTTTGACCCCATGTCCTACCACACGCAACTCCTCGGGGCATTGTGCGAGTGTTCGTCGCTTGCGGAGAAGCATAACCGTGACCTTATCCCACTGTTCCTATCGACCATCCCTAATCACGACTCCCCCGCGAAGAACGATCGACGCAAGTTAGCATTATGGCTGACTCTCTTCTCCAAGTTTTCCAATCCGAAGGCGTTATATGCGACAGGGGATCTCCGGTCACTCTACACCACGTTATTGTCACACTCAGACCGATCCCTCCAACGACTTGCCTTGAAGTGCATATTAACGTACCGCCCTCCACATCTCACCCCTCACCAAGATACCCTCACGGCATTGTTGGACGACACACGGTGGAGAGATGAACTCACGAAGCTCAATCTGGACGAAATTAGTGATAAGGACCGACCGGAATTCGTTGAGACCTTTATCCGACTCCTCTACGGGCTGATGCTGGAGAAGCGAGGGAATTCGAAGACCGGAGAGCGACGTGGGGCAGTGATTTCTGCTTTTGCAGGATGCCGAGATGAAGAACTTGGACTCTTCGTCGAACTCATGCTCGGGCCCCTCCGCAGAGAGGACCTTACGGACGTGGAGGGGCAGTTCGTTGACAGGCCGGTGCCAGAGTCATTCTCGGAAGCGCAGCAGGTTGGATACCTGAACTTGCTCGAGGGTGTTCTGAGGAACCTGGGTTCCCGCCTCCTTCCCTTTTGGCCCATTCTGCTCGGCGGTACTCTGGACATACTTGCCCAGGCGCAGAAGCGAATTGAAGCGGAGAAGAGTGGTGGCGAAGCTCCAGAGCCTGAGGAGGAATTAGGGGAGGAAGAGACTAAAGTATCTGCGAATACCACAAGGACCCTCAGGACCATCAGGCAACTATCGCTGAAACGGCTCGCTCAATTCTGCAAGTCCCCCGTACAGTTCGACTTCACTCCCTTCATTCAGCCCGCGTTCCGAACTGTCATATCCCCTCGCATACCCGTTCTCGCTCAGGAAAACTCTCAAGCTCCCTCCGCCCTGCTCGAACTCTTTTATGTTTGGGCTACGAAACCTGACCAAGCGATTTTCTTGGCCACCATCGACCAGAGGACGCTTCCGAACATTTACGACTGCATGGCATCTCCAAACGTCAAGCCTACGGTTATATCCCGAGTTCTCGATATTATCGAAGCGCTACTGTCTATCTCTTCCTCGGATGAAGAGGTGTCGAAACTCGTGCTGAAACCCCACATTCCGAAGCTCCTCGAAAGCTTGGCCACGGCTGTTGAGAGGAGCAAGGACGTAGCTGCTGCATCCAATGTTCTCGGACATCGACAAATATCCATCCTCTCCGAGTTGGCACCCCATCTCTCGGATGCAAAGCAGGCTTCGATATTGCTTACCATGTTCTCTCCTCTGTTGAAGAAGCCCCCAAAGGTGGTCCCCGAGACGGTCAAGGCGAACATGATCAATATCATCTCCAACTTCTTCCCTCTCATTCCTGAACTGCAAGATCCCCCCAGCCCATCGTTCCACAAGACCTTTATGCTGCTCTCCCAGCTCATGCAAAGTCTTCGAACCCGGCCCGCGCGTTCGGCTCTTATCTCCGCTTACCGAAAATTGGTGGAGGTGGATTCCTCGTTATCGCCCCTATCGAACCTGATAGATGACCTGAACGCCTACTCAAAGAGGAGGGTAGACGAGCCTGACTTCGACCGCAGAATTTCCGCCTTCACCAAACTTGACGGAGATCTCAGTCGGACTTTCACCCTCACGCAGTGGATTCCCGTCCTCTACAATATGCTACATTTCATCCAGGACGCAGAAGAGCTCGCCCTGCGTACGAACTCCGCTACGATCCTTCGGATTTTTGTTGACATCGTCTCAAAAACCTCGGATGGACAATGGGAGGGTATCCTGATGAAAAATGTGTATCCGGGTCTGAAGAACGGTCTAAGGTCGAAGCACGAGCTTGTTCGCGCGGAGATTTTGGCTGTCATTGCACATACGGTCACCGTTTGCCGGAATATCCCCGCCTTTCAAGAGATGCGGATTCTCCTGGCGGACGGAGACGGAGAGGTCAATTTCTTCAACAACATCCACCACGTCCAGATCCACCGCAGGATTCGGGCGCTCCGTAGGTTTGGGGAGTGGTGCGGTGAGGGTCAACTCAGGAGCAGCACTCTGGCAGACGTCTTCTTGCCACTCATCGGGAATTACGTTGGCGCAACCGACTCCATCGATCACCACTTGGTCACAGAAGCCATCAATACCACCGGTTCCATTGCTCGCTGCCTTGGGTGGAGCGCATACAACAACCTCATTCATCAGTACCTTCGCCTGGTGAAGCAGAAGGATGCGTCGGAACGTGTCTACGTCCGAACCATCGTCGCGATTTCGGATAATTTCCACTTCAATATGGATGAATCCGTGGTCGTGGAGGGTGATGCTGACGGGAACGCTGACGCGGAAGAGCCCGATACGAAGAAGGCGCAGGAGATGACGAGGATTGCTGATTCTGTGCACTCTCGGCTTCTTCCTGCCCTACTCAATCATCTGGAACGCCGGGACGAGAACGAGGACACGATTCGGATTCCAATCGCCGTCGGAATCGTTAATGTCGCCAAGCACCTTCCTGACCCAGCTCGCACGACACAGGTCACCAGGCTCTTGACCATCCTTTCCCAGGCGTTTCGGAGTAAATCCCAGGAAACTCGGGACCTCACTCGTGATACACTTCGTCGCATCGCGGTCACGATCGGCCCAGAATTCCTCCCACACATCATTCGGGAACTCCGGGGCGCGCTACTACGGGGACCTCACCTCCATGTGCTTGCCGTCGTGACGCATTCACTACTCGTCCACCTAACATCCCCGGAGAACTGTGGACGATTCACAAATTTCGACGACTGCGTGGAAGATATCGCGTATGTGTCGGCAGAGGTCATCTTCGGTGAGTCGGGGAAGGATACCCGATCCGAAGGGTTCAAGACCACGTTACGCGAAGTCCGTTCGTCATCATCCAAAGGCCTTGACTCGTTCTCGATCCTCGCGAAACACATCACATCTGGGAAGATTAGCGCGCTGCTTCACCCTATTCGTGCGATCATGCAAGAGACGGAGACTTTGAAGATCCTACAACTGGTCGATGACGTACTAAAGAAGATTGCAGGCGGCATCAATTCGAACGAGCGCATATCACCTTCAGACCTCCTATCCCTCTGTCAGACTCTGATCACCCAGAACGCCAAGTTTTTGCAAGCCGTTCCGGCCATCAAGAAGAACAAATCGAAGAGGGGTCAAGACTCGGCCATAGTACAGCTGAAGCGCACCTCACACGTCGACTCGAACCATTATGCAAACAATTCTTTCAGGTTTGTGGCCCTTTCTCCGGAGTGAGCCGCCGGCTAACTAGCTTTTAGATTCGTCACGTTCGGGTTGGATTTGTTCCACACGGCGTACAAGCGGAATCGTTTCGACCTTCAGGACCCTAATATCATTCGGCGTTTGGAACCCATGGTTACCGTCGTTGGGAATACACTATACTCTCAAAGCGCGCCCGTCCTGATCCTTGGAATGAAGTCTGCGGCTGCCATCCTCCAGTGTCCTCTCAAGTCTGCGGAGAAAGCATCATCTGTGGTTGTCAACCAAATAATCGAAGTCATCCGAGTCATGGGGAGCACAGAATCCGACGTCGTTCAAGCGGGTCTCCGATCCCTCTCGACCATCTTGCGCCATCACGACAATCTCCAAGTTAAAGAGAAGGATCTTCTATTCCTCCTCGAGTTCATTGCTCCGGACTTGGAGGAGCCCACCCGCCAAGGAACCGCCTTCACCGTCCTCCGTGCGATCATCGCCAGGAGGTTTGTTGTCCCAGAGATGTACGATCTCATGGATAATGTCTCGGAGGTTATGGTCACTAGCCAATCCTCACAAGTTCAAGAACACTGTCGAGGAGTCCTTCTGCAGTTCCTCCTGGAGTACCCACAAGGAAAGAACCGACTAAAGAAACAGATGACCTCCCTGGCGAAGAACCTTTCCTATGCTTACGAAAGCGGCCGGACTTCAGTTTTGGAGTTGCTTAATGCTCTCGTGAACAAGTTCGAAGTGGGCTTGGTTAACGAGTATAGCGACCTACTCTTTGTCGCGTTGGTTATGGTCGTGGCGAACGATGACTCGGCGAAGTGTAGGGAGATGGCGGCGGAACTCATCAAGGGCTTGTACCTTCGTTTGGACGAACCCCGCAGGAAGACAATCTTATCCCATCTCCATGCCTGGATCTCACAAGCCACTCAGCAACCCTTGATTCGCGTTTCGTGTCAAGTATACGGTCTCATTCTCACCATCGAAGATGGCACGTCGTTTTCCGATGCGTTGTTGGAGGATGTGAACTCTGTTTTGGAGCGGAGTTCTGACGGGTTTGAGGAGATTGAAGAGGGAGATGGGGAAGATGAATCGTCGGAAAAGGATGCATGGCAAGTTCCATACCAGGCTCTGATTGTTCTGGCCAAACTCCTTGCGAAGAACCCGGAACTCGCCGAGGATCACTCCCGCATTAGTTGGTCAAACGTTGTCTTGCTCTTGCTTTATCCACATGCCTGGGTCCGCAATGCGTCCTGTCGCTTGCTGGGAACGATGTTGGCGACTGTTCCGCCGGAAACGCCACGGGAGAATGCACTGACACCAACCTCTGGATCGGCTGGACTGTTCACCAAGGAGTGGATGGAAGCAGTAACCCAAAAGCTGTGTGTGCAGCTGAAGAGTGAGCACCTCGGGGAGGATCTCAGTCTCCACGTCGTCAAGAACCTGTTTTACTTCGGCCGATGCTTCTCTAATATTCCCTTCCTAACCACCGAAGACGGCAACGATAGCGACAATGGCGGAGATGAGCCGCAACAGAATTCAACGGGGAATAAAGGACGACATCCATTACGGTGGCTTTTCTCGAGACTGTCGTTCCAGGCACGCTCTGCATACACCACGCGACGCAACAAGGCCTTTGTATCTGTACGTGTTGCCACGTCTCGACATGACATAAGTTCACCTTCCTCTTCAGTATGATTGGTCGCGCCAGCCCTCGGCAATTTTGAAGTGGTTTGCAGCGATGACAACGTATCTAAGCGCCGAAGTCGTCGAGAATTTGCTTGTTTATATTCTCACGCCTGTATATCGGATCACGGAGGATGACAGTGTTCGTGATCCCCGCATGGGTGCGTTCATCATCGCCCTGAGAACTCCACTCCCAGCTGATGACCGGGTACAGATGAGCTGAAGCTCACAGCGATCGAGCTACAGGATATGGTCCGTTCAAAAGTGGGAGGCACCAAGTTCGCAGAGGTCTATAACAATATACGACAAGGCGTGCTCGGCGTACAGAGGGAGAGGAAGATCGCCCGAACACTGCAACATACCACGAACCCGGAAGCGGCTGCAAAACGGAAGATCCAGAGGAATGTATCGAAGAAGGAGAGCCGGAAGAGGAAGGATGCTGTGTTTTTGTGAGTGACATTTCTGTTGGCCGAACGGTGCGGAGTGTACTCATGAAGATATTTAATGAAGGGAGCGTAAGGGGCGGATAAAACGAATGAGAGAAGCGTAAAAAGCCAAAGGCATTATACACACTCTGTAGCGGTAGAAGTTGTAGCCTGTGCAACGACTGTATCATATCATTTCAATGTTCATGCCCACTGATCCCGGTTGTCGTGATTGAGGGGAAACCTCCCGTGACGCGTGATCAGTCGATCACGTGTAGTGCTCGTTAGCGACTGAATTCTGCCGCTTCGAACGAAGTTCAAATTGGTCCCTGGAGGAAAGTTGGACTCTGGTGTTCACCATCTCCCGTGTACTCCCCCTGCTCTTCAAATCCCACTTCCCGCCACCGAAACTGGCTCCCACACCCGACTAACGGCCTTTCTTCGATTCCGCCACCTGTTATCCCCGCTGAGGTTTGTGGCGTAAAACCGTCATCTCGGAACAAAAGGATTTGTGCTCACGTCCTACGTTCACCGCCCAGGAATCACAGCCAGCGAGCCTACTCTCTCTTCTCAAATACAGGTGAGCTGGGGCCTCCTCTTCATCGTCACCTTCTCATTTCCCCTCCTTCGTCGCTGCTGGTTGGTACAAACAACTCTAGTCTTTACAACACCCTGGCTTTGGTGGCACAATCTATTTCCCCCCTCACCGCTATCCGCATCGCTAAAAACCCGCCCGACAATCCATTATGTCCACTGTCGTGATCGCCCTTGCTACAACCCTCGCCATTGTAGTGGTTGTTGCATTCGTTCTCATTGCCCTGATGTATGTCCGGCTACGACAGAGACATTCATACAACGGTGCCGTGGAGGCGTCGCCACTCACTCCGGGATTCGGAATCTTCAACTTTATCCCGCCTTGGCACCCTGCTGCCCAAATTACTCCGTTTGGGTCATCACCGCAGGCCCCAGTTTTCAGTGAGTTATGCCCGCCAATCACCGAGAGTATAGGATGTTCACGTGTTGACATGACCTACTTGTAGGATTCGAGCCTGGGACGAACATGCGCATCGCGCACAGGAACTCCGGCGGAGGTTGGGAGTTCTTTGACTCTGGACTCCCTGAGAACGACAAATTGCCTCGCCCTCAATCAGTGCGATCGTCAATCTTCACTCGTTCGGCTCGTCTGTCTCCCTCGAGCCCAGGGTCAATCTCGTCCTCCCACTGGACTGTAGGACCCGCCATTCCTCCTTCGAGAGAATTCCTGACGACCGATTTTCCGTCCACTGCTCCTCCCCCACCAGCATATTGCAAGGATGAGAAACGTTAAACATCCAGATCCACACATGGACGCACGTCCTGCGCTTTTGATCTGGTCTTGCTTTCCTGTTTTCTAGCCCCACCCGTCTCTTTTCACTTGATTTGGTTACGCGCTACAACACCCTCTCACAGAAGCTGAGTGAACCTATGCAGAACTTTCCCTTTCCTCTTTCGTAATTTGTGCTTTCCCCTCGCAATCATTTGTCATGACACTCTATGCTCTACACCTAGTATTTTGTTACACTGGCATTGTTTCAAAATGCCTCCTCACCCTTTGTACTGTGATGTCATGTGCAGTGTCTGTGGTCGCTGCTGGAGGTCCCTTGTATTTTCATGTTCATATCCTCACTTGATACTGGCATGTTCGCCTATCCATGGTGATAGAGTGATAGATTACTATGTATGTTGAAGGGGCTGGAACTTGCCAACATGTTCTCTCAATGCTGGGATCATTCCCAGAGGTGCATGTGCATGAGTAGGGTGAGACAAAAGATGTCAGAATGTGTTGGTAGTACTACTACAGGTCTACTGTGGGATCATATACTTGAAGTCCAGAATCAACACCTCCCCAGAAGAATAACCAGCAACTAGATATTGTCCATCCCACCGAATCTTACAGTAGTTTGCATACTTTCCAGGCAATTGAAAAACATCCTTCCCAGTGACTACATCTTTGATCCTTCGTGGACCAATATCATCAATGAACTCCAAGGGAGGTCTATTCAAGTCCAGGGATGTGTCAGGCAAAAGGATGGGAGTTGTGCCTGGAAACCCAAAATCCCACCCCTGGGTCTGTGAATCCTCATAATAAACCCAGATCTTTGAACCATTCACAATGAGGGAATGATAGTCTAGTACACCCTTAAACCTCACCTCACCCACAAACTCTCCTGTTGAGATAGACCAAGCTTGAATTAATCCATACCTCAGCAGAAAAATTTTGGACCTGTCCCCTGATATCCTAAGGCACCCAGCCTGGGAACTGGCTGATACACCTAGTGGTACCCTGAGGAATTCTCTTTCCTTGGTACCATCCCAGATGTACATTCCACGCCTACCACACCAAGCAAAGATCAACCTGGCATCAACTAGCTGTATATCCCCCTCCATGATATGGTAGTTAACAGCTGGGGTTTGGAAGGCTGCCTTGCAGAGGCCAGTTGAGATGTCCCAGACCCTCACCACTCCAGCCAAATCACTTGACATTGCAATACCATCATTTACTTGCAGGCTGACAGATTCAATTGAAGCTGAATTGGTTACAATTGAAGCTGAATCAGTTACAATTGGGCCTGGTGATGAGGTACCAATCTGCCAGATTTTGATTGATTGGTCAACAGATGATGATATAATGGAGGAGGAATATACAAGGGAGGTGATACGATTAGTGTGTCCAACAAAGGTCTTGATAAGGCAAGGGTCTGAGGGGGTGATATCCCAGAGATAGATAGTGTGACCAGCAATACCAGCCACTGATTTGCTGTCAGGAGAAAAACAGCAGCATTGAAAGTCATCACTAGGAACCTGAAGTTTAGCAATAACTGCCCCAGAATCAGAGTTTTGAATTGTGGCAACTGTTCCCCTCCACAAAACAAAACAAGTCCCATCTGAGGAAAAAGCACTGCATTTGCCTTTATATACAGGCCCAATCTGACAACCATCAATATCCCACTGTTGGATGGTTTGATCATAGGATGCAGACATCAAGAGTTGGGAGTTTACAGGAGAGAAGGAAACAGAGCTAAATCCACTATCACGTCTTATAACACAATGACACTCTCCTGTCTGAGTACTCCATAACTGAATTGTCCTGTCCCAGGATCCAGAAGCAATTGTTATGTGGTCTGGTGAAATAGAAACAGAAAGAACAAAACTGGTGTGGCCAAAAAAGGTCTTAACAACCCCACCAGTCTGCATATCCCAAAGATTAACAGTCCAATCATTGCCTCCAGATACAAGGAATGACCCATCTGATGAAAAGGCAAGGGATCTCACCCAATCAGTATGCTTGGAAAGAACAGACATGTTGGCTCCAGTAACTGCATCAAGGATAATGATGTCATATGAGTCAAAGCTAACTGCAACAAGGTTGTTCCAGCATGCAAGGGTTTGTGGAGTGTTATCAAATGAAACTGTGCGGAAACAGGCCCCCCATTGGGTCTGAAGTCCTTTGACTACCTTAACTTTTTGTAAAAGGTCTGAGCTGTAGCATTCACGGAGCCAAGATGAGGAAGGAGAAAAGGGGACACAGTGATAGACCTCAGAAGGGGAGTTTTGGATTGCATCAAAGTGTTCCAGAATGAAATGCTGGCTATCATCTGCCCACTTGCAGACCAAACCTGCCTGATTACAATGTGAGCATAGACCTTTTCAAACAAACCATTCGGAACTCACTGAAATATACCACTGGCGAACATCATTGATGGCATAAACACCAACATCAGGACTCTCCATAACAACAAGGACCTCAATCCAAGAGAGTAGGCATGTTGTGAAGAAATTGTCAATTGCCTCCAACACTTCCTCAACATCATGGCTACCACTGGGAATCTCCACAAGGTGCTTTGTCCAAAAACAGCATGCATATTTCAAAGTACCCCCAATGTGCTCTTTCCGGCGGGCAGAGATATCTCCAACCTCACTGAGAATGGCATAGTCATCCAGGTTGCAGATATTCCTCCTTAACCTCTCCTTCATCAAGTTGAGGCATGAAAGCAGGATTTCCTGATGATGAATTGGTGGGTTTATGAAGAACCTTTCATCCTTGCATCGCCCTGGCTCTGTAAGAAAGTCGGGGAGTGATTTGTGGAGAACCTGAACAGGGTCATCCTCACTGTCTGGAATGAGGAGGAGAGAATGGAGAGGACGGAGAGCAGTGTATATGTCAGATTTCTTGAAGGGGGTGTAGGTACCAGGTTTCCTGAGGAGGGCAGAGAGCGTCTCCATTGGGAGGGGGTTAAATACAAGTAACACCCCCCCCCAACACAGACCTGAGGTGGTAGTAGAACTCCTTTTCATCTGCACCTATATCACGAAATGCATGTTCAAGTACCTGCGTGTAGAGTATATCAATCCCCGACTTTCCTTCGTGGGTTGTACTCTGTGGGAGGGAGATGATGAGGGTCAGCCTCTCGGTGGGGGTGTGATGTTCGGATGCGACAAATTTAACGACTGTTGAGGCGTAGATAAAAAGTCCCGTTGCCTTCTTGCAGAGAATATTGACATCGGATGGACTCGGCCAATCCTCCGCGAAGTCACAGTTACTTCGGGTTTTGGCAATGTCGGCCAACCGGGTCCTGAAGAATAGCTTGATATCGCTATCCACCGATGAACGTTCAACATCATGGAGTTTAAGCACTTCCGTAACGGGCCGAAGTGATTTCAACCGGAATCCGGAGCGGATCCTAGGTTCGGGGCGACCGGTGATAAAAAACTTGACTTGCGGGATCTCGTCTACGTAACGGGAGAGCACGGAAAGGATGGCAGATGCGGGATCTTCATCCTTGCACTCGTCGAGGGCATCAATGATGATAAGGGTCCGAATGCGGATGGCTTTCAACGGTTCAACAATAACCCTCTCCATCTGGGAACAAAGGGACTCCCGCCCAACACCGGGGTTGGCCCTCAAGACTCGGAGCAATTGCTCTCGGAATAGGGGATACCGATATGCGAGTTGGAACGCGAGCGTTGGGAAGATCACTTGGAGGTTACTCCTGTCCTCGAAATCTCGCGAGCAAAAGAAACTCGCGCCAAGCTTTCCATCCGCGAAGCTAATCTCGGCAAACGTCTGGGCGATGGTTGACTTTCCGGTCCCTGCAAGGCCGTTCAGCCAGAACACGCGGTGGTCTTGTTCGTCCTTCAGCCAATGTTCGAGTTGCAAGAGCACATCCCCTCTCGTTCCCCTCAGGCACCCCTGTCTATTCCCGGAACGGTACCCGGCGTCATCGGTGTGAGATATCCCGTTCAGAAGATGGCGATCCGCATCTCCCTACTCACAAGTCACTACAAAAGGCCAGATTATAAAGGAGCGATACTCACTATCTGTTGACAGCTCTCGTCGTAGATATCTCGTTGTAACGAGGTCTGAGGTAAATGTCAGACACGATGGGGGTGAGACCTTTGGGAGTGCGGACCTGATAGTCCATCAGGGCATAACGAACGTCTTCCACCAAACCGTTAAGCTTCTGTGAGTTTTCAGGGTTGCTGAGGAAATGTGCAAGATCCTTTTGGGCCGTCATCGAGTTCATAGCTTGGCCAATCTCTTTCAATTTCCTAGTGATCTCCGCGGGTCAAACTCGGCTCTTGACTTGAAGAATATGGGCTCACCGTTCCAGTTCGTTTCCTCTCTCTTTCTCGTTGGCATCGCCCGGACGGATGGGTACACGGAGCACCTCGGAAAGCGCCTTGACCCGGGGTGCCAACGATTCTATAGCTTGTTCATTCACCTCCGTGAGCTAGAACGACCGTACTGAACACCGTAGATTGAATGCTCGGAGTGGGGAGGGACGTACCTCGCAATTGTCCAGAACAAGGCAGAGACATTCCGCGATAGATTTGAGTGGAGGGTGGCCGTTTGAGGATTCTTTCATCTTCTGGAGGAATAATTTGGCCGTGGCAGTCGACTTCCCGCTCGATTTATTCCCATCCACAGCGTCCGGTTCTACCTTGTCGACACTAGGGACTTGCTGGATATGGGCAGGGACGACAGGATTGTCGATATTGTCTGAAAATGTGGTCAGTGGTAGTGGCTGAAGTAACGCGTGGTTTGCATACCCTCAGGTTCCTGGCTGTGCGAGATCAAAAGGGCGGACGGGGGCGGATAAACCACGTCAATTTCCTCTCCGCCAACGTTACTCTCTTCTTGACTGGGTCCACTTTCCACTACATCCTCGACATCCGGGCCCAGGTATAGGTCCTTCTTGCTGGCTTCCTTCCGTTCTACGGGGGCCTCTCTCCCCACGTCGTCTCCGCTTTCACTAGCTGGCACAACCCCAGAACCACCTGTGTGCGGAGGTAGATCCACAGAATCAACCCGTCCCTCGTCCATGCTGGCCGCGTTCCCTGGCCGAGGGCGGTCGTGCCCACCTTCCGCTATGACATTAGGCTCTGGTTGCGCAAGCCGACCCACCCAATCAACTCTCTCTCCACTGGTTTCAGCTCCTGCTCCCTCTGGCTCGTATCCGCTTCCCTTCGGTCGACGCTTCAGCTTCTTCTTCAGTCCAGACAAGGAGGTTCGGAGACTCATGTCGGTGTTGGATCGGCGCAGATGGTGGGGCGATAGCAGATAGCTCGTTCGACTCGTGACCTGCATTCCATCAATCAGCGCTAAGCATGGAGATAACAGGTCTGGTTGTATAGTCCCCTTCCACATGTCTCCCTCCGGCACCGTTTCTCTGGTTTCCAGATCGACCCAAACTGTGACCAGTTTCCGCAACATCAGGAAAACTGCGCGGCGCGCACCGCTTTTCACATTTGATCGGTAAGAAACCAGAATATGCAATACACCGAAAAGCAGGTATCATGACTGACAAGCAAGTTACAAGCTGGGGGTGTAAGAAGCAAGAGCACCGGAAACCGAGGAAGGCCTCTGGCCTCTGGGACGCCATCTCGATGGAATGAACCTGTACACATGTTTGCGTGGAGTGGTCGAACGTTGTTCAGAGCCGCGGAACAACCACGCTATGGGTGAGACTCCTTGCTTCTAACCCACAGAAATCAAGTGTATTCCTTACGCAACGGAGTCGAGGTGAATGACGGCTGCCAACCGCTGCTAGAAATTTGTCGTATATCCAGGTTTAACGACCAATATTGCAACAGTCTTGTCCAGGCTATTGCCGACGGTCTCGCCCCATTCAACCAGAACGCATGGGGTGTTATTGTTACTGCGCTTGGCGGAGAAAAATGAGTCGACGTGCATCGTCTACACCGAACGAAACCCATTGTCTCCTGGAATGGCCTGAACTAGGACACGATATTGATCATAGTAATGCGACGTGCCACCAACCTATGGGGAGATATCCGGGCTGCTTCGTGGGTGATTTCGTGTCTGCATTCCATCTATACCATAACGTTCGGAGGACTCATCGTCGTATTCCAGGTTTCGCAATGGGTCACTAATGCCCGGACAGGACTCCGACTCCCACATTTGTCGCAAGAGATGCAGTTCCGCCGGGCGATGGCATTAACGGGGAGGCACGTGGGTTTCGTGGATAAATACGATTATACAGGACGACTCGCAATCGGGTGACAGAATCTAGGCGAAATCCAACTGGTACCCGGATGTTCATGCTCGCACTAAAATTCCTCGCGAGAAGACCGTCTCTCGTCGTTGCGATTCGTTGTTATGATGACATCGCCGAAAACATCTACCAATGGTCCCAATACCACGCCTTTCCTCTCAAGACCTGTGGCTATGTTATCATCTGTCCTCACTCGCTCGGTGAAGGCGGTTGGTCTAGGATGACGCAACAGATGCAACTCGAACTAACGGTGTCGGACCCAATCGGAATGGCCAGAGCAATTCGCTACAGTCAGTGAAAATGTCGAGTCACGGCTTCAAGGACCCTTCTTAATGGGGTTTCTTCCTGCGCAACGACGGCGAACAACATTCTTGTGTGGTACCTTGATCTTTCCATCGCTGACATAGCTTTCGCCGGAGCTCCGTTCAACGTTTAGCGCGACTCCCCAGACGCTGTGCGGAAGGGGAGATAGTGAGGGCGCCGAAAGAGCGGGGATACAGTTCGAAAGGCTCATGGACTATTGCGATCCAAAATTGGAGACGCTGCCCTGGCGCGGATTGACGAACGATGTGGTACCCAATATGCAGGGCTATCATGGAGCAATCAAACAGCGGACACATGCCCCTAGTGTGTCACCGACCGCCAGTAATCTGGTGACTCAGGTTTCTCCGGCCGCGGTGCACGCAAACGAAACACGGAGTGAACGCGATTGGGTACCCTGTGGAAGGGAGCACCCACGATCCCGGGGAACGGGAACAGCTGACCCTTGAAGAGTGGGGAATCGCTTAGATGCATTACGGGATTGGTGCGGAATCTCAAGCCCCTGGCGGAAGCATTCCCCGAGGTAAGGGGAGACGGACTCCAGCACAGTTCTCTGATTTCGGTTTTCCTTCTTACACATCAGTCACTACACGTACGAGTGAGGATCTCCCCCCACCCCTCCTGGTAGGATGCTAGTAACCGATTTTTGTACCATCCGCAACCCAGCAGAGTGAGCGGGGTCTCACTGGTTCTCCCCTATAAGTCCGTAGGATCTCTTGGTACATGTCGCAAATATCATTGATAGTCACTCGCTTCCAGGCTAGCTGACATTACATCCGGGAATTTCAACTATGCGTTCCGCGAAAAACAAAATACAAAGGCGTGGGTTGCATCAGCAAACCCTCTGTAATATTAACAAATAATAGCCGAGCCCACGTCGCGTACCTTGGTTGGAATGGCTGGTTCCAGGGCCGCTGCATCTGTCATTTTGCGACAACAATTTCCGTTGTTGGCACCTTGAGACTCGAGCCGGCGGCTTGTGGGCGCTATTGTGCACTCCTAACGGCATTCCAAAGCGCCCAATGTCCGCCCCTTAGTCCAGCGGTTAGGACGTGAGATGTCAAAGCTGACAAACACTTCCCACAGCCCTAGTTCAAAACTGGCAGGCACCTCGTGTTTTTTGCTCGGTTATTGCAACATGCTCGTTGGTGCGCCCGCCCCCGAATCCGCCTGTCCCGACGAGCGGGTGGGGATTAGATGGGTAGACACCAGGCTGTACCGAACCTATCTCCGTTAGGGTAACTAGCGGCGGTGACGGAGCGATTTAGCACGTTTCCCCTACCGCCGGCATCTTTGACAGGTGATGTGAGCATCACTCTGATATATTTAAGAGTTACGGTCCTCGCTC
>Ga0307513_10005839_pt1 | contig 16172 bp, 10 predicted proteins | sample 15_EM_MG_FD_202174 | JGI IMG/M metagenome (GOLD analysis project Ga0307513, IMG submission 202174) | Populus trichocarpa ectomycorrhiza microbial communities from riparian zone in the Pacific Northwest, United States - 15_EM | ecosystem: Host-associated > Plants > Roots > Unclassified | place... | reverse complement strand
GGGTGTTTAAGGGAATATTTTAAATAGCTTGAATTGAGTAGGCGGCCGAGTTGAAGCCGGCGACTTAAGGGAGATATTCCTTTAGAAAGTGTCCGGCTTCAACTCGGCCTCGTGAGTTCTGCGGATGATTAATAATACCAATTTATTCTCCCCTGTGGCGAAGCCAACCAAAGTAGGGGGTCTCCATGGCGGCCGGGCCGGGCGTCTTGTGAACAGTAACGGAATTATGGAAGTGACATTAGGCGTCGGCTAAGAAAAGCGCAACGTAGGATGTCAGCAGACGGGAGCGGACAGATCTAGGTCGCTAGAGGTGAGAAGGGATCTGGGAGGGCCGCCGGATGCGCGCAGTTGGTAAGAGTAGGCAGGAGGCCTGTAGACGAGAAGATAAGGGGGTGGATACAACAGGAAGGGGCTGGGAGGAGGTGTCGTCGCAAGTAGCGCGTCGGACGCTTTGGAGGGAAAGTGGAACGTCCGGGCGCACCAGACGCAAGAGATGAAAGGCAAAGAGGGCTCAGGAGATCTGGAGGGATGGGAGGCAAAGAGCGGACTGGCTTCGTCCGGACGTGGGCTCGATATGTCCAGTGAAAAAGCTTTTTTTGCTGATCTACCCTGGCGATCCCAGAGCTCGATGGCAGATTCCTCGATGACCGTTGGGCCGATCCTGAACCTGATTGCGGGAGATTGTTGGGCCCGACGCCAGCTACGCAATGGTATAAGGGACGCCTTTGTTGCATCAAGACTCATGAAATCGCTGACTCTTGTGGGAGTTGTCTTTATAGGTACCCTGGCGATCCCAGAACTCAATGACAGATTCCTCGACAACCACTGCTCCGATCCTGGATCTGATTGCGGGAGACTGTTGGGCTCGACGCCAGCTACACAGAGGTATAAGATGTGTCCTGAGATGATATTTCCCCATGGAGCTATAGGGTCCCAGGAATGGGGGTGGCTTGGGCAGGGGAGGCTGGGCTTAGGCAGGGGAGGCCAGTCTCACGCTTGGATGTGAATTTGCTTATTTATTAGAACAATAGAAGCCTTCTTGTAGTAAATTTAATAGTTTGAGAGAATGAAATCTATTGTGACCTGGGTGACTGAGGTCAGAGAGCAGTAAAGGGAGTACGCTTCGTTTATCTCAGGAAGATGTGGGCTGGCGTCAGATGGCGTCCTGAGTATTTGGAGCTGGGTCCGGTCCGTCCTAAGTATTAGGTGCTGCGTCTGGTGTATCCTGAGTATTAAGTACTGCGTCTAGTTCCTCCTGAGAATCAGGTGTTTGCGTCTGGTTGCGTCAGGTGCGTTATGTGCTACTATAGTTGCGTCCTGATTCGTGATTTGCGTTCCAGTCTCACGTGGGCCACACCCACAGAATGCACAGAACACAGGGTCATATTTTTGCTGATGTACTCCTCTCAATTTCTAGTTGTACATGCATTTAGTTTATAATGTATCGATAGTAGCTGGATATCAGAACTCATCGCTTCTTAATCCATATTACCATTGATATGCAGGCATTTGGCCTATCCTGATTGAATAACTTTACAAACATGGCTGTTGCTGGCAGTCCAGGTAATAGAAGGCAGAATGATTTAGGTGAGTACTATAGTGGGGTATACAAGATAAATTATGTATTGAATTTGTTATTCCCTCTACAAGCTTGTACTTGCACCCTTCTACATCCCCGAGTCCAATTGGTTTTAAGAAAATGAGTAGGTATCTGTGCAAGCCAAACCTCTGGCCTCTGAAATATTTAAATCGTCTTATAGTCCAGGTGCAAACTCAATATCATTTGGTTAACACTACCTTACTAGTGATATACTAGGTAACAATCCCTCTCTTTGTGGCACCTGAAAGGTTTATTCCAGTGGGCCTTCCCCTTCCTTCATTCTTAAGATCACAACCTGCTTGGTCATGACATAACGTCATTCCTGCGGAACTGGCTGTTCACCTAGATCCAGCTTGGCCCTGATTGCGCAACCAGTCTCAATTCATGAGGGGGTCCTAGCACCTCTCCCGAGCAACCAGTGATTAAATTTCAACATTATCTACTTTCTAAAACCTGTAAGCCATCACTAGATATGAAAGAAAACTATAGGTGAACTCTAATTCATGGATTTAATACTCCCACCCATAATTAGTGTCTGCCCCTCAATCTGATTGCCTTGTAGATACCCCCCCTATCAGATCCACCTAGACTATCTCCACCGACCTCCAGTGCTTCCATCTCCTCCCATAAGTCCTCAGCTTCATCGAATGAAGATAATAGTGGAACGGTTGGAGCGACTGTTGGTGAGATGGAGGAAGAAACAGTATTGAACCTGGTCCGCTTTTGTGCAGTTTGAGGCCGACCAGGTTGGGTAGATTCTTTTTTCGCTTTTAGGGCTGCTTTGACAGCATCAACCCTATCTCGCTGCTCTCGCAATTGAATGACTGTTTCTGAAGTCACTACAGTTGCCTGGGTAAGCTTGCGGTGGTCGGATGTCTTTGCCTTCCTCTCCTGCCCTACCAATTGTCAGTATTGGTGATATGCTTCCGCCTCGACAGTTTTGTCGGCAATCGTCTGCTGAAAGCCCTCTGACCGGCCAAACAATAGTGCCTTAAGCCTCTGGGAAGAGGGGGTAGTGCATATTACCAAAGATATCACAGTTCTGGTAGCGCGACTTACAGCACGGAGAGTTTTTGGTATATGGATACCAGAGGTCTCAGAATTTGAGACATTCTGTTCCTTCCGCTTACATGTCCCACAGCGAGATATGGATTGATGGAGAATATTCCCATTGCCTCTCATGCACTCAGAATATTCTTTGCTGTGAATGCAAGCCTTCGGGCTGGCATCAAAATTCTGCTCTTTTTTTTATATTAATTTTTTTAGATAAGCCTATTGGGAAATACTAACAATAAAAACTCCCCTTTATTCACTGGCATGCCTGCATGCCCCTTCCGAATAAACTCATCTAAACCATTACTATAGTGGTGCTGTAATTGGCTAAAAAGGCCAACATCTAGGGGTTGAAGCAGGTCGGTTGAGTGGGCCGGCAACCACAGAGGAATAATCTTTGCATTTAAACAAAAATCAAAAAACTCTCAATTAAAGTGGGGGGTGTGGCCATCAAGTATAAGTAGCCAGTACTGATTTCCCGCCCTATTAACCAGTTAGAACACATAAGTATGAGTAGACCTATGTATAATAATAACCTAATAGAAAAGACTTCCCTCGCCCATGTTTCAATATCAAATATTTCCCTTACCCACCATAGTCCCAGGTCCTCATTGCTCCACCCCTTCTCCAACACACCAAAGGTAGCCACATCATCTCTTTTCAACTTGGCATACCATCCCATGCAATGGGCCTTCCCTTTGTTAATTATCATTCGGTGTAGTACCCGGCCATCCCCTGACACCGCTTCAATGACCGTTACCCACTCCCGGGGCCCATCCTGGGTTTTTTTTACCAACCGTGAACCCCTTTTACAAATGACTTTGCAATGCAAAGCCAGCCCCATCATGAAACCCTTTTCATCCATGTTGTAAGTATTAGATTGTGATATGTTGTACAACTTAATTAGATGTTGAAGCTAGATACATGATTAATAGTTACTAATACATGCAGTCGCTTATCATCATCATACCTTTTTGAAATAGTCTTTAAAGACTACCGGATCATTCGCTAGAGCCCTCTGATGATCCAGGCGTGTACTTAGCTTTGTAGCCAAGTTGGGATACCAGTCGAGGAAGCGAGTAATCCAATTTTTCCCCAAAGACCGGTCCTTAATCCGTTAGGCGACAATCATCTCCGCCATGCGCTTCACAACGGCCATCAGGGCAGGGTGCCTCCACTCATCTAACCTTTTACACCATCGCACGACAGATTTTTCTTCTTACTCTGTCAAGACCAGCAGCTTGCGATGGCCTACCTCGTGGGATACCCTACCTTGCAGCCTTCCCCTAAGGTTGAATAGGTAACCCCATCCTTCTCCGCCAAGGCACGGATAGAGGGTGCATCACTATGCCGGTAGTGATATATCGCCTTCTGGAGGGTCGCTTCAGCTTCGCTCTTCTTTCTTTCCTTAATAACTGGCATTGCTGAAAATTTAAAAGTCTTTTTGTTGAGATCAGCTATGGCCAGACCCCTCGCGAGGGTGAGCGGGGTAGGGTTCAACAGCAGGCTTGGCACCGAGCCGGATCCCTGTGAAGAGCCGCGTCGCAGGGAAAGACGTTAGCCAGTATCAACTTACCAAGCGATCCAGGTGAGAAAATCTACGACAACGCTTGACCCACAGCTTTGATAAAGCACAACGATGTCTTCTGTTAGTCTAGTCGGTTATTGGAAACCGTTGCCCACAAGTCGCAATACTTTACCCCATATCGGTCTCTGGTCACTATTCCGAAAGGGGTACCAACTCTTTGCGAGGACACGAGCACTTTTCTTTTCAACTATTTCCCATTATTTAATTATCTCATCCTTAGTCTCCTTAATACTTAATCTTCAAAAAAAGTTTTTAGAGTTTGTACAAGTACTCCATTCACCTATCAGCATAATATGATATCTCCTCTGGTCATATTTGCAGCTGAGGTGTTTCCGCTGCAACTTCCGTATTCCCATGTCGCTTACACTTTTTGACCAAATTCATGCTTACCAAGTGTTAAACCGAGCATGGGAATCAGGCTTTGCCTCTTTTTAAAAAAAAGCCCACTAGCCTCTAGTGCTTGGTCTGGCCTACATGGTATTGGTTTTTCATATCAAATCTTGCAACATTCATGGGGTCATTTATATTTGCATACGTTGAAATCTTGGTGCACATTTATCGCTTCTACCACCATCCGGGTTCTTTGCCCCGCACTCACATACACTTTATTCACCAGAACTCGAGTCTATCACAGCAAACAAGATCATATTCTTCCTAAGGCGTATTCGCATAACTGGGGTAGTTGCCCTTTATTCTCCTTTATAACACAATTCCCGTCCAATCCCCCTGACATTTGTAACAAGACTGACTATCTGCGCCCTGGCCGCTTCGGCCTTGAAAAGGATTCCTTCTCTTCCTTTTTGGGATGGAATTCCTCAAGGAGTTGCAATTCACTTACCTCACTAGCAGATGAAGCCTCCAGCTATGGAAGCGTTAGAACCAGCATCTTTGAATTACCAACAATGAAGCAGACTATAGTGTTTCTGATACTGACCTTTTTAGCAATCTTGAGGCCAGCATCCGCCTCAGCCGAAGCCACTACACTCCCCCGCGAAGCAGCGTATATCATTCTTTCCTTGATCTTACTTTGGGGCGGGCAAGTGTATATAAATACTACCGACATATTAGATGCTATCATGCTCAGTATTACTGGAGTCAGAGTTTTAGGACTACCTATCGGAGACTCTTGCTGCCCTTCAAACACATCTGCGAGGTTGTCAGACCTGCATCCGCTGGCTGAGGTAGAAAACGTACGATTGAACAAAAAGAATGAATACCGCGGGGTATCGTCCGGAATAACCCTGGTGAAATCTCCAACAGCGGCAGTACTCGCGCTGGCGAGCTCTATTTGTTCCTTTTCGATATTTACGGCCTGGTAGGACTAATTATCAGCATATCTTAATGGTATGTAAAAAGAGAAAGGATTACCAGCTGCACCAAATTGATAAATCCACCGGACCTTAGGTTTCTCAGGGCCTCAAGCGCCTCCCCGGTCACAGGGGTGAGCACCCCCCTACTAGTAGCCTTCTTCGTCGACGCCCCAGTCGAGGCTTCAGCCTCCGCCTCCTTGACTTCTTTTAAGATTCTTTCCTCCTCCGTAAGTGGCGCCGGCCTGCAATACTCTTAGCTAAGGCTATCTCATGGGATTTCGGGGGACAATGCACTTTGCTAGGTGAGCGTCGTGTCTTTTAAACCCTTCGGCTGTTAATTCCTCCTTCGTAGTAGCAAATATAGACTCCCCAAATCTATCTGACCCAAGCTCCCTGAGAAGAGTATTCCTAGTAGATGCAAACAACATTTTCTGCCTCACATTTGCTGTGTCGGGAACATAGGCAATGCAGATAAATGGTGCAACATGTGAATCCCGATCCTTCCTTCGTAGAATGATGTAGGCTGGCTGGTTATCCATCAGAAGTCCATCCAATTGGCCGAGATCCTCATCGAAGGAGCCGACTGAGGGGAGAGTTTCTTTAGACACAAGAGCTTCATTTTCGATCCCCACGATGAGGCCACGCACGCTAGAATCTAAGACAGCGGCTCGGAAAGCATCCAGAAGCTCCCGGGAGGCTATTAACTCAATATACGCATTGTTAGCAGGTGGCCTCGAATGGAGCCATTGCGCACAAGAAGGGCTGACCACTAATTCCTGATTGCATAATGAGAGCCCAGATTCCTTATCTTTATATGTGATTCTCAGTTCGAGACGAAGGGAGGGAATGGAACCAGCGGCTGTTACCCCAGGTTACCCTATGGCACCCCCTGCAAGACTTCTAAAAGAGTCGTTGAGAGTCGTTGGACCAAACAAATAGGGTTACTTTTCGGCAACGGAAATGCAGAAGTTCAAAACCAACTCGGAAATACCAGAATCCACACGAGGGTCGATATGGGGGACAAGAGGTGTTCGACCGGGTGTTGGAGGGTGGAAGCACGCTAACTTTGTTGCGCAAGCGGGGTCTTGGGCTTCTGGAAACCCCACCACGAAAGTTAAAAGATCGTCACAAATTTGCCCCCACCCTGCCCGTGTCTTGAGGAAATCTCTCCCTCACCAAAGCCCCCCTCCCCTGGTGAACTCTTCGATCTCCTGAAGGGAGATCACACCTAAATGATGGATGGCTGCCAGTGACACGGTTTGAGAACCTAGAATGTCTACACCTCCTGTCCTAAACATACTCCTTTCAATCCCTCCTCGTGTAATGATTCCACCGCCTCGATTTCCAATCGTTCAAGATAAAGCTCGCCGCGGGCTCCACCGCCTCGCGAATTCCGGGTCCCCAGAATCACTCCAATCGAAGACCACCCTGTCGTTTCCAGAAGATCCGTTGAATGAGGCTACTACAGAATTGTTCTGGTCTGAGGGAATGAGTACAGAATGGTTCATAGTGCATGCCAAACAGGGCGCCGACAAACAAGCACCGCCGTCATTCGGAGGCGATAGAAATCCTTCAGGCCCAGAACATCTACTAGTCATTTTTCAGAAAGGAAGACAAGCATGAAAAATAGAACACCAAGTCCACTTATGTCGACTCTCTGAATGGAAGTGCAGCCACAGGCCTAGTTACAGCCAGCCCGCGAAAGGTTCAGATCTGGGCTACACCAGCAATTCTCCCGGAACTAATACTATTTACAATCACCTTCGTCTATTCCTCAAGGAGTTTATTAGGTCCGTTATTATTCCACAAGCTCCGCAAAATCCCTATGGCAGAGATCGCGGAAGGAAATAGCTTCCTGCCCCATATTTCTATGGCTAGTATTAAATGAGAACGAAGACCGATGAACACGAGAACCTGGCAAAGGTAGAGGCAATGCGCAGTAAGAAAGTATAATGCCCTAAGTATCTCGCTGGCGATAGGGGGTGGAGGAGAAAAGGCTCGATTTGTGAGAAAGGTTATCTATGTATAGTAAAGAATTCCTAACCACTAATATTTGTCCGCAAGACTACTATCTATGCACCCGGGGAATATTAAGTCAGCAATTGAAAAGTTTGCTATGAGATGGAAGGAAAATGACATACCAAACGTGTACCAGATGGAAGCGAATTAGATACTGTTAGCGAAATTTTGCGAGGAACAGTTGCCCATGTTCTAGGCAAAATTTAAATGGTCCAGACCGGTGGAAATAAACTGATCAGGACGATAAGGAATTGCCTTAGAGAAGAACAAAAATTTGGGTAGAATAACACCCTTTTATACACAAACATATCAGTGCCAAGGCGGCAAAAATCTCGTCGGCAGGCTTGGCGTTAGCCTGGTCGTGCTCAAAGAAGGTATAAACCAGTATGAGGTATGGATACTCGTATGATACTTCAGTCGCCGACGGCCGTCCACCCCATCTTGGACGGCGCCAAGGTAGTCCGTCTACTCGAGTAATAGTCCTCCGTCGTCCACATCCCGTCTTGGACGAACGGGACGATTGAGAGCACTGCGGGCCCCAGCACTCAGCGCCAGCCACTGAGAATGAGTTAAGGAATATATTTCCACCCTCCATTAATATACCGGTATCCCCGCAACGTGTCGTATGGTGAGGGAACTCTGTAGTCGGTGTACTAGTACAGTACTGTCGGATCACTTCCGGTGAAGGCGTTCTTTTGTGGCTGTTTGGCAAAGACTTTCGATTGTTCAAAGACGGTTCAGAAAACAGAAAATAGGCACAGAGAAAAGCCGCACTCCAAGATCAAACTCTCCTTGAGAATCTCGGTTGTTGTGCTCCTTGCCTTCGTTGTTTTTCGACAAGCCCCTTTTCCACCCAAATCTATACTACCTGCCAAGCTTTCTGTCTAAACCTAACCACGATCACATTACATGGTGTTTACCACTGTTTTCCCTATTGCCCATTTATCCGTCCGACAGCACGCCCCCACTTCATTAAGCCCATGACCCCATGGGCCAAAGCGAACAAGGTAAAACCTCTAGCTAGTAAGGAAGAAAAAAAACACTAATAAAAAAAAACTACTGCGTGAGTCCGCTCAAGTCGCACAGTTCTTGTTTTGTTAAGCCAACCCAGTAATCCATATCTTCAACCGCGATAAGCGTAACATCCGCCATGCCTTCCCAATCACTTCCCTTTTCGCCCCTACCTCTTCTCTCAATCTCTTCCTTTAACTTTCCCATTAACCGATGAATCCCACGTAGCTTGCCAGTTCCGAGAGTCTTTTCCTCGCGAGGTACAAACAGCTTCATATCATCAAGATGACAGCGCTCCCTAAGGCCACCCTTTCTTACCCGAACCACCTTCCCAGATTGAATGTCAATCAATCTTGCGGTTCGCCCATGCCATGCAATATCTCCAAGCAAGTATGGCCCCTCCCACTGAGCTTCCAGTTTCTTCCCTTTGTGTTTGTCCACTTCAAAGCGACGTAGTAGTACCAAGTCTCCCTCTTCTAACCTTTGCCATCTGCCTCGTTCCTTTTCTGTGACTGCAGTGTGATCGAGATTTCTGTAGAGTGCGAGGTTTCGGGATTCGTCAAGACAGGCCAGCCGAACATCATAATCGACCTTCTTTAATTCGTAGTCGTAAACTGTACGTTGAGGTGCCTCCGAAATGAGAGAGGCTAGAGCTGCTAGAACTATCTCATCCCGCCCCGTAGGTCTCCCAAATCCTGTAGTGCGAGGTTGGAACCCGAAGAGTAATTGTGCCGGGCTGTATCCCTGAACCGATAACTGTCTAATATTGATGGCTTGAACTACTGTCGGAACACATTCAAACCATCGCTTCACCGGGTACCGGTTTTGTATGATAGTTGTGCGTAACCCAGTCATCAGAATCTGAACATAGCGCTCGGAGAGTCCGACCGAGGATGGATGAGTCTTGGGTGCTGGGAAATGGTGTACCAGGTTGTCCTGTAGAAGGCGGGCAAAAACTCCAGAAACAAAGTGCGGTCCATTGTCTGTGTATACAGATCCTGGCCAGCCAAAAGGGCGAACAACCTGGTCCAGCAGTAGTCGAACGGCAAATTCTCCAGTGGCATTTGTCGCTGGGGCCGCAAATAGGAAACGGGAGAAATAGTCGACTGCGATTATGATGTACTTAAAACCTGAGGGGATAGTTGCTGGAGTAATTGGACCTATAAAGTCCATCCCCACCATGTCGAAAGGCTGCAATTGAAGAATTGGAAGAAGTCCAGCACTGGGTCTTAACGGTCCAACCATTTGACAATTTCTACATGTGCGACAATAGACGTGAATATCTCGTACACGAGTAGGCCAATAATAGCGCCCGATCGTAAGCTTGAGGAGAAGCCCTGCCGCAAAGTGACCATGGCAGTCATGAAGCCTGTAGAGAATATCGTGAATTGATTCAAACTTAACACAAACCGATAGTTCTCCATTCTGTTCCCGGTAGAGCAATCGATTTCCACATATTAACGGAGTTGCCAAAACCAGTAAGAAGTTCCGGGAAGACCTCCGAAGAACTCGACGCACGTTCCGACTATTTCCTATCTTCCTATCCGCTCCCAATAGCCCATCCAGACTCCCAGTCAACTTATAATAGATGATTGGAGCATACCAATCTTCCTTCAGCCATTCGTCCCATCCCTCTAACCGCTGATCTCCCTTCAACTGAGTTTCCTTCTGACTATCATTATGCTTATCTGCTTCTTCAATCCCAAATACCTCTCTCTCTACCTGTCTCTCACTTCTCCCTAGCCTGCTCAAGCCATCTGCAATAACATTCTGTGAACCCGGGATATGTACGTATTCCACATCAAATTCTGACAATCTGACCTGCCAGCGCGCAATACGGCCATGGGCATCATCTTTCTGCAGTAGCCAAATCAAGGTCTTATGGTCGGTGTATACCTTTGTAGAAAATGGCGATCCCAGTATCAGCCAGTGAACCTCCTCTAGTGCGCGAACGACAGCCAAGGCTTCTCGTTCTGTCGCTGAATAGCGAGTTTCAGGCTTCGTAAAAGGCTTGGATATAAACATCACAATCCGCTGCTTATTTCGATTCTTCGGAGATGCGAGCGTCCCGGCAGGCAGGTCAATTAGTTGGAGAAGAACCGCTCCAACACCGGTTCTCGAAGCATCAGTCGCAAGATGGTACTGACGACCATTGTCCCCTCCGTAGACAGCATTGGATATAATGGCATTTTTAATATGGTTGAATGACTTTTGTTGCAATTCGCCCCACTGAAACCCTGCAACTGTCCGCCTGTTCTTCCCAGTCCTCAGTCTGCTTACCCTTCCTGGTGCTTCTTTCCTTCTCTTTACCTCACTTTTCTTACGACACTTTTCTGAACTCCCTCGTGATCCCATTTCAGTTCCTTCTTCAACCGCTCCTCCTTGCTCTTGCCCTTTCTGTAATCCCTTTTGCTTCTGTTCTTCTTCTTTGTAGATAATTGCATTCTTGAGTATACATGCATGATCTGCCCTTCCCGGAATAAAGTACCTAAGGTATTTAGTCATAAACAGAAATTGCTCCAGCTCTTCTTGATTCATTGGAGTTGGATACTCGCGGATCGCTTGTACTTTATCGAGAGATGGTCGGAGTCCTTGTCCCTTGGTCTGAAAGCCTAGTGGTTCGATGGTGTCAAGCAAGAACCCGCACTTGGTAGGCTTTAGCGTCATCTTGGCCCAATGAAGGCGCGGAAAGTACCAATAGTGCATAAATTCCAGTTGAGCAGAGGCACTAGTATGAGCAGCAAAGTCATCATCTATAAAGTGTTCGAAGGAGCCAGAGGAGACTCGATTTAGTCCTTGTTCAACAAAGGGAAAGGGAATAGGTCCCGCAAACAAATCCTTCAAGCGCGAGTAAGTTTGCGGAGCTCCAGAAAGTCCCTGTCCCATACGCTTGTACTGGAACTGACCCAAGCTCGTTGCAAAAGCTGTTTTGTAGGAATGTTGTGGGAATAAAGGTACAGCCCAAAATCCATTGGCTGCATCAGCTTGTAAAAAGACTTTATACTTCGCTTGGGTAAGGTTATTAACAACGGGCTCGATCCTTCTCATCGGATAGGAGTGATTGATGGTTGCCGCGTTAATTGGACAGAAAACATGGACCATTCGAAGTTCTTTATCTTTCTTGCGAACGAATTTGGTTCGATGCGACCATGGCGATACTGCATGTTCGATAATCCCTGCAGCCAGCATCTCGGGTATCCTTTGTTCCATCCAAGTTACTTCCTCTTGCGTAAATAGCTTATCTCTGGCACGTACCGGTATACTGCGTGGCCAAGTTGGTATATAATGACAAACCAAATCGGTAGGAGGCATCTCGTTAACTTCTGTAGCAAATAGATCCCACCAGGTATAGAGAATTCATTTTGCTTCTGTCAATAAACTTCCAACCGCATAGGTTCCTAGCTGAATTCCGCTTCTCAGGTACCATTCATCAACTGTGCCTGCCGGGGATATAATATCAACCTCACGGCGGCTGTGAAATGGTCTGCGCTTGGTCGGATATCCACCTTCTTGCCCAAAGATTTCATCCAGTGTATCAGCCCCTTGCTCAACCTCACTTGGCGCTATAATCTTTCTCTTTTCCATCTCTACCTCGCCTGCTTCCAGAATCCCAATTCCGGTTTCCAACCCTTCCCCGCAATCACTTTCCCCAGTACTCCAGCCCGTACTGTGAGGTTCAGCCTCCTCTCCTCTGGAAATCTGATCACACCGACAAAGAACGCAGCGATCAATTCTGCAACTCTGCTGACTGTGAGTATATCCTATAATCTCTTCGTAAAACTGCTGACAAAGGTTGTAAACTGTGGGCCGACAAGCACCAAACATGTCCCCTGCCACTTTCCTCTTCAAGTATTTGAGTATCACTTCGGTAGACACTCCATCATGCTTACTCCCGAACTCTGCTATACCTCGCTCTTCTAGTTCCTTCTCTCGGGAACTATTCTTACGTGTGTCCCTACCCTCCAGACTCTCACTTCTCCGCTTCCCAGATACCATTAATTCCAACCGCTCCTTACTCCACCGCCAAAGCTCCTCCGGTGCCACAACTCTCCACTTTGGCTTCCCAATCTTCTCAGTCACCCATCCTCCTGTTTCTCCAAAGAAATAAACATCCTCCTGACCTAACACCCCATATGATTCAGCTCCTTGTTGCTTTTCCTCTTCTGTATACTGCATCTCCTCATCTTCCCAATGTACGTACTTTTGTAACTTGTGGGTAATTTCCGGTTCTGGGTCTTTTGACATATTTCCACTAGTAGAGCGACCCGTCTCCACCAGCTTCTCTAGTTTTTCGATCTAGCAGTAGGAAACTGCCCCTGCCATGTCTCCTCCCTCTCTTTCCGATTTTCTTCAACCTTACTTCTCATTTCCTCTGCTTCACTCGGTTCCAAACTCGCATCACTTTCATATCCTGTCTCACTACCCTCTGTATCACCTCTTCTTGTCAATTCCTCACTTTTCGCATAGTCATAGGATTTGCTGTAGTCCTCTAAGGCTTTAAAGACGGCAAGCTCATGTTTCGCCTCGGTGACTATCTGGTGAACCAACTCGGTAAAAGATTTATGTTCGTCCAGTTCCAGCTCGGCGATTAAATCCGCCTCTAGCCTACCTCCTGTACCGCCGGGCCTTAGGCATACCTTGAGTCTTTCTCCATTTCGAGCTCGTCTTTCTTCCCTCGGAACTTTATGGTCTCTTCCCAAGGAGTCTTTAATCACGTATGCATCTTCGGCATAGTCCCCGACAGCTTGACAAACCCGTAACCACCGCCGGCTTAACAGTAACCCGTATGTTGGTTCGCAAGTCTCTGGCATAGCAAAGACACGGATAGAAGTTATAACCGAAGCTACCTCAACCTTTAAATCAGCGTAGAAATCTAAAGGAACAAGATTTGAGGCAGCAGTCCGGATGACAAGATCTTTGGTAGGTTGAAGCGAGGCCCCCATTCCTCGTAGAATCGAAATTGGTGCGAGATTAACTACCGACCCTGCATCAATCAATACATGGTCAATAACAAAAGCTCGATCACCAATACATATCTGTGCTGTGGTATAAAAGTTAGTTACTTCAAAGTTTGGATCTCTCTTGCCCACAAGTGCCGCTTCGGAAAGTATAGACTCCACGACTCTCGCTTCCACTTTACTTTTCCCCTTACTAGCCAGACCCTTGCGCTTAGGCCTCTCCTGTACCATAAGCTTGACAAACTGACGCTTCCCCTCCGGAGACAAGTCAAAGAACTGCCCCCAGGTAAGTCCGGTAACCTCGGTATCACGAAATCCAGAAACGAAGTCAAAGCCAGGCCGCCCCGCCATTAATCGAATCGGTTGATGTCCTGAACGTCTTGCAGGTAGGCGCTTCTGCTCTCGGTGCTGGTTTGTATTCTCCTGTTCTACCTGTGACCTCAATCGTCGGGTAGGAGGTTGCTCCTTCTGAGATTCAGAGCTTTCAGTTAACTCGCTTCGTAGTCGTGCTCTTTCGCCCGCCATTACCTCGGTGAGGAATCGACCATTAGGAGGGGCAACATTAGAAGAATCCTTTATGGTTAGTAGTTCCGTCATACTATTACCCTTATGACTTGTATCTGAATCTGACTCAGTCACATTACTGGTAGGTTGGTGAACTACTTCCACTACCATTCCATTTACCGCCGATGAGTGATGAACACCGGAATCTCCCTTGGTAGAAATGCGTGCTCCGCATGGTAGTCTCTCCTGCCTGCCCGCAGTTTCCTCTTTACCTATATTTTGCCGGTCTTCCGCTTGCCGATATTGAACAGCCGAGTACGGATTAGTTTCTTCCCTACGTGGTAAGTCCTGACCTGGCTCATGTCGAGGTAGCAAGTGACACTCATATCGCAGGTGTCCTACAATACCACACTGGTAGCAGACAAGCTGCGATCGATCTCTGCGAGGATAAGTAGTCTGGGTTCGATTGCCCGATTGGTAAGGACCGAAACCTGGATGTCTCCCATAATTATTGAAGCCTGAATAAGCTTCATAATCTCGTCTATCCTGCCATTGCCCAGATGACTGGCGAGTGGGGCCCCATTGAGGCCCATTATCTCGCTCTGTATTAAACCGATCTTCCCATGGTTGATGCCTTATCTCCCTTCTCTGGAAATATTGCTGGTTGCCAACACGAGCAGGAGGTTCCCCCGTATAACTGGCCGGAGGTACCAGTCGATTTCCCATTGCATAGGCTTCAATTGTCGGAAGATCTGCATTGTCCGGAACGGAAATCGGTTTGGGAATTCCTTCGAGCCTGTAACTAGAATTCTGATGCTTCGTTAACATTTGTTTTAGTTCTTCCAACTCTTTCCGGATATTTCCAGCTTCCTTCATTGTCTTCCTCTCATCCCGCTTTTTCCTTCTCTCCTTCCTAGCTTTCTTTTCCTCTCTTGCTCTTCTACCTTTGCTTCTTCCCCCTTGTTCCTCCTCATCATCGTCAGTATCACTATCAGTAAGTTCTAAATCATCTTCGTCCTCAGATGATTTCTCCTCTCCCATCACATCCCAGAGTCTCTGAACCTTGGTTACCACTTCTTCAACCGTCGGTCTATTACTTAGACCACTCATGGCCTGTATCCGTAGCTCTCGTGAGTCCAGCCCTTTGATAAACTGAGTGGCAACTAAGTGCTGATTCTCAGTCGACATTCGGGAAGCTATCTTTCTTGTCAACTTGATATAACCACGAATTGATTGTGTACTCCTTTGACGGAGGCTGAGAAATGACTCTTCTGCTCTCCGTTTCTCGTCTTCAAATTCTGTAGAGTTCTCAAAGCGTGATCTCAACTCACGGCAAAGGGAAACATAATCCCTAGTAACTGTCAATGGCAATCGATTGACAAACTTAAAAGCCAAACTTCCAGGCTTGATGTGTTGGATAACATGATAGGCTTTAGCCTCACTACTTTCCTGAGCCCGATTAGCATCACCGGGAGTCCTGCTTTCCTTCCTTTGAAAGTAGATTTCAAAGCCATAGAGGAAGTGCTCAATATTCTCGCTTGAGGCACCACCGAACTCAATCATCTTTAGCTCTGCCATGACTGGAGGCTCGGGACAACTTGAAGGAACTAAGGGTAACAGGGGAGGGGGATTAGCTTTACGAGAGGGGGAGAAGTAAGATGAATGGGATAGTCGATGAGGTTCTTGGTCTGAGCTAATCTCAGACTCGGAATCGTCTAGCAACAGAGGATAATTCACCGGAGAACTAGATAGTACCCGCTCGGCCTGGATGAGTAGATTAGGAGAGGTAGCCACAGTGCCTCTTCTCTCTCCTGGGCTCCCCAAACGGTTTACACCAGACTCTGCCTGGTTTGATGCAATTGACAAACCTCGGATGAAATCACTAATCTGTTGTCCTCGTAGACTTCGGGGGCTCTGAAACGAATTTGGGGAAGCCGTAATCCTAGCTTTTAGGATGATTAGCAGAGGTCAGTTTGAAAGCCACTCGCCTTTCGGGCACCAGCTGTCGGATCACTTCCGGTGAAGGCGTTCTTTTGTGGCTGTTTGGCAAAGACTTTCGATTGTTCAAAGACGGTTCAGAAAACAGAAAATAGGCACAGAGAAAAGCCGCACTCCAAGATCAAACTCTC
>Ga0307513_10005838_pt1 | contig 16173 bp, 15 predicted proteins | sample 15_EM_MG_FD_202174 | JGI IMG/M metagenome (GOLD analysis project Ga0307513, IMG submission 202174) | Populus trichocarpa ectomycorrhiza microbial communities from riparian zone in the Pacific Northwest, United States - 15_EM | ecosystem: Host-associated > Plants > Roots > Unclassified | place... | reverse complement strand
CGGTGACCACCCCGGGTGTGTCCGCGATGCCGGCCTGCTGGAGCACGGTCTCGCCGGCGTCCCAAGCGCCGATCGCCTTGGCGTGCCGCCACGTCTCGTCGACCATCAGGCGCACGCGCGGGTCGACGGGGAGCGTGGCCGTGGCGCCGGCCTTGGCGTCCCGGGCCGGCAGGGCGTCCGGTGCTGGCGGCGGCGCGGCGGCGATCAGCAGAGCGTCGAACTCGACGGAGCGGGCGGTGGCGTACGTGCGCTGGACGGTCAGGTCGCCGACCGTGCCGCCGTGCGCCGCGATGATCAGCGGCACCATGCCGGCGGCGAACACCGCCTCGCGCACCACAGTCACCCCGTCGAGGCCGTCTTTGTCGCCGACCACGATGCCGATGGTCCGGCCGTCGGCCGGCCAGTCCGCGCCGATCTGGGACAGGGCCGGGCTCGGTGTGACCTGGTCGAGTGGGAGCGTCGGTTCCGGCACGGGTAGGCCGAGCGCCGCCGCGACTTGCTCGCAGAGCACCGGGTCGATGTTCGCGAGGCAGCGCAGTTGCCGTTCCTTGATCGCCTGCTCGTAGCATTTGCCGAGCTCGAAGGCGTACGCGCCGACGATGTGCTCGTTCTCGACCGGTGACATGCTGTGCCAGAACAGGCGAGGCTGGCTGAAGTGGTCGGCGAAGGAGACCGGATTGGCTCGGATCTTGGGTGCCTCCGTCACGCGCGCCGGGACGTCCACGAACGCGTTCTCGGCGTCGCCGGCCGGGAACGGGTTGCCGCCGTCGAGCGAGTTCGGCCGGTAGGGCGCCACGCCCGCGTGCACGGCGTCTTGATGGAAGCCGTCGCGCAGCATGTCGTTGACCAGGGCGTGCGGCCGGTTGACCGGGATCTGCGAGAAGTTGGGCCCGCCGAGCCGGGTGAGCTGGGTGTCGACGTACGAGAAGAGGCGTCCCTGCAGCAGCGGGTCGTTGGTCACGTCGATGCCCGGCGGCAGTTGCCCGAGGTGAAAGGCGACCTGCTCGACCTCGGCGAAGAAGTTGGTCGGGACCCGGTTGAGCACGAGCCTGCCGACCGGCTGAACCGCGGCCAGTTCCTCCGGCACGATCTTCGTGGGGTCGAGCAGATCGATCCCGGCGAAGGTCTCCTCCGGCGTATCCGGGAAGACCTGCAGGCCCAGCTCCCACTCGGGAAAGGCGCCGGCCTCGATCGCGTCGTAGAGGTCGCGACGGTGGAAGTCCGGGTCCATGCCGCTGATCCTTTGGGCTTCCTCCCAGGTCAGCGAGTGCACGCCGAGCTTCGGCTTCCAGTGGAACTTGACCAGGACCGTCTCGCCGGCCTGGTTGATCAGCCGGAAAGTGTGCACGCCGAAGCCCTCCATCGTCCGGTAGGAGCGCGGGATGCCCCGGTCGGACATGTTCCAGATGGTGTGGTGCTGCGCCTCGGTGTGCAGCGAGACGAAATCCCAGAACGTGTCGTGCGCGCTCTGCGCCTGCGGGATCTCCCGGTCCGGATGCGGCTTGGCGGCGTGGATGATGTCCGGAAACTTGATCGCATCCTGGATGAAGAACACCGGCATGTTGTTGCCGACCAGGTCGAACGTGCCCTCGGAGGTGTAGAACTTGGTCGCGAAGCCGCGGGTGTCCCGGACGGTGTCGGCCGACCCGCGCGACCCGAGCACCGTGGAGAACCGGACGAAGACGGGCGTCTGCGCGCCCTTGGCGAGAAACGCCGCCCGGGTGATCGGCGCCGCGGTGCCGTACGCGGTGAACAGCCCGTGCGCCCCGGCGCCGCGGGCGTGCACGACCCGTTCCGGGATCCGCTCGTGGTCGAAATGAGTGACCTTTTCGCGCAGGTGGTGGTCCTGCAGCAACACCGGGCCGCGCGGGCCGGCCTTGAGCGAATGGTCGGTGTCGCGCAGCCGCGCGCCTTGTGACGTGGTGAGAAATTCGCCCTGCTGACCGTTCGCGGTGGGCGGCGCGCCGGTCTCGGCGCCGCTCGCCGTGCGATTGTCCGGAGTTCCCTGCTCCCGCTTCGGCGACAGCGGTTCCCGCGCGGTGGTCGGCTCGTCCACCGTCGGTGTGCCACTGCTGGGCGTGCCGGGCACGTCCGGGCTCAGTGCGTGGGCCACCTTCGCCGCGGCGGTCTCAACGACTTCCTTGACCGCCTTGACAGGCTCGGGCGTATCCATGATCCCTTTCGGTCACGTGGGTGAGAGCCGGTCGGGTACCCGCGCGAGAGCCGACCAAACGGCTCCACCAGAGATTTGGTCGTGGCGAACGCCCGACGTGACTTGCCCGAGTGTGCGTTATCACCCGGCGATCGTGGCGCAGGCCGCCGCCACGCTCGCGATCATCTCCGATGATCGCTTCACGCTCGGCATCGGCGCGGGCGAGCGGCTCAACGAGCACGTGGTGGGCCAGGGCTTTCCGAGCGTACGCGGGCGCCACGAGCGCCTGGCCGACGCGCTGGAGATCATCAATCTGCTCTGGCGGGGCGGCTACCAGTCGTACGAGGGTAAGTATCTGCAGCTGGAGGACGCGCGGATCTTCGACCTGCCGGACCGGCTGCCGGTGCTGGCCGTCGCGGCCGGCGGCCAGGACGCCGCGGAGCTGGCGGCCGTGCACGGGACGGGCTGTTCGCCACCGAACCGCGCGCGGACCTCGTCGACACGTACACCGGCAGCGGTGGCGACGGGCCGCGCTACGCGGAGGTGCCGGTCGCGTGGGCGCCGACCGCGGAAGCCGCCGTCGAGGCCGCGCACCGGACCTCCCGATGGGCGCTGACCGGCTGGAAGGTAATGTCCGAGCTGCCCAACCCGGCGAACTTCGAGGCCGCCTCGGCCGTCGTGCGCCCGGAGGACATCCGCGAGCAGTTCGTCGTAGGTCCCGACCCGCAGGCGTACGCCGAGCGGGTCCGCACCTACGCCGAGGCCGGCTTCGACCACCTCGTGCCGACTGTTACGCCCGACCACGCGCAGTCGAGCAAAGCGCGCCATGGCCCGCGATGTGGTGAGGCTGATGTCGCACCTCGGGTACGACCGGTTCGCCGGCGCCGGACATGATCGCGGCGCTCTCGTCACCTTCCGTGCGGCGATGGACCACCCTGAGGCAGAACTCGTTGCCCTGTGGCCCCGCCGGTAGCCGAGGGCGGTACTCCAGAACTCGGCCCGCGCGTCGGCATCGGCACGGTCCAGCACTATCACCTGGTGCATCGGCGGACCATATCCCCGGTTTGCCGCTGGATCTCCCCGGGCATCCACAGGGTCTGGCGCTATTTGCCACAGTCGGAAGGAGGCCGGTCATGCCGGCGCGTAAGGACATGCCGGGCACGCTCAAGCGGTCGCCCAAGAAGGCACAGGACACCTATGCCGAGACGCACGACTCCGCGGTCGAGGAGTACGGCGAGGGTGAACGCGCCCATCGCACCGCGTTCTCCGCGGTCAAGCATTCATTCGAGAAGGTCGGCGACCACTGGGAACCCAAGAAGAAGCGCGGACCGAGCGACGCGAAGGCGGCGGGCGGGCGCGACACCAAGGCGAAGACGGCCGGTGGGGTGGACGCCAACGCCAGCAAGCAGCACCTGATGGACGTGGCGAAGCGGCTCGACATCAGCGGCCGGTCGAAGATGACCAAGCCCGAGCTCGTCGATGCCATCCAGAAGGCGAACGCGCGCACCAGTCGCAAGACCAACAAGCCGTAGCCGGTGTCGGCGAAGGTGCTCGGACACCGTCGCCGACCGGCCGTTTCTGGTCAAAGGATCGATGGCGGACCTAGCCTTCAGATGTACCGGCGGGCCGTGGAAGCCCGCTGAGCGGCGTCGAGCGGCGCCAAGCGCGCCTCCACCGACGGGGGCCGGCTGCGCCGGTGAGCGAGCACCCAGGGCAGCCCGCGGACGGCATCCCACCAGGCCAGCGCCGAGATGCGGTCCCGGGGCACGGTGACGGCCAGGAAGGCGGTACGGCGTAGCGCCGGGGCGACCGGCCGGCGCAGCCAGGTGAACCACAGGGTGTTGCGCAGGCCGTCGCGGCGGCGCCGGGTGGCGTCCCGCGCGGGCGAGGCCGCGTGGTGCACGACCAGCCGCTCGAGGTAGCAGAGCTCCCAACCGGCGCTGAGCAGGTCGGTGGCGAGCAGTTCCTCCTCGCCGCCCAGCCACAGCCGGGAGCTGAACCCGCCGACTGCTTCGAAGGCCTGCCGCCGCACCACAGACGCGCCTGCCAGAAAGCTGCCCAGCGCCGGGCCGGGCAACCAATCCGGGCCGGGCACGGGAGAGTCGCGCAGCTCGGCGACGATCGGGTCGTCCCGGCCGCCCGGTTCGACGACGATCCGGGCGTTGACCACGCCCAGGCGCGGATGGGCGTCGAACACGTCAGCGGCCTCGGTCAGACTGCCCGGCTCCCACCAGGTGTCGTCGTCGCAGAACGCCACGTACGGCGTATGGAGGCGCTCGACGCCCAGGTTGCGCCCGGCCGCTCCCTCGTTCCGGGTCAGCGCCACGACCTCCACCTGCGGAAACTTTTGGCGTACGGCGTTCGCGGTGCCGTCGGCCGAGCCGTTGTCGACCAGCACGACCGGTGGCTGCTCGGGCAACGCCGTCAGGCGCGCAACCGCGTCGAGTGCTTCCGCCCGCCGCTGGTGGGTGATGACGACGACCCCGATGCGCGAATCCGTCATGACATCCCGTTCAGTTGGTCTCGAGGTCGGAGAAGGGGATCACGGTGGTGTTGCGGCGCAGAATCCACCGGGCCAGGATCTGCAGGAGCCGCGGCCCAGTCGCCTGGTCCCGTTCGTAACCGAGCAGCCGTCCCCAGGGGCGTTTGACGACGTACGCGCTGGCCACGTGCTCGGTGCCGTCGGGTGCGGTTTCGGTGATCAGGTCGGCGATGTTGCCGAGCGGCCGGCCGTCCCGGTCGTAGACCGGCCGACCGAGGATGCGGCCCGCCCGGATCGTATTCGGTTCAGGATTCATGCCCGGCTCCGGGGATGCGGGCGATGAGGTGGTCGCGCAGCCAGGTCTCCAGCGGCGGGTCGGGCAGCAACTCCCGCTTGACCGACAGGGTGATCGCGCTGGTGATCTCGGCGACCAGGTCCATGCTGATCCGCTGCGGTGGCCGGTCGTGCGCGTCGGACAGCCGGCGGGCCGTGCCGGCGATGCAGCGGCCCAGGACGCCGCCGATGCGGTCGCCGAGCACCTCCTGGCCGAGCAGGAGGGCGGTGACCCGGGCCGTGCCGTCGGGGTCGTAGGTGAGTTCGACGTCGTCGACCTTGCCGACCGGTTCGCCGTCGCGGTCGACGATCTGCCGGTCGAGCAGGTCGAAGCCGATGAGCATGTCAGCCGCCTCCCATCCGGGTGATGATCATGAGCGGGATCGCGGCGACCGCCGCGATCAGGACGATGATCAGGTAGATCAGGCCGAGGGCGTTGGCGAGCCGGCCGTTGACGCGGTCGCCGAGGTAGTCGCGGTCGTTGGCGACCACGAGGATCGGCAGGTAGGTCAGCGGCAGTGCGACGGCGCTGAACACCAGGGTGTATTCGGTGAGCTGGATCGGGTCGATGGTGGTCAGCAGCACCGCCACGCCGACCAGGATCGAGACCAGCACGACCGTGTGGAACCGGGCGGCCTCGCGGGGGCGGCGCAACTTGCCCCAGTTCCAGCCGAAGTACTGGGCGACGGTGTATCCGGCGGAAAGCCCGGTTTCCATGGCGGCGCCGAAGGTGGCGGCGAAGAAGCCGAGGATCGCTGCGGCGAGACCGAGCTTGCCCAGCGCCAGCGCAGCCGGCAGGGCGACCTGCGACAGGCTGTCCACCGAGGTGGACAGCGGGTGGAAGACGGTGGCGGAGGTCAGCATGATGGCGAACGCGAGCAGGCCGCCGAGCGGGAAGCCGACGAACACGTTGACCCGCGAAGTGATCAGGTCACGCGAGGTCCAGCGTTCCTCCACCGCTCCCGAGGAGAAGAAGAAGACCTCGTACGGGGTGAGCGCGGAGGCGAACAGCGCCACGGCGAAGAACCAATAGGTGCCCCAGTCCTCGCCGTGCGGAGGCCCGGGATGAGTCGCCTGGTGCCAGAGGCCGCCGGTGTCGGCGTGCAGCCGGAAGAACGCGATCACGAAGACGATCAGCACCAGCCCGGTCAGGCCGAAGACGTTCTCCAGGACGCTGAACTTCGCCCGCCACAGCGCCGCCCACAGGACGAACGCGACGACCGGGACCCACAGCAGGTAGTTGACGCTGGTGGCCAGTTGCAGGGCCAGTCCGACGCCGCCGAGTTCCGCACCGAGGGTGAGGACGGTGACCAGCAGGGAGCCGGTGAGGTTGGCGAGCGCGACCCGCGGGCCGAGCCGTTCGCGGACCAGGTCGAACACCGGCCGGCCGCTGACCGCGCTGACCCGGCCGCTCATCTCGGCGTACGCGCAGATACCGAACACACCGACCAACAGCACCCAGGCATGGGTGATGCCGAACCGGGCTCCGGCCTCACCGTTGGCCACGATGTCGCCGATGTCGACAAAGCCGCCGATTGCGGTCAGCACGCCGAGCGCGATCGCGAAGAACCGTTTCATCGCTGGGCCTCGACGAAATCATCCAGCCGGGCCGCCACGTCCTTCAGTCGCCCGACCTCGCCCCGCAGCCGGTTGTCGTCGTCGGCCTCGGCGGTGTCGCCGAGCGCGGTGACGGCGGCGCTCAGGAGCAGGCCGAGTTCGTCGCGCCGGGCGGCCGAAGCACTGTCCGGCGGTCCCTGCGATGCGAACTTCTGTTCGGCGCCGGCCAGGCTCTTCGTGGCGTCGTCGAAGGCGGCGGTGGCGAACAACCTGGTCACCTTGCCGGCGAGTTCCAGTTCTCCGACGAGTGCGGCGGTCTGCGCGGCGTCGTGCGCGGACTCGGCGGCCTGCACGAGCGTGCGCTGATAGCGGCGGGCGTCGGCCGGCCGGGACACGTCGTAGGCGAAGCCCGCCCACAACGCCACGACCGCGACCGCCGCGATCACGACCCGGCTCGTCGTACTCGTCGAAGGTTCCATGGCTCCCTCAAGGTCATCCCGCGGTGCATGCCCGTTATGTCGGCGAACGAAACCGGGCGATCTGATCACGGCCCTACCGGGTCCGCCGGGTGTCATGCGCCTTGTGATCGCCGAGCGACGGTCTCGCTGTCGTGCCGAAGGAGAGCCCTCGGGTTGGCGGGCTGTCGAAGGGGGTATGCGCGGATCATGTCGTCGTTCACCGCAACCGAGAGCTATGGCGCCGGCCCGGCGCCGATCGAGACCGATGACGTGACGATCGTCGTCGCCACCCGCAACCGGCCGGACCGGCTGGCCGAGACGGCGGCCCACCACCGGGCTGCGCTGATCGTGGTCGACAACGCCTCCGACGAGCCGATCCGGCTGGCCGGCGCGGACGTGGTGCGGCTGGACACCAACCTCGGCGCGGCCGCCCGCAACGTCGGGGTCGAGCGGGCCCGGACACCGTACGTCGCGTTCGCCGACGACGACTCGTACTGGGCGCCGGGATCGCTGGCCCGGGCGGCCACGCTGCTGCGTACTCATCCGCGGACCGCTCTGGTGGCAGCCCAAGTGCGCGTCGGTCCAGCCGGGCGGCTCGATCCGGTCTCGGCGGCGATGGCGGCCGCCCCGATCGGCACGCCACCCGGAGCCGCCGGCCCGTCGGTCCTGGGCTTTCTCGCCTGCGCGGTGGTGGTGCGGCGCGACGCTTTCCTCGCGGCCGGCGGATTTAACCCGGGGCTGTTCCTGTACGGCGAAGAGGCCCTGCTCGCGATGGACCTGGCCGCGGACGGCTGGCGGCTTTCCTACGTCTCGTCCCTGCTGGTGCGGCACTTCCCGGAGCCGGCCGGCCGCAACCCGCGGGCCCGCAGTCGCCTCGAGACCCGTAACCGCGTCCTGACCGCCCTGCTCCGGCGCCCGCCCGCGGTGGTCGCGCGCACCGCCGCGGCGGCGTTCGGCACCGACCCGGCCGCCCTGGCCGACGTGCTCCGGCACCTGCAGTGGGCGCTGCGGCACCGCCGCCGCCTGCCGGCTCCGGTCGAGGCGGCCTTGTGCCGGCTGGCCGCCGAACCGGATCGGCGACCTGGCGGACCGGGCAGCTCCGCCCTCTCGTCGGCACCGTGAGGCGGCCGGTCGTCCGGCTCACCAGCCGGACGGTGGCGCCTCCAGGTGGACGGCCTTGGTCGCGGTCATCTCGTCGAGCAGTTCCGGGCCGTACCCGAAACCCTGGCCGCTGCCGCGTCGCGGATGCGCGGCACCGCCCGGCGCCCCGCCGAAGACCGCGTTGATCTTGACCGTGCCGACGGGAAGATCACGCCAGGCCCGCTGGGCGTGGCTCATCGAGCGGGTGAGCACGGTGGCCGCGAGGCCGTAGGGGGAGTCGGCGGCCCGCCGCAGGGCCTCGTCGAACGAGTCGACCGCCATCACCGGGGCGACCGGCCCGAACGTCTCCTCCCGCATGACCGCCATCTGGTCGGTGCAGCCGGCCAGCACGGTCGGCGGATAGAACGCGCCCGGCCCGGCCGGGACCGCCCCGCCCCGCAACGCCGTGGCACCGTCCTTGATCGCCCGCTGTACCTGATCGTCGACCGCGTCCCGCAGCCGGCGGTCGACCAGCGGCCCGATGCGGGACGCCCACCGGTCGGCCTCGGCGGCCAGCGCGTCGAGGAACGGCTCGGCAACCGGACGGTGGACATAGATCCGCTCGACCGAGACGCAGATCTGCCCCGAGTTGGCGAACGCGCCCAGCGCCGCCTGCTCGGCCGCCCACACGGGATCGACGCCGGCGTCGACGATCAACGGATCATTGCCGCCGTTCTCCAGCAGCGTCTTCGCGCCGGTCCGCGCGCAGGCGGCGGCGATCGAGCGACCGGTGGCGGTCGAACCGACCTGCGCCACGACGTCGACCGGCGCGGCGGCCAGTGCGGCGCCGACCGAGCCATCACCGTTGACCAGGTTGAGCACACCGGCCGGGAAATGCGGGGCGAGCAGTTTGGCTAGCCGCCATCCGGTGGCCGGGGTCCGCTCGCTGGGCTTGTAGATCACCGTGTTGCCGGTGACCAGAGCCGCCCCGAGCAGGCCACAGGAGACCGCCACCGGGTCGTTCCACGGGGTGATCACGGCGACCACCCCGCGTGGCCCGTGAGCCATCAGGTCGACCGCGCCAGCGTCGCCGGCCAGGGACCGGCCGCGGTGGGTGGGGCCGAGCTCGGCGTACTGGCGCAGCGTCCCCACCCCGGCCATGATCGACTCGCGGGCCTCGCCGACCGGTTTGCCCATCTCGGCCGACATGGTCTCGGCCAGGTCGTCGGCGGCCGACTCGACGGCCGATGCGGCGGCGTGCAGTGCGGCGCCACGGGTGCCCGGCGCGTTGCGGGCCCAGCCGGGAGCGGCTGCGCGGGCCGCCTCGACCGCCGCGGCGACGTCGTCCTCACTGGACAGGGCGACCACGGTGACGGCCCGGCCGTCGGCCGGCCCGGCGATGGTCAGTTTGCGTCTCGAGTGGCCTGATCCCCAGGCGCCGGCGATGAGCTGTGCGACCTCGAACATGGACACGCGTGTGCCCACCGGCAGCGAATACAAACCCACTTCTGTGCGCCGGGTTCGATCCGATGCGGCCCCTAGCAGTGCAGGTCACCGTGCGGTTCGTAGGATTTTCGAGAAGTCGATGACCATGCGATTGGAGCCGTAGTCGCCCGGGTATCTGGCGCGCCATGCGTGTCCTGGGAATCAATGCGATCTTCCACGATCCGGCTGCGGCGCTCGTCGTCGACGGCCGGGTCGTCGCGGCCGCCGAGGAGGAGCGGTTCAGCCGCCGCAAGCACGGCAAGCGGCCGGTGCCGTTCGCCGCCTGGGAGTTGCCCGAGCTGTCCGCGGGCTGGTGTCTGCGCGAGGCCGGGCTCACCCCGGGCGATCTCGACGCAGTCGCCTACTCCTTCGACCCGGACCTGTGCCGGGACGCGGCCGAGCTCGGACTGGACGATCCGTGGGACCACCTGCGGGTCGACTACGCCCGACGGGCGCCGCAGTTTCTGGCCACCGCGCTGCCCGGCCTGGATCCGGAGCAGATCCGGTTCGTGCCGCATCACGTCGCGCACGCCGCCTCGGCGGGCCTGTCGGTGGCCGAGGACAGCGCGGTGCTGGTGCTCGACGGGCGCGGTGAGGTCGCCAGCCACCTGGCGGGCGCCTACCGCGGCGGTGAGCTGACGGTGCTGAGGTCGCAGGAGTTGCCGCACTCGCTCGGCCTGCTCTACGAGGACCTGACCCGCCATCTGGGCTTCGTGCACTCCAGCGACGAGTACAAGGTGATGGCGCTCGCGTCGTACGGGACGCCGAGAATGCTCGGGCTTCTTCGCGACCTGGTGGGCCCGACCGGCGACGGCGGGTTTACGGTCGAGCGCGTCGACTGGGGTGCGCTGGCCAAGGCCCGGACGGCCGAGGGCGAGATGACCGAGGAGCACGCCGACCTGGCCGCCAGTGTGCAGGCGCGGCTGGAGGAGGTGCTGCTCGAGCTCGCTCGCTGGACGTACGACGCGGCCGGCGGGCCGAAGACCCTGACCATGGCCGGCGGCACCGCGCTCAACTGCGTCGCCAACGCCCGGATCGCGGCCGAGGGGCCGTTCGAGCGGGTCTGGGTGCAGCCGGCCGCCGGCGATTCGGGCACGGCCCTCGGCGCGGCGCTCGCCGTCGCCGGGAAGTCCGAGCCGTTCACGACCGCGGCGTTGGGCCGGGGCTGGACCGACGACGAACTCGAGGCCGAACTCAAGCGGGCGGCGCTGCCCTACGAGCGGCCGGCCTCGATCGCCGCCGAGGCGGCCCGGGTGCTGGCCGGCAACGGCATCGTCGCCTGGTATCAGGGCCGCAGCGAATACGGCCCGCGCGCGCTGGGCCACCGCTCGCTGCTCGCGCACCCGGGCGACCCTGACACACAGACGCGGATGAACGACGTGAAGGGTCGCGAGCAGTTCCGGCCGATCGCCCCGATGGTGCGGGCCGAGCGGTTCGCCGACATTTTCGACGGCGTCTATCCGAGCCCGTACATGCTGTTCGTGCACCGGGTGCGTCCGGAATGGAAGGACCGCATCCCGGCGGTCGTGCACGTCGACGGCACCGCCCGGGTGCAGACCGTGCACGACGAGACCGAGCCGCTGGTCGCTGAGATGCTGGCCGAGTTCGAGCGGCTCACCGGCCTGCCGGTGGTGGTCAACACCTCGCTCAACACGGCCGGCCGGCCGATGGTCGACACGCCGCGTGAGGCGATGGAACTGTTCGGCTCCGCCCCGGTCGACCTGCTCGCTATCGGGCCTTTCGCGATCCACCGCGCGAAGGCGTTCGCCGGGTGAACAGCGTGGAGGTCACCGTCGTGATCCCGACCCTCGGCCGGTCCAGCCTGACCGCCCTGCTCGATCGCGTACCCGCCGGGCCGGACCGCGAGGTGCTGATCGTGGACGACCGTCCCGATCGGGCCGAGCCGTTGCCGGTCCCGGCCGGCGTCCGGGTGCTCGCGGGCCGCGGCCGGGGTCCGGCCGCGGCCCGTAACACCGGCTGGCGCGCGGCCCGGCACGAGTGGATCGCCTTCCTCGACGACGACGTGCTGCCCGACCCGGACTGGCCCCAACGGCTGGCGGATGACCTGGCCGCGGCCGGCGATCAGGTCGGCGGCGTGCAGGGCGCGCTGCGCGTGCCGCTGCCACCGGACCGGCCGCCGACTGACTGGGAGCGGGTCACCGCCGGCCTGGCCGACGGCGAGTGGATCACCGCCGACATGGCCTACCGCCGCGCCGCGCTGGCGCGCGCCGGCGGCTTCGACGAGCGCCTGCCGCGGGCCTTCCGGGAGGACGCCGAGCTCGCCTTCCGCGTACGCCGGGCGGGCTGGTCCTTGCGTCGCGGACGACGCACCACCGTGCATCCCGTGCGGCCGGAGTCGCCCTGGGTGAGCCTGCGCAGCCAGCGCGGCAACGCCGACGACGCCCTGCTGCGCCGCCTGTACGGGCGGCGCTGGCGCGAGCGCCTGGAGATTCCGCCCGGCCGCCGCGGCCGGCACGCCGCGATCGTCGCCGCCGGTCTCACCGCGGCTGCGCTCGGCCTCATCGCGGCCCGCTCCCGGCACCCCGCCTGGACGGTGGCCGCGCGAGCGGCCGCCGCAGTTTGGGCCGTCGGAACAGCCGAGTTCGCGGCCGCCCGGATCCTCCCGGGCCCGCGCGGTGGCCGCGAGCTCGCCACGATGCTCGCGACCAGCGTCGCCATCCCGCCCTCTGCGGTCGTCCACTGGCTGCGGGGCTGGTGGCGCTGGCGCGACGCCCGGCCGGTGGGGGTAAGCGGGTCGGCGGTCGGGGGGACCGTCCGGCCCGCGACCCGGCCGGCGAGGACGGCGCGATGAGCCGCCTGTTCGACGCTGTGTTGTTCGACCGCGACGGCACGCTGATCGTCGACGTGCCCTACAACGGCGACCCGGACCGGGTCGAGGCGATGCCGGGCGCCCGGGCGGCGCTCGACCGGCTGCGCCGGGCCGGGCTGCGGCTCGGTGTGGTCACCAACCAGTCCGGGCTGGCCCGCGGCCGGTTCACCGCCGAGCAGCTGGCCGCGGTGAACCGCCGGATCGAGCAGCTGCTCGGGCCGTTCGACACCTGGCAGATCTGCCCGCACGACGACACCGCCGGATGCCACTGCCGCAAACCGGCACCGGGACTGATCGAGGCGGCGGCGACCGAGTTGGGTGTCGACGCGTACTGCTGTGCCGTGGTCGGCGACATCGGCCGGGACATGACCGCGGCGCTGGCCGCGGGCGCGGCCGGCGTGCTGGTTCCGACGCCCGTGACCCGTCCCGAGGAGATCGCCTCAGCGCCGGCGGTGGTGCGCGACCTGCCCGGCGCGGCCGAGCTGATCCTGCGGCGGCAGGAGCTGATGCGGCCGGCGCTCCGGGCGCTCCGGGCGCGGACGGTGCTGGTCGCGCGCTCGGACTCGGCCGGTGACGTGCTGATAACCGGCCCGGCGATCCGGGCCGTCGCGCACGGCGCCGAGCGGGTGGTGCTGCTCTGCGGTCCGCGTGGCCGGGCCGCGGCCGAGCTGCTGCCGGGTGTCGACGAGATCGTGGAGTGGCGGTTGCCCTGGATCGACCCTGCACCGGGTCCGGTCGAGCCGGGCGACGTGGCCGCGCTGGTCGAGCGGATCCGGCGGGCCGGCGCGGACGAGGCGGTCGTCTTCACCTCTTTCCATCAGTCCGCGCTGCCGCTCGCGCTGGTGTTGCGGCTGGCCGGTGTCGGGCGGATCACCGCGATCAGCGAGGACTACCCGGGCTCCCTGGTGGACGTGCGCCATCGCGTACCGGAGGACCTGCCGGAGGCCGAGCGGGCCCGCAGCGTCGCCGCGGCGGCCGGTTTCGGGCTGCCGCCGGGCGACGACGGCCGCCTGCGGGTCGCGGCCCCGGCGCAACCCGGCCCGGGGGCGTACGTCGTGGTCCATCCGGGCGCCAGCGTCGAGGCCCGATCCTGCCCACCCGACCTGCTGCGCCGCGCGGTGGTAGCGCTGTCCGCGGCCGGGCATCGGGTCGTGGTGACCGGCGGCCCGGGCGAGCGCCGGCTGGCCGCCTTCGTCGCCGGTGACGCGGGGACGGACGCCGGGCCCACCGACCTTGCCGGACTGGCCGAAATCCTGGCCGAGGCGTCGTGCGTGGTGGTGGGCAACACCGGCCCGGCCCATCTGGCCGCCGCGGTCGGCACCCCGGTGGTCAGCCTCTTCGCCCCGACGGTCGGGTACGGCAAGTGGGGCCCGTACCGGGTGCCCGCCGTGCGCCTCGGCCGGGCCGACGCCGCCTGCAGGGACAGCCGCGCCACCGTCTGCCCGGTCGCCGGGCATCCCTGCCTGTCCACGATCGAGCCGGACGAGGTCGTCGCCGCCGTCGCCCGGCTCGCCACCGGTGTCGCGCCGGCCACCAGGGAGGTGGCCGCGTGAACATTCTGCTCTGGCACGTGCACGGTTCCTGGACGACCGCGTTCGTCCAGGGCAAGCACCGCTACCTGGTCCCGGTCAATGCGGCCCGGGATGTCTGGGGCCGCGGCCGGGCCGAGACCTTCGAGTGGCCGTCCACGGTCGAAGAGAGGCGTCTCGAGGACATTCACGACGTCGACGTGGCGATCGTGCAACGCCCCGAGGAACTCGATCTGGTTCCCGCGCACGTGCCGGTGATCTATGTGGAGCACAACACCCCGAAGGGTGGCGTGCCGGACACCCGCCACCCGATGGCCGACCGGGACGATCTGATCGTCGCGCACGTGACGCACTTCAACGAGCTGTTCTGGGACACCGGCGCGACCCGTACCACGGTCATCGAGCACGGCGTCGTCGAACCGGCCGCCCGCTGGACCGGCGACCTGGAACGGCTGGCGATCGTCACCAACGAGCCGGTTCGCCGGGGCCGGGTCACCGGCACCGACCTGTTCGGACGATTCGCCGCGGTGGCGTCGCTGGACGTCTTCGGCATGGGCGTGGCCGACCTGGCCGGCGACCGGATCGCCGCCTACGACGACCCGCCCCAGCACCGGATGCACGAGCTGCTCGCGCACCGCCGGGCCTATCTGCACCTCTGCCGCTGGACCTCGCTGGGGCTGAGCCTGATCGAGGCGATGCAGATGGGCATGCCGGTGCTCGGCCTGGCCACCACCGAGGCGGTGGCCGCCGTGCCGCCGGACGCCGGCGTGCTGTCCACCCGCGTCGACACCCTCGTCGAAGCCGCGCAGTGGCTTCTCGACGAGCCGTCTGCCGGGGCCCGCCTCGGCGCCCGGGCGCGGCAGGTCGCCCTCACCCGCTACGGCCTGGACCGGTTCCTCGCGGACTGGGACCGGCTCCTGGAGGAGGAAACATGCGCATCGCGATGATCTCGGAACACGCCAGCCCGCTGGCCGCCCTGGGCGGGATCGACGCGGGCGGGCAGAACGCACACGTGGCCGAACTGTCCGCCGCGCTGGCCGGGCACGGGCACGAGGTCCGCGTCTACACCCGCCGGGACGGCCCGGACCTGCCCGAGGTGGTGCCGCTCGGTGCGCGGGTCGACGTCGTACACGTGCCGGTCGGTCCTTCGGCCCCGCTGCCCAAGGACGACCTGCTGCCGTACATGGGCGCCTTTGCGCAGTGGATAGCGGCCGACTGGCAGCGCGAGTGGCGGCCCGACGTGGCACACGCCCATTTCTGGATGAGCGGCCTCGCCGCGGTGACGGCGGCGCGGGCGTGCGAAGTGCCGGTCGTGCAGACCTTCCACGCGCTCGGCTCGGTCAAGCGCCGCCACCAGGGCACCGCCGACACCAGCCCGCTCCAGCGTGTCGGCTACGAGCGGGAACTCGGCCGGGCCGTCGACCGGGTGATCGTGCAGTGCCGGGACGAGATGCGCGAGCTGCTGCGGCTCGGCGTGCCGCGCGGCCGGATGGCACTGGTCCCGTCGGGTGTCAACACCGACCGGTTCCACCCCGACGGCCCGCCTGCCCCGCGCCCGGCCGGCCGGGCGCGGATCCTCACAGTGGCCCGGCTGGTCGAGCGCAAGGGCATCGAGGACCTGGTCCGGGCTCTGCCGCACGTCCCGGGCGCCGAGCTGGTGGTGGCCGGCGGCCCCCCGCCCGGCGAGCTGCACGCCGATCCGTACGTCGCCCGCCTGCGCCGGCTCATCGCGGACTGTGCGGTCGCTGATCGGGTTCGGCTGCTCGGCGCGGTCGCCGCCAATGAGATGCCGGCCTGGTACCGCTCGGCTGATGTGCTCGCCGCCGCCCCTTGGTACGAGCCGTTCGGGCTCACCCCGCTCGAGGCGATGGCCTGCGGCGTCCCGGTCGTGGCCACCGCGGTCGGCGGTCTCACCGACACGGTCGTCGACGGGGTGACCGGCGACCTCGTCCCACCGCGCGACCCGCAGGCCCTCGGCGCCGCGCTGCGCCGCCTGCTCGGCGACCGGATGCGACGGATGTCGTACGGCGCGACCGCGCTCGAGCGGGCCACCTACGCCTACGCGTGGCCGCACGTCGCCGCCCGCCTGACCGGCGTCTACGCCGACGTGGCCGCGACCACCTCCCTGCCCCGAGAGGCGGTCGCCTGATGACTCTGCCCGACAACGACCCTCTCGATCACCACCTCACCGCCCTGAGCGACGCGATCGGCCCGTACCGGACGGTCGCCGCCCGCCTCGCCGACTGGGGCGCCGAACTCGCCCACCA
>Ga0307513_10005837_pt1 | contig 16174 bp, 19 predicted proteins | sample 15_EM_MG_FD_202174 | JGI IMG/M metagenome (GOLD analysis project Ga0307513, IMG submission 202174) | Populus trichocarpa ectomycorrhiza microbial communities from riparian zone in the Pacific Northwest, United States - 15_EM | ecosystem: Host-associated > Plants > Roots > Unclassified | place... | reverse complement strand
ACTTCAAAAATCATCATTATTTCTCTAATTTTTTACATATTCCGGTAGCCCTTCATCGTACCTTTTCAAATCACTTACAATTATGTTTCTATGACCAGAACTGGCCAACTTATGAGGCTTGCGGCAACGGGTTCTCAAAATTTTGATTTGGGCCCAAAAAGGCAGGTTCGCCAACATTATTGCAAACGGCAATAATAACAATACGGCCGTCCAAGCCCTTCCACGTTCTACTTAGGTCTACATACGAGCGTGAGATCCATCTGCTAACTAAGACGTACACTCCGAAAATGGTGGAACCCAAGACAGAAATACGGTATACAATTACGCCGGAATAAAGCTGCTTAAACGAGTGTATAAATGCACCTGCAACTTGTGTCTCTACGAATTGGATGACTTGGACAGCCTTTTGAGCCTCCTCAACATTTCATTGAGGCCGCTTCCCCTTGGTGACATCTCAATCTCGACACCAGACTCTGGGACCATTCGCCGAACTGGCTTCAAATCATTAAGAACTGGCATTTGATTCCCGAATTCACGCCCTGATTGTCTAGAAATAAGGTGGTAAGTCGATGATCACTCTTCGCTATTGCTTTCCATCCTCACCCGTTTGTTGGAAACTGCGACATATCATCGCGCTCCATAGATACAGCTGGCCCGCAGGCTTTGTAGGAAGACGAGAATAGTTGGTTCCAGTTTTCTTGTGGAAATCGTCTCTGAAGCTGAAGGGCAAGACCACCCCAAAAACGGAGCCCAAATGATTGACGAGCTTTAGAAGATAGTATCGGTAAAATGATGAGGACAGCTTTTGGGATGTCGGCTTCATAATTTTCTATTTTACTAGAGAAAAAGCAAAGGTTATAAATATAAAGATCAATGATTCTGGTCGTAAAATGCTCACTGGAGATCGTTCGATAAGAAATGAAGGAGATACTTGGCGAAGCGGACATAGCGCTCTTGATCAATGACGAAGTCAACATAATGTCGAGGCTTAAAAGGCGGAAGCGAAATCGGAAAACGAGTCTGATCAGTCAGAAATAGGGAAACAATTTTGCGGTATTTGACATATATCTCCCATTTGTCGGAGTCATAGATTTGATGATAATCGCGTTCCGTTCTATGTTTTGGTCTTAGATCCAAAACCTGCGGTATGAGATGGTGTATGTCAGGAAATTGTGGGAAATCCACCAGTGTTGCGGATACAAGAAAATGCAGAACGATTTCACGAATGGGATGGTCAAAAACTTCAATCGCAGATAGTTCTTTGTGAAGCCAGACATCAATAGATCGCCTATGATGCCTAAAGAGGTCATCCCTCCGATCAGGGTGTTTCTATGGGTGTAACATGAAAGTCGACTCAGCATAACACTGATGGTCAGACAAACCTGGCTCTGCATCCAGACTAACAATTCAGGAACCCTGCTACTTGAGTTGATGGCGTCAAATGTTTCCGTGAATATTTGGGTGATGTGAGATGTGCGTGCCTTTGATGGTCGATGAGGGCAAAGAGACATATCAAAGTCATAGAGATTTGAGAGGAATTCAGGATCGGGGGTGGCTTTTAAGCATTGTTCCGGGAACACCGCCTCGAGGGATTGCTTCTCGACATGCATGAGAGCTATCATAGACAATACTCAGTATAATAATTTCAGAGAATAAAAGAGAAATGAAAACGACCACCTGAGGCTGGGTTCATAAGCTGCATTACAATCCGATTCACAATATTTCGGTGACACACACCAGAATCTAAAAAGAAAGTATCGCCGGAACGCGAACGATCAGTAAGAAAGTCCCCAAGAGATGCGTGGAACAGCCGTAAGGGTGAATCTTGTTTGTCAGGAGATGGCACTGAGATGATGGAGTGGAGATCGCTTAAGATCGTGAAGACCTCTCCTTCCCTGAGTGATAAGAAGGATTCGACAAATCGTGGTGTAATCCGTAAATTCCGATGGTGCAAAAGTAAGAGAACTGCAAAAATTTCAAGAACCGTCTCGGTGTTATCAGATGCAGACGTTAAGATGTGAAGATAAAAGGAATCCATCTCAGCAAAAGGCGTCGTTTTCCCACCAGGTGAGATTCCAAAGATGATATCCAACCTATCAGGAGGCCAGTGACGATGCGAATCTATAAACTTTATGACTGTAGAGGCGTAAATGAATTGGCCCGATGATTTCTGGACCAGCCTCTTTACGCCTTCGTCTGAGGGCCAGGAGGAGGGGAGGTGGCCACAGGAAGGATGTCGATGCTTGATACCCCAAAATTTGGATTGCAAGAACCTCCGAATATCGTCATCTGGGTGATACTTGTCATCCAGGACCAACCGAGTTGTCAATGAGCTCAAAATATTTCCGTCGAAAGCCTCGCGAATATGCTGCTCCGGGCGACTGGCGAGGATGAAGGAGAAGGGGATAGAGTGGTTACTGACCGAGTTCATCAGTACTTTGAGGATATACCGTTGGGATTCGGGGTCACCACACTCATCCAGCCCATCTAGTACTATCACTTTTGGTCTGGGATTCATGAAGTCGGCCCCACATCTGAAAGCAGCTGCTTCGAGAGGTTTGACAACAAGGGCGTCCATCTGGGCCTCGAGGGTTCGCGTGGGCAGGGAAGGATCGTTGTATAGAGCATCGCCAACGTGCTCGCGGATTTCTGGTATCGATGCGACAAGCTGACCGACAATTGTTGTTATGAGGAATGTCTTCTTGTTCCTGTCACCAATGTTGCGAGAGAAAAAGAAACTGGCGGCGAGGATTTCCATCTGATAACATAATTCGGCTATCGTTTGCTCTATTGCCGACTTTCCAGCTCCTGCCGGTCCATACAGCCACAAAAATCTAGTCTGACGATCCATATCTTCGATCCAGTAAATGATCTCCTGCAAAATGGCCTGTCGTGTGTGTGGGTGGCATTTTGGGGGATCGTATCGCTCATCGGAATTGTGTAGTGCACCTGGCGCGGTGTTCTTCTGGAGGAGCTCGATTCCTGTGCGTACGCTTGATCATGAGATTTGGTGACATACGAATCGATTGCAGATGTGCTTGCCTTTTTGTGCTGTCTCGGAAGTTTTGGTACAGTAGGTGACATGGAATTGACCCCCATTAATTTTCACATTATTCGAATTGGCAAACATCGCCCTCTCTTTTTGCAAGGGTCAGTGCAAATAGTGTGGTGGACCGTGCGGTGTGACAGTGGACTTTGTATCTCTAAATCATCGTTAGCGGCCCCGACGCTTTGTCAGCATATCTAATGAAGAGAATCTGATCATGATAATCACCAGCAGTTCATATCCTTATGGCTTGGTAGCTCAGATGAGAAGGCCAATTTGATGAGAAGGCCAATTTATCAATAAAATATTGGTTTACATAACAGCGACAGATAATAATACATATAAAGTACATTTGAAGAGGGTCATTAGATATTTTCTAAGGTCGCAATTTGGTTGCAATACTATACGAGCTGGCGACAAGCTGGCGAGGTGGTTTATTTACCTGAGTTATTATGTAACGTAGTCAGCCTGAATTTATTACCATTACCATGATCGGATAAAAAAGAGCAAATAAAGAGTTCAATGTTTTACGGACGGATTTAGAGTTATACGCTGGACGACGATGAGCAGGATTTTTCTTGATATGTGTCAAGATAGACTCAATTGAAAAAGAATGTAATCTACGAACCAATTCGTCGACAGTCTCATTAACGAGGACTTGTCCGAGCGAATAGACTCTCAATTCACCTGAGGGCCAATTGTAAAGGGTATTTCACGCAAGCTTCACGAAGATTACAACATCTTGTCCATGCAGATGTTCCATGCGCCCAACGAAAGAGCAAACATCGTCCCGATGAGTGGCCGAAGATTTAGCTTTGCATGCCAAAAGGTATCTGCTGCATTCAGAAAAGGCTGCCCGGTTATGAGCACGATTTTACAGCCATGGCCAGAACAGATGCCGATAGCGGTGACAAATGCAAGCGATATAACGTATCTGAATGAAATAGCCATGTCGGTTCCTCATTTGCTATACTTAATGTCGAAGATACGAGTGGGTTCCAGAGCCAGAGCGGTAGAAAGTTTCTGAGGAAAGCACTTTCCATACACTGGCCGGGAGAACAAGCGGCAGTGTGTAACTATTTGCACGACTCGAGATCTTTTAGGGTCACTGTACACCGCTTTATTCTGCCATTTAGATAGGAGCAAACCACAAAGTATGAATCTCGCCACTGTACCAAGAATTTAATACCTGAATTCAGACATTTGGAACGACATCCATGGCACAGAGACATGCGAGTTCAAGGCACTTTCGAGCCATCTTTTGCAGCCAGCGGGGTGTTGAACAATTCAAGGTGGTAGAGAGGATCATAATATCGGAAACAAAGCAATATCATGAACGACGTTATGCAGTGGACAATCATTGGCATCAAGGACACGAGACACATGGCAAGGTGAGTTGCGAAGGAACTAAAGGAATAGAACGACTGCATCAACGTGGAGGGGATATTTATGAAGAAACTCATCATTATGTATCTCTATATTAGCATTCCGGTGTTCCTATTGTCCGACCACTTCAACTGTACAATATCCACAAGCAGCCACTGGCAGCACAAGCTAACGGGCCGCAAAGTTGTCGGTGGAGAAAATGTATATGATATTGGGTCGACTTGGGGTCAACGCACAAAAAAAAATCACCACAAAATCAGCAACATCAGTAGATGGCTGGCCGTTTGGACCAACAAGCCTCCCTCTTACTCGCGTAAGAGAGTCGGGGATGGTGTACGTTGTTGCCTGCCATCAGTCCATCCTTAGCGTGCACGCTGTCGCCGGCCATCCAAACGATAAGCTCCGACTACTCCTTTCTTCCCCAGAATCACCTGAACGAGTTTTCTACCTCGAGATGTGTCAACTGGAGAAGACCTATCCCAGAGATCATTTCGATGAGTTCCATTCATTTCTTATTTGGCAGTTTGCGAAATTCTTGGGATTCCATCAAAAAAAGCACTCCCAAAAGTTTGAGTGGCCTCAAAGGCGTGTTGGGTAGACGATTCCTTTGTATCCAGTGAGATGCCCTGCCATAGACCAGCCTGTAATAACAATGAGATTTCAATCTTTTCCATTGATCATGGCATAGGTTTGGGCAATAAAAATGTGGCGGTGGTGATACAATGAGATGTGAATAAATTATTGCTTTTTTTTCTAGTCGTAGTCGCCTCCTGCATTCAGATTAGCTGAGAGAAAGGTAAACAGGGAGAACTAGACGCACCCCCACCATCATCGCCTCCGCCACCTCCCAAGTCGTCGTTGTCATCTGCTTCCCCGTTGTCAAAATAATTCTCAGCGTAGTCGTTGTCATACTCCTCGTCGACGTCATAGTCCGATTCAGGTGCTTGTGAGCCCGCCTCGGAGCGTTCATCGGACGATTTTTCCTATCGCACGATTAATGCGGTGCGAGATGGGAGCGGTAAGAATAAATACCGGGTCCTCTCCTTCATCGAATTCGTCTAGGTTCAGCTTTGATCTCCCGGGAGCCTGTTTGGAACTCGCTAGGATGGGGGTCAACAACACAAATTAGGTTTCATAGAATGGCTAACGTACTCTTTTTCCTCCTTTTCGGATTGAAGTGATCTTCGAAAAGTTCGGGGGGGAAAAAGGGTGCGTGAAGGTCCTTCCGCTTCAAGGTAGGTTGGGATGTAACGGATGGTCTGTATTTGTCTGAATACCGTTCCAGCTCTGCGAAAAAGGTTGGAAATAAGACAAATCAATGAAGGTATATTTAAACACCTGTGGTTTTCGTTTTTTCTACCACGTAATATTGCGATTTTCGCAAGCGTTCGGCGAATCCTAACTGAAGCTCAGCAATGCGACTTTCTTCATTTGAGGGTTCTGTGGCTACTGGTACACGCATACTCTATCAAGGTCACACCATATAGTCAACGAATATATTTCGAAAAAAGAGAATATACGGTAACACACGGGATACAGAGCTGTGGCCTCCCTCGATAAATTTTGTAAATCAGTGAAAGTCAAACCCATGGGTGGGAGATTGCTGGTGCCACCCAAGCCAAAGCCACCTCTTCCACGTCCGCGACCGCCGCGACCACCTCTTCCACCACCACCACGGGACATTCCGACGAAAAGAAGAGCTTGGATAGAGGAAGACTTTTTGAAACGAGGATTGAGTCAATGGAAGGTGATCAACAATGGCCGGAATCGGAGTGTGATGGATTTGAATCTCCGACGGCCAAATAAGCGTGAAATGATTTGCACAAGCGTTACTTTCTTTCTTCCACCTACACAATCCTCATGGGGTCCAGATCCAGATCGTCGACGACGTTCAGTACGGAATGGGAGAGACAGGGACTACGATGGTCGTACTAATAGATCAACCAACGGACATGATGGAAGGAGGAATAGGAGAGGCGAACGGCTTCCTCGCACGGGTGATCGCCCAAGAAAAACGCAGCAAGAGCTGGACGACGAACTCGACGCGTTCCTTCGGCCCGGTACCGTTGCCTAGTAGGGACTCGTGATTTGCTACACGTATGATACCCCGGCTCTCCGTCTTATCGCATATTTGTTTTACTGTATTCTAATTGCATTATCACCACTCTCAGATCTGGACATTTATCTTTTTTTGGGCACCAATCGCAACAGGGTATTCCACCCACCATCTTCCTCATTCACTTCCATCGTTGAGAAGATTGGTCGCGAAAGGAACCTACTGACATCTCCTTTACTTTTTTTTAAGAGTAGTCACGACGCGACCGCGTTCAAATCTGCCCGCCCATTAAACCCCTCTCCAGTAATCTATAAATTTGTATTCGATCCCACCACTCTCCCCGTAATCAACAACACCTCGCACAAAGAACGAAATCGACTTCTCAATTGAGCTTTCTACCTCAGCAATATGCTTTTACCTGACTATCGCAAAAACCCCTCTTCCATTTCCTGCTTTGATATACTCCTGTCCTCCGCTGTCAAGGCCGCGCTCGCTGCTGGGGTCCTGGCCATCAAACCTATCCTCGCCATCCTCGACAACTTTGGATACTCTAGGGAGGCCATCGCTGAGGACGTCACTGAATATGTTGTTTCCGGCCCGGCACCCAAAGATGCGGCCTCGTCTCTCATTGTTGATACAACCAACATTGTTGACCTCGAGAGAACTCAGAATAATGTCGTCATTACAGGCGAGGTTGCACCCCCCACCTCTGGCCATTCTTATCTTACTCGTGTCATGGATGCTATTGGAAACAATGGCGTCAATGGCCGATCAAACAAAGAATGGAGTCGTCCCGGAAACGGTGGGCGCCTTGTCCGAAATGAATCCTGTTCTGGCTCGCGTATGTGTTAGATTTTTTGTCACTTTTCATTATCTGAATTTTTGGTTTTCGTTCACTTAGATGGGATCGGCAATGGCAATTCTGAGGGCAGTAATGGAAGTGGCGGCAGGGCTGGTGGTGATAGTAATGGTAATGGCGGTGGTAGTTCAGCTGGTGCTTCGGATCGTCGCGCTCGTGTAGGGCGCCGTTCGAGTGCAGAGGGTACTTTGGTCTTCTTTTTATTGCCGTTCTCTGCTCTGACAACCAGTTCCAGGCTCCTCTAAGTGGACTTCAGCAAGACAAACAGGCGAAACTGGAGGAGCGCCACCGCCACCCCCTCCTCCACCTCCTCAGATCGCTTTGGCAGTCGATGATGGCCGCCCCAGAGGTTTTCCCAGCCACCGAGATTCTTTTGAGCTTTACGCCTGGACAACTACTGTCGTTGGGCTCGCCGTTTTCGTTTCCATCGCGAAATGGGCGCTTGATAGGCGTAAGGTGCAACGCATTAACAGACCGGTCGATATCTGCCCTGTAATCTTCGCGTCTTGCCCCACCGTCGTTCAAAATCCGCCAGATATGTGCCTACGCCCCGATATCGCCTCAGTTTATGGTCCCGGCTCCTACCCTACGCCCTCTTACCTTCCTCGCCAGGGACCTTTTCATGACCGGGGTTGTGAGAGGGTATTAGATGGCGTTCAGTTCAACATCTCTACAGAAGAAGCTTTCGAAATCCTTAACGGAGCAGCTCGTCCTAAAATTCACCAGAATGGAGCGGACACCGATTGCGGCAACCATGCTCCTTCCATCACTACCCCCGCGCTCTCCAGGCCTGATGCAATTACCCTGTTTTTATTTTCTCTGGTTGTCTATCTTGCGGGCTACGTTTATCGCCTTCCAGGTCGGCGTCATGACACGCTGGTCGGCCAGCATCCAGGTGGTACCTCTCATGTAAGCTCAAGTTGTTGCATTTGTCCTCAGCCGATACCTTCCCTAATACATGATTGTTTAGCCTAGTTTCGATGCTCAAGGCGACGCTAACGTGGAGCCGGACAATATCATCACCGATATCGCATATCAGCAGACCGCCTCTAACACAGACTCCTCGGGATCAGGACCTTCTCTTAACTCCTCCACGGCCCCCTTCATCCCCACTCAAAAGGTAGCTACACCCACCAACCTACCCAGGTTCCACTTCATCCGGGTCGTTGACACGCCTAAACGGCACCGCACTCGCCATGATTACAAAAATGTCCGTCGGAGTCACTGTCAGATTGATCTCAGCGGTAGATCTTCCAGCGGATCATCGTCTTCAAAATGATCCTTCGAGTATTAAGACTGGATTCTTTTTGTCTTTGTTTTTCAGGACTTGATAAGCCTGCAACGACTGTTGACACGATCTTGAATCCTCCACTACTATCGTTACCGCCGCCGCCAGCCATATTCTGGTTCGTCTTATGAAGCAGCGTCGTCCCTTTACATGATATAGTCCGTAGCATTAATTTAAGATTTGTCTTGAGGCGCATTTGGTTGCTGTCGGCTGCAGCATTCGCAACCCTCACTTCGAGATACTCGATCAGGTGCATGCCAGGAATTGATGGGCATGCTACTAGTCCTATTCATGTGCCGGAGACCTGGTCAACGTCCATTCGATTTCCTTTCGCCACCAGCCTCATTGGAGTGGAGTGTGGACCTAAGTTGACTAATGACTTGGTGAAATCGAACACGTCTCTGTCATCCCAAGTTTTTATTTGAACCATTATGCATTCTTCCGATGACGGACCCAGTCCATGAACTATTTCTCATACACAACGCTAACCCAGTTATTACCTCTCGCATAGTTCGCCATCTCATGTACTTCCCCATTATTTTGCTTGGAAATAAATTGCAACTGGCCGATTTTACATGTACAGTCGAACCCTAAATCGATTGTCGTTTGACATTTGTTTAAGTCTGCTTCAAGAAACTAGTCAAACCCCTCATAACCCATACCACTGATAATCCTTAACCCATAGCTTGGCCGGTCCATCAACTCGGAGGGCGGAGAATTGCATACCATAACCCTTCGCGGGCAAAACCCATAGTAGCTACCATATTAGGCAACATATCAGGTCAATTAAATATTGTTTCCAATCTTGATACGCTCATTGACGTGCGGAGTTTGTGCGGAGTTGCCTTAAGTTCCTGCTCAGTGCTCACAAGCACATGGCTTGTTTTCCACACGGTTCTTATGGTGCCGAACCGCTTTTTCATTGGCTATGATGGGTGTATTTGAAAATTTTCAGCAGTTATAGCCTACCACAGTCCACGATACTGTTCATAGCGTGTTTCAACATGAATCTGACCTTTTACATCCTCAAGAATTCCTACGATTTTTCGAGTCTATTTTTAGCATACCCCTGAAAGACCCGTAACCCACCGATGAGGGGTTCAACTCTACCTCCTGGGAAAAACAACCCTGTTCCATGTTGAACGCTAACCACAATCTTCCTCGCGAAATGCGAATACCTGCTTTACCTCAAGAATTGATAGACTGCATAATCGACAACCTTGGTTCCTTCGAGGGTGCCTCAGACCGAGAGTGTCGACAAGCACTCAAGGCTTGCTCTTTGACATCATCCTCATTCCTCCCCTCTTCGCGTAAATATCTCTTTGCAGAAGTTCGACTGCAGGAGGAAGATACTTTTGACTCGAAAGTGTCGTCAAGCCTTGCCCGCATTTTGGACGTTCTGGTGAATGATAGTGTAACCAGCCTCAGGCATCACATTCCCCCGTTGGCATCGCACATACGTTCTCTTTCCATTATTCTCTCTCAATCACGGGGCTTCCAGAACCTAAAGATCTACTCCTCTGAAACACCTGACTTCAACATCATTCGACCATCAATTTTACCCGCGATCCTTCAAATCCTGATTGCAGGCTCGTCGATCAATTCATTCTCTCTGGAGTTTCCTAGTGTCATATTCCATGAATGGCCGTATGTGGATGCACAGCTGAAGGCTAATATCGAATCTCTTTGCAGATCACCGTCCATTACCACTCTTCGGTTTCAAACCATCCACGAACTCCCCACAACCCTTATTACAGGCTGCCCAAACCTGAAGGCCCTGCATCTTTATTCCCTCTCCGCCCCAGTAATGGGAACTCCTGATTCCATTAATCCGACTACTCATTCCCAGCAAGTGCGAGGGAGGCTCTTCCCCTATCTTGAATCCCTTGTGCTTAGCGGCCCACAGGCCCAACTTATGACCATTTTCCTCGCTGACTCCAACCTTCCCAGACTTCAACACATTCAACTTTTAGTGGACGTACAATTGGGAATGGTGACTGCTCGTGAATTAGAGGTTATGAAAAGGGCTCCATGCTTGCAGAGCATCACGTTAAATATCTATTGTCACTTAGAATGTGGGTTTGCTCATTGTTTCGAATAAAGTGACCCAGTATTAATAACCTCACCACTTACAATAAAGGGGTCAATTATAGGTTTCCGCACGTTTTCGATCTCAGCTTATTCCCAACGCTGCGATCCTTCAGCCTTGACCTTCGCTTTTCGGACAGCAACTACGATCTGCTGATTTTAAAAAGCCTCAAACTTTCCAGTACGGTGTCCGGCCAGTGTTCGATTCACAATATTTTTATCACTATGAGGTGGACTGTGATCAACCCTGATCGCATAACCGATATATTCTCTTCCGATGATGATTGGAGGACATTCGATGAAGTCATCACCAGCTCTCGATTCCCTTTCCTCGCGAATTTGTCTCTGAAGTTCAATTTGGAGTACCCAGAGCACCATCCACCATTCCAGCATGTCTCAGCAAAATTATCCAGTGGAATTCGTAGTATCCTCCCAGCTATCTCCACTTCGGACTCGATTTCGTTTGTTGTCGATATCCAAAGGATAGGCGTCGGTAGCGCAAAGGAATAATTCCAAAATTTCCTCTGGACCATTTTCCCTCAGCGGCCAGAGGCGGAAACGAAATCTATGTGGAGAGGAAACCATATACGAGGGATTTTAGAGCCTCAATTCGGCGTTCAACCAGAAAATTGGAGTGCAAGGACGGACGTATTGGATACTGTGAGTCGAAAGAAAACATACAAATTTAGATACTACATGAATCGACTACATATCGGGCTGGAGAGGGGAGATCTCTAGATGGTATTTATGGAAGTATTTAGAAACGCATGTGGATGATCGAGTCCATGCGGAATATATATATGAAGATATGGGAAATGAAATGAGGCCGAGTCGAGAAGACAAGTCGAAAATTGTTCTTATCAGACCAATTTTTTTTTCTGGGAGATTCAGTGAAGAGATTTTTTCCGAGGAGTTCCGAGAGAGATAAGGTCAAGAGATACAAAACGAGAGTGGTCCCAGATGAAACAGAAGAGATAATACAAGGCTGAGAAAGATTGGTTCGTGCTGTTGAGGATATTTTGGTCGAGAAGCCAAGGTATTTGAGGAGAGGACCAAGGAAGGACAGGGATACCCGTCACGGTGCATGGAATGAAAGTCAGAAACGCCACGTTAGCGTTTCCGACCTCCACCCATACAACCGAACACCACAGCGTCGCGGCGAGGCCAGCGTCCCAGCCACGCATAACGACACCATGACGTGCACAAAAGAGCCATCTCCAGGATGGCACTTTGCACAACGAGAGCGAGCGCCAAAATGCCCGTCGACAATCTGACGCTCGTTAAATGATACAGTCCCTCCAGGTCCAAAGAATGATATGGTGGCTTCGGCGCAAGTAGAAAATAAAGGCCCATCCGAAAGAGGTGTTGTAATATCAAGGAAGAAGCAAATGCCAAAGAGAAAAACAGTGCATCGCCATTTAGCCACCAGAAAAGGCCGCCTTGTAGCGTGGAATAAGTCCCGGGCGGGGACGGCGGCGGCCACGTTGGATGGCCTCGAAGACAGGGATGGAAGAGAGTTCTGGACCAGAAGATCTGACAGTTCTATAAGTGGCAGGAACAAAAGCCGGGGCCAGAGGGTTGAGGCCGCGCTACGGGAGAGGTCAATTTTCCAGAAAGCCAAAGGAATATAGCCTCAACTCACAAGAGGGGCGTTAACATTGAGAGGTTCATCCTCAACGAAAGGAGGACGCTCGAGGACAGCAGGGAGACGCTCAACGACAACGCGAGGACGCTCAACGACAACGAGAGGACGCTCAACAACAACGAGGGGACGTTCAACGACAAGGGGACGCTCGAAGATGACAAGAGCGAGAGGCTGGTCGACGATGTCAGCTTCATCAACCTCTTCAATGAAAGCCATAGGCTCCTCGAGGGGAGGAACCACGAAACGCTCAGGAGGTTGAAGCACCAACTCGGGTTGAGACTCCGGGGGTATGAAGAAGCCAAGCTATAGACCTATGTTAGAATGGCTCTAAAGTCGTATTAATGAATGCAACATACTATCGTTCCAAAGGAAGTCTGAGAGACAAAGTGCGCGAAAAGGAAGAAATCGGGTTTAGGGCAGTGCTGTAGAAGTGTCTATATGAGCCAGATTCTGGGTTAAAGGGGACGAACGGCTTACATCGGGGAAATCCAAGAGGAGCTCAGCAGGTCTGAAGTTCACCGGAACCTCCTGAGGGTCGTAGATAGGTCTGAAGCGAAAGAACTATTGAGAAAAGGTGGTGTCAGAAAGATATGTGATGTTGGTGATACGAAACTCGCCTCAACGTCATCCATATCTTCTGGCGCGGCGTCATTAGATCTGGAGCAAGTGACATAGGTCAAAAGATAGACCACGATGCCGCAGAAGAAGACCGTGAACAGGGTATAAAGGATTTCCACGATGTGCAAGAGGGAAGAAACGGTGCTGGGAGTGGGCTTGTCATCGGCAGAGCAGGTCGAAATATCGTGGAGCAATAATACGTTCCGAGATGTAGGCATGGGCTCATAACGTGCAACAGGAATTCTTCGATCTGCGTCTGTGTCCCAAAATTCAACAGTAGCCGGGGGCGGGAAGGCTGAAAGAGCGATCTCAAGAATAGGTGCGATGTCGGAGGATGCGAAATGAACAGATTCATTCCCAACAAAATCCTCGAATGAATCCAACATGGGTTGGACGTCGACGAACAGAGGGGAAGTATTTCCCAGGCCCAAAACGAACGAAGAAGCGTCCAGTGAAGACTCGACGTTAGATGAGGACGAGATATTTTCCTGCGATGATTCAAATTCCTTCTTCTCGTTATCCAACGCCCGCTTGCAGAGAAGGTACGACAAGAGCACCAAGAAGGTAATCGGACCGAAAATAGGGGGTGGCCCAGAATTATCATCATCCACGCTGGTTCCCGAAGGCGGAGGAGGAGGAGGAGGAGGAGGAGAGCCTCCGCCGTCGCGCTTGTAGCCAGTCATCAAGTCGGGGGAAACTAAAAATAAATGAGCACCATATTCGAAGGATGCAAAGGAGTGTGGCATACCGGCACCATTGCCTGCCTCAGAAGGATCATTGGGATTATCGTCTGGGGGAGGGGAGCCTCCACCTACAGGAAGGGCGAGGTCAGATATAGGCGAGGAACTGAGAAGGTCGAACTCGCCTAAACCGTTTTGGCCGGAATCACCGCCTGTCGCAGGGTCGCTGCCGTTTCCGGGAGATTCCTCACCCGCTGAAGAACCGCCTTGGGCGTTTGAATTCCCAAGGACAAGGGCGGCACCAACGCCGACGGAGACGAGAGATGCAGCGATGATGATCGTCTTGCCATTGAATGTGGTGGACGAAGGCGTTGCCGTTGATGAGGGTCCACGACGATGAACCTTGGTGGGCCCACGAACGCGGGTGACCTTGCGGGCGTTGCGAGTATGGGTGGGAAGAGCGACTTTATGCATGACGCCCTTGATGCGACCAGCCAGGGTAACAGGACCGTTTCCGATGGTGGCAGGTCGAAGGCCATCGTTGGAGGCGTATCCATTCATGGACGGTTGAAGGGCGAGAAAACCCGTGGCGAGGGCGAAGTGGAGAACGGGGTTTCGGAGGCCAACAAAGGCGGTCCCGTACCCAGTACGGGATACCTTTTGCTGATGGAAACGCATGAGGTATGGCGAAGTTCGGTATCGTTGAAGTTTTTATATAAGGAGGGGACAAGGGGATGAAGGAAAGAAAGTGGGCGAATGTCGCGCCGTATTTATACAGCCCTGGGCGGGGAATTGTTTGTACAACTTTGGCTGGAGACGCGTCGACGCGACGAGAAACGCGACTCACATGTGATGAATGCGGAAGTGATCGCTCGAAACCACGCCCGGATGATAAAATACATGACATATGTAAATGGATAATTGTCAGCGTAGAAAAAGATCCCGATCGCGGGATTTCCCTCTAAGCGCCCGTCGTAATGAGTTTGGCGCCCATGCTGAAGGATATCCACATCATGCAACAATTGGATCCTGCGAGCTGTCACACGAATATTAAGAATTAACCACGAAAAGTGATCAATGTGAGGCGGAGGAGAGTGGGAATGTACCCATGGAAAGGGTTGCTTAAGACACTTTTCACCAATCCGGAGTGCCGTAGTGCGAGCTTATTAAGTCTAGATTGGGATCAGAGTAACCAGGTACTGCGGCCAAGGCTCCGAGAACATTCAAGAAGTGTTGGCCTGAAGGCTTGAGGTTGTGAAGAGAACACGGCTGATACAGGTACCAGAGGTATGGTATCGCGAAGGGCCTTCTCGGAATCTTATGTACCACAATCTGGTAAAGAGCGAATGCCGAGAAGTTGTCTGTGACGTTGGCAAAGGTTCGGAGACATCTGCTTATCGCTGTACTTTCTCGGATCTCATTGACAGACGCCACACACCTCATGGCGGTGGGGCGAAATAGTACTTGGGTCCCCTGTTGACTTGACACGTGATTTTCCTCGGTCATCCTTCAAGTTTGGCTCAATCACTCAAGGTCACTAGTACGTTTGCTATAATTTTTTAGGCTACAACTACTATAGGCATTACTATCTCATAACCCTTGCTTGCACATCCACTGGTGGAGATCTTGCATTCTCGTTTTTTTCACAGGGCGGCCTCTCCACGCAAACGCCTCGCAAGGATCATGTCCCTTGGCATGATGGTTACTCTTTTTGCGTGCAGGCAAGCGAGGTTGGTGTCTTCGAATAATCCAACAATATACGCTTCAGCGGCTTCTTGAAGTGCGGCGATTGCGGACGACTGGAAGCGGAGGTCCGTCTGCGAGTGAAAAAAATGATGTTGATGGTAAGCATCACAGATAAACGGAGAATGTCGGACCAAGTCTGTCAAACCTTGTAGTCCTGCGATATTTCCCGGACGAGGCGCTGGAATGGGAGTTTCCTAATCAACAACTCGGTCGATTTTTGGTAGCGCCTGATTTCGCGAAGTGCAACGGTGCCAGGGCGGAAGCGATGGGCTTTTTTAACGCCTCCAACGCTCGATTTCCCACCTGCACCAGAGTTCCTCTAAAAGTGAGAGACAAAAGTATCTAAGAAACCAGCTTGAAGCGAAGGTTGAGAGAAGAGAATACGTGCTGCAGTCTTGTGCGCGAGGCGAGGAATTTTCTCGCCTGTTCGAGTCGTCTTCGTGCCCCATTGTTCAAAGGGGATTCCTTTTCTTGGTGCTTTTCCTGGAAAAGATGTATGAAATTTGCACGTTGACGTGTAATTTGATTTTCTCACCACCAGTGGACTTTCGAGCAGACTGTTTAGTCCGAGCCATTTCACTTAAAATTTAGTAAGTAATGGATTGTGGAGGAGAAATAATGTTCGTATGTGGGGACATCCTGTAGATTTTTCACTTGGCTTATATGCAAGCGCGGTGGTTGGTAAATCCAGCAATTCACGATCATCTTGTTATGTCGAGAGGCGGGTTGCTTTTCGAAGACGGTAAAGGTTAACTTTAAAGC
>Ga0307513_10005836_pt1 | contig 16175 bp, 8 predicted proteins | sample 15_EM_MG_FD_202174 | JGI IMG/M metagenome (GOLD analysis project Ga0307513, IMG submission 202174) | Populus trichocarpa ectomycorrhiza microbial communities from riparian zone in the Pacific Northwest, United States - 15_EM | ecosystem: Host-associated > Plants > Roots > Unclassified | place... | reverse complement strand
ACATTGACTGACATTACCTTGATTCATTCTCATTGCATCCATAACCATATTCTTGTAAGGATTAGTGTTGTCATTTGTCGCTTCATGCACGTTGCTAGCACTAGAAGTTGACCCAACCACCCTTTCTCCCATTCTCTTCTTACTAACAAATACTTCTCCGTGTGCATACCAACACCGGTAATTCTCCATAAACCCTTTGTGTAAAAAATGCATCATTACAACATCTTGATGCAGATACTTTTTATTTTGACACTTCCAGCATGGACACCTAATACCGCCTTCAGTAAAATTTATGGGAATAGATGTTGTGAAATTAATAAAACCCTGAACCCCGTTACAATAATCCATCCTACGCAATCCTTGTGATGGTCAATATATATATCTTGTGTGTTTTGCCATGTTTCCATATCTATTGATTCTTCTTTCTTTCTTTTTTCATTGGTTTGTTTCCCTTGATCCTCCTTTTGATTTAAATCTTCCTAGTAAATATTGAAGGAAAAACATGTACTGGTCCTTAAGAATTATGGCCCTGGAAATTGGAGACCTCGTTGATATTACGTGATATCTATATATATTGTTTCATGTTTTCAATTATAATTACCACCTTATTTATGTTTTCCTTTCATTTGATTTAAATTTTTAAATTAAAATGATTCCTTAAAAGTTTATATATCTTCGTTGACTTTGTAGATTCATTATAAAAAATTATATATGAATTTGTTTCATATATATATATATATATATATATGAAAGCTTAGTCACTTATTTAATTTTTAAAAATTATTTAAATTATGATGTTATACAAACATAGCCTAAGGGTTCAGTATTGAAAATATATAAAAAACAAATCATTTTAATTAATAAAATATTATTAGAATCTTGTTTTAATTACAAATTATATTTTCTCAGTGTGAAACTGTGAATTAAAATTGATAAAATTTATAATACTTTAAAATAATAAAAAAATAAAGATAAATTTTAATATCAATTAAAGTGAATAAACCTTTCTAAATCGTTGGAATAATCTAAATATGATTTTAGCATTTTAATAACATTATTTATGCACAACTTAGTAATAACTAATCAAATTCAAATAATTAATTCATGATAATATAAAAAATTAAAATAAAATAGTGAAATTAATCTTAAACTTACATGTTATTAATTATTAAAAAATTATGAGAATTATTCAAATCTTTTGATTGAAGCAGCACACCACCTAATTTATTTTACGAGTATTTGAATATCAATTTTGTTGAAAATAAAACGTGTTGATTATACGTTTTCTACTTTGATAAAAGTACTTTCTAGAAGATAACTGTATATCTATCAAGAAATGACCACATATGATTTTTTTATTATTATTATTAACATGGATGTCCGGACTAATTTATACGCACCTCGACTAATTCCACGAATCTAAATATTAACGATTATGTAAGCCTCCAGTGACCCTAAGAGGACACAAACTCGTGACCATTAGAAAGCTACCCCAAACATAATTCTTTTTTTTTAGATTAACGTGGGTATTCGAGCTAACTTGCACACACTTCGACTAATCCCACGGGTCTTGAAGTTAATGACCATGTAAGCCTCCAGTGGCCCTGAGGTTTGTGGAACTCGAACTGGTGATCTCTGTAGAGCAAACTTAAGGCCTGATCAGTTGAGCTACACCCCTCAAAGTTCCCAATTCTTTTTTTTTTTTTGATTCACGTGGGGTGTCCGGGCCAGCTTACGCGCACCACGACTATTCCCCACGGCCCACTGGACATCCTGCAAGCCCAAGAGCAGGTAAGGCACCGCGGGGGTGACAGGCGTGCACATAGAGGGTCGAACCCGGGAGGAGGGGCGGAACAAGTCCACGATGGACCACAACAGTTAAACCCTCATGTACTGGGTACACATGAGGGCTCGAATCAGGGCACTCAGGCAGTGCAAAGCCTGCCAAGGCCACTGAGCTACAAGCCCCCTGTGTATGATTATATCCCAATTCTTGATTATATGTGTGGTTAACTAAGTACACATTGCTACACTATACTATGATTTGTTGTGTTATATTGTAAGTAAAATCAATCAACTGTTCCGTATTGTATTGTTATATGATTAAAATAAAATTATTATTACATTGCTAATATGGTTTTAGTGCTGAACATTAACAAATACTTGACCTTAAATTTTAAAGATGCATTATTACTTCTCAATGTTCACTTTCTGATTGGACCCAAGAAATGTAGGGTAAGCTATCAGCTTTTGGTTCATACTGATGCTTTAGCTTTTATTAAATGCAAAAGATTAACAAAAGATGCTGAACATTTAACAAAGACTTGACCATAAATTTTAAAAATGCATTATTACTTTTCAATGTTCAGATTCCATTTGGACCCTGGAAATGTAGCTTGTGGCCATCGTACTGATGCTTTAGCTTTATTAATCTTTCTCTGCTTGACGAGGCAAACAATTGATGCTGAACACGAACAAAGACTTGACCATAAATTTTAAAGATGAATTATTACTTCAGATTCCATGGTTCCAATCATTTACATTATAATCTTTTATCAAAAATCAATTCCACAAAAAACATTAATATAAAACAAAATAATGATAAATTGTTTTAGCAATAATATAAAATTATTATTAAAAATTTAAGCTTTTAAGCTTATACTGATTCTTTGATAACATCAGTGTGTAAATGAGATATTACTTAACAATATATATTGTCGCATATATGCGGCTTCATAGTAATCATTCTTCCAGGTCAGAGTTATCAAAATAGATATAGGTGGAAAGAACAAAGAAGTCTTGTCTTTTATCAATAAAAAAAGAGAGTTGTCACTTAGTATTATGATCACTAGAAAACTTAATGGTATGCAAGAGTCTAGATAAAGGGACTGACTGTGCAAATGGAAGACGTATCACTATTAGTGCAATTTACCTATGGTAAGCTGCTTTGTTGTTTGCTTTAAGTCATGTTTTTATTCGTTAGTCTATGTAAGATTCGAGAAAAGTCATTCTCAATAAAGAAATTCTTATCTCATCAAGTTAAAACCTAACCATTTGGGTCATGATGGACGGGGGACAATCAGAAGTGATCTCCATGATGCAAAGTTGGGAAAATAATTCCGAGCCTTTCTCGGGTCATGCTTATGAGTTTTTGAGATTCAAAGGAACCTCGGTGTCATGGGTTAAGGTTGTATGGGAACCTTGGTGCTTACCAAGGCATAGTTTCATCCTCTGGCTTGCTTTACTTAGGAGGCTGAGAACATGAGACAGGCTACACTTTGTTGATGCTAATGCTAGCTGCATCTTCTAACAAGATCATGACGAAAGCCATAGTCACATTTTTTTTGCTTGCAGTTGGACATCCCTCTTGTGGATGAAGGTTAAATCTTGGTTTCGGCTCTGCAGGGATATGCCCACCATTAGTAGTGCTATTCGGGGCCTCATTCTCAAGGGGAAAAATGTTGTTGCCAGAATGAAAAGGGTCTCTCTTCACATTGTTGTCTACCTGATATGGGAAGAAAAGAATAGAAGAGTCTTTGAGAACTCCTACACACTGGTTGAATCTCTATTTCAGAGATTTCAGGTTTTATTTTACATGATATTGCACTTTCATGAGCGCAACCACCTTCAAATTAATATTAGCTAACTGTATCGGTGGTTGTTCTGGATGAACTTTCTTGTGGTAAGCTGTCTTCTCTTCGGTTTGCAGCCTTCAAGCCGAATTGCATATGTTTCTTGTTGGACCTTTGTTGTTGTTGTTTCTCTTGAAGATCTGTTGTGCTGCATGGTACTCATGTGTTTTTGCATCCTGGTTTGATATACTTTTGTGTTTCCTACTTCAATCGATGCCTAGGACGTCTACTTGTCTTGACTTTTGCTTTGTGTTAGGTTGGGAACCTAGTAATTTATGGTTCCTCACATAACCATTATTTGCTAATTTTAGCTTGTTAGCTTCCTTTCCAGGGCTTTGATGTGAAGTTCTTTTAGGGAGTTTGTCCCCTACTTTTGTAAATCACTGTATACGAACTTGCTGGTTCTCCAACATTGTAAATTTTTGATCTATTAATATACTTACATTTTGATAAAAATAAAACCCTAACCATTTTAAAACAAAAAAAAAAAGTTTGTTTAAGGTTTAAGAATAGTCATCTTAGTAAGGAGATTCTTATCTTATCATGTTAAAACTTTTATCAATAGGTAAAGGAATTAAATCCACTGGTGTTATAGGATTAAAACGATAAATAATCTCAAATGATGAATAATCAGTAGTAGAATGCACACTACGATTAAATGCAAATTCAATAAAAAGCAAACAATCCTCTTAATTTTTAAGATTCTTTTGAATGATAGCTTTTAATAATTGAGTTGAAGTCTTATTCACAACTTCAGTTTGACCATCTGTTTGTGGGTGACAAGTTATAGAAAATAAAAGTTTAGTCCCTAAATTACCTGACAAAACCTTTCAAGAGTAACTAAAAAACTTAACATCTCGATCAAACACAATGCTCCTAGAAACACCATGTAGTCGAATGACCTCTCAAAAGAAAAGGTCTGTGATATTTATTGCATCATTAGTTTTATAGCAAACAATGAAATGTACTATTTTAGAAAATATATACAGAATAACAAATATGGAGTCTCTTTCTTTCCTAGACCTAGGTAAACCCAAAATAAAATCCATAGAAATATCAACTCAAGGTTCCTTAGAAACAGGTAAAGGTTTATATAACACATAAGGCTTTACTATAGACTTAGCTTGTCTACAAGTTATGCATCTATCACAAATTCTTTGCACATATCTTTTCATGTTATGCCAATAAAAATATTCATGTAAAACTTCTAAAGTCTTAGCAATTTCAAAAAGCCCCATTAAACCCCCCCATGAGCTTCTCTTATAAACAATTCATGCATAGAACAATTAGACACACATAATTTATTCTCCTTAAACAAAAATCCATTATGCCTAAAAAAATTATCCTTGGCTGAAACTCTACACTCAACATATATGGTACCAAAATCATTATCATCAGGATATAATTCTTTAATATACTCAAATCTTAACAATTTAGTATTCAGAGTATTAAGAAGAACATATCTTCGTGACAAAGCATTCAACAACCACTTTTTCCTGACTTTCCTTGTACTTGATCACATATGAGAAAATCTCAAAAAAAAAAATATTATAATTCAAAACAAAAATCCAAGGTAAAGAATCTTTTAAAAAGAAAATAATTGTAAGCATGTGCAAAGGCATGGAAAATAAAATAAAGATTTTAATATTTCACTTATCCTAATATAATACATATGGGTTCTTTAAGGTTCTAACGATATAGAGAAACGTTTTGTACAATAATTATTTTCTTTTTGTAATTCTCACCTCTTAAAAATCATGTCAAGGAATAAGAACCTCGTAGAGAGAATCCAAAATAAGTTATTTCTACATTTTAAACTATTTGTATTTTATTAATTTTAAACTTTATTAATCTTTGTTTTTCATTAAAAACATAGCTTGGAATTACATTAAAAACATATTCTAGGTGCTACTTTAGAGCCGACGATTGAATTAATCACATATGAAAGGCGGCCAACTTCAGGGCCGATGATTAAATTTGACAGAGATGTAATTGAATTGATTGTTAAAATCAAAATTGCAATGAAGGACTTGATTAAACAAATCACAAACTAAGGACTGATTTGGAAATTGACATGTTTTGAATGAAACGGCGTGTTTTGGGCAAAACAACACCGTTTCATCCACTATTAAAAGAAAAGCCCAAACATTGTTGTTTTGAACGACACTGTTGCTACCCAATTTTTAACCCAATGTTTGACAATTTTTTTTTAAAAAATCAAAAATAGCAAAAAACAATGAAAACCCTAAAAAAATGCATTCTTGATATATTTGCATCATTCTTAGCATTTTCAATATCATCTCAGAAGAAATTAAATTTTTAAAGGTATTTTAAACGCGTTCAACTTTTAAAGCATTAATTTTACAATCACTAATTTTTTTTGTTAAGGCGACATTGATATTGTTTGTTTTTAAAATAAATTAAAAAATTCAAAAAGAGAGAAACCCTAAATACCAGTCTACACAACAACACAAGGAAGGCCAATTTTGAGTCAGAATTTTGAGGGTCAGAAAAAAAAAAAAACCCTAAAAACCCAAAACTACATCTTCTCAAGCCAAAGCGCCACCCCCCCTCTTCCACTGGTCTTCTCAGCCCTTCACCAAAAAACAAACCAGAGCCCCCATTTTCTCCCTCTTACCGAGACCGTCCCCATTTCCTCTTCTTCCCCTGCACCCGAAGAAGCCTCCCCTCTCAGCCTAGACAGTCCCTCACTAGATCTCCCTCTCTTAGCCGTTCCTTCCCAGTGTTTGCATCTCATCCCCATTTTCCCTGTTCTCTCCTGACCAACCTGAAACTGACCAGACAGCCACTCCCATCTCCACCACAGTTTCAGCGGCCACAGACCCACGATCTCCCTCATTAGCCGCAGCAGCACAGTCTTCACCAGAGATCTAGCAGCCCATAGATCCCCGCCATTTCCTTCACCGTCAGCCACAACAAAGCCATCACCCTCCTCTAGTCTCCTCAACAGTAACGACCAAAAACAGTAGCCCGAAGCTAGCCTTGTAGCTACCCAACCACCAGATCTATCACCTGCAGAAGACAAAAAAAAACAACTAACCACGAGAAAGAGTGAAGCCAAAAGAGAGCAGATCTAAAAAAAGGGAGGAAGAACCGAAACTTGTGTTTTTTTCTTCTTTTATAGGTGATGGTGGTTATCATCGCCGGTGCAGAAAGGGAGAGGAGGAGAAAACATACTAGATCCACCGATCTTTTGGGCTTCACTTGCGGCAGCAACGGCGACGCGTGGAGAAGACGCGCCGCCACTGTTCCTATATTCCCAAAAGTCCTCCTCTACAGTTCCTGGATTTTTAGGGGTCTGTTTTGTAATTTTTATTACATGCTGGAATATGTATCTAAATTATTGTTAGTTTTTTGTTTAATTTATGTTATTTTGTAAACATGTAATTATGGGTGAGTAAACATAGTAAAAAGTGATGTGTGTGGGTGTTTGTATTTTTTTTTATGTGTTTTTGAATGGTAAAACCAAAAGGATAAAAAAAAGAACGAAAAAAATAAGAAGAATTTAATGTTTTGATTTGCTCATGGTTAAGGATTGCGAACTTCTATGTAAGATGAACTTATATGTAAGATGAATTTTTGATATCCGATGAAAAGATAAAATCTTTAAAACTTTTATAACATATCAAATTATGAAGCAGCTTACCTTAGTTAGGGTGCGCTAGGGGTGCTAATACCTAGCCACAACCAGTTTCTTACTCATGAATTTCTGACAAAGACTAGTACATTCAGGTTTCCTAGTAACCTTCAATCAAATACTAGGTGGCGACTCTCAAACAATCAAACAATGAATGGTACGGTACTGTTTCTAACAATATTGGACTAAGCTTTGTGTATTTGATATGTTTTAAGTTTTTTGTGTTTTGTTTTGTTTTATTTTTGTTTTATCCACGCATTGTATATAATTGTCTCATGCATCACATGTTTTAATTTTTGAAAGCACTCACAAGCTTCAGGTTAGGTGGGGACTAGCAGCTTACCTTATGACTTTTAGTCAAGGTTTAAGTTTGGATAAACCCTAACTCTTTCCTGAGTGCTTAGACTGGTAATGATTGGTACATGTTCCATTCGATTGCCTACTGAGCCCCCATATTGCCTTCAAGAGGGTGATCACTGGGACAACGAGAGACCTTTTTGATAGAGATTAAGTAGTAAACCTACCTTGTCTCACGTAAAAAAATTAGAACCTGCCTCTAGGATGTATGCTCCATACATATTATTCTTGAAGTATCTTGAATTCAGGATTTACGGGTGACATAATGACCATTACTTCAGAAATTTATGTTATAGAGTTTGATCCAGAATAAAAATTCTTATTTCATCATACAAGAGTTACGATCATATGTCACCCCTTGAAGGGCGAGTTCATCATATAGAAAACATGTTCATACATTTATCATGCATGCTCCAAGGTTGAAACATAGGCTCCTCCATTTGAGGTCTATTGCACTACACTGTGAAAGAAGATGAATAATGAAGAAAGGGATCAGAGAGAGGCTCATTGTCAAAATAAAGTTGAAGGCAGTAAAGGTGAAGTAGCTAGACTCACAAATTTGTTTGAACAAGTGTTGAGCAACAAATGAAAAGGGAATGTCTACACAGTCTTTTGTGGTAACATCATCAGTCTACGTCCCACACACAGGAAAACATAATTGACTTTTCTCCTCAGCGCTCCACTAGTAGAGGCCATAAACATTGAAGTGGCATCGCCTCTCCTTCATTTCAGTCGTGAACAACAATAACAATGCCTTCTGTCATTAATGAAAGATAATCTCTTTTTTGGTTCAGTTGTACTATTAGTTGTTCACCGCCTCCACATCTTGGAATAACACCCAATAGTTGCTAGCTTTCTATGCTTGACCTCCTTTGAAGTCACCCCTATCGCGAGCTTCATTCTCGTCCTACAACACAAGATGTTGATTTGAAAAACAGAAGCAAACATTGAACTTCAACGTGGTAAAGCTCTCTATATAGAGATCGGTTTGTGGATCTGTCAGTGGGAAATCCAAGAAAAGATGTAGTAGTTTCATATCATCTACAATTTTCTCCCACTAGCAGTAGCACAAAAACACAAGAGTAGGGAGAAGAGACAGACCTAGTATGAAAAACAGGAAGAGGCATCATACTTCAATGTAGCAAAACTCCCTCTACAAAGATTTGCTTATGGATCTGCCAGTTGGGAATACAAGAGGGAATGTAGTAGTTTCATATGCTATGAAACTTTCTCCCACCAGTAGCAGCACCAAAACGCTATAGGAGATTGAAGAGCCAAAACTGGTTTAAAAAATATGAGCAGACATTGAACTTCAACGTAGCAGAACTCTTTCCATAGAAATCTGTTTGTGGCTCTACAAGTGGGGAATCCAAGAGGGGATGCAATAGTTTCAGATCATCTACAATTTTCTCACACTAGTGTCAGCATTAAAATGCAGAAATAAGAAGTATAGACAAACTTGGATTGAAAAACATGAACAAGACTAAAACTTCAACATAGTAGAACTCCCTTTGCAGGTGTTTGTTTATTGCACTGTCAGTGAGGAATCGAAGAGGAGACAAAGGAGTTTTTGATTCATCAGGTTCTTCTCTAGTAAAGACAATGCGTGATTCCATGTGTCGGGAGTGATAGTGCTGTATTATTCCAGGCGTTGCCAAGATTACCTCGCTGTTGGAAGGTTTCCAACAATCCTCATACAACCACAACATTGAAAGATTGACATGATGTTGTGAGGATTGTTGAAAGAGATGAACAAGCTATCATGATGGAAAAGATTGAAGGTTCTGCCAAAAATTTCAGAACAATGATGAGAGATGAATCATGACATGATTCTGAAGGTGAGAAACTTTAGTTATGTGGTCTAGTCAGGTCTTACTGAAGCATCAAGTGCTTAAATATCTTTGCCAAAGATTGACATACCTCTGCCACTCGAGTTTGTCTACTAGCATCTGTTAAATTCCAGACTTGTTTCCCCGATTTCGTCCAATCCCATGCAACCACCGTTCCCTAGGCGGTATAATCCAGACAAGAGATGTGAATATTATTATGGGGTCTTGAGCCATTTTAGTTGAACATATGCAAGAATTTTAAGAATTGAGTCCAGAGTATGGTGAGCAAGAGGCAAGTTAATTTTGTGAAACATGATGTCATCAACCATATTGTCACCAAAACATCCTCAGAATGACAAGTGATCAAGAATGCTTGGCAAAACACAAAGATTACCAGAAAAGTTGAGCCAAGGATGGTGTTAAACTGTCAATCATTTTGTTATGGATTTTTGCCATTCTGCATTTTGTTTTGGGACCACATCTCATCCTTTAATGAAACATGTCTCTTCTTTGGCTCTTTGTTGTTTTGAAATCATGAGATGTTGCTTTCAAAGGGTATTTTGACAAAATATTTTGATCAAACTCCAATATATAAAATTAAGGTTAATTAATCCTTAAAGATTAAAAGTGTTTTGATTATAGAAATGACTCGATACTTGTTGAAATAAGATGGGGTGATCAAGCAAATTTTGAACTCCCACTTGAAATTGAACCACACACCATATAGCTAAATTTTAGCGGTATGCATAGTGACATGTAGTGGATTCGGTAGTTATGGACTCGTGAATCATGATTCTTGCAAGTCCAAATCATTACACTAGATGAGGTCAAAATTTATCGATTCTAACCGACCTTGCTTAAAATAAGAAGAGACTATCTTTGTTTATCCTTTCACAATACTGGAAAAATATCCCTTGCAATCCCATTTTAATTCTGATTGACTATTTTTTGCAAAAAAAACCTTGACATGAATCACACCCTACACTAGGGCAAATAGGAGACTTTTGTTAGAAAAAGATTAAGACAATGATAGAATTAATGTTAAAGGAAAGGCTTAGAACACAAGTGCAATGATTGAGAAAGGACTAGAAGAAGAAAAGCCATAGAATGGAGGTCCTCCAAGAAAACTTTGCGAAAGGTTATGTAAAAAAAAAAAAAGTGGAAAGGAAGGAGAATGCCTATCAATTCTAAGAGGGTTAAAAAAGGTTTTAATTGAGGAAAGACACAGCAAATACCAAAAGTCAAGCACCAAGAAAAATCAAGCTACATGTCTTTTGGTGTCTATAATAAAGCCTCTAGTGTCTTCAAAAGATTAGATTGATTATTCATAAAAGAAAAAGTCAAATTTGCATTATGACCCATGTTAAGAGAATTTTGATCTTGAAAGCTAACATGGCTATATGTCATTTCCTCTACAAAGACAACGAGAGGAAAAGAGATTGATAAATAATTGATGTTGATCCAAGGTTCTTGAAACCCTCAAATACCTTTTGAGCTTGGAAATTCCTTTCTTTCATAGCCATGAACCTTAGACTGCATTATGTGCTTTTAAAAGCCCTTTTTAATCAAGTAGGTAATTTGAACCAATAAATGGTGCTCTTAAAACTTGAAAAACTTTTCCATAAGGGTCGTGGCTTCATAGATTAAACTACTTGTTATTATGCATGCTGCTAAAATAAGTGCTAAAAAAGGAAACAACTCTTTTTTGATAAAGACTTAAATTTTGACTTGAGCCTCTTATTTTCCTTGAAATTCACAGAAGGTTACCTCATCACAGACCATCAAATGACATACCAAAAATCAAAGATTAAGATTGACACAAAGAACTATAGAAAAAGCAATTTAATCTTGCAACGGGTTAATTTTTGTTTTCAAAATGCAAGACAATTAAAGGACTGTATTTATTGAATGGCGTGTGTTGGGCCTTTGACCAAAGAAGCTTGAATTTCAAAAATACTTTTCAAAATTGACATCTCTCTGATTTCATTTCAACAATTAGACTTGAATAGACATGATCTTTGAAATGTGATATTTGATTCCAGAGCAAAAAAGAATGTCAAACAAGAAGAACATTGAGCGAGTTTGCAAAATCCTTGACAGAAATGACATCAACACTTCTCGAAACTCCTTGAAAAGTTGACCACCTGGGGGCAATACAGTGGACCTTGAGAAGGAAAACAAATAGTATTCAGATAAGTTGGGAGGCAAAGAAAGAATCAGATAATGAGTCATCAAAGTCCATCAAAGTTATGTTTAGCATCTGGCAATGATAAAGAAAAAAATTTCTTGATTATAAATCGATGAATGAGCATGTTCAGATTAACTGACGGTAATGTCATTCAAAAACATTCCATGATTTAGTGAACTCAAACAACAATTGAAAACAACGCTGCACTTGAGGGACAACTTCATATCTTTATCTGGGTTTACCCTCTGAAAACATGACTATGACTCCCGACCGATGTTATTGCGCAGTTGCTTTTGAATGAATATAAAAAAGATGCATGTCACCAAGATTGACTGTGAGACCATCTATTTTGAAGCTTAAAGGTGTACTTCATCGCATAAATATGGGTGATGAACATCATTGATAATGTCAAATCATTTCTTTTCATAAGCTGATTTGACAGGCTGAGAGGAATCCATTGAGAAGAACATCGAGCATACAACAAAGAGCCTTTTACTACAAGCTATGAGATGCATGTCTAAATGACTTGGTAGTTCCATGAAAGTTGATGACCGCATATACTTGAAGGGTATGTTTCAACTAAAGGCAAGTCCATAGCTGATTGGTAATCTAGGATGAGGTCGATAATATAAAACCTCTTGATAGGTGTTGGCAGGATGCACATAGCTAAACAAAGAACAGTTCTTTAGAGAATCCTGGAAATGCATGATTTGTTATGCTCCTTCATGATAAATCAAGCAACACCACACTTTGGGGCATTGTCAAGCTTGATAAACAACAAAAACAGTAATCATCACTGACAGCCTAGGATGGGCATTGCACTTACAACCGAATGAGAGGCTAACACACAAATGAGCCGACAAATCAGAAGGACAGAGAAGGCTTTGGAATGCAAACAAAGACACCCTATGATGATGGAGCATCAAAGGGGGGGGACCTATATTTCAAATCAGGTAAGGATGCATGCATGTCATCCAACCTCAAACCATTGCATATATTTTTGAATTGTTACAGGAAAGATCCTCAAAGAAAGAATCATTGAGTTGATGAAAGCAAAGAAATCACTGTTTTGACCTTGGAACGGGAATAAGATGAGACAAATTCTACCATTAGGAAAATCTCAAAGAAATGAGAAGATCAACCCTATCATCAAGAGGAGTCTCAGATCAACCCAGCAATCAGGAAGTACCAAGTTTTCCAGCCTTATCTTGTCATCCCTTCAGGACTTCTCCAGCCAAGTCATTTTGCCAGGTAAGTCACATTTTTTATTTGGGTAGGTCACCCACTACGATGAGACTATTTTCCATCTGGGTAGGTCACCCATTACAATGAGACTATCTTCATTTTGGGTAGGTCACCCATTATAATAAGACCATCTTCCATCTAGGTAGGTCACCCATTACATTGAGACCATTTCATATCTTCCACCTGGGTAGGTTACCCATTACAATGAGACCACTTCATATCTTCCACCTGGGTAGGTCACCCATTATAATGAGACCACTTCACATCTTTTTTCACTTGGGTAGGTCACTCATTATAATGAGACCACACACATATTTTTGTATTGGTTCTGGTTAAAAGAGATTGCCAAATGGGATCTCAGGTTAACCCAACCACATATAGAGTTTAGCTTTGGTTAAAAGGAATCGCTAGATGGGATTTCAGGTTGATCAAGTTACAAGTAGAGATTTTGGTTCTGGTTAAAGGAGATCGCCATATGGGATCTCAGGTTAACCAAATCGAAAGGGCAGGTCGCCCGTGAAAATAGACCAGGGTAAGTGTGCGTGGGCTGGTCGCCCCTAAAAATAGACCAAAATGAGTATGTGTGGACAGGTTGCCCGTGAAAATAGACCAGTGTGAGTATGTGTGTGCAGGTTGCCTGTGAAAATAGACTAGGGTATGTGTGTGTGGGTTGGTCGCCTCTAAAAATAGACCAGTGTGAGTGTGTAGGCAGGTCGTCCATGAAAAAAGACCAATTTTCTACAAAAGAGGCAGGTCACCCAAGATAATGAGACCATTTTCTTTTAAAAAGCGAAGTCCTTGGATGAGTGAATCACCCAGCAAGCCAGGAAGACCTTTTATTTTCTTTACAAGCTTACCATGTAAAACATTGATGAAGTTTTGCTTCATAAGCATTGTAAAGAGGGGGTATCTATTGCTACCCAATTTTTGACCCAATATTTGATAAGTTTTTGAAAAAACCAAAAATAGCAAAAAACAATGAAAACCCCAAAAAAATGCATTCTTTATATATTTGCATCGTTTTTAGCATTTTCAACATCATCTTAGAAGAATTTAATTTTTCAAAGGTATTTTGAACGCGTTCAACTTTTAACATGTTAATTTTACAATCACTGATTTTTCTTATTGAGTCGATGTTGATATAGTTTATTTTTAAAATAAAAAAAAATAAAAAAAAGTTGAGGGACCAACAGAGACAAACAGGAAGGAACAAGAAGGAAAAGGAAAAGGAAAGGAAACACAGAAAAAAAAAAGAGATAGAAGAATAAAAAAAAGAGAGAGAGAATGAAAAAACAAAAGAGAGAAGAGGAAGAACCACCGCAACGCCACTGTCTGCAGCCATATCCTGCCACCACCAGCACCACCAGAATAGTCGTGAGCCACCACCTGGTCCTTTTTCCTCCAACCCTCTCCTCTTCCATCTTTTTCAATTGCTGCCTCGCCATCTCCACTGTTCTGCAAAGTCAATAGTGGAGAGTGAATTAATTCACTCTCCACTGTTCACGTTGAATGTGAACAGTGATGAGTGAATTAATTCACTCTCGACTGTTCACGTGAACAATGGAGAGCTTCTCCACTGTTCACTAGGCCGAACAACGCCAGCCCAGACCAAAATGGTTGGGCTAGGTCAGGCCCGTCCAAAAAAAGAGAAAAAAATCTTGTGGGCCAAGCCAAACCAACACCTTTGTGCTAAGCCGACCCACCTTTTGTGTTGGCCCGATGTCGACCCAATCAATTTTGGCCCTATTTCGGCCCAGCTAGGATGGGCTCAGCCCAATATTTTTGGGCCAACCCATCTCTTTATATATTTATAATATAATAATATTATATTATATAATATTATATATTATATATTAAGCAAAAAAAATTCCAAAAAACCTTTTGGAAAATTTTTTATTTTCTCATGTATTTTTCTACCAATTTGACTAATATTGGTTTCTATTTTTATACTATAAAGATACAAATCCAGTATTAAAATACCTGATTTTCTCTGAAAAATTGCAAAAACAGTTTACACAGAAAAAAAAACGATGTCTTGTTTTCTTGCATACGGCTAAGTCTCTCAAAGATTAAAAAAAAATCATGTCGTATTTTAATACAACAACGGAAAAAATAACATGTTTTAACATGTATTTTGGCTTTAATAACCAGTTTATTAAAGTAATGAGAACTAGGCAAATATTTCAAAAATACCCAAAAAAATAATCTGCTTTCTTTACTATCTGGGATTATGAATTTATACGTAAAATATATTCTTGATATTAAAAATATAGTTCTTTTTATTGACGTTAGAATGGTTAAGTTTTATCTGATAAGATAAGAACCTCCTCATCGAGGAGAGCTTTTCTTGAACTTTAGACAAACCAACAAATAGAAAACATGACACTACCTTAGATTTTATCAGACAATCAAATAATGCAGCTTACCTTAGGTAGGACGTAGTTGGGTTGCTAATACCTTTCTTTTACGCAATCAGTCCGTGTACCCGATCTTTGAGACCAGTTAGGGTTCCTAGTGACAAAAATACTAAGTGGCGACTCCTATTCCATCTATACCCTGATAAAAGACAAGGAATCCTTGTCTCCCCATTTTCCTGATTTTTCCAGGATAACAATCCTAAGAGTGGATGATCGTCGCGATGCTGCACGCGTGCGACAATAATGGTGGTGATTACAATATAAGAGTATGACTATAATATTTTTTATATAGGTACATTTTATAATATGACGCAGCAGAAAACAGTAAAGGAATACGACCAACGTCAATATTCTGTAAATGATTTACAACGAGAGAAACTCTCAGAAAACTCAAGGCTTGTTTATTCAAAAATCAATAGCTGCCTCGGTCAGAGGCCTTACAATGGTATTTAAAGCAAAACCCTAACCTAACCCTTGACGGATAAGGAAACGACACAAAACATTAAATTTACCATAAATGGCAAATTTGAGATAAATGCAGAATATGAAAGGGCTATAAATCCTGAGCAAACAGGAATTGACGAAAGTCAATTCGGACTCGGAAATCAAAAGTTATGGCTAAAACGAAACTTTCCAAAAATGGAAAAAATGACGATTTCGGGGCCGAAACGATGGAATTTGGCCAAAAACTGGTGGACATCAGAGGCATAGCCGCTGACTTCCTCCGCAAACGGCGAAACGCATTGACTCGGTGAGTTTCGCGGCATTCCGACTTCGACGCCCCGGTTGCCGAAATTCAGTTGCCTTTGAATTTCGGGTGATCCCTCTTGAGCATGTATGCTTCCGCTA
>Ga0307513_10005835_pt1 | contig 16177 bp, 22 predicted proteins | sample 15_EM_MG_FD_202174 | JGI IMG/M metagenome (GOLD analysis project Ga0307513, IMG submission 202174) | Populus trichocarpa ectomycorrhiza microbial communities from riparian zone in the Pacific Northwest, United States - 15_EM | ecosystem: Host-associated > Plants > Roots > Unclassified | place... | reverse complement strand
TGTCGCTTGCCTCTTGTTCGCTTGCCTTCTGACGTTGCTGTAGGTCATCATGGTACGGTTTCATCAACTCACAGCTTTCTGTACAGCTCATCTTCCCGACAGGGACGCGATCTCGAACGAGAGGTTTTCGGTGGCTCCGAATCTGAACTTTCGTCTGACGAGGAGGAGGGTAAGCGCTACGCAATTTCAGGACGCGTTGTCTTTTCAGCTCACCACTTGGCGTCCCAGAGGTCCTACAACAACAACCACAAAGGTCTCCTGCAAAAGTACGCGCTCCAAAACCACGAGAGGACTACGAGTCCTCCGGCGGCGACTCAGAGGACGACTATGTCCAAGCCCGCCCCGCCATCACCAAAATTAAGAAACGCAGCTCGTCAAGCAGGAAGTCGGCAGCAGCAGCGGAAGATGGGGAACCCAAAGCACAACGGAAGAGGAAGAGGAAACAGCCAGTTGAGATAGACCTCTCAGACCTTCCTCCAGAACAGGGTGAGTTCTCCCTCGTGTGTTTATTTCTCATTGCTGATGTGATTCCCAGCAAAAAAAATTCGCCTGGATATGAAAATTGATGAAATCCTGAAGAGTAAAAAGACCAACCGTCCAAGGAAGAAAAAGAACAACGATGAAGTGCTTGACTCATTCGCGGACGACGAAGTCGCGCGGCTAAGGGAGACGATGAGCAACGCAGCAGAGGAAGATATACGCTCTAACCAAGAAAAGTTGCCCGCCACGGCAAAATTAAGATTGTTGCCAGAAGCAATGGAAACGCTCCGAAAGTGCGTATCTTTAACATCATGTTCTTCTATCAAAATTCTAATCATTACCCCAGAGCCTCGCTCGCGCAATCGATGATCGACAACAACCTCCTTGAGGCAGTTCGGAGATGGCTCGAGCCCCTCCCGGACCGCTCCCTGCCAGCCCTCAACATCCAGCGCGAATTCTTCAACATTATCAAAAAGATGGAGTTCATCGACAGCGCTGTGCTCAAAGAATCCGGGCTCGGACGCGTGGTGCTCTTCTACACCAAATGCAAGCGCGTCACCCCCGACATTACACGGATTGCAAACGACCTCGTATCGATCTGGTCGCGGCCAATTATTAAACGATCCGCGTCGTACCGAGATAGGATCGTACCTGTGGCGCAGGACATGGACGTGGACATGCGGGCCGGGGAGAGGCTTAACGCCATTCTGGCCAGGGCAAAAGAGGCCGAGAAGGGCCGTGTAAAGAGGAATGCGGTGATGATTCCGCAGAGGGAACTAGGGACGTACACGGTGGCGCCGAAGATGAACGGAGGGGTCGGGAGGGGGAGTATTAGTGTGGATGTGGATATTGAGAGGCGAAGGAAGAATGCGGAAAGGCTGAGAAGTTTGACAAGGAAAGTGAGCATGAAGTGAGCTCATCTCGAACGTGCGTATCTGTCTCTTGTTTTGCCTCTCTTCGCTGTTCGCTGCTGTTCTCGGCCCCCTTCATCTTCCGATCTGTAGCTATTCCTGAATGAGGTGTATTTACTGTGATAATAATATTGTGTGTCTCTAGTCTCGCACCAAGCGTATGGACGATCTTTTTCAGAGGGGATTAGATTCGGATCTCAAGGTTTTGAACTAACTCTATTTCGGTTCCGACTTTGGTATGGATATGGTCAGGTGTGTTTGTTAAGATACCTACATATTTGGGACTTCAACTGGCATCGAGTTATCAGGTACATATTGCGCGTTTAGGTTTAAAGTGGTTGGATACGGCGCCTCAGGATATGATTTGAATTCGGCCATCACCACAAGTCCTATGTAGTCATACGCTCCATGCTCAGCGCTCAGAGTTAAAACGGTTGACAGAGAAGAATCGTATGGAAGATGAGATCCTTGTCATCACCATTCTCATCGAGGTCTCATGGCCATGGTCAGGAAACTTTCCGAATCTCAGTTCCTTTAAACGGACTGGCGTACAAGTAGCTGATGGCTAATACAAAGTCCAGGGCGTTCCGTAAGGCGTTGAACGTGAAGCGTTGAACGTGAAGTGGCATATGATGCCAGGATATAATTGGAGTTGGCCCCGTGTGGAATTCGGGCATATGATGCCGCGGTGCTCAGCTGGTCCTATCTTACGTTGAGTAGGGGAGAAAGCCCGAGGCTTTCCTGACACATAGTGGATCAGGTGAAAGGAAATTCCCGAGTTGTTCGTGGACATTGATGCTTGAAGCCTCGAAGTGGCAAAGAGGCAAGACGGGTTTATACGAATTCCTTAACCAACGTCTTTAGGTCTAGTTAGATATAAGAGAAGATGACAACCCGATTTGCAACGACGTTGAGGTGCGGGTAATCATCCTAGGGATATTTCAATAACTCCGCCATAGCATTTCTTCGTGTGCACTGTGCAGTTGGCATTCTCGTCACATACGGACCAGGTAAGATTTTGAAATGTTTTTGTGGCGTTGTTTGTTCTAAATATTGGAGTCAAAAAATACATGAACCGCTCTAGTTTCTGTATCATGGCAACACTCAGGTCAGCCTGCCTGAACGTAATAGCCAAATGGCATAAAACGAAAAACGCACATGTTGTCCCGCACTGGTTCCAACTCAACCAGGTATAAGTGACGGGTATTTCTTTACTCTGAGTTCGTCTTCGCCTGCCGGCTCTCCTTGATTTTCTCGAGCTTCCTCTGGATCATCTCTGAAGAGTGGATTTCCCAGTAGTGTGCCCAGTATCCAACGTAACCGAATGCACCCATAGCCAATACGTGGCCTCCGGGGTCTGCAAGGAAATACAAGAGCCATGATCAGGTAACCGGCCTTCATGAAAACAAGGGAACTGAACGCACTTGAAAAGAGATTCCGTTTCTGAATACCAAGGTGGCCTAACCTGGCTGCAAGGCCCACGAATGAGAAGCCGATGATGCTGGTAAGGAGGGACATTTTGGGGACGTTGACGGTTGGACAACGGCTGCAACCTCTCGCAACGTCGGGAACCCGAGGACCAAATACGCACATACTGATAGCACAGCTTCAGACGCGATAATTAAGTGTGGGCCTTTCCTCTGTTACTCGTCCTCTAGCTCTACGCCTCTTTTATCTGTGATATAAAACTTGGAAACAAGCACGAAACATAATGTCGGATTCATCTCATAACGTAGATATCTCATCAAGCACCGCGCACAAACTCGCCACTGCGAAACAGAAGAAAGACACCGCAGACCAGGCTTTCAAAGTTGGAAACGTGAAAGATGGTGAGTTTCGGCACTCATTCGGGCAAATTTTTGACCGCTCAACACATCCAAATTAGCATTGAAATCTTATCACGAGGTAATCGCTTTCAATCTAGGCTGGTATTATGCGCATTTACGAATCGACTTTCTTAGGCGCTTATGTACCTCCTTGGACTCGACAAGTATGCCTTTTCTCCGAGAACGCGCTTTATGAGGGATGATTCTTACTATTCTTGACAGAAATGCACTGCAAAGTATAGGTGTCGTGTCAAAGCCTGCATCTGCAGACGAAGCTACTGGTAAAGCGAAAGAACGGACTGAAGTTCGTGCTCGTTCTGTCTGTCCTCCTTCTCCCTCTTATGCTTTATCCAGGTAGATGAAATTCTGGAGAAAATCTACGCCAATATGTCTGCGTGCCATTTGAAGAACCAGAACTACAAACGCGCCGTTGAGACCGCCGATAAGGTGACGAAACAACAGTCTGAGAACCGAAACATGGGCTGATTTAGCATATGCAGGCTCTAGCTAAGAACGAAAAGAACTACAAAGCCATGTTCCGCAAAGGGAAGGCATTGGGAGAACTAGGATTCTTTGAGAAGGCCTCGAAGGTTTTGAATGACCTGAAAACCCAAAATCCCGCAGGTACGCAATCCATGCCAATTAAGGAGGAAATCTTGCCTAAAGTTTTTCCTACAGACGCTACTATCGCAGAGCAGGAAATCGCGCGGCTGAAGGTGATCGATGATGAAAAGGAAAGAGTTCACAAGAAGAAACTGAAGGGTACGCGATATATTGTCGGTTCCGGAACGTATATAATTCTGACTCGACTTCTTAGGCTTCCTCAACAAGGCAGAGAAGAAAGGGAACAATCTCTTTGAAGGAGAAACTGAACCTATTATCCCGAGGTCCGGCTTCATTGAAGAAGTTACCGACTAGGAGAACCGTGGCATACTTCCCATACCATCACACCATTAATCTTGCTTGTTATCCCATCGCTTTCGCCATCATTGTATCTAATACAGTTGCCTCCTCGTTTTTTCCCATGGGCATCAAATACAGAAACACATTCACACTCTTCAAAGACGGTCTACTCTGTACCATACTCTAATTGTATATGCACATGCGCTTGTGGCCATAAATACCATAGCTTTCTTCCTGTTTAAATGCGACGAAGTACCAAAACAGAAGACTTAAGTCAACCTAACAACCTCCTTGTCGACGAAGAGATCGATATTGAAGCCACCCTCTGGTTGTTTGACGACGCCAGCTTTCTCGAGGACTCTGACGGATTTACTTATTTAAGACCCATTTTTCAATAGGCAAAAGATTGTAATTACCCGAGAGTGTCCAGAATAACTTTGGTAGGTATTTCCAAGCAGTTCGCGGGATAGCTCACGGTTTTCAGCCATGCCTGAATAAATTCAATTACTGAGCCCGCGAAATTGTGCAGTAGAAGTTCACCTTGATATCTTCTTTGGGGTACCCAAACTTGGCTTCAATAAATGGCACATTTAGCTTTTCGCGAGAACCCTCTGAGTCAAACTCTCGGACAAATTTAGTGAGACCTGTCAAAAATGCAGTAACGGCCTCGGAAGAAGCGCGCTCAGGATGGGCCGCAATCAGCCAAGATGGCCATGGAGTCGGAACGGAGCCAATCTTGAGGATCGCCGTTAGTAACTAGGGGTAAAAATCTGGCGTTTTCACAAGGAAGGAACTTACAAAACGAGCCTCTCCGGCATCGACAAAGGGTTTGGTAGTAAACCATTCCCACATGAACGCACTCGTCGAGCCATCGTTCACCGAGTTGAGCAGGCCTCGGATGTCATTATTGACTGGAATCGAGGGAAACTTGCTGAACTTCCGATCAAGATTTGCTGACATGCTCACTTTGGAATTTCAAATCGTCTGTCGGCCAGCCTTGTTGGAGAGCCATAACATAGGCCATCGTCTGGCTTCCGCTGAATTCATGAAGCAGCAGTCAGTTTCGGAGAACACAAACCAATAAACCACGTTCTCTACCTTCCATTTCTGGAGATTCCTAATGTCGTCCCCTTCAGGTCCTGAATAGAGTTAAACTCGGATTTGGTTCCAGTGATTACCGCCCTGTAATTAGATTCGTTCTTCAGCCCTGGATTGAAAGGTGGGGAAAATAATTAAGTCTCACCAATTCAACGGGGTGGAGACAAAGCTTCCTACTAGCTTGTAAGCTTTTGACCCATTCGCAATTCCAGAAATCAAAGGATCAGTAAGTGCACTGCATTTCAGTTAGCAACTGGGTGAATGAAGGTCCGGGTGGAATGGGAGGACGCACATCGCGATATCGATTTCATTGTTGGTTAATCGAGAGATAAGTTGTCCAGTTCCACCTGTAAACCAATTAGTTGGGGAGTGCCATAACAACTTCCGAAGTAAGTCGTACTGGGACATTCCACGAGCGTGAATGTCTTTCCGGCGTCTTTCTCCGAGAATTGGAGGAGAGGGCTCGAAAAGTGTTCTCGGACTGCAAATATTGATCAATGACCAACGTCAACCCCGGATAGTGTTAATATATAAACGCACCATATCCGACGCGAATGGGCATAGCGAATAGTAGTACTGCAGGGCAAGAATTAGAGTGATCATTAGGGTCCGCAATCTTATCAGGCATCACGTCCCGTCACGCCCCGTGAATATCACAACGGATGCGTGACACTACAGTTGACCATCGGAAGCGTTGTCCATAAAGTGTTGAATGTAAACTCTAAGGAAGCCTTGCTCAGCCTGCCCTCTTCCCATTTTACCACTTAAATCCGTTGACTTGTGCATATGCAGAGAAATGTCGACGGCTGATAGCTCTTCACCGGCACCCAGAGTCACCTCCGACATTTTGAAGAAGTTCTACCCCAACGTTAAACACCTTCGCGGCTATCTAAACGATTTACTGGAATCATCGGAAAGCCAAGTTAATCTCGTGAATGAGACAGATGCTCAGAGTTATCAAGAGCTTTTGAATTTATCCTTTGTTGGAGTGAAGGAACTAACACACAAAAAGTTTCCATTTTACCCACCGATGCTGGAGATGCGCGAGGTAAGTTGCCAACAGAAAAAGTCGACAAATTTCTGACTTTATCTGGTTTTGAATAGCTGCTGGACCAGGCTCAAGAACGCTTGTTTAAATGCAAGCATCCCCAGAATATCATCACCTCTGGTTACCGCCGTGTTAGTGCATCTCGTTACCTCATTGTTGATTCATCATGAACGATTTGGATAGGCTTCTCATGTAAGTGATTATGGAAAGAAAGGAATGGCACGAATAGGAATTACCAATTACTTCATCAACACGGTCGTCACCGCGTTTCAAGCACCAGAATGGACAACCTTGCTAACTCGGTATGTCCTTTGAACTATCAATCAAGGCAACGCTTCCCGCTAATAATTGTTTCTTTAGCATCGGCGAAGCTCCTATGCTGCATCTTCTTACGGAAACATCCATATTTCTGTCTCTTCCCAACGGATGCCTTTGCCAACTAGCTGGCGATCCAATGATTTATTTGACCCCAAAGATTCAGGCCACATCAGACCCCTCTGTGAATGCCCCTACAAACGGAACTCAGGAAACAAGAGGAAAGAGGCAGCGTCGGAATGCTCCAAACGAGGCAGAGGACAGGCCCAATAAACGAAGGAGACTGGATCCATCCGATATCAAAGCAAAAAAGGCAAATAGTAAACAGTATGTGATACCCCCCTTTTTTGACTCCAATTAACGTTGTCAGTTCCTCTCCCGTTGACATAACTTTTACTCGGATTCGGCTCTTCCATTCCAAACCAAACTTCATACCTCAAACAAATCGAATTCTTGTCGGGTTGCCCCTCAAACGTAGGTTGTTTTCGCGCTCTACGCATTTACTTATTCAACTTGAATCCATAGACGTGCTAAACCGATTGATTCCGTCGTATCAGGGAAAAGGCAAACTTATACACGATCCTCACCAGTTCGCCCTCAAAGCACAACATCTATCCAAATATATTTTCGCTCGACAATATGGGCTCAATACGCCCTTTTCAACCACGGTCAAGACATATTCGGTTAGCCTTGGTGACTATACTGATAGAGAATCCGAAATCAAGGTACTCACTGGCTAACCTGGTATTGTGCTTGATCTAATCTCAAGGTTAATCTAGTGTGCTGGCGCATTGAAGACACCCAAACGACTGAAGGATATTTTGCCACTCCTCCAAAAGATGTTGCGACGGCATTGTCGGTGTGCCTACCTACCCATTCGAGATAAGACCTGCCCTTCGAAGGTAGTGTTGCATTGCCTTCACCTTATTTTCACGCCGAAAGTCTGATGCCTGTTCCAAGATTAAAACCAGTGGGAGTAAAGACTTAGATAACACCATCATACTTGTGAGGAAATTTCTCTTGAAGGTCGTCATTGTTTAATGTTGGCCAGGAATTGATATCAGAAACATCAATCCAACTACGTTCTCAAATTTCCCTGGGATCAGGAGACATTTCAGTTGATTCTGCCGGAATCCCTATACCAGCTATGGGCTTAACCCAAGCTCGAAAGCATGCGAAGTACAAACCCCGGTTTATTGAATTTTCCTGTAGCTACGTCGAGGTAGGCCAACTCAACTGAACTCTCTAAGATCTCGAAATCTTACCTGGAGGTCTCTGAAAGGTGTATCGCTACATTGTACTTGTCACTAAGACTGTGATCCCCAAATCCTTTTGGGGTTCCGAAAGCAATCTCCGGCTCGTGCTAAAATGTAAGAGTTTCTTCATAACCCTTGCCCCGAAATTTATAATTTCCAGATGTCAAAGAATTCATCACATGCCGACGTTACGAAACATTAAATCTACACTATATTCTCCAGAACTTCAGCACATCGGCATGTGACTGGCTGGTTCCTCCAGGTCCTGGTGCTCGCCTGCAAGCGAGGGTTTCTGTGTCGGACTCCCTGAAACGTCGCGAATTGCTCGAAGACTTTCTGTTCTGGTATTTCGATTCATTCGTTTTGTCTCTACTCAAGGTGGGTAGCTTCATTATCTTCTGGGGCCTCTTTCTTATTTTGGCCTTACAGACTGCATTCTACGTTACTGAGTCGTCTGCCTTTCGCAATCAAATTCTCTACTTCAGACATGATGACTGGGCAGCTTTATGTGCTCCTCTCATCGATCGCCTAACCTCCGTTACCTTTGAGAAATTAACCGCTGTGAGTAGCAATTGTTTTTGCCCCATCGAACTACCTGAAACAAACCTGGTCGAGTTAGACAGAAGCTGCAGAGATTCTTCGGCAGCGCAAACTTGGATTCTCCTTCATTAGGCTTCTTCCCAAAGAAACGGGCGTTCGACCAATCGTGAATCTCCGGAGAAGGAAGACGATGGCTCGAGTACGTAGATTCTATGGGTTCCGTGCAATTCTCCTTTGACCATTTCGTAGGGGTCATTTACCTCAGAACAATCCATCAACCAAATTCTCCAAGCTGCCTTCTCCATCTTGACCTATGAACGTGTACGATCGAAACTCCTTTTTCTTCTTAAGATGCCCGTTCATTCAATATTCCTGGTTTTCCAGGCCAATCAACCCGACCTCCTTGGCGCCTCGATATTCAGCCCCGATGAGATACACTCCAAGTTAAAGAAGCTAAAAACCAGCCTTGCAAGAGACCCATCTGGCCTACTGTTCGTAGTCTCACAGATTTAACTACAACGCTAATACTTCTACCAGACCAAAGCTCTATTTCGTCAAAGTGGATGTTCAAGCATGCTTCGACACCATCGAACAAACTAAATTATTGCAAATCCTACGTCAACTCATCTCGGAGGTACTGAGCATTCCCCCCTTTTTGTCATTTTGGCTTACCTCCTTTCAGGACAGTTTCATGATACAGAAATATGGACAGGTGAATATGGCACTTGGGCGAATCAAGAAAAGCTATGTCAAGAAAGCCGTTCCTGAAGGTTAGAATTTTCACGTTCCTCGTGAGGTAATTGTCAAACATTTCCCTCTTCGCAGACGACCATCCTCATTTCCTTCGTCATGCCATTGATCTGGCAAATGTCCTCCGGAATACCATTTTCGTTGATCAGGTACCTCCGTTGCTTCAACCCCCTTTTTTTTTTTTTTGCTAATCTGCCTCGCAGGTTGTTTATCCTCTGTCCAAAAAGCAAGAGGTGTTGGCTCTCCTTGAAGAGCATATCACAGAAAATATTGTTAAAGTATTGTTTCTCAACCGTTGACCCCCCTAACACGAATTTAATTGCCTCTCTTCAAGATCGGGCCATCCTACTATCGTCAGACTGTTGGAATCCCGCAAGGATCTGTTCTTTCCTCGATACTTTGCTCGTTCTTCTACGGAGACCTGGAGAAGACATTTTCGAGATTTACAAAAGATCCTCAAAGTGTATGCCTAACCCCTGTCATTTCTTCAGCCTCCGTGTTGACCACTGTCCAGACATTGTTACGGCTCATTGACGACTACCTCTTTGTGAGCACGAGCCGAAAGCTGGCTGTTGACTTTTTGGAAACAATGAAAAAAGGTTAACTCTTTCTCCGATCTCTTCATGCACATGATTCATTATTTATCCTTAGGCCATCCGGAATATGGTTGTTTCATTTCGCAGGAAAAAACGCTGACGAACTTCGACCATGGCGATCAAGTTCACAACGTAGTTGACCCTGGCCAGCGCAGTGAGGCTTCCCCTTGCTCGTCGAGAGTTTTCTTGACATCTGCCTCTATTAGCTTTTCCTTGGTGTGGATATTCTATAAATATGCAAGACTTATCGATAACCGCCGATTATACACGATACCATGGGAGCGGTCCGTTTTCCATTTTTGTTAAACTGGAATGGTGCTGAACTTTCATCATTAAAATAGGTATCCGATGTACCTTAACCATAGACAGAGGTCGACGACCCGGTGCAGCCTTCAGCTACAAATTACAACAGTATGCCCAAATCTTTCTAAAGTTTCTTTTTACTGACCAAAGGTTTTCTATTTCAGGCTAGCAAGAGCGAAAAGTCATGCCATTTTCTCTGACAGAGAACTAAACTCAGAACGTGTTGTCTATCTGAACATTTATCAGAACCTACTTCTGACGGCCATGAAAATGCATGAGTATATTCGAGACTGGGGCGTCAGCGGAAGGAAAAATACCACTTTCCTGCGCAGTGAGTTCCAAACGTTGGTCCAAATATGTTTGTTAACTGTCCCATGTGGTAGGGGTCATCGAACAAACGATAGAGTGCAATTATTCGACTGTTCGGGCTCAGGCGCGGCGGAAAGGCCGTAAGTGCGAAGACGCGTTGGAAATCCACAAGGAGGCTGTGGTATGGTATGGTACTCTGCCATTTATAACTCGAGACCATGATACTGATGATACAGTGTCAGGCTCGGTACTCACGCTTTTCATCATACCCTGAGCCGGAAACCCACCAACTACAAGGCCCTGCTTATCTGGCTAGGCTTTGAAATGCGCCGTGCTAAATATCGGCAACACCGCCGGAGGTTCAAATCTTTGGTGAAAGAGGCCCAGGCAGTGTTCAGAGAGATCTTAACCTAGCTTAATAATTATTGTGCCCACCGGCGAATTATTATTTAGAAGCGTGACCTTTGAGGAGTTGTGTAAGCTTGGGAGTTTACCGGCATGACGACGACCGAGAACGACTAAGTAGTACACATCTGATACTGCTGCGCCAGGATCACGCCTCTTTCCATGCGATTGCTCAGCAATGTCACTCGCACTTGCATAAATACGCACGCTGTTCATAAATCTTTGTTCCTTGCTTGCCCACTCATTCCCACCACCGCCTTCTCGAATCACCTAAACCCCCTCTCTCGCCCCGCTTATTCTACTATGTCTGAAACTGGATTTTACTCCCTCAAGGCTGAGCTCCCTGGCGGCAAGGAGTACAACTTCGCTGATCTCAAGGGAAAGACGGTGTTGATTGTCAACGTCGCTTCAAAATGGTACGCAATATTGCTTCATTGGGACCAGAAGCCCTGAATGCTTATTGACATTTCCTGTCTAACCGTCACAGTGGCTTCACGCCCCAATACACAGGTACATCCTGAATACCGAATCGCCCACGATGAAGGGGTTCATGTATCTGCCTTCTCTCACTTAGGTCTCCAGGCCCTGTATGACAAGTACAAAGACCAAGGTCTCGAAATTCTTGGTTTCCCATGCAACCAGGTGTGCCTTCTTTAGAAACCAGAAAAGCGATTCGGTCCTAAATCCACTTTAAGTTCGGTGGCCAAGAGCCTTCAGACGACCAAGGAATCGCCGAGTTCTGCACGCTCAACCACGGTGTTAGCTTCCCCTTGATGAGGAAATCGGATGTCAATGGCGACAACACCAACGAGGTGTACAAGTGGTTGAAATCCGAGAAGTCCGGTCTCTTGGGCCTAACCCGCATCAAGGTGTGTCTAAATGCTTCTTTGTCAAATGGCCGATTCCATGAGTGACGACTGTTGCGGTGTAGTGGAACTTCGAGAAATTCCTCGTCGATAAGAAAGGAAACGTCGTCGAACGATGGGCGTCCACGACAACACCCCAAGCAATCGACGCTGAGATTGCCAAGATCCTATGACTAGATGGAAAGAATTCCAAGCTTTGAACCAATCGATGATGATATGGCAGGGAATATGCCCATGTGTAAAATATCTACTTATGAATAAAATAACATGACACATGGATCCAAAATACCGAGGCATGGCCCAGCTATAGCCAATCCAGCCATTCAACGGAGAAATGGTATCAAGATTCCTAAGAAAGTTAGCCAGTATGATCGGTAGAGAGTCCCCGAGCCTTCTTCTTTTATAATCCTTTTGAAACAATCCACGAACCCGTGGTAAGGTTGCTGTTCGGTGGTTAAGCTATTTCACGAGTCAAGGAATGTTTGAATTAATTTAACCAAAGCACATGTGCTTACCGAAGGTAAGAAGGGGGGGCGACGAGAGTAAAATTCTTCTCTACATCTCTTTCTTCAGCAGGTAACGAGGATGGTGGTCCGTGGACAGGCTGGATAGCCAACCGCGTTACAATAACGTCCACAGGCGATAAAATCAGCGTAAAAAATGCAGGCATAAGGAGAAGCAAAGCGATTTTTCCTAGCTCGGGCCATTTTGGATACAATATCACCTTGTATGCCTCACTTGGTTGAATGTCCTCAGGAGGATTAAATGGAACATCGATTGGGCCGATCAGGTTGCGCAACTTCTGGATGACAAAGATGTCGAGACAAATGCTGAGCAGGAAGGGCATGATGATCCCTGAGTGTTGGAAGAACCTGAGTGGATTCCGACGTTCGTATTCTGTGAAGATGAGGTGAAACATCTCTTTCGGGGCTGACAGCCTGATCTTGTGGGGGGATACAATAACCCTAGATCATCGATCGTCAAATTTCATGTCGAAGGATACGAAGACGATTCTAACCTGTATGTTGCAACCAAGAGAACGATATATACGAGATTATAAGGTATCACGGTGTATCCAGTTTGCATAAACGTCACAGGAGCGGGCGATATGTAGAAGCGACAAAATAACAAGCTCAAGAAAATTCCAGGGACTGAAGAACAGTTCATGAGTTAATTTGTGAAAACAAATTCAACCCTTACCGATTCCCTTGAAAATACCCTCAAATTGCTATGAATAGCATTTAAAAAGCGTAAAAGAAAAGAAGAATAGGAGGCGTACATCTTCTTTCCAGACCTTTTTCGCTATCCTAAACAGTGTAGGGGATTCCGTAAAGTCGAAAACCCTTCCACTTTCTTTCTCCGGAAACTTTGGTTCCGCATCCATCATTTCTTTCTTCGTGTCTTGACCCGTTTCAAGAGAGCTCAGCTTCTCAGAGGGCGAAATAGATCCTTGAATTCGAGGGTGATAGGTAGCCCGGTATCTGACTATCATCCCGACAATAGCCACCGGAATACAGAAGAGGAGGAGCTCGAACATCCTTGAAAAGAGCGGAACTGGAACGAACGAAACGACAGAAACGACGGCAGTCTGCTTGGAGATGATGATGTGATTGCAACGGCCTCTGGACTAACTACTATATTTGCGAAATTCACACGCCCACTGTTACCGATCGATCGATCGGAATTTCCGTGAGATTGGCTCTCGATCACAACAGGCTTCCGGGAAATGACTCGAAGTAAAATGGTATCATACAAAAGTATTCAAACAGAGTTTCAAACCAAAATGGCCTGGAAATAACGATGAAGACCATCTGAATCACGTACCCTCGCACCCACCACACCATCTGGCCGAATAACATAAATTCCCAATGCCCCCTTATAAGCCTCATATGCATGTCCATCCCGATCCTCACAAACATCGCAGGCCACCCCATCAGCGACAAGCACGCTATCGCCTGGCTTTGAGATGATGACCCGATGAACAACATCTGCCGGATACTTCTCTAACCCGGCTATAGCAGACTTGTAATCTGCCTTGTCGGAGAATATGAGCACAGTATGTCGCTGTGATTTAAAGATTTTGAAAAGCCTCGTCCCGACATCTTCATTTTGCATGACAAGCCCTGGGGCATCGGGGGCTCGGTCCCCAGCTTGTAGAGACCCACCAGCCTCGGTGCCATACCCATCATATTTCTCCACGACCGTCCCATGTTGTCCGTTTTCTTCGTCGACGACGATAGAGCTCCAACGATAGTTCACCCTAAGCTGGTTGAGATTGCCCGACCTATCCCAGCCCTTTTCGTTCGTCGAGTCTTTTACGGTTTGTTTGAGTAGCTTGGTGGTAATATCCAGCATCTGAGCTACGACTGGAAGGCGTTCTTCGTTGAAAGTGTCAAGCAGCGACGGTGAGGCGAGACCTTTTACGACGAGGGCAAGTTTCCAGCCAAGATTAAAGGAATCCTAGAAAATCGGAGATTTTATTTATTGACGGACGCTGGAACGAGCCGCAAAACACCACCTACTTGTAAACCAGTGTTCATTCCTTGCCCGCCCGTAGGACTGTGAATGTGACCAGCATCTTTGAACCGAATTTCAGTATTACAGGATCAAGTCACAGGTGAGTGCGTACCGCCGGTGAGAAAGACCCTGCCTCTCCTGAAGCTTTCCGCCATTCGGATGTTCAACCTTGTAAAGATATGTAAAGTGAAATTGTCCAATGAATGAGAGACGAAGAGAAACGTACTTGTAAGGAGACATGCAAATAATCTCGCCATACTTGATATCGTCTCTATTTCCTGTGTTTTCCTTAAGGGTTTTGACCAAGGTTTCATTGCTTGAGCAAATATGGTCTGGGTCTGTTAGCTGATTCCCTCCGAGGATAAAATTGTATACAGATGGTGTCTCCGTTGGACGGAGGCTGAGCCTGTGAGTGGAAGGTAGCAGGTATACAGTGAGTGTTCTCGATCGCGATAGAAGAAGATTCCCTGACTTACATTAAGCTTTTCATATCACCCCACATGTGCCATTTCTGTAGAGCAGAAAAAAATCAACTCCCCAACCTTTACTGACAACATTAGGCTTACGGAGAAGTCCAACCCGTCGATCTTCATATCTCCCACCACAAATCTTTCGACAGCCGTTTCACCCAGGAAAGACAAACTGAGTTGTTTCCTCACCGCTCCACGTGCTCCATCAGCTCCGATAACCCACTCGTACGATCCCTCTTCAAGTTGGGACTCCGTTGAATCTAATGAGTGTCGAAGGAGCTTGACTTGAACATGGCTATCAAACTGTTCCAACGATTGAAGCTCCACTCCGATTTCAATTGTACAGCCGTATTTCTCCAGTTCGGCGCGAAAAATCTTGTCGAGATTTTCTTGTCCCAACAAAAGGAGGTTCAACTGCATTAAAAATGGCGGAAGCCATTAGACCGAACGACTTTCATATCAAAAATAAGGATGTTCACATATGGATTGGAAGGGGTTGGCTCTTGGGTCGGTGCAGCAAGGAATTCCTTCACGACCTCAACGCCTTCAGGCATCTTGTACATCCGGAATGGTGGGATGGGAATCGCTCGCGCAAGGACCTCATCCGAAATCCCCAGAGCTTCAAACAACTCTACGGATCGTGGCTACCAAAACGCGACCATTCACTAAGCGCTCTTAACCTGAAGTGAAATGGTTTACCACAAGACCTGCCCCACGCTGCCCGATTCTGGGGTGGATTGATTTCTCGATGACTCTGACCGGTATACCGCTGCGCGAAAGTGAAAGGGCTAAGCTAAGACCCGAAGGTCCAGAGCCGACCTATTGAAGAGGACCACAATGTGAGTGTGCTTTGGCATTGTGTAATTCCAGAAGCTCGAACGTACAATAAGTATCTTGGGGGGTAACATGGGCGTGCTGGGGTTAAAGTGTTGATTCGAAAGCAAAGTGAGGAAAGAGGGTATTTCAGACGCAGAGGCTTGAGCGAATTCGGTGTCATGCACGAGGCTTTTATACTGTCGCGGGCCCTTACCCACTTCAGGCGGCAAATAGTGACTCGGAGTGCGTAATACCAGCCGGAACCCGCCTAGAACCATGGAAGTTAATCTTAGAATCGGCTCAGATGAGCATCAAGACTTGTTGTCAGGCCGAGTACATAGTTGACGAGAAGCAAGCCGAGATATTGCGCGAACACCAGTTTTTCCGTAAATGGACTGTGCAGTCACACAGTATTTCTACGGAAAACGTAAGGAAAACGAAAGAATTAAATGACTTTGCCAAAAACTCAAACTTCTGCAGGAGCGTTGCTGACCATCTCACCGCAGTAGCCGGAGTGTTTCATAAATTCAGGGAAACTGCTGTGGAGGTACTTAGCAGTAGGATGTGACAGGGTCGGCGTTTGGTCATTTTCTTCGGAAATCATGCATTGCGCAAGCTTGTCGGCAGAAATGAGATTGAATGTTGACGACTTCGGAAAGGGAATGGAAGCTGCAGGGTCAGAATGACGGTCAACGCGTAAAATGCATGGAGTAATACTGGCCATTCCCGTCAAACTCGGGGACATGAAGAGATAGAAGGGTAAATCGC
>Ga0307513_10005834_pt1 | contig 16178 bp, 12 predicted proteins | sample 15_EM_MG_FD_202174 | JGI IMG/M metagenome (GOLD analysis project Ga0307513, IMG submission 202174) | Populus trichocarpa ectomycorrhiza microbial communities from riparian zone in the Pacific Northwest, United States - 15_EM | ecosystem: Host-associated > Plants > Roots > Unclassified | place... | reverse complement strand
CATATTTGTTTTTTCAAATAATCAGCTTCTGATGATTATTTATTTACTTTCAAACAGGTTGCTTATTTTAATAATTTAAAAGAAATTAATTGAATAAACATTTAGAGGCAGGCAAATAAAAAAAAAATGCTAATTGACTTGAGGATTTATGTGTATAAATGAAAAAAAAATTCCTCAAGGTTTTTTTTGTCTTTTTTCATTATGTGTTGGTACTCATTTGAGATGGTCAGGCTATCATAAAATCATATCATGAAAAGCAAGGTTTTTTTCATGTATTTACCTCCCTTTTTCTTTCTTTTTGTTCCTTTTCTTGGCATCTTAGTTAGATTTTTTTTTAAATCTATATTTGTTATGTTAATAAATAATCAAATGGGATAAATATTTATTAATCATCACAATTCAATAAAATAGAATTAGAGGCATTTAGATCTTATAAAAGTTTAATAGATAATTCTATCATTAAACTAAAATAATAAAGGTACTTTTGTTGAATCAAATATAATCTTTTAGCATGAATACGAAATAACCTTATTAATATGTTATTGGACTCAATCTTATACATCCATAAACTAGCATTGAAGAAAGTAAGAATCCTAAAATATTGAGTATGAGAGTTTTAGTGTAAATAATATAGAGTTATATTCTAATAATTCTTATTAGTCATTTAGATAGAGTGTCATTATCATCAAAAGACTACTGCTAAAGGAATTGCTCGTGCACTGGATTGAGCTAGATTGATCAGGTGCTTGGACTTTAGAAGTCCTATTTATCTAAAAAATTCAACCTCTTTCTCCAAGCCCTTTTTCTATGTTAGGCAAGCTTGGGTACAAGGTGTGAACACATGCTCTCTCATGGTTTGTGGCTGCTAACTCTATTCATTCTACTCAACCTCCTCATTGAAAAGAGATTGATCCTCTTCACAAATAAAGAGGGTTATCCCATTGGAAAGATGTTGATATTGGTTGACAAGGGTGTGTAAGTCATGTTATACGATTGAACAACCAGTCCGTAATTATCTATTGACCATTAGGCTTGGGAATGGTGGTGCACATTTATAGAACTAGCACTCACCTCGCTTGTCGATCTTCCTATCCTACATAGGTTTCTTCTCTTCAATTTTTGAAAGAGGCATTATTATCTCGGATAGTCAGACCTAGACAAAGCTCAAGTGATTTAGGGCTTTTACTAAAAAAAAAAGATGGTATAGTTTGCCAGGTAATGGTAGTGAGCCTTGGAGGTAATGAGAAGCAACCTTTTATAATGGTCTTGATAATGGTTAGATTTTAGTTAGCTAAAGTAATTAATATTCCCATAAGTCCTGAATTTGCTTTTGTGTAGGTCACTTAGGTATACAAATGGTCAACCTTCTAGGAAAAAAAATACACACAATAAGTTAGTTAGGATATTAAAAGACTTTCTAAAATTAATTGCTAAAGGTACAATAGGCAATTAATTTTTTTAATTACTATAGTGTTTTAGGGTTATATTGTAGAAATAACCCTTTAAGTGTTACCTGCTTAGATTGACATCCCTTCAATTAATGTTTTTTTCTCCAACACGTGAATTATATAGGGTGTTTGAATTTACATCCATTCTATCAAATTATCTATTTAACCTGTTAAATGATGTGAAAATCATGATTTTCACTCTATTATCTAAATGATGTCGATAAAGTAAAAGTAAAATTAGTTTTTCCTCAATCTTAGATACCAAGGTCCAATATACCACAATCAAATTCAAGATCCTTTCTTTCAATTGCTACCCATCAAAAGCCAAATCCAGATCTCACACGAATCTAAATAGCCATATTACTATTCAAAAACCCAGATACCTACATCTACACAGAAAGTTGAATGAGCAAATACAAAATGATTGCAAACATGTTTATTCCAGAACAACTTAGGTCTGGGACATGAGTAAACTCTATTATTGAAATAGCAAAGAGATGATTGAGTGTCAATAAATAGTTTATGTTTCTTGGTCTCTAATTTATTGGCGACTTCTTTTGAAGTCATCCAAGTGGAAAACGATCGTGTTTGGGGAAGGACTTTGTCTATCAGCTTGAAGGTGATACACTTGCACAACTTGAAGGTCCAGCTGAAAAAAAATATTAGATGTTTGTTTTCATAAAAGTGCTCTATTTCTTTTTTTTCTTTCAATCTAATGATATTATACTCCTAGACATGACCTAAAAAACATGAATTTAGGGATTTCTTTTCTAAAAAAACTCTTGTGTTCAACACATAAAGAAGAATATGTACACAATTATGTCTAAGTGCTCCCACGAAACCACTATGTTAACAACATATGAGTTTTCTTTGAAGACACTAGCAATCAATTGAGAAATTATAAACAAAAAAATTAGCTAGTAAAAAATAGGAAAACTCTTGTTAAAAGGATAGATATATATTAGAAAATAATTAAGATGATAAGTAAGGAAATCATGTCTTTTACATCTATGAGATTTTTGTGTTAGATTATGACTTCAAGGTAGTTGAAAGAAAAATGAAAGGAGCCTCAAATGAAAAAAAAAAAGTAAAAATAAAAACTTTGAGGTCACGTAGTGGGAGGGAAAGGAGAGTTTAATTTGTTTTGAATTAATTGACACAAAGACCAAATTAAATTAAATATATAATAAGAATATTTTGGTCAAATCAAATGTTTCAATAGAGTTCATGCTTTTACGTATAGTCATGGATGAGGAGTGAAAATGCTTTAGATTATGTTGTATTGTAGTTCCCAATGCTTTAAAAACCTATTTATTGACTTGAATTGATTACTTTGTCATTTAGAGTGAATTTTCACTAATGATCATGGAAGCCAAGTCCCAACTCCACCCTACAAATTGTTTTGTGGTTTGTTGGCTGCCATGTGCATATGATTTGTGATAATGTTGGTTAAGATAGGTCAACAAAAACATCATTTTTGGCTAATATGTGTTCATATTAGTAAATTGCTATGTGTCTTTTTCCTTGCCATGTATTGATTATTTAAAGTTTTGTGAGCCTTTTTTATTTTTTACTTTTGGAGTGCCATTTAAAAAAGCATATTCAAATAAGTGCATAATTATTGCTAATGGGTTTGCAGGATATTGATCCAAAAATTCAAAATTCTACCGCTCTACAATTTAGTTATGTTGATAGTACAAATAGTGTTCCCGGCCAAAATTTTGAACAACATGGTGACAGAAAGGGACATGCAACTTCAGGTCATCAAGTGGGAAGCAATCCCGTTATTGCTACCATGATTTTACCTCAACGAACTTCTGTACCTGGTACTCTTTTTCTAGTCCTTTCTTGAGATCTTTGTTTTTGCTTTCATAGAGTGTTTTCTCTATATTATGTGTTGAATAGTTTATTGGCTTTCTTTTCTCAAAATATATTATTGTTATAAATAACACCATTTCTACCGCCGCCGCTACTGCCACCACCACAGATACAATAATTACTCCTATCGTTGTCACCACCACCACCACCACCACCACCACCACCACCACCATAGATACAATAATTATTCTTATTATTGTTATTATCATTACTACAACACAAACATCATTGTGAAATTGTTAACACCACTTTCTACCATTGTCACGATCACAATCTTTGATGGAGTAGTTTTTTAATTATTATTACAGTAATGTAAATTAAAATTTCATTTTCTCTTCGCAAGGAATGTAACAATTCATAGAGTCATTTATCTCACTGTGTTTCTCAATTTGGCTTTAGAGGGATAATAATGTTAGGCAAAAAGATGTCTTTCCTAAAACTCAAAGCAACACCTTTTCCAATTCTCGTTTTAGTGGCAGTTCCTGTGGTAGAAGTTCTTCCATACAATGCCATGGTTGTCTTAATAGGGGTTATATTGTAGCTAATTGTCACAACTCACCTTAGCTTTAGAGTATGAATATGAGAATAATGACATAAATGATTGTGACAGCTCAAGTTTATTTTACTTAATATGTAATTGTTAAACTGAATGTCTACATAGAATGTTTATATGTATGCATCCAAACAAATAAAATGGAAAATCCTAATGAATGTACGAAAGCATAGGAAAACTAAAATTATTAAACAAACCCTAGATTTCCTTCTAAAATAAATAGTCCTAAAAAATATATCATATGGGCCTGCATCAATGATTCATGTGGACAATTTTGATCGTGAGTTGATGGAGAATGTGGAGATAAATGTGAGGTGATTGCAATCTGGTTGGTGACTTATTGAGTTGGTTCTTCTCTCATCAGATACTTCTCTCCTGATGCAATAACCTGAAAAATTCTAACCAATCTTTCTTGATCAAGGTGATCAAAGATCAGTGTGAGATTGCAAGAAAACTTTTTCAAGCCCACGAGTAAGATAGCAAGCTTATGTGCTCATCTTTATGGTTTTTATTTGAATTATTTCTTCTTCTTTCTCAATGTCTTAAGGTGGTTTAAATATTTTCCTTTTTGTTTGAACGATTATTTTGACCTTTTTTCAACTAGCAGGAAACAAAAGGTGAGGGATATTTTTTTCTTATGGTTTTGGGTGATACACCTGATTTTCATGTGCTTTTTTATGGGATTTATGAATGGAACTTAACAAAAGAGGTGCAAATCCAAACACAGATAATTCATCTTTTGAAATAATAATAATAATAATAAAAATGTTTAGGGGGAGGCGATCCCAACAGCCAATATTTCAGGGGATCTTTGTACAAATTAACCTTTGATATTGACATATGTTCTCTTTCTCCCTAAATATTTCTACTCAGAGTCAATAAATATTGAAGAGGAAGAAGTGCGTAAGATGATTCGTGAATGTTTGGATCTGAGAAATAGTTATCTTTATACGGAAAAGGTCGCTCCATGGATGAAGCATTCTGTGGAAGAATCTACTGCATCAGAGGTGAATACTGATCACTTTGAACCTTTTCCAGCAACTTCAGTAAGTTACTTTCAGCTATTAATTTGAAATTCTCCACAAATATCATTAGTTACATTTTTTTTTTCTTTCCTTTTTTCTCTCTTAAATTTTTTCCCCTTTTAGTCCAGTGGAGCCGTTCTTCTATCCACAAAGCTCTTTTAATATTTCTTTTGATCATTTATCTTAAACTCTTGTGCAGCATTGCTTTAGGATGGAAGATGGAGTTGTTCATGTTTATGCCAGTGAACATGGTATGTAGTAACAGAGTATTATTCATTTTGATCAATCATTGTTTATACACTGGTGACTCTGAAGTTTAAGAAATTGGGAATGGCTTTGAACCTCCTTTTCAAACTATGCTTAAACAGTCTCCTGATAGCATTATCCTAGGACATAATTATTTGATCCAACTTGGTATCTGATGGGCCTTTGAATTGTGATCTTTGGATTCAAATCCCAATATATTTTCCAGTTCATAAGTTTGTTCTTGTAAAATGTCTTTGACAATGCTCCCATAAAACCAACCAATGAACTTGTTTCACAAAAGGAACATCTATCTGAATTTGACTCATGTTTCTCAGGTTAGCAATTGTTAGACTTGGAGCACATTTGTTAATCACAAAAATTGTATTAGATTTTCATGTTGAGTTGTTTGATCACGTTTCATGTTGGTGCTTCATATGGTGTAATTCTTGCTGAAATGATTGTTAAGGGTGTGTTTGTTTAAGAGGTGCGCTGCACAGCACACCTTACAAACAAACACTCTCTAAGTTGGGTCACCACTTCCATATGTTAGCACTGGCTGTGTAGCATTTCCTATGTAGGATTATCCATAGAGAGAAATTGTTTAAATTACTTTTGGGTCTTGGACGTTTCGTTGTAGTTATATGCTAGTCACTGAATTCTTATGCTGTGGTAAAACATTAGTCCTTCCATACTCAATTTGTTTCAGTTCAAAATATACTCCACGGGTGTAGGGTTCAAATTCTACTAATACCTCAAAAAACTTGAAATTAATTTACCCAGAGCTCTTTTGGGCCTACATTGTATGATGTGGCCATGAGATCCAACTTGGAAGTAATAGCTTCTGGAACCCAAACTGAAAAAATGACTTGAAGGTAGATATACTCATGAAGAAAACATCTGGGTCATGGCTATTCTGCACATTTTTAAAGATCAAGTTTTTCTGAGACGGTATTTATTTTTTTAAATTTCGAAAGTTGTTACTTTATTAACTTTTTAGCATGTTTCTAATCAAGGATTTTTTAAATTTTAATCCAGATACTGTAGAACTTTTCCCTGTTGCTAGTGCAACCGCCTTTTTCACTGATATGCATCATGTCTTAAGAATCATGTCTATCGGAAATGTTCGCTCTGCATGCTATCTCAGGCTACGATTTCTCGAGGAGGTAATTTTCTTCAAACCTCCTTCTGGACTCGTGTTATTAACTTCAGCTTGTAACTTATATCTGCACACTATACAGAAATTCCGCCTTCATCTGTTAATAAATGCAGACAGGGAATCCATGGCTCAGAAGGGTGCACCCCACCGTGATTTCTACAATATCAGAAAAGTCGATACACATGTGCATCATTCTGCTTGCATGAACCAGAAGCATCTCTTGCGTTTCATCAAGTCAAAACTTAGAGAAGAACCAGATGAGGTACATCCCAATTTCCCACCAATTTGACCATGTAAGTTGTTTGCTTTGGTGATGTAAGACAACTTAGGATTTTTGGTGAACTAGGGATTCTAGGTGGAGATCAAGGTAAGGGCTTGATGTATGTGGAATTGAGATTGATTAATGATGTGTTAATTGGAGGATTTGGGACTGTTACTGTAAAGGTGAATGGTAATCCGAGATCACTGTAGCAAGCAAAGAGAAGAACAAAAGTGTGAAGGACAGCTCAGCTTTTAGATTTCTTTCCTACTGGTGTTTTATCAGGCTTGGAAAATGGAGAAGGTGCTCCTTGTACCGCATAAGTGCTTGATTTATATGCACCAAAAGGCCTAATAGTCTTAAATTAAATGGGAAAGGAAAACACACATAATAGTAAAATCCTAATTAATATTTTATCTGTAAATAGGACTAGACCACATTTATAAGAAAAAAAATATTCATAACAATTCTGCCTCGAACAACAGATTATTCATAACTTAAACTCAAACACTGAACCTGTCATTAAAACTTGTTCTTAGACTAGAAACCTCTTGATAAAGAATTAGGTTCCCTTTGGTATGACTTTTGCAAATATATTTAAGTTGCGTTTTAACTTTTGATTCAAAAAAAGTCATAAATACATTTAAAAATAACTTTTGACTTAAATAAAAAAGTTTACAAAATTGAATCATAATTTTGCTTCATTCAAACGTTAAAGTTCTTAACTTTGAAATTATTGATTTTAACTTATACTACTCCAAAATGTTGTTGAGTCTTCTTTTTTTGCAAAACATGCTTCTAATTTGACCCCTTTTTATCACAGGTTATTTTTGAAAAGTAACTTCTGAATTATGACTCAAAAGTCAAAAGTTATTTTTCACAAGCCATGCCAAACAGACTCTAGTTCTAACTAAGATAACTTGGTTTTGATTTTTCCAAGGTACATGTGTCTTCTATAACCATAAAGTGTGCCATCAATTCTTCCTTTTATTTTTTACTTCAGAAAACTTGATGTTGAGTTTTTAAGTGTGGTAATATAAAGCTCTTAACACTTTGACATGTGCTGATTCAGTTGATGTTATCTTTACCAAAGATTGAGGAGACCGTGGAATGAATTGTTGATAATTCTGAAGTTTTATAAAGTTGTGAGAGGAAGATATTGCACCGTATTCCCTTTGTCACCAACAATTTCATTGGCAATATTGTGCTTCTATTTTGCTAACTCCATTCTATTGACTATGCTTGACAGTTCTGTTCAATAGCGCTTTTATCATCTTCGCTTTCTGGTGGCTGTATGTGCTATTCCAGCTGTGTTTGTCTTAGATTTGATGTAGCTTGAACCTTTTTTTTCCCCTTCATGTCAAACTGCTTGGTTTGCTTCCTTATCAAAGGAACACTTTTCTCTTGAGTTTTGTAATTGCAATTGCTTTAAAAATTAATTTGCAATATTCTCTAAGGAGTCTTCTATTTCTTTAACTAATTTTTCATCTACATTGCTATAGAACTGGACATCCATTTGACAGTAGTTATTGTAGATATCTTGCCTCTTAAGAGAAAGCATTGCAGAAATAACACTTTGCTGATATAGCAAATAAGGCAGATTCTTTAATCATGATTACATTATCCAACAAACACCAATATTTGATAGAGCACTTCCATTGTGACTTGATGCAATTGATCTAATAAAACTTGGGTTGATTGAATGAATGACTCCTTATAAGACACCTTAACAGGATTATACATTCCTAATATTGCCACCTGCAGCATTTATTGTGTTCAAACTTTATGTAATTAATTTAAAACCTGGATGCTGGAGAAAGAAATAAAAGAGGAGGTATCACTTTATCTTTGATACGAAATTGATGTGGGACAATTTAGATTTTGTGTACCACAAAATATTTTTGGTGAGCTAGGTTTGGAGAAGTTGAGCTTTTAAGTTGGAATCAGGATTGAGGTTTGATGTGTGTAGAGTTGGGATGTGTGTAGAGTTGGGATTGATTAAGGAGGGTTTGAGATTGTTGTTTTAGTTGTGATAAGTAATCCGAGATTACTAATAGCAAGAAGAAAGGGAAGAAGCAGAACACTGAGGGCCGCAACCCTCAAACTAAACAAAAATAAGCATAACTATATTTTTCAAAGTCCCTTCCTATTAACATAGAATAGGTGCTTCCGTTTTATGCACGTAAAGGAAAGCAGACATAACAGAAAATTTGTAATTGATACTTAATTGATACTCTAAATCCCAAATAAGACTAGACCCTGTATCAAATTTGAACTAGTTCTTTTTAGCAAGAATATGCAGAAATTACATTTCTTCCCTGCTTACACAATTTTCCCATAGCCGAAATTCAACCCCTACAGTAAGAAACCTATTATTGAAACATATTTGTAGAAGAGGAAACCTCTTTGTTGATCAATCCAAAGTAAATAGAACTTATGTAACAATAGCTCAGGTGCGTTATCATTTAGTTAGATAATTTTTTGTTTATTTTCTTTCTTTCAATGTTATCTTTAGATGCCTTTTATTACGTGCTAAGTACATTGGTTTTGCAGGTTGTTATATTCAGAGATGGAAAATACATGACGCTAAATGAAGTTTTTGAGAGTTTAGATTTGACTGTGTATGTATTATGTTCTATTGATATCCTATTTGATTGGGTGTATATGTTATGTTTTTATCAATATCCTCATTGTGAGGAATGATTTTGATATAGCATTTTAAACTTGCATGTCAGGTATGATTTGAATGTTGATTTGTTGGATGTCCATGCTGATAAGAGCACCTTTCACCGTTTTGATAAATTCAACCTCAAATATAATCCTTGTGGACAAAGCAGACTCAGAGAGATCTTTTTAAAGCAGGATAATCTCATTCAAGGTTATTAGTGTAGTACTTACAGCCATTCTAATAAATTGCTACATAATTGTTTTCTTCGACTAGGCCATTTTTGCGAGCGATGTCTTTGTTCTGATGTTTGTTTTCACTGCATGTATTTGACTTCTTTTTGAACTATTGGTACTTGCTTAATTGTGTTAAATATTTTGAGTTGTAGGAACTGTTCTGTGGTTGCTCTTTTTTTTTGGTACTTGAAGACATCTAATGAAGTGAATTTCTGTGTTCAATTAGATTGTTTTTGACAGAAAAAAAAGTGTGTGCTGACTTTAACTGAATTATGATAGGACGTTTCTTGGCTGAAGTAACAAAAAGAGTTTTATCAGATCTTGAGGCAAGCAAATACCAGGTTTTGCTTCGCAATCCAGTGCTTGTCTATTCTTTTAGTTTTTCCATTTCTTTTTCCTGAAAGATAATGCCTTACATTCTAAGGAGCACCTGTGTTTCATATTTTGTCTCTTTGTGGACCCTTTGTGCATTGATATCCTGCTATCCTACCTGAACAATTGTTTTCTCATTCTTCAGTCATTCAAAGTATGTGCACAAATGTTGTGTACTGTACACAAAGTAGGAAAGGGAGTTTTCTTCTTCTTATATTTTTGGCAGCATTTATATGCAACTGGAAAAAAAAAATCTCTTCACAAGTTCTCTCCCTCTCATTTTCTGCATGTACGTCCGTAAGCTCCCTGTAAGTTCTAGAAACTGATTTCAGAGGCCAAAATCTTGATTCATGTGCAATGAAATCTTTTTCTAGCTGCTCAAGTTTGAGCAAGTATTTGCATGGTTTTTTGGCTCTGCATCAATGAACCTTTTGTTGCTCTTGGATGCTGTATGGCATAAGGCTTTTTTATTTTGATTTTATTGACATTTGGATCTTTTAGCGGTCGGGGGAAATTATATGTCACGGTTTTTAGTTTGCCTTGGGAAGTTTTTTGATGTATATCAGTGGTGAATGAAGATGCTCAAAAGATTTATATAAAAACTGGACAAAAAAATATACCTTACTATTTCAGGACAGCTTTGGAATTATTTGCAATATGCTTAGGAATTCTATAGGCATATTTAAACTATCCTTTTTGTTGGTCCTCAACAATGGACATTACTGGTTTGGGCACTATGTAAAACTAATTTGGGCTCTCCTTTAGTCCCTAATAAGCCATAATGTTAGGCAGGATGGCAGTTTCAGAGGTATCATCACCAATGTTGCTAGCCTGTAATTGTCAGTTTGGCTGCTGGTTGCTTTTACAGTCTGCCTTTTGTTTTTCTCTCTTGTCATGCTCTGGATCAACTCCTTTTTTTTCTCATGTTGCCAGGGCTGGCTTAGGCTGCCCCCTTGCAACTATGCTCACGCCCATTGATGATAGTTGCATCTCTTGCCACAAGCCATTAGTCACACTCGTCAGGCTCCCTTACATGTTCTCTGTTATCATTTGATTATTTTGTATCCAATGATTATGAATTGCTACAAATAGCTGTAAGCTCAGTTATTGACTTAAGTTCTAATAAAAACATTTTTATTATTATTGACACCAAAATTTGTTATCCAATAAACTCAGATGGCCGAGTATAGAGTATCCATATATGGGAGAAAACAAAGTGAATGGGACCAGTTGGCAAGTTGGTTCATTAATAATGCAATTTACAGTGAGAATGCTGTTTGGTTGATCCAGGTAATTTTTAATGCTGTGCCTTTTCTTATGGAAGCTGCATTGTTATGTGTGTTTAGCCATTCATCCACCCAACTAATTAGAGTGGCCACTCCTGAGCATGATGATTCATACCATTAGAATGTATTTGCTCAGAACTTTGGACCATGAGAAACTTATTTAAACACAAGATAGTTTATATTAGGAAGAAAAAATTGTTTATATTGGAACAAAAGATTCTAAGCCTTTTTTTTTAGTAAATCGAAGTCTTGAACTATCATGTGGCATTGTTTATCTATTGTTAGAAATAAGTTGACAAAATTGAATATGTTGCATCAGTATCACTTGGAGCATCACTGTTCTAGGCAAATTTAAGTGTTCTAGAATCAAGTCCTCACTGGTAACAATTCATGAGTTTGCTTGGAGTGAAATCTTTATTGGGTTTTCCCGTTATCTTCACCACTTTTTTTTTCCTTTTTAATAAAAATCTTGTTCGAGCAGCTTCCACGGCTTTACAATGTATACAAGCAAATGGGAACAGTTACTTCGTTCCAGAATATTCTTGATAATGTTTTCATTCCACTATTCGAAGTTACAATCAATCCGAGCTCCCATCCTCAACTACATGTTTTTTTAATGCAGGTAAATTTATCTCATAGTTTCTCTTATTTGAACATATTGTATATCCGTAATAATTTGATTGGCATGTAGTTTTTAGTGGATATAGTTAGGAAGTTCATGTTTTCCTCTTTGGTCCAACAAACATGATTTTTTAAAAAAATTTATTTCTTTATCTCTGCTGTGCTTTTGCTTGTGTAATTCACAACCCATTTATTAGAAAAAGGTCTGCCTCAACATGCTGAAATGTTAGAGACCATCCTCTGAGAATTAAATTAATGCTCTTATCTTCATGCAGGTTGTGGGATTAGATATTGTTGATGATGAAAGCAGACCAGAAAGGCGTCCAACTAAACACATGCCAAAGCCAGCTGAATGGACCAATGAGTTTAATCCAGCATATTCCTATTATGCATATTACTGTTATGCGAACTTGTATACTCTTAACAAGGTGTGCATTGCTTGCTACTTTTTGGTTTCTTTAACAATGCTTTATGTAGCTTGTTTTTGTCTAGTTATTGGGTGTATTAATGTTGATACAAGTTCAATGTTATAGCAAGCTCCATAGTAGTACGATAGTTTCTACTCTCAACGGTGAGTTTGGCCTGGTGGTAAAATAGAGGAATGGTTTTTGCTACAATTGTTCCCCCTTTTTGGTTCGTTCAGTTAGGGAAAGGGAGGGAATTTCACCCAGTTGAGGGGGGCTGGTTGAAATTTCAACAACATAATCTCTTTTAGCTTTTTTTTCTTTCCTTTTTTTGTTTGTTTGTCTCCTGTTTTCCATTGCACCTCTTCTCAATATCTCCTTTCTACTACTGGCAACCTGTCTCTTCAGAAACACAATGAAACATCTTTGAGAAAGGTATACCACTAACAATTAATTGAATGTTTATCCCAGATTTTTACCTCATTAAAGAATTTGACTTAAGTTGCCTTGCTGTATAGTTGGCTGATGCATGTAGTCTATAACTTTTGCATGATGATCTCCAGGATATGTGGTGATATATAAAGCAAATTATAGTACTGGACTTATTAATTCATCAAGTTCATTTATCAAAATAACCAGAAAAGGCCATTGTCAAATTATGGTCCTACTGAAGTGGGATGGAAACTTTTGAGACAGTCCTCTCAGCATTTTTAATGAAATGGATGCTTACAAGATTGAACATGCTGCTTGTGTTGCAAGCCCCAAGATCTCACCACGCAATATCCCCTATTCTTACCAGAATGCTCGATAAATTTGTTGCCTCAATTTCATTTTGGCAGGAGGAATGTTTTTGAGTAATTACTTAACAGGTTGATTTGCCTAGGACAAATGCATTAGTCAAGAACTCATTTGGTTAATTTTGTTGGATGGCAATGTTTGTTTTATTTGTTTGTCTATTACACCTTCATGTTGCTCTTTCTTGGAAAATAGAAAATAAAAGGAGGTAAAACCTTTTATGCTGATCATGTTCCAATTGTTTTGTTCTCCAACTTTTCCAGCTTCGCGAATCAAAAGGATTGCCTACAATCAAATTTCGTCCACACTGTGGAGAGGTTATTGCTCTTCTTGATCTTTCTTTTATTTTTGCTTGGATTGCTGAGCTGCTGACGATCAGTACAATATGCAGGCTGGTGATGTTGACCATTTGGCTGCTGCATTCCTTCTATGCAATAATATATCTCATGGGATCAATTTGCGGAAATCCCCTGTCTTGCAATATTTGTATTACCTTGCTCAGGTTAGCTCCACTTGACTCTGGGAAACATGCAGTTGAAATAATGGAATATGCTTGTGATTTGCAACGAAACATTGTATTATCAGGAAGAAATCTTCTTCCATTTAGCATCGTTGTATTATTGCATATCTTAATATATGTTCCTGTTGCTAGGGGAAAAAACTGTTATCTGCCATCTAATATCCTAGAGACACATGTTTATGTTCTTCATTTGACTTTGCACTAGTGCTTCACCTTAGTGAAATTACTATTGATTTTGAACTTCCTAGTCCTTTCTCTTTTAAAAAACTCCAGAGTAGAAATATTTTCCTTTTCTTTTCTTTTATTTTCTTTTCTTTTCTGTCATCTTGCATCTTATGCAGTTGTATATCCATAAGTTGGAAAATGCTCCGATGATTAACAACTGTCACTTTTATTTCCAGATTGGATTGGCTATGTCACCATTGAGCAATAATTCCCTTTTCCTGAACTATCATCACAACCCATTTCCTATATTCTTCCAGCGTGGCTTGAATGTTTCTCTCTCAACTGATGACCCCTTGCAAATTCATTTAACAAAAGAACCATTAGTGGAAGAGTACAGTGTTGCAGCAAAGGTTCGGTAGTTCCATATTTATTATTTGTAATTTCAGTTGTAGTGGTGCATGCTATAGAATTCTGTTCTTTTTTCAGGTATGGAAGCTCAGTGCATGTGACCTATGCGAGATAGCGAGAAATTCTGTTTATCAATCTGGATTTTCCCATGCAGCAAAGGTGAGAAAATTGAAAAATAGGAGAAACGAATGTTGGTAGTAAACATGTTTGTGAGAAGAAAAAATAAATGTTCATTCAAGTATCCAAAGTAAACTCTACTGTTATGAGAAACTCATGGCATTAGATTTAAAGGATAACTCTCAAATACAGTTAAACCTCTATAAATTAATACTCTTGGAACTGTGAAAATTTATTAATTAATCGAGATATTATTTAAACTTCAAATTTAAGTTGGGACTGAACGAAAATATTATTCAAGGTTATTAATTTATCGAGGTTATATTTTAAGTATTTGAAAGGACATTTATTTTCATTACAAGTTTAAAAGAATTATGAGTGATATTTTGTTTTTAAAGCACCATATAGCTTTGTAGAGTAAGGTTCAGAGGATCCTTCTTTGGGTTTATACTGCAGTTACATTGGTTGGGTAGCAAATATTTTTTGCGGGGGCCAGAAGGAAACAACATTCACAAGTCAAACGTACCCGATATAAGGATTGTCTTTCGACACGAGGTATGTTTTTAAAGTATCTGGTAACTTGCTATGCAATCTTATCATGGCTAATGATTGAGAGATATGCAGACATGGAAAGAGGAGATGCAGTATGTTTTCTTGGGGATTGACAAATTTCCTGAAGAACTAGATTTCTGAGTGCGGTGTTGAAGAATGAAGCAATTCATAAATAGTCTCATATGCACAAGTGGGAAATTCTATCAGCATCCTTGGATGAGTTGGATTTAGCAATTTTACCGAGCAACCAATGGCAATAAAGCAGAATGTTAAATAGCTTTTCAGGGTTGATGAGGCAATTTTATGTAGCACTATCGTATTGGTTCTGCAGGCATTCATGTTGAAACGAGCAAGTTTGCCTTTGCCTTTGCCTTTTCTTTTTCTTTTTCTTTTTCAAAACAATGTATTTTACTCCTTTTTTTTTAAAAAAAAAAAAAAACAAGCTGTGAGTCTTAATTTCTAAAATAGTGGAATGAAATTTTTTGTTTAGGGACTCGTAGCATCAAGTATTTTGATCTGTAGTATCTCACGGTTGAGTACCTTTTAGCAAAGAAACCTTTTTTTTAAAGGACATGCATGATTTCTTATGAGTCATCGTCTAAAGACTTTTCCATGATGAAAAAAATCAGGAGCTAAAATATGTATTGCAAATTAAAAAAAAAACGTTTTTTCTTATTTACTTTTAATTAATGTGTGTTGCTAAAATATACAGAGCAACAAAAGATCAATAATAAAATAAAATTGTACATGGAAATGATGGGGAGGGGGAAATAGAATTCTGTTTTTTTTTTTTTTTCCTCCCAAAAATGGAACAAATATGTAAACGAAAAAGGTGTAGGCTTGTAGTTGTAGGCACTAGGGCTGCCTGGCTTGGTCGCAGGACTTCATGAGGGCCTGGCCTGAATGCTGTGAGGTTTTTAATAAGAGAATAAAACAGCGAGTGGACAATGCATCGCCCCCCAGCCTTTGCCATTTTCAAGCTTTCCTTGCTTACTAGGTTCACCCGCACTAATGCAGGTTAGGTTAAATTTCAAGTGTTGTAAATGTTTTTTGAAAAAGAAAAAAATTTATGACTTGGGTTAAATAAATTGGTTTTATTTAAATTAGATAATAAAAAAAACAACAATAACAAATAAATATTTAAAAAAAAAAACGTGATCATGATAATCTAGATTATTTTTTAAATGAGACCGAGTCAATTATTAATTTATTAAATATGAAATGATGAAATGAGGTAAAAAAAAATGATCTAAAACACATGGCTTAGTCAACCTGAGTTAGCATGATAAATCTATAACCCTAGTAGTCAAGATTGAGCCAACTTAGGTTATCTCATCAAACCTGCAGCTCAAGTCATAAGATTTAGATAATCCGATAGAAAAAAATAAAGAAAATCAATGTCAACCAGCGTTAACTTCTCGAACCTGTGATCTAGGTCATTAGACTCGAAGCACCATATCTGAAAAAATTAT
>Ga0307513_10005833_pt1 | contig 16179 bp, 13 predicted proteins | sample 15_EM_MG_FD_202174 | JGI IMG/M metagenome (GOLD analysis project Ga0307513, IMG submission 202174) | Populus trichocarpa ectomycorrhiza microbial communities from riparian zone in the Pacific Northwest, United States - 15_EM | ecosystem: Host-associated > Plants > Roots > Unclassified | place... | reverse complement strand
ATTTTTTTTTTTTTTTTTTTTACAGGTTTATTTTTTTGTTATATTTTTTTTTATTTTTTTTTTTTTTTATTGTTATTAAAAACCCAAAAAATTCCCCCCCCCCCCCCCCCCCCCCCTCCATACAATTACAAGAGATGATATCATGATACGCCAGAATGCTTCGCGCCACGGGTGGGAGATGAGTCAAAACGAACATGTGGATATATAGTACTTGCAAAGGGTACTGTACTAGGGTATGGTCACTGAGGATGATACTAGGCTTTAGAAATTGTATCCTCTTCCTCACCTCTCGTTGAGTTCTTAAAAAGTCTTTATTTATGTTTAAAGTGTTTTTTTTTAATATTAAAATAATATATTTTTTTAATTTTAAAAATTTATTTTTAACATAGCATATTAAAACGATTTAAAATATTTTAAAACAAAAAAAAATTAATTTTCTCAAGAAGATAATAATACCACAAAAACAAACGGTTTCTTGCAGAAAGGCCAGCAATCATCAGATTTCGTCCCGTATATACATGTCAAAGTCAGTGCCATACTGCTTCATGATTTTTTTTTTCCTTCCTGGTTTTTGCACATGCTAGGCTCACTCATTAGATTGTGGGAGCTGGGTCATTGTGTGAACAAGACAGAGGCCAAACAATGCACATGGGACATGAATGTAATGCCAAAGTAAGAGCATTGCTAGGATATATCAGCTTGAGGTATAGTTTGAAATTGCGTATTAAACGGTGTTATATGAGATTTTATTTTTTTTTAAATGATTTGATGTATTAATATTAAAAATAATTTAAAAAAATAAAAAATATTATTTTCATATATTCCCGAGTAAATATTATTTTAAAAAATAAACACTACTACTCACAAGCTCTCTCTAACTCATATTCGGTCACTTTTACCCATTTTGGAAATGTTAATTAATAATTGCAAATGCTGAAATTTTCCCGCGTGCACCCAAAATCAAAACATGGTATTGATGTACAGCTCATGTGAGATGAGACTAAATGCACAGCTCATGTTCTTCAACAAGCAGAAATTATTGTCGTAGATTGCTTTTTAGTACAGTTTTTACGCGTGATTAATTTGTTTTTTTATACATGAGCAATGTCTTCTCAATTGTAATTCTAGTTACAGAAACAGCATGTGATGCTGGCAAGTGATTTCCCCCTACCAGTCGGTCCAGTCTACCTTGAATTAGCGACTGATAACTGGGTCCAAGAACCTGCAAGATTCTTAATTGCCAGGCACGGAATGGTGATTTTCTGGTGACCATGACAGCCAAAGCAGCTCAACAGTTATTGACTAGAATGGGGCTTTACAAAAATGAAATCGTGTGGCTCTTCCTAACACTAACACATATATCTAACTATATTAGCTGTAGCCTATGGTCATATGAAAATGGTCTGTCCCCTGGCTCGAACGTTTTCCAGGTCCTCCCTATGGACTAGCTCTTGCCACAGATAGTCCTGTGCGTGTCAGGTCAAAAGTAGCTTGCCTATTCCAAAAGGATCATAAAACACTAACTGGTTGCTGGTCTTTTGCGAAGGGGAAAGGAGAAAATCAAAGAAATTACTCCATCATGTTGCCGGGAAGAAAAAAATGTCATTCACCAGACTATATTGAAGAAATGACTGTGAGGCCCAAGGAGCCACCCGATCCATAGATATAAGTTTTCAGTTATAAGACGCCATGGGCTCGCAAGATCAAAAGAAGGGCTTCGAAGAGCTATAAAATCGAATCAAATCCTAGCTGCTTCTTGCCCCCGGAAGGTTTATAAATGAGTTGAAAAGAACGATTCTTTTTTTACCTAAAATTTAGGATTAGAATAAACTACACTATTGGCACGCGGCGGTTGTTTTTCTATGAGAAAAAATATTTTTTTAAAAAAATTTGAAACTCGAGTTATAAAAAAAATATAATAATAATAAATAAAATGAAAAAAATAATAACAAAAAATGTAAAAAAACTTGACTTAAGCCTATTCAGAGTAAAAAAAATTTAATGTTAAATAACGAAACTACAAGAAAAAAAAAAACAACAAAAAAATCATAGTTAAACTGAGTTAATTCACAAGCTCCATAACTGTAGAAATAAGATTTATATAACCTCATAAAAAGACCACTTGCAAGGAAAGGGAAAAGAAGCACAAAAACCAATTTTTAATATATTAAATGTTGAATAATAAAATTAAAATAAATAAACTTAAAAAATAACAAAAAAAATAATCAACTCACATTAACATTTGAAACAGTAATTTTGATCATAAACTCAAGACTAACCTCATAAAAGATAAATTGTACAAGATAATTAAGCAAAACTCTAAAAAAAAGGTGAGAAATACAAAAAAAAACATCATCTAAAAAAAGCAAAAAAAAGAAAAAAAAGAAAACTTGAGCAAACCTCCTAAACTTGGTTTAATTTATGAAACTTGCAACCCATGAAATCTTGGACCCGAGTTTAATCAAGAAGCTTAATTTCCAACCAATTTAATTTTAAAGGATGAAATTATGAAAAGATATGCAAAAGAAAAAAAAAAGATAGCAATAAAAAGAATAGGGACTAAATTTCATAGAAAAACACACATGGAGGATGAAATTGTAAAAAAAAAAACAATCTAAAAAAATGACTCCAAATAAAACAAATAGCAATAAAAAGAATGGAGACTAAATTTAAAAGATTAAAAGTTGTACGGGGTGAAATTAAAAAAAAATTGTAATTTTATGACGCAAGCATGTTTTAGATTATTTTTTTAAATGTTACTCCGGTTATAGACCCGACCGAGAAAAAAAAAGCTAATACATGGACAAACTAGAAGAAAAAAAGAGAAATCATCAGAAAATAACGGTTAAAAAACCCAAATAAAAGGCAGAAAAAGAAAAGAATAAAACCTAATCACTAATGATATAAATGCTAAATGATACAACTAAAAAAACATAAGCTTTTTTATTTAAAAAACACAAGATAACTCGAACGAACCATCTAAAATCGGGCAAAGGTCTCAAACTTACAACCGATAAAATCCTAGACCCGAGTAAAATCAAAAAGCTCAATTCCCAACCAATTTAATATTGATTAGCCAAACTAAATCCAATAAAGAACACTAATTAAAAGGACTTGAGAAAACCTGAAGCATTTTCAAAATCATTGAGAAATCCTAGAGAAAGAAATATAATTCTAATGTTATAAATTGTTTTAAAAACTTATTTCGAAGGATGGAATCAAGAAAAAAAAATATTAATTTAAATAATTAGCAAAAAACCCAATAAAAAATGATAAAAAAAACATGGGAAAAACAGGTCAATTTCAAGATCAACAAGAAATTCAACATAAAGCAAGCTAAAAAGAAATGGAACATAGTCTCCAATTAAATAAATATTGAAGGATAAAACAAGAAAAAAAAACTACCTTTGATGAAGAAAAAAAATCAAGCAAACCCGAGCAAACATCTTAATCTTGGTCAAATCTTTAAAACTCTCAACCATGAAACCCTAAATCCTGGTCCAATCCAGAAGTTTTTTTTGAATCACTTTAAAAATATCAATTTAAAAAACTTGACAAAGAAAAAACATTAACAATAAAAAAAATAAAGATTAAATTTGATAGGAAAAAAAATTCAAAGGAGAGTTTATACAAAAAAAATATATTTAAAAAATGATTTGAAACAAAACAAATACTAATAAAAAAATGAGGACCAGATTTGAAAGATGAAAAAAATAAAGGTTAATGAAATTAATAAAAAACCTACCAATTTTATAAATTATTCAAGATAAAAAAAAATTATAAAAATTATAAAAATAAGCTAATTCTGAAGAACCAAAAAATTAAAGGTTATTTTGGAAATTTTAAAGGCCTGAAGCAAAAATCTAGATAAGAAGAGAAATAAAAGTTTTTTAGCAATCCAATAAAGTTTTTTTAAAAAAATCATGAAGGATTGTACAAAAAGTATCTATTAATGTAATAAAAAAGATTATGATCTCATCAAATATTAATTTAAATTAATAGAAAAAAAACCCAATAAAAAATGATAAAAAAAGACACAGGAAACCAGGTTTTTTCAGGACCAACAAGAAATTCCACAAAAAACAAGCTAAAAAGAAATGGAACATAGTTTCTAATTGAATAAATATTGAAGGATTAAACGGGAAAAACAAAACTACCTTAGATAAAGAAAAAAAACCAAGCAAACCCGAGCAAACATCCTAACTCTGGTCAAATCTTTAAAACTTTCAACCCGTGAAACTCTTGATCTTGGTCCAATCTAGAAGTTTTTTACGAATCACTTTAAAAATATCAATTTAAAAAACTTGACAAAGCAAAAAAAATTAACAATCAAATGAATAAAAATTAAATTTGATAGGAAAAAATTATTCAAAGAAGGGTTTGTACAACAAAATATATTTAAAAAATGATTTGAAACAAAAACAAATAGTAATAAAAAAAATAGGGACCAGATTTGAAAGATGAACAAAATAAAAATTGATGAAGTTTAAAAAAACATATCAATTTTATAAATTATAAAAATGGATCAAATCTGAAGAACAAAAAATTAAAGGTTATTTTGGAAATTTTAAGGGTCTGGAGCGAAAATCTAGATAAGAAGAGAAATAAAGTTTATTTAGCAATCCATTAAAGTTTTTTTAAGAAAATCATGAAGGGTTGTACAAAAAAACATTTATTAATGTAATAAAAAAGGCTATGATCTCATCAAATAAAATTGAAAATTCAATGGTACCTAATATATATTTTTATTTATTGAATGAACCCAAGATTAAAATGCAGGGAAAAAACATGCTAAACATATGGGCCTGTGCTTTGACTCGTTAGGAAGAAGCCTAACCCACAGGGAAACCTTCTTTATATATATATATATATATAAAAGAGGCTGGGTTATTTTTTTTTTAAATAACATAAATGACACACTGTTTATTATTTTAGATTTCAGTGACCAAATAGTTGTTGAAAAATCATAGCAAAGATTTTTTTATCTAAAAAATTAATTTTTGACCTGTTTTGCTCGAAAAACACTTAAAAGCATATTAGATATCCTAATAACCCATCTATAGCCTTTAACAACCCAAAATTGGTCAAAACAACCCAAATCCAACTTCAATTTCAAAAACTTCCCAAATAAATCTACTCTCTCAAGTAAGGTTAAGCCCAAAGAATACTCGGGTAGAACTTCTTTGATTGAATGAAACTTCTCCATGCTAAGATCGATCATTTTCATGGTCGGAATTAGCGTCAATAAAAACTTTTTTTTTCAACTGGAATATGACAACTCTCTTTTCTCTCTTAAGCAAAGAAACAAAAATATAAAGAAAATAAAATTTTGAATCAAAAGTAAATTTTTAAAAACCAAAGGGGCTGTAAATGTATTAATTGGAATGTATAAAGACAAAAGTTCACTTTCACATCAAATTTGAAAGTGCCACCTAGTTTTTCCGCTTTTCTCACTTTGATCCTTCATCTTTTAATATTGTCCATCCTTAATAAATTAGACCTAATTGCCCATAGATTTGGAAACTAAAGGCTAAAATAGAAAAGAAAGAAAGTTCGACAACTAAAGTAAAAAAAATATTAAAGAAATCCACAATGATTTGTTAACATGTGCACAATGATTTTTGCATAAAGAAACCACTACGTCTTTTAATTTTTTCTATAATTATTTGTATTCTTAATTTGCTTGATTTAACAACAAACAACCTTGTCAACAAAAAACCACGAACAAGCTTATAAAGAAAAATAAGAACAACAAACCAGGCATAGACATGTTTTTCTTTGAGTTTTTTCTATTTTTGCTAGATATTCTTTATGAGACAATATATGGGGTTATAATCCTTGAAAAAAAGGTGAACTTTGATTGTCTCATAAGAACATCACATTATTTGTACAACAACACTACATGGTTTGATTTTTCAGGTTAAATGTTAATGAAAGCAAAACTAAACTGATCATTTAAAGCATAACTAGATAGCAAATTTACTATGATAAACCTAGTTAACTTGGTTTGGACAACCTCATTTTAGGTTTTTTAAAATAAAAATCCAGGTTAGTCTAAGTTACCTTAGTATATTCACAATCCAAACCATGAAATGAATTTTAATATTGAGTTAGGTTTCAAATCTATACTCACGGACTCAAATCAAGGATAAAAATTCACATAATTGTGAATATGGAGTTTTTAATAAGTTTCGACATCTGAATTAGAGGTAATTAGAGAAATGATAGCAGTTAGAGTGCTGTAAGAAGTTGAAGAAAAAAAGTTTATCATCTCTTTTACTATTTTCAATAATAAAAAGGCAGAAAATAAAGGAAAAGAAAGAGATGTTATGTTTCACAGCTTAAATTCTTCATTTCGTTCTGAAAACCCCACTATAATCGTCCTTTAATATGGACTATCATCAACGAATAACAAGAATTTATCAAAAATTTAATTTATACTCTGAGTGACGAGTTCTTTTTATCCCGACTCCGTGACTGTATGTCAATGAGATGATTTTGGTGGAGATGATTTTGGTGGAGAAGATTATGCTACTACTGCTTGATTACTGGAAACGGGACATTTCAATAGCCGTCCGTCATGCCACGAGAGATTTTAAGACTTGATCACACCTAGAATTGAGGCTTGAAGTGACACCGAGTGCTTCACGTCACCAATATGAAGACTATGTGCTCCCATTGGAATTCTTCGAATTCCAGATCTGTCCACAACACTCAAGAATTTGCAAACATGAACGTTAATTCCCACTCTTTGCTGAGTCCCTGCTGCAACATGCACTTTTTCGAAGGCCACTAATTGTTTGAGAGGAGCCCAATGCCCTGCTGGTGGTTTAGAGTAGACGAGCAATGTGTGAGTTCCATCCATGGAGCCAGTGTTTTTCACGTCTACTTGCACTCCAAACGACAGCCTATTACATCTAGCATGTGTAACTCTGATTGCCTTTCCTGAAATGGTTGCATTTCTGGAGGCCTGGCGGTGTCCATCAAGGGGTACAGAAACCATTGTTGGTGCACTTGCAATGGTATGAACAAAATTTGTGTAGCTTATTCCGTGACCAAATGGGTACACCACTTTACCTTTATAGAATCTATAGGTTCTTCCAGGATAGCCATTTGATTTGCTTGGTCGCATGGCCATGTTTGTCATAGGCAAATTTGTGACATAATCTTGTGGGTACCATGTCATAGGTAGCTTGCCTCCTGCAAGACAAAAAAACAAGTCGTTATTCTCTGTTACATTCCTGATGAAGTGAGCCTAATAAGACACTCGAACAAGCACTACTAAAACCAAACCTGGGTTAGTAGTTCCAAACAAGACATCAGAAATGGCTGCTCCTCCAGCCTGGCCAGGATAACCAGCCCATACGATGCCTCCAATTTTTGGATCATTCTCAGCGAAAGACACATCAATAGGCCCCCCAGACATCAAGACCAATATGGTTGGGCCCTTCGATGCTGCGGCAACCTTGGATATAAGCTCTTGTTGGCGTCCAGGTAGAAGAAGCTCAGTCCTATCTCTGGATTCTGCCTCAATAGACTGGTCAAGCCCCATTACTAGAACCGTTGCATCCGCTTGACGTGCTGCGTCCATTGCTGCGACAAATTGCTGGTCACTAACACAAGCAACATCTGCACAACCTTGCTGGTATATTGTCTTGGCGTATCTCCCTATCCCTTGTAGGGGTGTTGTGTATCCACAGGCCACACCTAGTAATCGACCATGAGTAAAATTGTTAATGATCAATATATGTAGATAGTTCAAGTCGCCAGGCTCTATAGCACTCACCGGCATAATTGCCGATCATCGTAACAGTGACATTCGAATTAGGCCCAATGATGGCAACGGATTGATGATGGCGGGTAGATAAAGGCAATGGAGGACCATGATTCTTGAGAAGCACAATGCCTTGTCTTGCCGCTTCAAGGGCAAGCTCTTGGTGAGCTGGCGTGCACACATCTGTTGGGCCTAGGTTCCCATATGGCTTTGATGATGGCTCACCATCAAACATCCCTAGCCTCATCTGGACTGTCAGTGTGTTAAGTAATGCATTATTTATTTCTGCCTCAGTTAGCAAGCCCTTTCTCACTGCATCCTCGGTGTGTTGACCTAGGAATGGTCCGCAGTCCAAATCTAAACCTGCAACATATTAAAATTAATTTGTTACCAACATATATATATTTTCTTCGACAAAAGGTAATGTAGTCTCTCTCTCTCTATCTCTTTCTCTCTCTCTCTCTCTCTCTCTATATATATATATATGCGCGCGCGCGCGTGTTCATATTGGACTTAAGCAGTAGAATAAAGGCTACTGGCCTGCTTTAATAGCATCAGCAGCTGCTTCTTCTGGGGTTGTAGTATAGTGTTGCTGACTATAATAAACCCCAACTGAGTCGCAGTCTGAAACAATGTACCTGTGGTGATAATCGCAAACAGCATCGAAAGGGTTAGTTATATATTACATGATCATGTTATATATAATCATCAACATATATATAAAACCAGGATGCCGTTTGGATTTGATCATACCCATCAAGTTTCCACTGACCACGTACAGTTTTCTTTAGCAGCTTTGGGTCAGCGCAAGTGGGGATCCCATTCACTTGATTGTAAGAGCACATAACACTTGCCACCTTGCCTTCTTTCACACACATCCTGAATGGTACATCAAATGTATCTTCCATGTCCTGCTTGCTTACCTGTTAATGAACCCCCACACGTGAGAGGAAAAAAGGCAGCATATTTAACTTTAAAGTCTCAGGAAATTAGTAGAGGCGCGTGCATTCTGGTTCGAATATTCAAAGTAAAAGGAAGGAAGGAAGAAAGAAAGGCAGCACATAGCACTTGAGCAGCCGTGAGGATTGCTAGTAATTTGGTGGATTTTTCATCCATGTTATGTCTGGCTTAGGTAGGAGAAAGTTGTGCACAAACCAAAGCAATGATCAGGATGACACAATAATGATACGTATGGGCATAAGCAAAGACAGACTGAAAAGTGGGATTAACTTCTCTTGCTGCTGCCTTGATCGACTTCTTAGATTTTGTCATAAGCGAAGCGAATAACTTTAGGGAAAAAGCACAAATACTTCATGTTGGGATCGGCAATTAGTATAAGGTCTGGATTTGCAGCCTTGCAGCTCGTGCATGCTGGCCACTTTGGTTCAAAAATATTCTAATATTTAATTATTCTTTTGTATAAAATAAAAATAAAAAAGTTAAACTCCATTTCCGTTCTTCAAGGTATATATTATTCAACCTCGAGATTATATTATCTACATCATGTTATTTATTAAGAGTTAAGGTACATATTGAGAGCTTAATATATAATCTCATACAATAAATTATATGGACCAACCTCATATTCCATAATGTCGAAAAGGAGACCACCACACAAGGCGGAGCCTCACCTCTATGTTATTGCTACAGTTAACAAAAACCCAATACCTAAAGTCAACAAAATTGACGATCAATCGTATAGTTTCAATGAAAAACCAAACCAAACTGAAACTAAAATTTATCAGAAAGTTCAAAAAAAGCTATATAAAAAATAAAGTTTTTGGTTTTTAATATAAATTAATTGAATCAAACCGAACTGAAACCAAACTAAACTGAACCAAATCGAACCGAAACTAAACCGAACTGAATTAAAATCGATTGGTAGGGTTTTGGTTTTTGATATAAAATAACCGAACCGAAACCGGTCGGTTAGAACCGGTTTCAGTTCGGTTTTTTATTTTATTTTTTATATTTTACAAAATTTTAGTTTGATTGTTTTTATAAGTAAAAACTAGACCGAACCGAAAAAAAATCATCCTGATGTATATAGATTAAACATTTGTTAAATTAAAATGTACCTGGGCGTTGAAGTGGAACCGATCAACCCCATTCCAGTTATCGAGGTCATAGGCCGTGAAGTGCTTGCAACAAGCAGCCACCTTCAGCCGGTCACCGTCATTCCCCTGTAAACCTCTAACATAACTTGCAGCATATTTACCAGCTACTACTGGGTCCTCACCGGGAGTCTCCTGTCCACGACCCCACCTTGGGTCCCTGAATATGTTCACGTTTGGGCTCCAATATGTGAGCCCGGCCACCCCTCCATTGAACATTGCTCTTGCTTCATCTGACACAACCTGCACAGTACACAGGCTTGGTTTTATTTTAGATAATTTTATTTTATTTAGCTTTAATTCTAGCACCACTACCGTCTGTGTTGAGAGAGAAAAATAAAAAAGAAGCAACTTGCCCGACATTATATTAAGGTAAAATTAAATTCTTATCCCTTTTTCTATACCCTTTTGATTGGCCCTGCAATTAAAGTAAAATTAAGGTCCCATTTGGCGTAAAAAAAACATGGATATATTCGCTTTTTAGCAGCCCCATACACACTTGGCAAAGAAATGACTCTACAAATTATGATAATTTAGATTAATATTTTTTAATTAATTAAAGTAAGTAAGAACATTTGCGTTACCACTTTCTTTTGTAAAGACAGTAATATTTGGTATCTTTGTTTTATCTCTTTAATGTGTCGTAGCAAGCAAGCATGTCATAAAAAAAAGAGGTCGTCACATCATCGAATTTATATATATATATATATATATCTTTAATTTTATTCTTAAGATCTCTTAACTTGTGGTGCTGTGTACTGGATGTTGTAACTAGCAGTAATTTTAAACTATACATTGCATTCATTTAATCACTGACTTTAATTTATGTTAAATCTATATATTAATTGAAATGCATAAAAATTTAATTAATGTCTGAATTTTAAATAATTAGTACACAAACAGCACCAGATGCAAGTTTTCAATGCGCACACAGTCATGATATGAATGTGTGGTTTAAAATTGAATTTTAAATTATTTTAATATATTTTTAAATAAAAAATACTTTAAAATATAACCATATTACTCTCAAACTGATAGCAGAACTTATACCTGAGATTCGTCTTCTTAATTTCCTCTCCTGAGGAGTGTTACTGTATCAATGGTTACTTTTTTTTCATGGTATCAATTATCACATATTAATGTTATGGTTATTGACAATGACACTCCTTCATAGAGTAATTATAAGCTTTGAAGAGTGATATTGGCTCATGTAGGAGGCGTCCCTATACATTATTTGTATGAGCCACCATGCAAATTGGGTTCACAGAACTGTCACATTTCATGCATGGTTCACAGAGCTGGGTGAGGTTTGCATGCTAAAGGGCTGCCTTCCAAAGTAACTGTTCTATCCAGCTCACATGTACAAAGTTAAGAACGCCATTACAAAAAGAAAACAAAAGGTTCTCCAACTGATAGAATTCTTGTTAATTGTTATGACTTGAATTAATCCATTAACTTTTACAGAGTAGTCTAATTATTATTTAATAAAAATCAAGGTTTGAAATCTCACCCGACCAATGGCCTCCCACAAAGTTGCATTGAAAGAAGCAGCGGTGGTGATCACTTGAGGGAAGCTAGTGGCCCCAGGGAAGGCCCCACCAAACTGGGTCCCTGGACCCACATTGGAAACTCCATGAAGAGCCTCGGACCACCACTCATACCCTTTAATCCCGAGCCGTGGAACTGCCGCAGCATCGTTCACTAGCAACCCAACCTTCTCTTGCAATGTCATCCTTCCAATAAGGTCACTGACTCTGCTTTGTATTGGCAACTTCACTTGGCAAAATGGAAAGTTCCTGCTCGTCCCATCTTCTGGGTCACAAGCAAAGGGGTCCAGAGCTTCGCTGGTTTGCAGAGAAACACCCAAGAAAAGAACCAAGAGGATAAAAACGAGGGATGCGGGCATGGTGGTGTAGTCCAGTATAATAAGAAATGGAAATGCTTTTCAATGGGGATGGAGAGCAAGGGAGCCGAGTGTGTAGAGTACATATAGGTGAGGTGAATTACCAAGTTCGTGAGAGAAATGGAGTGATGACGTGGGAGAACAACTTTGATGATTAGAGGACCATATTGCTCTTTTAACTTATGCCCTTTTCCTTTCTTGTGGTGGGATTACTATAAGGTGGTTGCTAATACAAATTTACCTGCCATTTTGAAGATAAGAGTGGAGTTCTTCGTGTAAGATTTCACGTGGCATGTTTGTATTGGTGGTTTGGAATCCAAGAAATGGTAGGTCCAAGATACGAGGCATTATAAGGATGATCAGGTGGGGTTAGATCATCCAATTGACCCTTAAGCCAGTGATAATATTTCTACAGATTTGCGTATCTGAGAACTTTTGTTATCTTGGTTGGCAAGCAATACCTACGGAGAGAAAATTATGGGCGTGTTTGGTATAATGGGTTTCGAGTGTTCCCACAGGGATTCTCGAAGCGTTCACGAGTTGGAAATGGAAGAAATCGATGTGTTTTTTTGTAACGAATCTGATTTTAATTGTTAGAACTATATAAACAAAAACATTAAAACGAATCAATTTGATATTTTCAACCAAGAGTCTTGCAAACACATTGCAAAAGGACACTAGTAGAAATTATCAGTGGTCTTGACATCTAGAGCAAGGCAATTAATGGTCAGAGGGCTGCCATGGTGGTCGAGCGAAGAAATATTGTCAGCCAGTTGCAACCTGCTAGTAGCTCTAGCTTCGCTTGAAAGGGAGGTCAGATTGGCTCAGGATCAGATCAGATTAACCCATACTGGACGGTGATATTCACATTATTGCATTACAGGATGGAATAAAAAAGCACTGCACTATCTCTCTCTCTGTCTCCTTTGGATAAGAAATAAATTTAAAGTATTCCCTTTTTTTTTTTTTTTCTAATTAGCTAAGAACAAAAGCAACGTCTTGATCCAACAAGCCAAAAACTAATTAACTATGAAACTTAATTAACATTCTGCTCGGCTCACTAAGTAAAGGAAAATCCAATCGTTATACTGATATAAAAGCTTGGAAATCACAGAAGATCTAAGCACAGATTTCTGTAGTCGATATTTTGAAACCATCTACCAAAACGATTGAGCAATACCATGACACTGCGTGCTGCTTTGTTTTTATTTAATCCCAGTTATCAATCTGATTTCTGATAAGTTTTGTCCCTTGATTGCAAACGATAAGGTATCTGGAAAAGGACTTGGAAAGATCTTATCTTTAATATCGAATCATGGTTATTTGGAGTTCGCATGAGTATTGAGGATATTGTCTTTATACATGAGTGGTTTTATGAATGAGTCAGTACCCACTTGTTCGAGGTTTGTTTCTGTCATTCATTAAAATGCTTGTTTTCATTCCCGGGAAGGTTGAATTCCACCATTGGTGTAAGCTGCATAGCAGAACTTTGTCTCCTTTCATCTACTTCTCCCCTTTTTGTCTTTGCTAATTAGTTTTTGGTAGAGTAAATTATTATTTTGTTAAAATGCTTGTATTTTCCCTAGTTGGATCTATCTGTATTTTGGATAGTGAAGTATTTGTGTATGTGAGCTTAATTAGTGGATGTAATTTCTAATATTAATTGATAATGAAGTTCTGTAAAATAAATTTCGCCGACCATTTTAAAATTTTTATTTTTATAATTTCTAATATTTCTAATATGCGACCATTTTTATTTTTAGTTGAATAGCAGAAATACTCCGATTTTTATTTTTAATACATTTAACTATGTGGTTAGGATGCCAATTGTATCCCTGTTATATATATATGATAACTAATCAAATTGTCATAAATATTTCTTCTATCAATGTAAACTAACATTACAAATCTACGCGTGCAAGGAAAAAAAAAATAGTGATGAGAAAAAAAAACTGAAAAACCGATTAAACCCAGAAAACTGGAAAAAAAAATAACTGAAAAAACCAAATTGTAAAAAAAACCGATTAAAATTTTAAAAAAACCGACCGGTTCGGTTCAGTTCGGTTTTATAAGCCTGAAACTAAAAAAACCGAAATGAACCAAACCGGAAAAAACCCGAAAAAAGCCGAGCCAAACTGAAAAAACAGAGTCAAACTGAAAAACCGAACCAAACAGGTTTGAACCAGTTTTTTTCCAAAAAACCGAACCAAAACCGGTCGGTTGGAACTGGTTTTGGTTTTTTTTAAAAAAAAAAATTGTTTGGTTACTTTTATTTTTAATAACAACCGAACCGAACCGAAAATGACCACCTTTAAAAAAAACCTATTACATTCAAAATAATTGATACTGATGAGAAAGTTTTTGAGATTTGAATATATGGTGGAGTTAATTCTTCCATCCAATCTCGTCATCGGTTTCCTTCATATTCAGAAACTCTAAGCTCATAGAAGACATGCATGCAATGATGTGCTGGGTTTTTAGGTTAGCCAAGAGGGAAGGCTGGCTGGTTTTATTATTATCGATCATTTTTTAAGCTTATCTAAATCCATGCATGCTGTCAATATCTGATTATATATGTTGGTTTAAGTGCCACGTTAGCAATATCCATCTTGAAAATTATAAAAAGGAAGAAATTAAGAAATTGAAGAAAAACATTTAATTATCATCCATTATATATATATATAAATATAAGACCACAAAAATACAAGAAAATCTTCATATTAAAACGTGGAAGAACTGATCAGTGGTGATGGCAATTGCCAGGCGTTCGATTCATCAAGCCAGCCCCATCCTCTATCCATTTAAAAAATAAGGGTGGTCTTGTTCCCACTTTAATTTTTATTATCCTCACTGTATTACTTATTGTAGAGATTAAAATAGTTTTATTTAATGTATTTTTCTCTATTTTATTGAAATTTAAAATAACTTTGTTTATAATATGCCTTAATTAAAAATACCCTTCTTTAATAGTGGATTATGCCTTAATATTTATGAATTTATTTTCTGAAAATACAAGTCAATTTAGTTGTTTTTACAAACTTAACGTTGAGTTGGTAGATATCGGAGATTTTAAGATAAAGTTACTCAATGAATCATGAGCTTGAATCTTTTTGAGTATTTAGAAGTAGTAGTAGTAGTAGTAGTAGATACTAATAAGAATAATAAACATAATAATAATAGCAATAAATAATAATATTAGTATTATAATAATAAAATTGGTAGTAGTAATAGTAGTGATGCTAAACCATAGATTTTATGGGTTAAACCATAACGTTTAGGCTAATTATTTTTTTTGTTTAATGCATTTTTTACCCCTTATTTATTTTTAAATAAAGATTTTACCCTTTGTTATGAATGATATGATTTTTTTTATTAAAATTAAAACTAAAAAAATATAATTTTAACATTTGTTATCAATGATTTGCTATTGCTCCAACATGCAACATAGCACAAACCAATTCTATTATCATTTGATTAAATAAACAATTTACTATAAGATACAAAATTATTAGAAGCAACTGGGTACATGACCAGTACTACTTCTGAGATCAAATATTTTAATTTATATCTATCTTTTTATTTTTCAAGTTTAGTTTTTGGTTATCATTAATTATTTCTTTTATGTTTTATTAGTACGAATAATCGTTTCATCAAATAAAAAATTTATTCAAAGAAATAAAATTATTAAACATAATTGGATACGTACATATTGATCTATTTTACGAGATTAAATATCTTAATCTATATCTATTTCTTAATTATTTTTTTAGTTTATTCTTTACTTATCATTAACAACTTAATTTGTTTTTAATATTTATTGGCATTAATAATTCTCTCTCTCTCTCTCTCTCTCTAAATATATATATATATATATATATATATATATATATGACTTTTTTTTTTTAAATTTTTATTTTTGTATTTAAATATATAATATTTTTTTTATTGTTTTATTTTTTTTATGGCCAAATTAAAAGGCATTGGAAAAGCCCACACATTTATTTTCTTTGCTGAAAAATAAAATTATCCAACCTGTAATAAAACGTGGGTCAAATAATTAGTTTGGTTTAAAAACTGGGGTTTTCATTAATATTTATTTATGTCCTTGGAATTTTCAAAAAATATTTCTTTGGTTTTTCTATTAAATAGTCCCATACACGTAAATCCTCAATCGGAAGTCTTTTTAATTAGTCCTTAATTTTTTTGACACGGACATGTTAATCCTTATGTTAAAATATGTTTAAAAAAAAGTCCCTACACTTCAAAAGATTATTTTTGTCTGATTTTAATAGGTATTTAATGGTCATGAGAAGGCATCAAGAGTACCTCTATTCGGAAGCCATACTCACTAAAATGATGTGTGTGTGTGTGTCTATATATATATATAT
>Ga0307513_10005832_pt1 | contig 16179 bp, 14 predicted proteins | sample 15_EM_MG_FD_202174 | JGI IMG/M metagenome (GOLD analysis project Ga0307513, IMG submission 202174) | Populus trichocarpa ectomycorrhiza microbial communities from riparian zone in the Pacific Northwest, United States - 15_EM | ecosystem: Host-associated > Plants > Roots > Unclassified | place... | reverse complement strand
GAGCGTCCGACGGTGGGCGGCTACTTCCCGCACCTGACCGCGGCGACCACCACCTTCACCGACGCGTACGCGAAGTACGGCACGACGACCAAGGCCCTCGGCGCCCTGCCCCACTACTACGCGACGATGTGGAACTGCACGAGCGCCTCCGACAGCAGGCTCGCCTACCCCGGCGCGATCACCTCGAGCGGGACCAAGTTCATCGCGCATTGGAAGGCCTACGGCGCCCGCAGCAAAGCATCAACATGTAGCTCCTGGTAGTGCGAGCGACGGCAACATCGAGACCGCGGCGTGGGACGTGCGCACCGTGGTCGCTCGCTTCGTCGGAGTCTCCCGGGGACGGCCGTACGGAATAGCGGCACGGGGGCCGGGCGGCCTTGGCCGTTGGCACCACGCTGCCCGGCCACTGCGTAGCCGGCATTGCACCCACATCTAGGTGAATTGAGGAATCTGGCGTGATTGACCCGAAGGTCCCCGGCGCGGGACGCCTGAACAATGTGCGGCGTCGAGCCCTTTTCGCAGGCACTGTCGTCGGGCTGGCCGGAACAGCGTTGGCCGCGGAGGCTTCGCCAGCAGCAGCGGCCGCGGTTTCGCTGGATTGGTACAACGTGCGCGACCACGGCGCGACCGGCAACGGGTCCGACGACGACACCGCCGCGATCCAGGCTGCGATCACCGCCGCGGCGACGGCGGGCGGCGGCACCGTGTACTTTCCCGCGGGCAAGTACGCGGTCACGCCGACGACCACCGATCCGGCCCTGTCCGTCGACGGTAACGGCGTCCGGCTGGTCGGTGCGGGCAGCAAGGCCTCGATGCTGGTCAAGGCCGCGAACGGCACCCTGCTGCGCATGTCCGGAGCACCCACCGACACGACAGGCAACCTGCACCGGCGCTACTGCTCGATCGAGAACCTGGGATTCAACGGCAACAGCAAGACAGGCTTGCTGCTCGAGCTGTACTACAACGACAACTCCTACTTCCGTGATGTGTACATGTCGAGCAACCGCGACCTGTGCATCGACGCCGTCGAGTTCTGGGACTCCCGGTTCTACAACCTGGTGATCGAAGAGAGCACCGGAACAGCGGACAGCACCACCCAACCCAACGTTTGGCTGCGCAACTCATCGGCCACAAGCGGCTGGGGCTACAGTGCCGACAACATCAACCAGATCCACTTCATCGGCTGCCGCATGGAGGCCTTCGGCACCGGCGCACTGTGGATCACCCAGGGCGCCGCCAAGACCAACAATCCCAATGGGATCTACCTGACGGACTGCAAGTTCGAAACCTCCTCCATGCAGGGCGGCCCCCACCTGAAGGCCGACGCCGCCTGCAGGCATGTCTATGCCAGCAACATCTATGCCTATGCGGGCGGGTTCGCCGCCGGATACACCACCGCCCAGAACATCATCGCCTGGGCCGCCCAAGCCAGCGCCCTGGAGAACGTGCTGATCGCCAACGGCACGCCCGCGACCGTCAACTCCGGAGTCGACCTGTACTCCGGCACCGGCGTGACCGCCGTCCTGCGCAACGTCGTGGGTCGCTACACCAGCGCGCCAACCGGAAACCACATCTACTACGAGGCCTCCAGCACCGGCGACTTCCGGGTGGAGAACTCTTACAGCAACATCGGCGGGCAGAACGGCGGCACCATCCCCACCCGCAACCATCCGAACCCGCCGTTGCGGCTGGTCGCCGGCAAGGTAAGCGACTCGTCCTTCACCCGCCCCCCGCTCGACGGAACACTCGCGGTCGACACCACAAACAACCGCCTTTACGTACGGGTAGACGGCGCCTGGCTGTCGACCGCGCTGAGTTGATAGCGGGGTTTGGTGAAGCCCCGACATGCGTTCAGGGCGCGAGTTCTGCGTACCCGTCCCTCTGATGTTGAGGGTTTGGGCGAGATGGGACTCCGCTGGCGAATTCTGTTCAGGCGGCGAGGTCGAGGTCGAGGCGTGACAGGTGGCTGGTTCGGCGGGGGTCGAGGGTTTCGCCGTTGAACCAGGCGTCGAGGCGGATGAGGTTGAGGGCGGCGGCCATGATGGTGTGTTCCAGCCGTGTCTTGGGCAGTCCTCGGTAGCGGGCGCGTCGGATATCTGATCCGCCCCGGAAATTCCGGACAAACGGTTAGTGGCCTAAATTAGGCCGCCGCACGTGATCCCATCCGCGAGGACGCGACGAACATCCTTGCAGCCTACGAGAGGTCGGGGTCAAAGAAGCATGACTCGCCACACTGATAGTTGGGCCTAGTTGGCATGGATTTTCGAGTTTTGGGGTCGTTGCAGATTCAGAGTGCCGACGGGCGGCCGATTCGGCTGGCGCGTCGTAAGGAGCGTCTGGCTCTGGGTATTCTGCTGCTCCAGCTCGGGCGGGTGGTCACGACCGAGCGGCTCATCGACCTGCTGTGGATGGAGACGCCGCCGCCGTCGGCTCGGACCGCGCTGCAGACGCTGATGTCGCGCATCCGTGCCGCCCTGCGCTCCGCGGCCGACGATGATCCGGTACGGCTGGTGGCGCAGGGCGCCGGTTATCTGTTGCAGGCTCGGCCTGACGCCGTGGATCTGTACCAGTTCCGCGCGTTGGTGGAGGGGGCACGCACCATTGGTGATCCGCAGGCGCGGTCGACCTGCTTGGCGACCGCGCTCAAGCTGTGGCGGGGCCCGGCTCTGGCCGATGCCGCCAACGATGCCGTGCGCGCACAACTGTGCGTCGATCTGGAGGAGTCGCGGTTCGCTGCGGTCAGCGACCGGATCGACGCCGACCTGGGCAAAACCTGGCGGTTCTCACAGAACCTCAACGCCGCCCCACTGCCGAGGTTATCCGCGTCGGGCTGGTCTGGGCTCGGCACCGGCTCCGTCGCGGAGGGCGGCTACTGCAGCTTGGCCAAGACGGCGGACTACTTCACCGCCGCACTGGTGGAGGTCAACGAGAACACCGGCTCGAGCTCGTCACACCGCTCGATCGTGTTCCGCAAGTTCAACCTGCCATGGATTCTCAACGGGCGAACGGAGTCATGATGACCGGCAAGAACAGGGTGGCTCTCAGCCGCAGAGGTCTGCTGCGAGCCGGCGGCGGGCTCGCCGTGGCCGCGGCCGTCGGCTCCGTCCCGCTCGTCGCTCCGTCCGCGTGGGCCGACGCCGAGGACTCGCCCCGCTTCAACGTGCCCGGTTCCGGCGACCATCCGGTCGATCAGAAGAGCCTGCACGCCAACTGGGTCATGCAGTCCTTCGGGTACGACAATGTCAACCAGCACATCTACTTCTTGCAGCACGACGTCGACAACACCCAAGAGAAGCATAACGGCGATCTCTGGGTCACCAAGACCGACACCGCCGGCAACCAGTTGGGTGCCATGGCCCTGCACAACTTCGGCCACGGCGTGTCGATCGGCGTGGAGCCCTACGGTGGCTCGGTCTATCTCTGGACCGAGTGGCAGGTGGGCACGAAGAGCACCTTCGGTACGAAGGTCGGCCGGTTCAAGTTCGTCGACGGTGCGACCCTCGAGAGGGGCGACGCCTCGATCCAGGACCGCACCCCCTCGATCGGCGATACGATGATCAACCCGCAGCCGGCCATCGACCCGTGGGCGGACCGGCTGCTCGTGCGCTACCGGGTCAGCTCCACCGAGGTCCGCATCGTCGGGTTCTCGATGGCCGACGCGCGGGCCGGGCGGGTCTCCACCGCCTACCGGAAGTTCGAACGGCGGGTGCCGGAACGCGCCGACGGGCTCGATTTCCAGGGGTACACGGCGCTGGGCCGATATGCCTACCTGCTGTACGGCAAGGTGAGCCCGACCTCGTTCATCACCACCATCGACCTCAACGACACCGGTCAGTCCGTCGTCGAGGACTTCGAGACATCGGCCGGGACGTCGCTACCCGGCCGGGAACCGCAGGGCATGGCGATCTGGCTCGCCCCCACCGGCTCTCGGCTGGCCTTCGGGTTCCACTCGAACACCGACGGCAATCGCCACGCCACCGTCTTCGACAAGAACCGGTTCCTCTGAACCCGTCGATCCACCGGCGCACCTCGGGCGAGGCCGCCGGTCGGGTCGTCGCCCGGTGATGCCGGCCAGGTGCGCGGACGGCGAGGCTAGCTGGTAGGACTCGGTGGCAAGCCGACCAGCTTCGCCCGCCTGAAGGGTGCCAGTCCGAGGATCGAGGCTGTTGCATAGGCTGCGCCGCCGCCGACTACCCGCCTATAGGAGTAAGGGCGGTCGGCGTCAGCAAAGCCGGCGGCCAGAGTGCCGGCAGAGGGACACTCGTCCGGCCCCCCCTGCGCGCGCCAAACCAGTACGTGCACGTCAGGCCGCGCCGCGGTACTCGCGGATGAGTCCGCCCAGGACGTCAACGCGCTCGACGGCGCCGGCGACGGGCGGCGTGGATACCGGTGCTGCAGTGCCAGGCAGCGGCGTCTCCTGGCCGATGCCGCGGTGCGGGCGGCCGGTGTTGTAATGCTCCAAGTCCCGGGTCAGGACAAGCTGCAGGTGGCGCTGGCTCCAGATCAACGTCCAGTCCAGGCACTCCGTCCGGACGGTGCGCACCCACCTTTCGGCATACGCGTTCGCCTTGGGCGCGCGCGGTGGGATCTTGACGGTCTGGATGCCGGCCGCGGCGAAGACGGCATCGAACGCGGCGGCAAACTTGGCGTCCCGATCCCGGATAAGAAACCGCAGCCGGCGTGCGTGCTCGTCAAGATCCATCAGCAGGTTACGGGCCACCTGCGCGACCCACTCGCCGGTCGGGTGCGGTGACCCCTGCCAGATGGACCCGACGCCGATCGAGCTCGACGACGCTGAGATGGCACCCTTCAGGCGCCCTCACGACGCGCGGGCTACAGGCGCCAGCCCAGTTCCCGGAGTTCATCGCTGTCGAGTTCACGCACGTCGTCGTCGAGGCCGGACGGATAGTCGATTCCCTCGTTGACCTCGCGTTGTTCCTCGGCTGTGAGGTTGCCTTCCAGGTCCTGGTATCCAAAGTGGAACCGCTCGCCGTGGTCCAGATAGCTGAACGTGCCCGGGTCGGGACGGGGTCCGTCGAAGCGGAGGACGATCAGCCCGTCGGGCGCCAGCAGCGGTTGCTGCAGCGCAGGCACGGTGGCCGCGAGCGCGGCGCGGTCCACGGTGAAGCCGACCGGATACTGCCTACGCGCCACGAGTTCCCGCAACACCTCGTGCCGGTCGGGGCCGAGATCGATCTGGGCACCGTCGCCGAATCGGGCGATTACGTACGGTCGTAGGTCGATGCCCTGGGTGAGCACACCGCGTTGTACCACCCAGAGGTGCAGTGTCCAACCGTCGAGCACGGTGTTCAGCATCGGGTCCTGGACGTTGACCACTTCCGCGGTCGCGTCGGCGATCCGGCTCAGATCCGGGTACGCGACGACATCGGCCCGGCGAGCTCCGCCCGGGCTGACCGAATACTCGAACAGGAACGTGCTGAAGCTGCCTGCCTCCGGCTCCTCCACCGCGTACTCCGCGTCGATGCCGTCGCGCTCGCTCAGCCCGGGGGGCGGCAACTCGGTCTCGGGTGCCTCCAGGGCCTCCATGCGTGTCTGCCACACTCCGCCGGCGCCGGAGGCGACCAGGCGGTCACCGACCGGGTCGTAATACACCGCGCTGAGGATCAGGTCGCGATCGTCGGTACCATCGACGGGTGCGGGATCGCCGGGTGGGATAATTCCGGGCGGCAGACCGGCCACGGCGTGAAACTGGCCATCACGCCACACGCCGACCTGCCGTTCGTTGATCGACCAGAGACCTGGCCGGCCGGGGCGGGCGAACAGCAGCCTGCCGGCCCATTCCGGATCCCGGCCCACCGGCGCCCACCGGTCACCGGCCAGCAGCCACAATCCGCCGCCGGCGAGGCAGTACACGCCCGAGTCCGTCGCGCACAGCCGCGGGAAACCGGCGGGCGGCGCTGCCCGGCAGCGCAGCCGATCCCAACGATCCCCATGAAAGATCCACGTCTGCCGGGTCGCTCCGATCCACAGCACCAGCCGGTCGCCGACCGGGTCGTGAACCATGCCCACCTGATCGCCGGCCCCCGACCGGTCCGCGGCGAGCAACCCGCCAAGGCCGCCCCAGGCCGGGGCGAGCACCCGGAGATCCCCATCGTCGCCGAGCAGAAACAGCATTCCGTCGTCAAGGATGAAGACACCGGTGGGACCGGCCGCCGCGTGAACCGTCCATGCGTGGCCGGGTCACGGCCCCAGCGGGCTCGGTACGGGCACCCGGACCCACCCCTGGGATTCCAACCGGAACAGGCTCCACCCGGCACGGTCGGCAAAGGCGCGCAGCGGTCCCGCCACTCCCGCGAAGTACCGCGCGTGCCAGGGCAACGTATCCCGGGCCCACGGATCGGACACCACCTGGAAGTCCCTGCCCGACTCCGCGACCAGCACCTCCCATCCACGTAGCGCCAACCAGCGCCAGGCTGGTTCATCCGCCACCAGCCCCACCCGACAGCCACCGCCGTCCAGCCACGGACCGGGCCGGTCGTCGGCTTCGGCGTCCCACGCCGCCAGCCACATCGACCTCCCGTCGTGCCGGTTCCGCTTCTGTTTCTTACGGCCGCGCCGGTTACGTATCTGCGCCATCGGCGAGAGAGCGTCCTCCTGACGCAGCGCCTCCACCCGCCCCCGCCACGGATTCCAGGCCATGGCACACGTCCCCACGTCCGCCGCGGCTCCGCCGTGCCAACCGTCATCGGGTGCCCACCTCCAACAGGCACCGAGCCCCACCGACGACGCCGCGCCCCATGCCACGAGTCCCCGGTCGGCATCGGCCACCACACCGTGCAGCCCCATCACACCGGGTATCGGCTCACCCACCCGCCGCAGCGTCCCGTCGCGCTCCGCGTAGACCGTACCGTCGGCCGCCAGCACCAGCAGATCCACGCCGAGACGCGCCACCCCGACCAAATCCCGGCCGTGATGCCGCCGATCCGGCAACCGCAGCTCCCGGACCGGCGCGGCACCGGATCTACCCGTCTCCACCAAGCCCTCGGCCGTCAGACCACACAGCAGTACCCCACCGGCATGTCGATCTGCGGCAGCCAACACGCCGAACAACGCCGCCCCGGCGCCAGGTGTGGGAAGACGCCGGCCCGTTCCCGGTGGAAACCCTCCCGGGCCCACCGCCACAGCTCGCACCGGTCCGCGCCATGTGTCAGCAGCAGCACCGCGCCGTCCTCGGGATCGGCCACAACCGCCGTCCGCGCCCACGCGGGACACACCTGCGCCCACCCGGCTGCCTCATCCCTCGTCGACACCGCAGACCTCCATCATGCTTGAACCGGAACCCCGACGTGCTCGTCGAGCACGTCCGTCGCCCCATCCGCTAACAAGCCAGCATGCAGGCAGATCGAACGAGCCGATCGCCTCCAGCTTGAAGTCGCTGGGAGGCCGGACACCGCCCGACATCATTCCGCATCGACCGATCAACCCGCCGCCCCAAACATCAGGGATCAACTTCTGGCCCCAGGGGCTCCGGTCAGGGCCAGCTCGGCCGCCGCTGTCGCTGATGCTTTGGGCCGGGAAGACTCTGGAGCAGCTGCCGGTCGGCGACTACGCGACCCGCATCCTGACGCCACGCCGAAGCATCGGCGATGCCGGCCCGGGCGCACACGCAGACCTGGCGCAACGTGGCCGGGGCGCTGCACGACCGCGCCGAGGACCTGGACCGCGCGGTGCGGTGGGATATGACCGAGTGGACCGGGTCGGTGGCGGACGCATACCGGACGTGGACCGGTCAGCAGAAGGCCGCGGTCGATGCTCTTGCCAAGGCTGCTGAGACCCTTGCGGCCATCACGGAGGCCGCCGGCCTGCTGGTCGCCGGCGTACGGATGCTGGTGCGTGACGGCATCGCCACACTGGTGTCCCGGTTAATCGTCTACGCGGCCGAGGAAGTCGCGTCGCTGGGTCTCGCGACGCCGCTAGTGGTCGAGCAGGTCGCGACTCTCTGTGCCTCCTGGGCCGCGCGGATCGCCAAGTGGCTCAAGGATTTGGTCAGTAGTCTCGCCCGCCTCCGTGGCATGGCCGGCAAGATCGCCGAGCTGATCGAGAAGATCAAGGGCATCCTCGGCAAGTTCGGCCGTAAGGGCGGCAAGGATCCGGTCCGCAAGCCGACCGGTCCGACCCGCGAGGAACTGCTGGAGGAGTTGGCGGCCAATGGGGTCAAGCACGACCCTGAAAAGGTGATCCTGATCGGTAAGGATGGCGACGGGAAGATCGTCTTCCTGGAGGGCGGCAACGCGGACGCCGGTCTTCAGCACGTCATGGAACATGCCAATCAGTTCGCAGACATCGGTGTTCCCCGGGAGAAGGTCGGTCAATTCGTCTTCGACGCGGCCACCACTGGGAAGATTATTGGCTACCAGGGTAAAGGCACCACCCGGCCAATCTACGAATTGATATTCGAGGGAAGACCATATAAGGTTGGTGTCACGGTAGCAAGTAACGGCTTCATCGTGGGAGCGAATCCAGTTGGCCACTGACGTAATTTTAGTATTGCCCGATTACGGGTCGTACCCGACGTGGCGGCCGGGCGCCGCCGAATACAATGTCGACCCCGAGGAGCTGCCGATCTCCAAGGATCTCGCCGACCAGCTGAACGTTTGGGGCGAAGAGTACGACGCCACCCTCGTCCAGGACGATCCCATCTCCTCCGGTTTCGCCGACGCGGCGTCCAAGAATGCGTTCGCCGAGCGCGGCGCCGAACTGGCCCGCCGCCTCGCGATCGAACTTGCCGGCCGTTACCAAGTGGAATACCACGACATCCGCACGGGACAGCGCGAAACGATTACTGGCTGAGGACGGCCTGCCGCCGATCCGTGTTCCACCATGAAGTTGTCGAATCGAAGCGCGTGCCGGGCTTACCCCAGCAAGGGTGCTGTTCGATGGTCGAGCCGAGCTCCCGTCGCCCATATAGCGGCTCGCCGCGATCGGTGATCCCCGCGTGAGCTTGCGACTGCAACGGGCGACACTCTGGCCAGTCGGCGTTCAGTACGGCCGTCGCGCGTCGGCGGTCGGTGCTCCGTTCAACCCGAACTTGCTTTGGCATGCCCACCCCGCCCGCTGGCGTTGAGAGGACGACTGACCAACGCGGGTTACACGCTCTCGGGCGGCTACAGCTCGTAGGATCGGGTGGAGCGCAACACGGGAGGCGGACAGAGCGAACATGGCGTACCAACCGATGACGATGGTCGAACTCGCGGGTCATCTCTCCCGCCAGCCCGACGAGAAGATCCGGTGGAAACACGTCTGGGAGTTCCTCGAGGAGTACCGCTGGGAGCCGACGGACAAGCAAACTCAACTGCTGCAGGGCGAGCCGCCCACGACAGGTGACATGCAGTGGGACGTTTTACTCGGCGCGCTGGCGGAGCATCTCATTGCGAAACTCGACCTGTCGCCCCCCGACTGGTCGAGGTCGCGAATCCTGACAACGCCGTGGTTCCCCTCCTCGCTGCCGTCGAAGCGCATGGAGGCGCTCGTCTGGGCGCCGGCCGCCTTCCGTAAGCACGGTGTTTATCTCTCCGCACGCGACTTGGACGCCGCGTGAGTGATGACGGCCTGCTCGGTCGGGCCGAACTCGAGCGCGCCTTCGCGGCACTCGGCGACCGGCTGGTACGCCGAGGCGTCGTAGCAGACCTGTTCATCGTCGGCGGCGCCGTGGTCACACGCCTGGTCACAACGATGATCAACTTCTCGGGGATTGGGCGGTATCGGGCGGCATGGCGGTGCCGTTCTGTCCGTTTTTTTGTACATAAAAGCAGGTGTTGGCACTGCCTAACCGAATTGTAATGCGACTGGGGGTCAAGGGGTCGCAGGTTCAAATCCTGTCAGCCCGACAAAATAAGGCCGGTGACCTGCGGAGACGCAGGCCACCGTTTTCGTTGAATCAAGATCACCCACCGAAAACCCACCGTTTTGGGCGCGCCAAGGGGCACATCGCCCGCGGCGTCCTTGCGCCAGTGAACATCGGCGGCGACGGCGCCTTCCAAGTGGTTGCGCGGACTGGCGAATCCTCGACCCCCGCGCAACTGAGCGACCGGGAGCGCGAGTTCGTTGTCGTAACCTCGGATCCCTACCTGTTGATCACTAACAGCGTTGCCGTGGTCAGTGGCATCGAGCATGTCGGGGCGCAGCCGAACGCCGGCATGCGGGTTCCGCTGCCAGCTGATTGATGCCTCGGCCGGCATGGTTTTGTGCTTCCCGCAGCATAGCCGAGGTCGGCGAGCGTACTCGAACGTCTGAAAGGCTGGGTAGCGAGGTCGGTGGGTTCGACTGATCACGTTGTAGTCGCAGATGAGGATCAGCTGTTTCCGTTCCTGCTCGGCCAGCCCGCCGACCGCCTGCAGGACGCTGGTCAAGAACGCCTTCTTCTGCGCGACCTTGAGAGGTGCGCGGTCGCTGGACGGTACGTGAATCCCTCCCGCCGCGCGCATGTCCGCTGAAGCCGTCCTCAAGTCATCCTCGTCGGCGCCTTAAGCGGTCCCGGCAAGACTTCTCCGCAGGATCGGGACCAGAGGGGAGGTGATGAGGATCCGTTCGTCGGACAACCGCGTGCCGCAGACTCTCGAGCTCGACCTTGAGGAGCTGCCGCTGGACGTCTTCGAGCTGACCGAGCCGGGCCTGACGTTGGAATCGCTTACGGCGGGCCACGGCATGCCGGAAGACGCGGCGTCGGCGTATACGAACTTCTGCCTGTGCAGTTGCTCGCAATGCTCCTCGAAAGCCGATCACCGGGTGGGTGCCGTCCCGTGCCAGCATCCACCCGACCACCGCAGGAGAGAACCCCGTGCCGATCAGCCCGACACGCGACGACGACCTGACCGAGGCCCCGGTGGTGCGGTCCGCCGGCCTGCCGGCCCCGGCGCTGACCTCGTTGCGGTTCGAGCGGTCGTGGCACCACGCCGCCGCGGTGCTCGCCGAGCGCGAGCGGCTCGCCGCCGAGGGACGGCAGCTTGCCGACCTGCTGCACGACGTCATCGGCCGCCTGAGCGAACCGCGTAGCCGCGGCGCCGTGCTCGCCCTCCGGCGCGCGCTGTACCAGGGTCGGCGCCCCGCGCAGCGGGCCTGGGACGCGGCGGTCGAGGCACACCTGCCGGCCGTCCTCGGCACGCAGGTCGGCGACTGGGTCGCGCGCGCCGGGCTCTGCGCAGACCGGGCGGCCGAACTGGACGAGCTGCTCGCCAAGGAGCGCATCGAGAAGGAGATCGTCCTGCTCGACGTGGTGCGCGATGCCGGCTTCCGCCGCGCCCGGACCGCTTCCAGCCCGGTGCTCGCTGACGAGCTCGACAAATGGCTCGCCGACCCGTCCCGGAGCGTGTCCCGCAAGCTGGCACCGAAGCTCGCCCGCTACATCGCCCGGGCGGCCGCCAAGACCAGCCCGTACAGCAGCTTCACCGGAAGCGGTTTCGGCGTCTGGGCGGACGGCGGCCCGGCGGTCCGCCTGCACGACGCGCCGCGCACTGCCGTGGTCGAGGTCAACGCGATCCTGGTGCGGGCGATCGAGCACGCCATCGTGGAACGGTCGGCGGCCAACGACCGGCGATCGGTTCGCGCGAACTCCAGCCTGACGCGGTCGGCCGACCAGGTGCGGTTCCTCGGCGCCCGAACCGGCGAGCCGATCGTCACGACCACCGCCACGCCGCTGCTGGACCGGTGTCTCGCCCTGGTCCGCGAGGGCTCCGCGACGGACGTCGTAACGCTGCGTCAGCACGTGGCTCGACTGGCGCCGTCCTCCTCGGCCGAGGCCGTCGGCCGGTTCGTCGATAGCCTGCTCGACGGCGGGGTACTGGAGGCGCGGCCGCCGGTCGCGGACACCGCGGTGGACCGGCTCGCGGGGCTGATCGAGTGGCTCTGGGACGACGAGCCCGACCTCGCCGCCGTCCGCGGCCTGCACGAGGTGATCCGCCGCCCCGCCGCCGTCGAGTACGTCGACGGGCATCGCCGGTGGCGCGCCCGCGCCGCACCGGCCGTCCAGCGGATCTTCACCGCGGTGCGCGACCACCTACCGAGCGCGGCCGGCCCGGCTCCCGCCCGCGCCGTCCTGCACGAAAACGTGCTGCACACCGCGCCGGTGGCCACCCTGTCCGCAGACTGCTGGCAACCCGCGCTCGCCGACCTCCACATCGTCCGCCAGTGGCTGGCCGCAGTCGATCCGAGCGCCCCGCTGCGCCTGGCGCTGGCCGAGCTGTGGCGCGACCGGTTCGGCGCCGGTGGCGAGCGGTCCTTTATGGACTTCCACCGGCTCGCGCAGGAGGCCCGCAAGGACGGCGGCGGCACGGCGGCCGCCGCGGTCCGCACGTTTCTCGGCACCGACGCCCTGCTGCCGTCCTCGCCCCAGGCAGCGGCCAGCCCGATCCCACGGATCCGGGAGTTCGCCGAACTGCGCCGCCGGGAGCTGGACCGGCTCAGTCAGGGCGCCGGGCCGGACGGCGTCGTCCGGTTGCCCGCCGCGACGGTGGCCGGCGTGGTGGCCGGTTGGCCCGCCTGGCTGCGGGCGCCGCACTCGCTCAGCTGCTACGTCCAGCTGCGCGGCGGTGGCCCGGACGTGCGGCTCGTGCTCAACGTGGCGGGAACCGGATACGGCCGCGGGCGCAGCCGGCTGGCCTGGCTGCTGGCCGCGACCGGCGTCTCGGCCCTGCCCACCCGCCGGCCGGAATACCGCGACGGGGTGCTGGTCGCCGAGCTGGGCGGCACCTTCGACAGCGCGGTGAACATGCGCTGGCCGGCGACCGCCTACGAGATCGACTACCCGTTCACGGTGAGCGCGCGGCCGGACGGCGAGCGCATCCCGTTGCACGACCTCGTCGTACGGCACGACCCCGCCACCGACCGGCTCACCCTGCGCTCAGCCCGGCTCAACGCGCCGGTCCGGCCGGTGCACACCGGTCTCATGGCGGACTTCCTGTTGCCACCCGCCGCCCGGCTGCTGTGCCTCGCGTTCAGCGACACCCACCTGCTGCACCCGAGCATCCCGCTGGACTCCACCTTCGCTGATCCGGAGCGGGTCGTGCACCGGCCGCGCGTGGAGATCGGCCGGGTGGTGCTCCGGCGGGCCGCCTGGTCGGTGCCGGCCGCCGCGGTGCCGGTGCGTGCCGCCGGCGAGACGGACGGCGGCTATCTACTGCGTCTCGCCGGGTGGCTGCGGTCGCAGGGCATACCGGAACAGACGTACGTGCGGGTGCCCGACCAGCCCGGTGCGCAGGAGCCCGCTCCGCGGGCCGCCATGCGAGCCGCCCTCAGCAAGGCGCGCAAACCGGTCCGGGTCGACGTGGCCGACCTGTTCGCGGTCCTCAACCTGGAACGGGACCTGCGGGCCGCCGCCGGTCCGGTGCTGTTCGAGGAGGAGTTGCCCGCCCCCGCCGACGCGATCGCCGGACCGGACGGAGTGCCGCGGGTGACCGAGTACCTCGTCGAGATCTCAGCGCCCGGAGGCACCGGTGAATGAACGCCGCCCGGCCGGTGAACGCTGGGTCAGCGCCCACCTCTTCCATTGCGGCGACCTCGACGCCCTGCTGCTCTCCACACTGGCCGCGCTCCGCGAGGGCGGCCTGGCCCGGCCCTACTTCTTCCTCCGCTACTGGGAGGCCGGCGACCACCTGCGGCTACGCCTGGCGGCCGCGGACGGCGAGGAGGAGCTGATCCGCCGCGCCGTCACGCGGCACTGCGACCGGTGCTTCGCCGGCCATCCGTCGTACCGGGCCGACCCGGCCGGGTACCCCGAGCGGGCCTGGGCGCTCGCCGTGTTCGAGCGCCTCGACACGTACGCCGGGGTGCTCGCGCCGAACGACTCGGTCGCCTTCCTGCCGTACCGTCCGGAATACGAGCGCTACGGCCACGGCGACGCGATGCGGGCGGTGGAGCGGCACTTCCTGGAGTCCAGCCGGATCGCCGCCACCATGCTGGCCGCCGCGGCCGACCCGGGCCGGCGGCAGACCGCCGCGTTCACGTTGCTGCTGCTGTCCCGGCTCGCCGGCGCGGCACCGCCGGAGAGCCGGCCGCCCGAGCAGAACGCCGCCATGCGCGAACTCATCGCCCGCGCGCGGTTCGCCGAGCGGTACGCCGACCAGAGCAGCCGGCTCGTCGAGCTCGACCGGCGCGTCACCGGCTTCCGCCCCGGCGCGCCGCAGACCGGGATCATGGCCGTGTGGTGGTGGTCGCTCACCGCGCTGCGGGACCGGCAGCGGGCGACCGGCGAGGTCGCGAGCGACCGCATCCCGATCATCCTCGACACCTGCGGCCACCTGCTCTGCAACCGCCTGGGGCTGTCCCTGCCGGAAGAGGCGTACATCCGGTTCTGCGCCGATCGGATGCACGAGTCCCGGCCCGTACCGGAGGGCATGCCGTGAGCTGGCACAGCATCCACGTCGCCTACCACGGCGCACTCGACGACCTGGTGGTCGAGGCGGTGCGGCCGTTCTTCGCGACGGTGGCCGACCGGGTCGAGGCCGTCTACTTCGTACGCCACTGGCGGCGCGGGCCGCACGTACGCCTGAATCTGCGCACCGCCGGCACCGGCCTGCCTGCCGAGGTCGAGGCGGCCGCCCAGCAGATCATCGGCGGCTACCTGCGGGCGCGCCCGTCGGCCGAAACGCTCGTACCGAGTGACTACACCGCCCTGCACGAGCGGCTCGCGCGGCTGGAGGACGATCCGGGTCCGCTCGGGCCGTGGTACGAGAACAACAGCATGCGGACGGCGCCGTACGAGCCGGGGCTCGGCGGCATCTGGACGGACTTCCACGTGGAGACCACCGACCTCGCGATCCGCATGATCGACGACTTGCGCGGCGGCCGGCGGCGGCTCACCGCCGGTTTCGACCTGCTGATCGCCACCGCGCACCGGCTGTGTGGCCGCACGCGTACGCTGACTGAGGGTTATCCGTCCTTCCGCTCGCACGCCGAGGGCTTCCTGTGCGGGTTCCCCGAGGGGCCCGCGATGCGGTCGCGGTTCGACGAGCAGTTCATTCGGCACGCCGGCGCGCTCGTGGCCCGGATGCGGACCGTCGTGGCCGACCTGGACGAGGACCGGCCCGGCGCGTCCTTCACCGACGAGTGGGTCCGGCTGCTCGGCGACCTGCAGCTGCGGGCCGGCGACCTCATCGCCGAGGGCCGGCCCGTGCTGCGGGACAGCGCGCCGCAGGGGTACGACCCGGGCCGCGCCCCACTGTCCGAGGCCAGCCCTTTCCACCGGGAGCTGGAGACCGTACCCGCCTGGCCGAAAATCCGGGTCGCGGCCGGGTTCCAGACGTACCGCTTCGCGCTGAACTGCCTCTACCTGCACCTGACGAAGCTCGGCGTCACGCCGATCGAGCGCTTCCTCCTCTGTCACCTGGCCGCCAACACCGTCGAGGCCGGGTACGGGGTCACGGCGCTCGAGGTGCTGCGTGGCCAGGCATGAGCCGCGCGCCGGTCGTGCGGGAACGCCTCCGGCTGCGGCCGGGCGTCTTCGCCGGCACCCGCGACAACGCCGAGGTGGCCCTGGTCGCCTGGCCGCACACCGAGTCGCTGGGCGTCCTCGGCCCCGGCGATCGGGCACTGCTCGGGCGCCTGGCCGCCGGACCGTGCGACCCGGAAGCGACCGGGAGCCCGGACGGGTTGCTGACCCGGCTGCGGCGCGGCGGCTGGCTCGAGATCGACGTGTTGCGCGACGGCCAGCCGTGGTACCGGATCGAGCCGCGCGGGCGTCCCCGGTCCCCGGACGCCGAGGCCGCCGCGGTCCTCTCCCGGTTCGCGGTGATCGGCCGGTTCGGCGCCGGCGTGGTCATCCAGTCGCCGCTGGCCTGGTGCGACGTGCGCCTGCACGACCCGGCCCTGCTCGCCGCCGTGATGGACGCCGACCTGCTGCGCACTCTGCCCCGCCTGGCCGCGGACCTGCGCTGGGCGGGGTTGCTGGCGACCGCGCAGGAGAGCGCCGGTGACGACGTCACCCGGCGGCAATGGGCCCGGCACGATCTCTGGTTCCACGCGCGCAGCCGCTCGGGCACCCGGATCGGTGACCCGGTCGGCGCGACCGGACGGCTGCCCTGCCCACCTGCCGGCCGCCCGCCGACCGGCGAGGGCGCCACGGTCCAGCTCGAACGCCGGACCTCGACGACCGGCGCCGGACGGATCCCGGGCTGGCCGACGTCATGGAGCGGCGGGTGTCGGCGCGGGCACGACGACGCCGCGCCG
>Ga0307513_10005831_pt1 | contig 16180 bp, 15 predicted proteins | sample 15_EM_MG_FD_202174 | JGI IMG/M metagenome (GOLD analysis project Ga0307513, IMG submission 202174) | Populus trichocarpa ectomycorrhiza microbial communities from riparian zone in the Pacific Northwest, United States - 15_EM | ecosystem: Host-associated > Plants > Roots > Unclassified | place... | reverse complement strand
GCGCTCGATTACCTATCCTAATACTATAGAATTGCTACATGTCATGTTTGCATAGCCTAGCAACTCCATTAGTATTCGATCTGTGGCTGCACGCTCAGATCCGAAATGACTCACGCAGATGGATCACAAAGCAACTCTCTCGAGGGCAGGCAGAACTTGAGGTGGTTCGAATCCTGGTGAGTGTGGATGATTTATGGCACTTATCAATCATAGCATGTTACCAATAATGCTCATGATGATAAATACCATAAAATTGAGTGTACATCAAGGCATATAAATACGATTGCAAATCATTGAGAACCCGTTCCATAACAGACTCTGCTACAGGCCCCCAGCAACATGCATGGGACACACACCAGGCTCTGCACTTTTGTTGCTTATCATGATGACTACAACAGTTAGGAATTCTTGGAGCATGCAACTGGTAATAGGGTGATCTCTAGGGATGTCCTCTGGCAGGAGAACATGTTCAAAAATGCCCCTTGGATCCCCTGGCCTGAGGAATTACCAAATGCACCACAGCAGCCTGCTGGTCAACTGATGCTGCCATTCCTAGATGGTGATCTCCTAGATTTAAGGGGAGATGACCCCCCTGCTCCTGATCACCAACCACCATTTCTCCCTCAGCTGGTGACACCAGTAGCCCCTGCTCCTCCAGCACTCCCTCCTCCACCTCCTGTGCTTCCTCCAGCACCTCCAGCACAACATGTCTCCTTCTCCTGCACCACATCACTCCACTCACCAGCGATTTGAACCTCACTCTTACTAGGTCAGCAATGCACCACTCATCCCAATTCCTCAAGATGCACCAGTGCCACCAGCTGCCTTCACCTGAGCCTGCAGCTATTGACAAGGAGTCTTACCAGGAGTGAGAGGATGAGAAAGCAGGTGAAATTGCACACCAGGTATGGGGTCTCATCCTGGCAGGAGTGGGCATTTACTCTGAGTATGTGGAGATGGAAATTGAAGATGTGCATGAGCTGGCCTATTCAGCAGCCCAGCAAGCATGTGCAGCCTCTAGTGAGCCCTCAATGCCCAAGACCTTCAAACAGGCCCTTGCTAGACCACAGAGAACAGAATGGGAGGAGGCTTGCCAACAGGAAATAGCTGCATACATGGAGAATGGTACATGGCACCTGGTCAAGCTCCCTGCTGGCCATACTCCTGTTGGATCTCGTTGGGTGTTCCACATCAAGTGCACTCCAGACAGCTCCATTGAGTAGTACAAGGCTTGTCTGGTGGCCCAGGGTTTCTCCCAACAACCTGGTTGGGACATTGTTGAGTCCTTCACATCCACAATCCACCTTTCTGTTGTGTGTGCTCACTTTGCACTTGTGGCTGCAGATGACCTCGAATGCAACTCAATCAACATTACAACTGCTTTCCTGAATGGAGACCTAGGAGGAGATATAACATGAAGCTGCCAGAGGGCTATGAGCAGTATTCAAAGGATGGTTCACTGCTCTACTGCCTGCTCATGAAGGTGCTCTATGGCCTCAAGCAAGGTGAAAGGCAGTGGTATCTCAAGCTCAGTAAGGTTATGAAGGAGATTGGGTTTAGGAAGGTGCAAAGTGAACCCTGTGTCTATGTGTGGGAAGACAGCACTGGAGAGGAGGTGGTTTACCAACCTATGTGGATGACTGTCACATCATTGCAAGAACCAGGGAGGGCATTCAGCACATTAGAGCAGAGCTGCAAAAGTGCTTCAAATTATGTGACCTGGGACCCACCAGCTGGTTCCTTGGTATTGATATTCAGTGCAACTGCTCCACATGCCAGATTACCCTGTCCCAATGTCAGTACATTATTGACATGCTCAAGGACTTTGGTATGGAGGGTTGTGAACCTGCAAAGACACCCATGGTCCCTGGTCTGCACTTGGAGAGACCTACTACCCCACTTAGCCCTGAGGAGATTGAGTTCATGAAGGACAAGCCATATCTGCATGCAATTGGCAAGCTCATCTGGCTGGCTAATGGCACAAGGCCTGATATTACCTATGCTGCTGGGGGTGGTAGTGCTGTTTCCTGGTCCTCCAAACTGCAGTCTTGCATTGCTTGCTCGACCACTGAGGCAGAATTCTTTGCTGGTGAGTCCTAGACCTGTGACATGGGCTTCTTCCAGTGCATCCTGGAAGATTTGGGCTACAAAATCACACTGCCTCCATCACTGGGCATGGGTAACCAATCGAATATTCACATAGCGATGAACCCAGAGCATCAGGGATGTATGAAATACCTCAATCCAATCTACTATGGCTTCAGGGAAGATGTGGAGGCTGGGGAAATCTCTCCCTACTTTGTCCCAACTGTGGACATGCCTGCAGACATTCTGACCAAGGCATTGACCCGAGAGCAGGTTGAAAAGACTGTAACCATGTTGGGTTTTTGAGAGTGAGGATTGGCCTCATCAGGGGGGTGACTTGGAAGGATAAAAATTTAATGGTAATTCCCCTTCTTTTTGAGTTGTTATCACTGTAACTTGCGTCTTGGCCCCTCCTCACTATTTCCTACATTTCCCTTCATTTCTGTGCACCTTCAGGCCTCCAGTTTGTGCAGGAACAATGGCTATGTGTCCCCTTGCAGGTTTTACTCATTCTGCTTCCTAGCTTGGTCACTTGCAGTCAGCTTGAGCCAGCATGAGTGGGTAAAGTCATCTGTGATAGATAGCAACAGCAGTAATATAGTCAGTATGGGGCGCATGAAACACAGGTAGAGTGTAACACAGATGCTGGCTGATGCAGTGCCCTGTGACTGAAAGAAGACTTGGCCATCCTTGCTGAAGGAGAGGCAATGACCAGTACCAGTGAAGGTGTAGCCCCACATAGTAAGGGAGAACAGGGAGAGTAGATTGGATGCAAGGCAAGGTACATAGAGTATGTTGGAGAACTGTGCCAGAGGTTCTGGATGACCCTCCAGCACTGACTCAACCCAGCAGACACCAATTCCTTCAGACCAGATAATACTGTTATCCCCTAGCTGCACTGGGACATGGTGGGTTTTGTAGTGAGTGAGCCACCACTTGTGCAGCATTATATGGTGCATGGCTCCTGTGCCTGGGTTCCAGTTTGGATTAGTGATGGTGAGGTCTGAAGAGAACAGGATTCGACTTGCTTCACCAGCAAACTCTGCAGGTGTGGCACCTGCAGGCTTGGCTGGCTGTGGCTTGCCCTTGTTAGTGCTGGCCTTGGACTGGGTACAATTGGCTTTGTGCTTCTCCTTGGGGTGTTGCAGGTTGGGGCACTCCTCAGTGATGTGGTTGTTATTGGTCTCACAGCACAGACAGTCAAACAGAGGGGTAGGGTGCTGGTGATGGAGGTAGCCTGCTGAGTTGAGCATACTGCTGGAGTCAAGCAGCCATTCCAATGCTGTGGCACCCTGTCTGCACCAGTGTAGCCATTTTTGATGTGCTGGCAGCCAGGTGCAAGACCACAAAGGACAACATGTGCCCAGAGCTCCTCCTTGAGCATGGATGAGGGAGTAGGCAGCCCACCAAACTGCACAGTCAGCTCTCCAGTGCTCTGCAGAGTGTTGAGGAATTTGCTGAGTTTATCCAAGTGATTGGCAGCAGTGTCCAGCTCAAACACCTGCTTCAGAGTCTGATAGATGCCTTGGGGTCATTGTAGTTGATGTCCTTGACCTTGTCCTCAGCCAGGGGGGTCAGGCACATGTACCAGATGAAGCAGGCATGCTCAGCAAGGCATATGTACTCACCCCTGCCCTGGGTAGTAGGCTGCATCCAGTCACCCTTGATCAAAGTGTTGTATTATACCACTATGCAGGCTGTGATAAAACGCAGGATGAACCATTGCGAGTTACTGATAGGGGAGCAGGTGGAATGGCATTGACTAAAGGTAGAGTAATGGGGGAAGGTTGTAGTGGATTGTAAGGTTGAAAGAAGAGTAATGAGTAAGGATCCTAAGGCCAATTAAGGCACTCAGGTTGGTAGAGTAAAGATAGGGTAACAGGCAATGAAGACAAGATGGGGATCACTTTGCCCACCAAGTCAGGCCCCTTATATTGTAGAGAAGTAACACTATGAAGAAGTGCTACATGAGGTAAAGTAAAGCTAAAGGTAAAGCTGCATGGTGCAGAAGGCACCTAAGGAGAATGAATATTGTAAGGTAAGAACCACAGCTATTGTGTAGAGAAGCTAATGCTATAGTAGAGAAGAGCACACACATGACTCACTGAGTAATGACTAATGAAATAGAGAAGACAGTCTGCACAGTGGAGAAGCCAGAGAGTGACAGTCTAGGAATAGACTGTATTAATGGAAGCTCAGAAGGCTTAGTAAGACCAGCCACAGAAGGCCACACTGTATAAGGAAGCATATTGAATGGCCAGCAAGAAGCCAGCCCTGTTGTCATGATTGACATCATAGTCTTGGTAATGCTGAGTTAGCCATGAAGGCCATAGTGCCTGGGAATGCCACAATAAGGTCTCTTTGTTGGCAACTTGCCACCTCTTAGTGGTAATGGTATTGAAATGTAAGGAAAAAAGGATGAAAAATAGAGGTAAAAGTGACTTTCGTCACACAGGCCAGCAACCTTTGGTGAGTTCAGGGCATTTGGCAGCAAAATCAGTGTCCAATGTGTTGTTGGTGGACATGATATGAAGTTTGGAGGCTGAGTAGGTGAGATTTCAGAGCAATCATATTTATATGACTTGATGTACACTTCATTTTATGATATTTATCACCCTGGGCATCATTCATGAAGTGCCATGATTGATAAGTATCATAACCATTTGCACTCACCAGGATTCAAACTGACCTCAAGTTCTGCCTGCCCTCAAGAATGTTGCTTTGTCGCCCACATGGATGATTCATTCCAGATCTGATCATACTGACTCAAATCTAATACTATTAAGGTCATTAAGCTTTGCAGACATGACATGTGGCAACTCTATTGTCTTGGGACAAGTCATTGGTTCCCACAGGATCACAGTGTTAGCACAGGAGGATCAGCACTAATCACTGCTTTCCAGCACAGGCTAATTATGTAAAATCAATGTAAAGCTATATAGACATGCAGGGCTATGCAGGGACATGAAACCTATAAAAGCACAACCCTGCAGATAGATGCCCCTAATGACAACCTTTTAGCCAATCATTATCTGTCAAAGCCTTACTTGCCTAATGAGCCCCATTAGCAAGCCTACCTGAAATGAGAGGTATGGAGTGCCCAGAGCTCTAGGCTAAAGGCAGGACAGATTTTGTAAGCATTTGCCACAACTCCTATCTCAATCAACTTAGTTCTTACTCACTCTTATTAGTGTTGTGTATATTGACTATTAGTCTGAGGTTTATAAGCCTAAAGGTATACATTGCCACTCACATAGATACCCCACCAAAAGGTGTATATGGTGATATTTCTCTATTGACAAATATACCTATATATGTGGGACTGAAGTAATAGTCCTCAGATATAGACCCAGGCTATTAGCATGTTATGTATTAAATTTATATAAAATTCACCAACACATAACATTTGGGGGCCTCACTGGGAAATTGAATCTGCAATCCATAGACAAAATTGTTGTATTTCATCTACCCCTTAAGTGTGCTGGAGGCACCAATAATTATATTTCAATCAAATCTCAAAAAATTCTGTAAACCCGCTGGAGACATTGCTGTGTGGTATTCTGGGATATAAAACATGTCTCAACAACACTCACCACATTTACCACACTCAAGGACAGAATCCACACCTGATGGCACTGCTAGGTGTGACTTCTCATCAAGAAGAATTCCAGTCCCAAGACCTGCAAGATGAAAATCACAAAGAACCCAAGACTAGTAGTTATATCAACCCAAATACCATGCAAGCCCATATTACAATTCAAGTATCCCCTCAAATTGACAAAGCACCACCACCCCCTGAGTTGCAACCATCACAATCCACAGCACCAATTGATTGAGAACCTTATGTAAGAACTAGTACTGGAAATTGCCCTAGAACATCAGCATCAATTGTCCCAGAACTAGTTAATATCATGACCTCAGGATCAAACCCCTATGTCTTCAGAATGTCTGCCACAGCACCCACACTACCCACACTACCTACACTACCTACACTACCTACACTACCTACACTACCTACACTACCCATGCTACCCATGCTATCCACACTCAACACCAGTACTGTCATTACACCTTCCTTGAACCAAACACTGTCCTTGAACCACTCAATAGGAAAGGGCTGTGAAACCCAATGATTAATTACCATAAAATTGTCACATGTTTAAATAGTAGTAATACATATTTTACCTTATTTAGCAGGTGATCAAGTTCCTGTGTCAGGAGCTATGCACACAGCCATTGCTTTTTGAGTGCACTGCATCAGCTAGGCATCACTAAGCCACATATTTCAGTGCCAATAATCTTCACTGATGTCTGATTCTGTGGAAGGATGTATTGGGAGCCCCCAAGAGGGATCCACTGATCCACTGACCCAGAAACAAGGCAGAGCAGTTCTGCTGCTGCCCTTGCAACTGAGGTAAAAAAAAATTGGAAATAATTACATTCAAGTCCTTTTGGGCTGGTACATAGATTACAGCTATAAAACACTGATGCAAAACCAATTTTATAGTCCAAAATCCTCATTTTCACCCTAATATCCTTGTAAGTGCTCATAATTGGTGAATTTCTCACATTCAAACATTCAAATACATCTAGACGTGCCTGAGAAAGCCATCAGCAAGTTGCACACCTGAGCTCAAACAGCTGCAGCATGGAAAGAGAATGTGTTGCTTGAGAAATCAAAGCAGAAGAGCCTCCATACCATTTCCAAGCAAATGGGAGTCAATCATGTCACCCTCATGCATGCTACAAAACCAGGATACTGCTCAATCCAACAGTTCAACAGTTCCAAGCAACCCCTCCCACCAGCCATCAAAGAAATACTTGTGAAATTTCTCCTGGGTCTGGCTGATATGGGTCTTGGCATGGACCTGAGGACACTCAAAGAGAAAGCCAACAATATTATTCAAGAGACTATTGACCCAAATCATAATGGAGTTAATCATAACTTCACCACATGCTTCTTTGCTTGACATGAGAAGCAATTGTCAGCACACTGGAGCTCCCCCCTTGACCAGAACCATGCAGAGGTTACCCAAGAAGCAATTGATGGCTTCTTCAGGCAGTACCAACAGGTTCTTCACAAATCACACATCCCCCTCCAAAACCAGTTTGCTGCAGACAAAACTGGAATCCAACTTAATTTTGACTGCACAAAACAGGTAATTGGCCATCAAGGGAAGCATACCACCTACAACTGTCAGGGTGGTGATAGGGAACTCATTACCTTTCTCCCAATAATTTGTGCTGATGGGAGTCTTATGGGTCACATTACTATATTTCCTGGGAAGAAGATACCAAACTGGTGTGCTGGTAACAATCCCTTGAATCAGAGTGAGTTTTTGGATCATGGCTTCACCATAGCTAACATACATTCTAGACTGGCATGCTCAAACAATGGCTATATGGACAATGAACTTGGGCTTGAGTTCATTAGATCCTTTGACTGCATGGCATGGAAGACAGCTGACCTGAATTTTCCCCAACTCCTCCATGTTGACTGCCACAGCTCACATATAACCCTGGAGCTGCTCAATCATGCAAGAGAGCATAATATTATCATAATGGGTTATGTCCCACACAGCATGCACCTATGCCAGGGCCTTGATGTCACAGTTTTTGGTATCCATAAAGTCCATTGGGCCCAAGAATGTGAGAAGTTTGAGCAAGAAACTGGAAGAACCATACAAAAGGAAGACATCTTGTTAGTCCATGCATGTACAATCCAATGCACATTCAAGAGAGAAACAATACTCTCAGCATGGGAGAAGACTGGTCTCTGTCCTTTCAACCCTGATGTCATCACACCAGATATGGTTGCACCAAGCACTGCAACATCTACACATGCACTACAGCACTTCCCAGTTGGGCAGCCTACTCCTGTTTGCCAGGTTGTCCAATGGATGCACCAATGGATGCACACTGACCAACTGCTCCCACCCCCCCCCACCAGAGATATTGCTATTGACCCAGCTCTGGCTGATCCACCACCAGACAACCTCTATGTGGATCAACTCATGACATCCCTTTTGGATACCTCTGTGGCATTCCTCAGACCCCTCATGTGTCACCTCTGGTGACAAACTACCTCCTTTCCATGCATCTGCTGCCCCTGCATCTGCCCTCCTTAAGAAGGTGGCTTTTGCTCCAATGCCCACAACTCAGGATGAATGGGAGGACATACATAATGTTGTGGCTGACCTCTGCTACAGATATGATGGTGCTTGTGGGCAAATCATACTTCAGAATGGCCACAATATCACCCTCCAGAAACAGCTCTTTGCAAAAGAGCACAAGAAAAAGAAATCTTGGGTGCAGGTGGCACTAAGGACACAGAGAATACTCACTGGTGATGAGTTTGTGGAACAATTAAAGCTGGCAAAAGCAGAACATGCCCAAGTTGTGGCAGACAAGAAGGAATGGGCACAAGAGTGGAGGGCAAAGGCAAAATGGAGGGAGGAGGCACACCTATGGAAAAAAAAGGTGATCATTGATCATAAGATCAAGAAAAGTGCCATATTAGCAGAGTGAGAAGTGGCAAAAGCTGCAGCAAGAGCAGAACAATGACATCAGCCACCAAAGCCAAGAGTGGGCAAGTGTGGAAGCACCCCAGAGAGATACTGTACCTTCAAATATGCAGACTGGCTGGATAATGATAGCCCTGAACCTGCAGAAGAGTGTAATGAAACTAGACCTCACCACTAGAATCCCCTCATTTTTCCCTATATTTTGGTACCAATTTCGACTTTTGCTTTGTTATCACATGATCCAGATACACAACAATCATGTGATCATCACTCCTTTGTCACTATGATGTCACTACCAACACACACATCATGTGACCTGTGCCTTACTTCCTTTCCCACTCCATGACGCTCTCTACAATAGCCCTATTCAACCCCTACTTCTATTTCCCACTCCACAACCAACTCCTTGCTTCTTCACTCAGACCTGTAACCTTTTCTCCCACTCCACCACTTCCCCATATGACCAACTCTTGTTAGTCACCCTATTCTCCCACCCCATGACATTCTCCCTACTTCTTCCAATAACCTTCCTTTAGTCAGTGTTCCCACTCCACACCTTCTCTATACAACCAACTCCTGTTAGTCACCTTATGTTCCCACTCCACAACCCTCTCTTTACTTCTTCCATACATTCTCATTAGTCAGAACTCCCACTCCATGACCCACTCCCAACTTCTCCACACATTATACCTTAGTCAGAGTTCCCACTCCACAACACACTCTCTACTTCCATACAGTTACCTTAGTCATTCACTACCTTATGTCAGCAGACAGTCTTTACTATATATACTATGCCAGAGACGATGAAGAACCTCACTTCGTCTTCCTTGTTTACTCATACTTACTTGCTCGCACCTAAGCAACTTACCTGCAAGCACCTTTTACCACAAAGAGGGTGCAGAGAGTGAGTCAGATCCTGAGTCATTCTTCATCCCATGACTGCTGCAGCCTACACTCTCTTTATAATCTAGTTGTATATAGGATCTGTTGTTGAATGTACCAACCTGGACTTGAAAGAGTGTGGCCTTGTGGCCAGAGAGGCCCAGTCAAAGTGGTTCAAGGATGGTTCTCTCATTTTGGCAGCTTTCTTTTCAAAAATTCACCACACGTCTATTTTACAACCTCTACTTCTGAAAATATTCATATAAGATACTAGAGTATGAGTGTATACAATAAGCTAAAATACAGGGTTCCTGCTCACTCTGTGGGTTGGGTGTTGCCCAACCCAGGATCCCTGGTTCAAGGAAGGGGTAATGACAGTAACAGAGCTAGATGCTCTATTCCAATTCTCAACACCCCTTGATTGGAAACCACCAGAAGTCCTATCATTCCCCCAACCCAACCAACCACTCCTATTCAATGCACCAGCAAACACTTGATTCTAAATGACCTGCCACTCCTATCCAAAGATCATGATAGCACTGAAATCCAAACCACCCAAGCAAAGCTCAATGAAAATCTGGAAAATGGACCATTAAATGCAGAAACACTAATGCTAGCAATGGATCTCATGATCACTGTCTTCCATGAAGAAAGTCTGCAACATTTAATCACCAAGAAACCTGACTGCATAACTGTCATAAAAGGAAATCAGAGCTTAGATCATGGAGCAAGGCAGTGGAATTATACCAGGAAAAGGAGAAGAGCATAGTGAACAACTATTGCTCAGTCACTACCTGGTACCCCTATCCTCTAGCCACCATGGCAAAGGAAGGATATGCAGCTACCAGAGAAATGATGAAACAACACACTTTAGAAGCTCAAAGGAAATGGAGAACTCTGTATACTAATATACCACAAATTTACCCATCAGAAAAAGATTGGGCTGGAGTAACCCCTATTAACAGAACTTTTGAATTTCTACAGGTAATAATACAGGTAACTAGCTTGGAGGTTGTTAAGGGAATATACAACACAGGAGAAGTCAAAATAAGGTATTTTGTGGACAAGACAGAACATAAGAAACTCATGAAGAAACTTGAACAAGAGAGAAGAGAGTTTCCAATTGAACCATTCTTCCCTTTGCCAAGAGGGGGGATACTTCAGAAACAGATGAAGGAAGGCATGACATGACTGGAATCCCAGCAAGTGACTGCCCTATACCATATAGAACTCAAAGCTGTTTTAAAGGAAATATTCACCCATAGTTTTAATAAGATATCTTCCAGGACTTTCACAAGGGTGCAACATACCATATGGAACCTTGCAATGCCATTCTGGAAGGAGGAAATTGCAAATGAGATGGAGGAAGAGCCTAACAAAAGATTGATTCTAAGAGACCTCCCATCTCACATATCTACCAGAAGGAGATGAGCAACTTTCCAATTGACTGACCCTGCAAATGTGCAATCCAACTATGAAGAATCAAGAACTTATCAACCACTTGACTTCACCACTGATTTTACCAATCATGATCCTCAAAACATACATGCCTGACAAGTGGAACAATATGTAGGAACACAGTGGCCAATTCAGGAAAAATTGTTCAGCATCAGACAAGGATGCCTCAGAGAATTGATCACTGGACCTCAGTATTTCCATACTGGAAATGAATCCTATGAAAGACCTGATATTTGAAACTGATCCATCAACAGACCCAAGCCTGAAGACCCCTCAATCTACCTTGATGAACTTCCCAGCACACAGTCCAGTTCAAGCCAAGATGAATGGGACACTTATCAAGGAGGACCACCTGGAAGAGATCCTGATGATCCTGATGATTTTGGACCACCAGGAGGAGGATTTCCAAATTGGTGACCAAGATATCCAGGACTGCCCAGCACAGGGCCACCAGTGGGACCACTGCCTCAAAACATTGGAAATCAAGGAAATCAAGATGACAGGTTCAGATTCAACTTGAAAATGAAGCCCAAAGACATGCCTACTTGGGACAGCAATGGTGACTTGATTCTTGAATGGCTCAACAAAATCAATCATCTTGCCTATCAAAACCTGTGAGTTTTTAATCAATTAGGAGTCATAGTGCCACTGTGCCTCATGGAACATGTGATGCTATGGTTCTACACATTACCTGACATAATACAATGACAAATTCAACAGAATTGGGGAACATTCAAACTCACAATAAGCAGCCACTTCATGAATCAGCAATGGTTTGACAGAATGAAGGGATGAATCCTTTGCATGAGATATCTACTAGTCTGAGTGGAGAAGCAAAGAGTAGGTCTTGGAGTGGGAAATAGAAGTAAGGGCTTGAATAGAGAAGTGGGGAGAGTGAACTCAGCCCCTTCATCCCTTTGTTTAGGCCACTCTTGTGTCCATGGATTCCCTGTGGTAACCCTTGTCTGGTACTATGATAACCTCTGGAATCTGACCAAGGTTCCAGAGTTTGTTGGAGCCTTCCAGCCAGACTCATTCCTAACAAGAACTGCCCATGGCAGTTTCTGGGAGACCACATTGGAGACATTGGTCAGGGCTATAGAAGGTGCCCCCATGGGTTCTAACTCCATTGTAGTGCTAATGTTGTGGCAGTTTAAACTCATGCAGGAGGTAAGACCACTTATAGTGGTGCTGCATCTAGAGTGCTGTTTCTTTTAAAACCTTGCCAGGTTTGTATGTTGTGACCAGGATGAAATGAGTCCACATTGTAAAATGTCTAAGACCTAAAGCAGGTCCTTCTGGGTCTAAGTACTCTGCAGAGAGGATATTGCAGCAGTTTAAAGACTTGCAGGTCAACTGGGTGCCAATATTTAGCCTGCATGACAGCAGAGAACCATAGTATTTAATGTCCTGGCTCTAGGACGATAAAGTGACAGTTTATAACCTCATGCTGGAGGGTGTGAGTTTTTGATACTAGTTGTGGCCCACACACAACTTGATTACAAGGTGTTTAAAGTCCACCTATAAGGATCTGCAGCAGTAGGTATATCTTTTGAAAACCTCTGCAGGTTTAATGATTGTGTAGTGTAAGGTAGTGCTAAGGTAAAGCAACTATTGCCCATATGGTAATGCTGATAAGGTGAAGTGTCCCATGGTGTAAAGCTCTAATGTTGGGTAAAGTGACACATATTGATAGGGTATTGACTACAGTAGTGGGAGTATCTTTATGACAACCTCTTCAGGTCTTGACTTGACTGTGGGAGCTTGCATGCTCTGCCCCAGAGCTAAATTTGCTCAGTGAAGGTCCTTTGCTCTTCCTCTATCCCTTTGGCCAAAGGACTTGAGTGTAGTGTAGACATAATGTTTATTGACCCCACAACAGGTCCTAGTGTCCCCCCCATGTCTGGCACACTCTCCTGTTGTTGGCACATACTTGCACCTCAAGGAGGTTCCTACAACTTGTGATTTGTGAGATGACTAGTAATGGATTTGTTGACCTTTCCAGGTCTTCATATAGGGTAAGGTAATTCCCAATAATGACTTCATATCTTTATAGACTTTGGCAAGTCCTATAGAGGTCCCCAATGCCTGGCACACTCTCCTATTGTTGGCATGTACTTGTGCCTCAAGGAGGTTCCTAACAGCTTGTGGTTGGGGGTTCTGATGGTTGTAGAGGGGTATCTTTTATGACCTCCACAGGTCTATAGTGTAGGGTAGAGTCTTGTCAAGTGATCATGCTCCCTCATTGTATGTTTAAACACCCCAGTGGGTCCTCTGTCTTGACAGAGTTAGACTGTTTATGTTGAATATTTTTAACATCCTTTCCAGGAATTGACAGTCAATAGTGAGATGGCTTTTGCCACAGGGTAAAGTAGGGTTGTGAGACTTGCTACCAATGAACAGGGTGAGAACATATTTAACAACCTCTCCAGGTCCCCATGTAGAGTAGAGTAATGATAGTGTCATGCTCTATGGTAGTGAGGTGATATTTAACATCCTCCACAGGACTGCTCAGCATATCTTTTAGTGACCTTGCCAGGTCTCTTGAACATGGGATCTTTAATGTCCTCCTCAGGACTAGTGTCATGACTGGGTATTGACAGCATAAGTTTTAATTCCTTGTCAGGAAAACTGTTGGTAGTTTAATGACCTCTGCAAGTTGTTGCATGTTGGGAATTTATTGTAAATTAAATACATAACATGCTAGTAGCCTGGGTCTGAACCTGAGGACTATTACTTCAGTCCCACATATATAGGTATATTTATCAATAGAGAAATATCACTATATACACTTTTTGGAAAGTGGCAATAGGGGTATCTATGTGAGCAGTGATATATATCTGTAGGCTTCTATACCTCAGACTAATAGTTGATATATACAATGCTTATGATAGATGATGAGAGTGAGTTAGATATAAGTTGATCAAGATATGAGAGGTGGCAAATGTGCTTACAAAATCTATCCTGCCTTTGGCCTAGAGCTCTGGGCACTCTGTACCTCTTATTTCAGGTAGGCTTGCTAATAGGGCTCATTAGGCAAGTAAGGCTTTGATAGATGATGATGGTGAAAAGATTAATTTTAGGGGCTTCTGCAGGGCCGCACTTTTATAGGTTTCACATCCCTGCATAGCCTAATGTATCTACATAGGTTTACATTGATTTACTACAATTATCTTGTGCCAGATTGCATTGATTAGCACCAATCTTCCTGTGCTAACATTGCAATGGTGGTACCTGATAACCTATTCTAGGACTATAGAGTTGCTACACATCATGTTTGCATAGCCTAGCAACTCCATTAGTTATTCAATTTGAGGCTGCATGCTTGGATCCAGAATGACTCACACAGGTGGATGACAAAGCAACTTTCTTGAGGGCAGGCAGGACTTGAGATTGTGGTTCTAATCCTGGTGAGTGCAGATGATTTATGGCACTTTATCAATTGTAGCATCTACTCATAATGCTCATGATGATAAATACCATAAAATTGAGTGTACATCAAGGCATATAAATACAATTGTGAATCATTGAGAACCTGTTCCATAACATACCCCCTGTGCATTGATGTGTGCTCTCCTTATTTAATCAATTCTAGAGTCCCAATCTTCAGCCTTGAAGTCATCAATTGGGTTGCAATAAAGGTATGATGGATCACAAGTGGTTTGTTGAATGTAATTTTCAATGATTTCTCAAGTGTTCTTGGGGAAACCTTCATCTGGTGTTGAGAGGGCTAAATTGCCATTAGAATATGATTTGTTAGGATAACAGAAAGCATTTTGTCTATGCAGCAGGTGTGTGGTATGGCTTGAACACTTACCACAAGGGTTTTTGTCCATGGAGGGGGATCATTCAGCAAGCATGTTATCAAGATACCATTCATTGTTGACATTGTCCCAATAAATAGTTGTGTTGGAATATGGAAATTCAATAGCTGTGGCGCAGGTTTCCTTATTCCAGTCTGGATAGGGGGTTTGTTTGAGCAGGGCATTGAGATACACTAATTCTTGATAAACAAAGGATTATATTGGGTGTACACACCATTGTGAAGGGCTAGTTCAGTGACATAGCTTCACATGGATTTGAGTTCTGAAATCCAGAATTCATCATGTTTAGCATTGTTATTGAAGTTGAGGTATATGGTTTTGTTTCTGAGCTGACCTTTACTAAGTGCATACATCCTAGCAACTTGATCAAACTGGGTCATTTGCACCCAGGCAACTTGAGTGAAATTGCTATGTGAATTGGGGGACATAGTTTTCCAATCAACCCATTTTTGATCAGGTACTGTAATGCAAAGTCCTTTCTGGGTGGGGAAGACTTGTCTGCCAAGTTTATCAATCTTGTGATAGAGGTGATAGAGGCCAGTAAGGCCTTGGCATTTCTCAATGTCATCCACTTTGATGGTGGTTTGACTTGCTAACCATTTGTGATGATGTCTGTTGGTGTTGGCATGAATGGTTTTGACATATCAGTCAAAAGTGGTGCTTGCGCAAGGATCATATATGTTGCTGTGAATGAATGATTCTTTAATCCCTGCATACTGGTGCTGATTGATGCTGATTGGGTTGAGTCCTTGTTGGCAGGAGTATTTGGCAATATTGGCAGTCCAGCCATAGGGGTATATGTTGGGGTTCTTGTATGTGGAATCAGTTCCAGGCAGAGTGTGATAAAACGTGGGATGAACCATCACAAGTTACTGATAGAGGGGCACTGGGAATGGCTTGTCGTTAAGGTAGAGTAAGGGGAAAGGTAATGGTGGACTGTAAGGTTGAATATAAGGGTAATGAGTAAGGATCCTAAGCCCAATTAAGGCGCTCAGGCTGGCAGAGTAAAGATAGGGTAAAGAAATGGAAGACAAGATGGAGAGCACTTCTCCACCAAGTCAGGCCCTTATATATTGTAAGGTAACACTATGAAGAAGCACTACATGAGGTAAAGTAAAGGCTAAGGTAAATGCCACTGGCCCAGAGGGCACCTAGAGAGAAAGACTATTGTAATGGAGAACCATATGTAATGACTAGAGAAGCTAATGCTATAGTAGAGTAGAGTGCACATATGACTTGCTTGGTAATGCTCATGAATAGGGGTGCACAGCTAGCACAGTTGGGAAAGCTCAGAGAGCAGCAGTCCTGAGAACAGAACTCTACAGGGAAGCTCAAAGAAGGCTTAGTAATGCTGGCCACAGAAGGCTGTGCTGTATAAGGAAGCACAGAGAAGGGATGGCAGGAAGC
>Ga0307513_10005830_pt1 | contig 16181 bp, 21 predicted proteins | sample 15_EM_MG_FD_202174 | JGI IMG/M metagenome (GOLD analysis project Ga0307513, IMG submission 202174) | Populus trichocarpa ectomycorrhiza microbial communities from riparian zone in the Pacific Northwest, United States - 15_EM | ecosystem: Host-associated > Plants > Roots > Unclassified | place... | reverse complement strand
GTCGTCGTCGTCGTCGTCGTCGTCGCCACCACCACCACCGCCGCTGCTGCTACTGGTCGGTACGCTAGTCGGGTTCGTCGAGATCAAGGATGGGGTTGAACCTGAACCTGTGAGGCTGCCAGATAGGGAAACGGTCGAAGAGAGCGACGGTGGGAGTTCCTCTGGTAGACCGCCGAGGGACTTTGCGGTAATAGGATCGAAGGTAGTATCAGGCTAACCAGGTAAGTAAGACATGAGGACCTTCACGCCCCACAACAGGTATCGAGCACATACATCCGTACGATAATCCATGAGAGCCCAGAGGGGGATAGCAGTACCCAGAGGGATTGTCCAAGGGTAATGACTAACGTTGGTCGCGGCGCATGTCCGACTCCAGGTTCCCCATGACCGGGGGGTGACGCCCTGACAGGCAGCACACGCCATACACAAACTGCATGACTCAAGGGTTAACGCTTGCTCCGAATATGCACGGGTTAACCGCGTACCTATATATCACGGTGTTGCAATCACATGTCTGTGTGGCGTTATCATTAACGTGAGGGAGGTAGATCGTATCATGCCGCAGGGGATTCGATTTGTACCCACTGGCTGCGGATCGTGAGTCGTGAGGCGAAGGTGGAACGCCAGTTCAAACGTACCGACTCCCAGACATTCTCCCAAGAGCGCACCAGCGATTTCGCAAGGATTTTGCTGTTTCGAGTTGGAAGCCTAGTCGGAGCAGACACATTAGTCCGACCGTCCCCGAGAGGTAAAATGACCTCGAAGTCTAGGAGCCCAACGTTTCACTCACCCATTCCCAGCCAGCCTTGCACACAGGGGAGGCCGCCAATGCATGAAGCACAAACGTGCCAAGAGCAAAAACAAACAAGCAAGTTTTCCTCACCCCGACGCTGAGGGACATAATGTGGGCAAAAAAAGAAAGACTGTGGTTTACCCTGCGCCCAACTTATACGTTCCCTATGCCTCTTCGCGTGGCACAGACATTCATGGGTTATGACTTCTCCCGTGAACAACTGGCACGCTCTGTTGATCAAGAGCGTCTGGCGACGACTCGGGCATAGGAGATATGAATCAAGAAGTGGAGGGCCGATCTGTGGAGTTCCGATGACGAATGCTAAGCGAGCGCTCACCTCTTGATGGTCGCAGGTCGCACCCTATTCGTATGGAAGAACTCATTGCTAGTTGTAGGCACTAAATGCTCGGAAAATCCGAGAAGGCGACGCGAGTTTTTGGAACGGCTTGCAGTTCGGTGCACGTTTTGACAGGGGCCTAATGCATCCCCAGGCTTGTTCCACCGCGGATCCTATAATCACCCAAGGTACCACTATGCAATCCTTATACACGGCATACCTGTGAAGTCGTTCGGTACGAGTATATTGGTATGCGATGGATATTGGAGGAAGGTTGATGTTGCGCTCAAGCACCATTTCTTCGGGGCGATCTTGGACGGGTCTGTAGCGGGGTAGCAATGAAGTCTTGAGACTGCCAACCGCTTTTCCTCGCTTATTTGACACTTTTCAAGGGCTTTTTGGCTCCAACTTGGATAGATCCACAAGATAATTTGTACAAGTATGTACTTTCATACATCTGGCTTCCCTCCCCAAACTTCAACATTCCTAATGGGACCGACCCGGCGCAAAAAACCTGGAACCACGCGAGATGTAGTGAATGTAAGTAATGTTACACCCACACTGGCCTGCATGGCATATAAAATAGGGGAATGACGAGCCAGAGGGTGTGTTCTGAAGGATATAGACAGGTTCGCACAGTTGTTTATATTTCCGCGGTACCAGTGAATTGGCCATCGTTGAACGGGGCCGTGTGCGCCCCACTTGCTCCGTAGTTCTGGCTGGGGAAGACGAATGGGTCGGACGGGTTCCATCGACATCGATCAAAAACAAGACGGACGAAAGGACGAGAGGATAAAGAGCTCACGTGTAATTCCACCATTGGGGGCTTCGGGTCCCGGTTGGCCGTAACAGTACCAACATGATCTCCAGTGTCGTCCGGATGATCTACGTTGATCCGTGCCATCGCACGCTTGTCACTGGTTCGGGTTCAGCCTCATCCGTGATCTCGACGAACCGGACTAGCGTGCCAACTAATAACGGCGTCAGCAGCAGTAGCAGCAACGATAACAATAATGACGACGTCAATCAGGCAAAGAAATCACCGCGAGTGGTTGACATTGTTGGAGGGGTAGCCGGTGGTCTGGTGTTTTTGGCTGCGAGTGGTATCGGAATCTGGATATTCTATCGGGGTATCAGATTGGGAGACAGTCGGGGAGAGTGACGGTGGAAATTTCTCTGGCAGGCCCCCGACGGCCATTGCGCTCATAGGATCGAAGGTACCTCCGAGCTAAATAGGAAAGTAAGATATGAGGGCTTCATGCCAACAACCGGTATGGAGCGCATACGTTCAAATTATAGTCCACGAAAGCCCAGAGAGGAATAGCGGTACCCAGGGGGACGGTCTCTGGGTAAGAACTAATATTGATTGCGGAACATATATCGCTCCAGAACCCCCACGACAGAGGGCGGTAGTCCTGACAGCCAGTACACGCCATGTACAAGCTACGGCTCGAGGATTAGCACTTTCTCTGAGTGTACGTGGGATAACCACGTACCTATATATCACGGTGTTGCATTCACATTTCTGTGTGATACTATCGTTCAGAGTTGGGACGTAGTGCCTATCGGACTGCAGGGGCAGCAACTCGTACGGAGCTACTGATCGTGAGTCGTGAAAGCGGAAGTAGAACACTGATTCAAACGTACCGACTCCCCGACACGCTGCCTCGAGCGCGCCAGTGATTTCACAAGGATTTTGGTGCATCGAGTTGGAAGCCTGGTCCGAGTATATACATTAGTCCGGCCGCTCCCGGAGGTAGAATAATCTCCAAATCTAGCAACCCGGAGCATCACTCACCCATTTCTAACCAGGCTTGCATGTAAGAGTGGCTGCTAGTCCGTGCAGCGCAAACACGCAAAGAATAAGAACGAACAGACGAGTTTTCTTCACCCAGACGCTGAGGGACATAATGGGGACAAAAGAGGAAGACTGTGGTTGACCCTGCGCCCAAAGTGAGGCCCTTGTACGTTCCCTATGCCCCGTCGCGTGGCACAGGCATTCATGGGTTATGACTTTTGCCGTGAATAGCTTGCCCGCACTGTTGATCAAGAGCGTCTGGCGACGACTCGGGCACAGGAAATATGAATCAAGAAGAGGAGGGCTGATCTATGGAGTCCTGATGATGGATGATAAGAGAACAGTAACCCCTTGATTGTCGCACCCTGTTCGTACGGATGAATTCATTGCTGCTGTGTGCAAGATCGTAAGTATAAAATACGAGAAGGCGACGCGGGTTCTAGAAATGGTTTACAGGATCGGTGCACGCTTCGACCGGGACCAAGCATATCTCTAAGCCCATTCCATCGTGGATCCCATAATCACCCAAAGTGATGGGGCCTTTACACACAGTATGACTGCGAAGACAATCGACACGGGTTGATTGGTGCGGGACGGGCACCGCGGAGGAAGGTTGATGTTGTGTTCGTGCACTATTCCTTCAAAGCGATCTTGAACGAACCTGTGTCGGTTTGGGCAGCGATGAGTTATTGGGACCACCAACTGTATCGTCAGGACCGCACTTCACTCGGACCTCGGAACCGACCTGGCGCAAGGAACCTGGGCAAAGCCCCATGGACGAAACCCAAAACCACGCGAGACGTAGCGGCTGTAAGTAATGTTATATCTGTGCCAGCGCATGTGGCGTGTAAAGTAGAAGAACACCAGGCAAGAGGGTTTCCCAAAGGATATATAAAACGAAAGCTTGCACAATCGCTCAATCATAATTCCGCGGCACCTGTAAATTGACCATTCTTGGGTGGGGTAACGTGTACCTCACTTGTTCCGTAGTCGTTCTGGCTGGGGAAGGTGAATGGGTCGAACGGGTTCTGCCGACATCGATCAGAAACAAGACGGGCGAAAGGATGAAAAAGGCTCACGTGTAATTCCATCATTGGGGGCTTCGATTCCCGACTGGCCGTAACGGTACCAACATGATCTCCAGCTTCGTCCGGATGGTCCCCATCGATCCGAGGCATCGCACGTTTGCGATATAATACCCAGACTCCGATACCACTCGCAGCCAAAAACACCAGGCCACCGATTATCCCTCCAATAATTCCAGCAACTCGTGATAATCTCTTTGCCTGATCGTCGCCGTTGTCGTTATTGTCGTCGTCGCTGCTACTACTGCTGACGCCGTTGTTAGTTGGCACGCTAGTCGGGTTCGCCGAGGTCACGGATGAGGCTGAACCCGAACCCGTGAGGCTGTCGGGTTGGGTGACAGTCGGGGAGAGCGACTCTGGAAGTTTTTCTGGCATGCCCCCGACGGCCTGTGCGGCCATAGGATCGAAGGCACCCCCAGCCTAAACAGGAAATTAAGATATGGGAACTTCACACCCCACAACCGATATCGAGCGCATACGTTCACATTATAGTCCATGAAAGCCCAGAGAGGTATGGCAGTACCCAGAGGGACGGTCTCGGGGTAAGAACTAATGTTGGTTGTGAAACATACCCCACTCCAGAGTCCCCACGACTGAGGGGAGAAGCCCTGACAGCCAGCACACGCCATATACAAGCTACATGGCTCGAGGATTAGCTTTTGCCCCGACTGTGCGTGGGTTGACCACGTGCCTATATATCACGGTGTTGCATTCGCACTTCTGTGTGACACTATCGTTCTGAGTTGGAATGTACCACGTATCGGACTGCAGGGGCGGCAACTCGTACGAAGCTACTGATCGTGAGTCGCGAAAGCGGAAGTGGAACGTTGATTCAAACGCACCGACTCCCCGGCATGCTACCTCGAGTGCACTAGTGATTTCGCAAGGGTTTTGTTGTTTCGAGTTGGAAGCCTATTCGAAGCACACGCATTAGCAAGGCCGCCCCCGGAGGTAGAGTAATCTCCAAATCTAGCAACCCAATGCATCACTTACCCATTCCCAACCAGGCTTGCACGTAAGAGTGGCCGCTAGTCCGCGCAGCGCAAATACGCAAATAATAAGAACAAACAGACAAGATTTCTTTACACCTACACTGAGGGACATAACGGGGGCAGAAGGGAAAGACGGTTGTTGACCTTGCGCCCAAAGTGAGGCTCTTGTATGTTCTCTACGCCTCATCGCGTGGAATAGATATTCACGGGCTATGACTTTTGCCGCGAATAGCTTGCCCCCTCTGTTAATCAGGAGCGTCTGGGGACGACTCCAGCATACAAAATTTGAATCGAGAGGCGGAGGACCGCTCTATGGAGTTCTGATGATGAACGATAGGAGAACAGTCACCCCTTGATGGTCGCACCCTGTTCGTACGGATGAATTCATTGCTGCTGTGTGCAAGATTGTAAGTACAAAATACGAGAAGGCGGCGCAAGCTCTCGGAACGATTTGCAGGGTCTGTACGCGCTTTGGCCGAGACCTAATACATCTCCAAGCTCATTCCATCGTGGATCTCATAATCGCCCAAGGTGATGTGGTCTTTGTACACGGTATACCTGTGATTATATTCGACATGAGAGGATTGGCATGCGATGGGCATCGGGGGAAGATGTTGTGTTCGCGTACCATTTCTTCAAAATGATCTTGGACGAATCTGTGCCGGTCTGGGCGGCGATTAGCTTCTTGAGATCGCCGACTGTATCATCAGGGCTGCATTTCACTCGGACTTGGAACCGATCTGAGTTTCGGTTTGATGTCAAAAAGAGTGGGGTGACGTACCCTTGCGTCCCAGACGGTCGTTAGCAATCACCTGCAATGGCGAAAACACACAATCGATAAGAGCGTAGACACAGGGTAAAAGTTGCGAGACGGACTTCAATCAACGCCATGATGGAAGGAAAGAGATCGAGAAGGGTGAGAAAGAAAACAGCCGAGTCACACGTTTTACACCACCGACGATCGTCACCACTTATGGACAGAACAACATGTTGCTATCTACAAACGCAAATCACGGTGGTGGCACTACATAACATACAGGGAGTATCACATCGTCAATGTGTCGTATCAGTCGTGGGGGCTCAACGCTATAACCCCCGCTAAAGCTGGTTTCTCGATCGTATCACCTAGTACGACTACATTCCGTCAGGTCAAGACCATCAGCGAAGGGGCGTGGACCTTACCTCTCCGTCATTCGTAACGAGTTAGAACCTTTACCCTCGAACTTCTTCGCTTCCCAGGCGTGATACGTCTCCTTAACGCCACAACATCCGCAGACGGGGACAGAGAGGAGAATCATTCCCAACCACGACAACACAACTCCAACGAGTACCAACCACAACCCATTTCCCCACTCAACATCAAAACTCCCCCCGGTCAACCCTGGGACTCGGTCTCTCGCAATAATAATGATGGCGAGGTCCGCGGCCAGAACGATTGAGCTTAAGAAAGTGTTGACGATGGTGAAGATCAGTGAGATGATGTGCATCGAGCGGCTCTCGAGGAACAGGGACGTGGCGGCTCCGATGAATGAGAGTGCTGCGACGATGGGATGAAGAACGAGGAGGGCCGTTAACCCGCCAAGGACGGCCTCTGCGAGCTCTGGGTATCCGGTGATTTCCAAGATCGAGTCGGGTATCTGGTAGCCCACTGCGGGCCCGAAGCAAGTACCATCAGGATCCTCCCACACCCCGTTATCCTGATCAAACGCGCTGCAGTGGGGACGGACGCGCGGAGGAAGGTACGAGGAGTTTGAGCCAATCATATCGTCTGGGCCGAATCGTGGCAACGAGGCTCACCTATACCCACATACTCCCCATACTCCGAATCTCAACCTGGTGGCGACAGATGTAACTGGCTGGCCAGGCTGCACATGCGCGTTCACACCCAAAATGTATATCGACTTTATAATCGGCACGGAAAGAGCGGCAAAGAGGAAGAGCAGGAACTCCGTCAGCAACAGCCCTGCGGTGACTATCGACAAGGTTCTGTGCCTTTGTAACGGTTTCATGACTACAAACTTCATGGCTGCAAACCCACGGGCAGGGAGTTGGAGATGGGGGTTGTCACTTGGAGCTGGGAGGAAGAACGGCAGGGGGAATTCCGAACTGCCGTCAAGTTGGGAGAACCCCCCAGAACGAGCGGATCACTGTCAAGCAGACACGCGATCGATCGGACTCTGCTTGGCCAAGCGTCTACAAGTGCCACATCCTCAGACCCTGGTTCGCTGGATCCCGCCACATCATCACACAAGGAGTCAAATGGCAGCAACATTTCTGGCTATTCCCAGGTACGATTATAAGAGTATTACAGATGGCGATAACTTAGGGCTAATGGCTACAGGTTTACGGTCCCATGACACGCATTGGAGGTTACAACAAACTGAGCAACGTCCAGAGGAACATCGCCATAAATCCCATGCCGGTGGAGATTGACAAAGCATTGCTCCCGTTAGGGCTGTATTCCGTGCTGTTGCTGGTCTCTAGCTTTTCGAGAGGTCAGTTCCTCCAGAAGCTGAACTTGAGAGGCGACGACCTACCACTTTGCCGTAGCCGTTGCAATTCTCTGTGCACCCAAGGTGGACTCCTGTATCCTGCAGCATTCCCATATCTGTTGGGAGGGCTGTCAAATAGCAAAGCGATCCCCGTGTGAGCACAACTTTCGCGTCGCACGATTCGATCCACTGACCTGACGTCAAAGTAGCCAAGAGGATAGCGATCAAAAACTTGAAGAGGGTGTTTCGTTGGTTATTCATCGTGGCAGAGATCACGCTGCTCTGCTAAAAGGATGTTGTACGTGCAGAAGGTACGTGTCGATCCTGCGACCAGTGATGTGGAAAAGAAGAGTAGGAACCGGGCAAGGGGACAACCCGTTGAAAGGTGAGTAGAATCTCTTCAACTACTTCCCATCTTATAGCCATCGTAGCTTGAATGGGTGAGAGCTCACCCCGTTTTCATGCCCATATCCGGCACAAGCTTAAGAGTCTACATCATCGGCCCTTTGATCGTTGAACTTCCCGCCATTCGCGCCCCTTGGGACGAATAATGGCGACGCGTCATCACGTGACTCAAGATGCACCGGAACCTTTGTCCTTGAATATCCTTGGGACGCGAGATAAGACGTACCGGGTGATGTTTCTCTTTGATGTTGCTCGGGTCTGCTCGGGTTCCGTTTCTCAAAGGGCTCAAAGGGACCCCAAACGATGCCTTTCTTTCCGCCAGGGTTATCTAAACGGCTCATCAAGGCGACCTCTCCCTGTTTCAGTTTTTCGGTTCTCCCCCCGCTTCACAGACCAAATCTTGATGTGCTATCTTCAAGTCGCACTCCGGACCCCCCATCCGCCGGCATCTGAAACGAAACGGTTAGTCTACGTCTAGACTTTGGACAGGTCGAACCCTGACGCCTCGGCAACAGTCGCCCCCCTCCCTGGCCGTTCGTTTACGCAGGGCAACTTAAAAAAACAGCCGTTTTCAACGTTCCCGCACCGGAGCTCGTGGTGGTCATCTCCGTCTTGAGGCACTTCGCTCAGGTCCGTAAAGGGTGCGACCCGATCAAGCCACTCGATCTTGCCTTACAACATAGATGATGCCAACCCCATTCGAACTGTCACGTCCTACGTCCAACAGTCACAAAAGATGCCAGAAGAGTGTTGGTCGGCTAGGTTGATCCACATCACACCCTAGATATTCATGTCTATTTCCCCCGGCTCCCCCCCCCCGACCCGACGCACGCGGCAGAAGGACTACGCGGGAGCGGCGCCACCCTGTTGCCTCGTGGGATCTCGTGGGGTGGTGATACGATAACCCTCGGCAACCCGTCCCACGCCATACACTGGATCCTAGAACCATGGTTTGACTTTGTTACGACAACGAGCCACTCGGCTATCTTGCCTCCGACGAACGGGTACCATTATTACGCGCACCGCGGGCATCATTACGCTTTAAGGACTTCTAGACCCCCTCCGTTGGATGCTATCCCGCACTTTCCGCCAATCCGGAACACGCGTCCCTCCTCCGCACCTCGCCGTAATGATGTCTGCTCCTCGCTGCCGCTCCCCTCTTGCACACTCGTGGCTTATGATCTGTGACCGGGACATACACTCGACTTGTATTCAAGAGGCACGCGTCTGTTTTACATTTTCCTCGTGACGGCTTTGTGAAGAGTTACTTATCTTCGTCTCGACCTCTTGATGCGTTCATTCTGCCGGGCATTTGCCTACAAGTTCCGTGATCACGGGTTCACCGCTGTAACGTCTTCAATGCCACCTGGATGTGCACGCTGCACCTCGAGGCTTGTATATGCTGATAGCTGTGCCTGCCGCTCCTTCCTCTCGCTCCGTTTCGGAACATCTGGGACCCAAGATCTGGTTATTTTGCTGCTTCCCATCAACACGCCTTGGGTTTGGGGGAGCAAACCATTCCAAGGGAAACCTCGAGGGGAACAATGCAACGAGATATTAATTTATTTTACGGCATGGTATAGGATCTCTCCGTTCTTTTGTTGTTGTTGCACGGACTAAGTACGCCGTCTGTCAACCTGCAATATTAGACGTTGGAAGGTTTGGATGACGTTGGCGCCGGGGGGAAGGACGCCACACCTCAAATTGAACAATGGGGCGATATGGGAAATGAGCGCGAAAGGCCAACTTTTTGGATTGGGATCGGCGGCTGGTGTAAGTTCCGCCCCAGGCTGCCAGAGGTATAGACTTTTTTTCTTCTAGCCTGCGCAAGTGACAAGGGCGTGTTCTCAATTGCGACTTTGATCTTCTCCGGTATCCCGATCAAGGGTGGAACGTGGAAACATGTTGACGTATCCCTGGTGTCATCATCTCTCATCATCTCCGTTGGTATGGTAAGATCTCGGGGACTCTTTTGATTATGCGTGCTTCCATGCTCACTACTCAGTCCTGGTGATATGGATCTGCGGTGGCGCAGGTGACCTACGACCTCGGGGTGGGCTATACCCCCCCTCGTTCGACTTGGCCACAAGGGAAGAGCCTCGATTCGATTGGGCTGTCAATCGATATCACCGACCGGTTCGGGAAACATCACAAGGATAAAGGAGGCATGGCTGCACGTCTCCGGGGGGGTATGAATTGATCACTCTTTCCATAATATGAACGGTGTATCAGGTTCATGGGCTGACGACCGATCACTCTTCCTACTAAACTGTATATCGTTCTACCCCACCGCCTTCACGTAGAAGGTTCTGGTTCCAATCTTCTCTCGTAAAGATACGTAGATTTTTAGTCGTAGACCCGCACATATACATATCATCATCCTCTCTCCGACCTCGTTCTTTCAACACTTTCACTTGCCGAAAGCGCGTGGAGTTCATGAGACTTTGAATACAAGTGGGTCGCATCCCTGACCTCGTTCCGACCCGGATTCAATTGAAGCCTCAAAGGATGGTGGTGGGGGAGGGTGATCGTTTTCTCCTGACGCCGTCCCTCTCTTCATCTCGGTCACAGTTGTGGGAGATTCGTCGCGGGGAAAGCGGCCAGACCCAAGAGGAAAAACAGCCCGTTTGGTGGATCTCGCGCGACCGCGCGTGCCACACGCCTTCCACTGTACAACTCTTTCAACTTCCCTCCCTTGGCCAGCAGCGTTGATGACGCGGGGATCAATTGACAGCCACATAATGTAAGGGGGACGTGCAGGGGTTCTTCTAGCCTGTTCGGCCCCTGCTGGAACCTGGCAAACTGCGCACTAGCACCCCACGAATGACGATCCTTCCCCCTCGCCCCGAGCGCGAATTCTCGAGCCTTGTCTCCACGCGCCTTCCTGAACGGACAGACTTTGAGTTACCGCACGAATCGATTATCCGCGCGAGGCGTGTAAGTGAATTGATAGATGACATGCGAGACTGTATTGTGAGAGTGCGTTTTATATACGGATGAGAGGTGAGGTTTGTAGGTCAATACAATAGGGAATCGAATTACTCCACGTGAAAGATGGAAACGGTACGAGTACCAATAGAAGGGAGCGAAAGGCGAAAGGTAGAGAGAGAAAATATAAGACAACGCGTTCGTATCTATAAATGTATCCGGTAATGATTTTTAGTGTAAGAGTTGGAATGCAGTGATATCGGAGAGCGAGACGAGAGACAGACAGAAAACAAGAGGAGAGGGTAAGATAAGACAACGCCAGCCCAAACGGAGACACTATATACGGTGAAAGGTCATGGATATTTGTTTTTTTTACACGAAAATCGCAAGGGAACATCCAAAGGCTATTAGAACACTAAACAACGGTGATGCAGGTGACAGCAAATGTAAGGTACGATAGAGAGGCAACACGACAAAGCGGGCGTGACATAGAACGATTGACTGCGGTCAGCTGAAAGAACGGACAGCGGATTCGTGTGTGTAGGGAGGGGGGGTTGGGTCTGGCATAATGTACGGGACCATCAAGGGGGGAGCTAAAAACAAAACCGAGAGCATACGGAAAAGGGCCACATACACCTTGTGCACAAGGGTATGGACGATAGAAGTTATAACCGAAGAGAAAACCATAACCATCACTTACCGGTCTCCTAGCCGGTACGTGACGAGGGGTGATGGGATCAGCACACCTCGAGTTCCCATTCACCACCCTCGCTACCCTCTCCTGGCATGTTCTTCAGGGCAATCCTGATCCTTTTCCTGGCCCCTGAGAGGTCCTGATCGAGGCTGAGCTCACTCCCAAAATCGAAACCTCCGACGCCCAAAAAGGCATCTTCCGGCTCTGACTTAATATAGCTGTGAATGGGAGATAGGGATCCGGGCGTCGATGGGAGAGAGGAGATGGAACTAGATGAGCCTGATGCAGATGCGGGGGGATGGATGCGAACACGAATCTTGCCGTCCTCTGATGAGATAGCATCAAAGGAGATATCCAGTGACTGGTCGCCCAGCTCTAGTTTCCCACCGTTTATCGCAGCGGAGATGGGGAAGACAGGGCCCTCGTTGGCCATATCAAAGTCGAGGTCCATGGCGTTGGTCATCGACCAGTCGTGTTGGTCTCCAGAGATCAACGAGTTGAAGTCGAAGGAGCTGTAGGTGCCGAGGGAGCTCAGGGATTGGTCGGAGAGGGGAAGCGAAAATCTCGAGGGGACATTGGACTGGGCGGGGACGGACAAGAGCGACGGGAGGGCACAGAGAAGAACCTTTGTTTGGAAACGGGCGTTAGCGAATCTGAAACTGACGGGTGGCTCGGTAAACGGAGATGGGACCCCGAAAGGAGGTGGGACCCCAGGAAATAGAGTTTGGATGGGGATTGCCGAGACAGGAACAGAGGTGCAAAAATGCTCACCATCAGACCAAGGCCCGCGCCAGATTTGTTTGGAGCAGAGCGGGAGGCAGGGGGAGGAAGCTCTGGCTCGGTGGCCTCAATCTTGACTGCGGGGGGTTGTGATTCCGCTTCTTCTAATCGAGCGCTCAACTGCTGCGTGCGTTGTTCCGCGGCAGCGAGTCGCGCCTTGAGCAGCTCAATCTCGGACAATGCAGGCGACTCCTCTCCGCGGGTGAGGGCGAGGAGGCGAGCGTTCTCTTGCTCGAGCTCCGCAACTCGGCTGGAACGTGGAGATTAGATTCATAATTAGGTAAAAAATGAAGACGGGGAAACGTACATCTCCATGTGTTCAAACTCTTCCCGTTTTCTTTGACGGCTGAGGAAAGCGGCCGCACGGTTCTTCACGAGACGGGCCTCGCGTTTGCTGAGGCCGGAGACGTCGGGCGGGATAAAGTCCTTAGTGCTCATGCGTTCCCGTGGTTTCCGGCTTCCGGTTGTGGTGAAGGATCCTTGGCGCTTAACGCCTCCGGAGAAGGACTGCTGTTCGGTGCCCATGGAAGGCGATGGAGACCGGCCGGTCAAGGGGGTCGCAGGGAGATCAAAGAGCTGGTGGGTGGGCATGCAGAGCTGTTCGCCGTCGGAAGAGCTCTCTGGGGAGAGACGCGACTTGAGCTGCATGGTGGGCGAGTCTGGGGCGGAGGTGGGGAGGGGCGATGCAGGGAGGGAATAATCTGATTGGGAATAGGATGAGAAGAGGGCGTCTTGGGAGGTGGACCAGGGAGCCGCCTCGGAGACGGGGGAGGAGAGGACGTCCGTGGAAACGAAGTGGGAGAGGTGCGCCATTTTATTTAAGGGAGGAATATACGATATATGTAAGGGTAAAGAGAAAAGAGAATATGCCGACTTGAGGGGAGAGCGGAGGAGATGGTTGTGGTTGAGAATCAAGGAGATATGAGCAACGGGGTGATTTGATATTTAACCAGAGTTGCTTCCGGGGGCGCACGTGTTCGGTAGAATTACATCCTTCCGAGTCGACATCAAGAGGCGCACGAGTTCTGATCTCTTCCAAACAGAACGGGGGGTGCTGGACAGAGGGGCGGGCGGGGAGATGGGCTGGCCGTACCGTAGCTGTACTTTGTTTCGAGTCCAACTAAGCAAGATGATCTAACCGCACGGAGACCGCTCAGTAAGCAGACGGTCTACGCGGCCGAAACCATTCTTAAACCCCCCACATCCGCCCCACCGCCCCCCGTCGATCCATGGCATCCCACGTCCTCCAGCTTCACCCCCGCGCCACAGGGCTCGCGGAAGCGACCGCCAGCAACCACCAGGCTGACTGCGAGCTCGTCTTGTACGGCGGTTGGGTGCGTCCTCCGGATCCGACCGTGTTGATCTCGCTTGATGCTCACTCCACACACACAAGTTCTGCCCCTTCACACAGAAATGCTGGATAGCTCTTGAGGAACGCGGAATACCGTACAAGTACGTCGAGACTAACCCGTTCAACAAGGACCCTGCACTGCTCGGTGAGTGACCCTGAGCGCGAAAAGGAAATCTTAGCCTGATCGCTCAATATCAATCCCTCCTCCTCCCCCATCCCGATTTCATACTCGCCCGACACCATCGCTTGTCCCGTACCGATGTGTCCGTCCCCTCTACCCGCCGGATAACCAATATGCAGCTCTCAACCCCAAAGGATTGATCCCCGCTCTCACCCATCAGGGAAGACCGCTTCACGACTCTCATGTCATCCTCGAGTTCCTCGAAGATGCCTACCCCCAATACGAACCCCATATGATACCGACCGACCCCTATCTCGCCGCTCAAGCCAGGATCTGGGTCGATTTCATCAACAAGTTCATCGTACCTGGCTACTTCCGCCTCTTCCACGCTCAGACCCCTGAGCTCCAGGCCGCCACCCTTAGCGAATGGGTCAAATATCTCCAATGCTACATCGACCAGGTCCGCGGCCCATACTTCTTTGGAGAGGAATTCAGCGTCGTCGATCTCTCCATAACCTGTTGGGCCATGAGGGATTGGATTCTTGTCGAACGCAGAGGTTTCAGAAGGGAGGATGTCTCCCCCAAGTTCGCCGCTTACTGCGAGCTCTTGACAAAGCGACCGACCGTCCTCAGAACTTTCTCTGTGCGTGTGCCTTTTCCTTAGTCACTCGTATTACCCTGACGCCTCAACTACCCACAGAACAAGGAGAACTACGAGGCAATTTATGCCCTGCACCTCGCTGGTACAATCAAGTCTTCCATCGTGGATGCAATCAAGAGTGGGAGATCACTTCCCTGATCTGGGGACGAATAAACTTAGTGAACCCCTTTTCAACGAACCGACCTTTTCCGTCTTCACTTAACGCACTTGTCGATCGGCTGTTTCCTTTTGTTTGTTTTTTCCTCCCTTAGTTGTCGTTTCGGAGCGAGACAAATTGCAGTTGATATAGGTAAAGTAGAGTGCTGTTCCCCAAGTAACAGACTCGCCAATGGGTAAAATATGATGCGTGTACACGTCCATCTCACGTGTGTTATTTGACGACACTGCCGTCTCCTCGGACGTACATCCTCGCGTGCATGTCAGCACATTTGTCGATCAGGTTCGTACTGATCACCTCCGATCCCATGCACGTCCTCTGTCATCAAACAGACTAGGGTTAGCACCCAGTGTGCGTGCATGAAGCACGTTCCCGAGTTCCAACAAAAGATACAAAGAATGCATAGACTCACGAGAGCAAATGAAGCGCCACGATATACGAAACCAAAAATTTCCTTAAAGTCTGGATCGTCCTTTTTGATGCCGTATTTCAACAAGAACTTTACTGCAGACTTCTTCACCTCCTATAACCGCGCGTCAAAAATGCATTGGCGTATCTCGGAAATAAAAGAAGAGTGTGGCGTGTCCACACTTACCGCTTTGTTGAGGGTTTCAAACTGTTCTCTGCTCAGACCCTCGATCTTTCCTTTTCCTTTGCTCTTCGCGGACAAAGCCGAAGCAGCCACCGGTGTGGAATCGAATACATCGTCCGGAACCCTAAAGCTTGCACTTCTTCCCAGGCCTTTTGTCGTCTCCTTTCCACGCTTAATGGAGGGATCTCCCACTTCCGGTCCTTTGAGTTTCGAGCTTGACGCTCGTTGTAGTTGACCTGTTTTCTTCCCAAATATCATTAATGGAGGCTTCCGAGGTGTAGGGTCGTCGGGCCGGGGAAGTCTCATCACCGGTGGCGGGATGGAAGGCGCCGGCACGATCCTCCTCGCTACCAATGACAACTCTGGAGGTGTAACAGAAGTTCCTGTGGAGATAGGATACCCTTGGACCTGCGATTCGGGTTCGGTAGAGGGCAGATGGCCGTAGATCAAGATTTCCGACGATCCTTGAGCATCTGTGATGATTTCCTCGAGTAAGTAAAGGATGCGGTGCGCGGATATCCATTTGAACCAGACACACAAATAAATGGCAAACGAAAAGGAACGAACCCTGATCTCCGAGGCCGACTCGGACGCCATATTCCGTTCGACCACTCTCGGCATTGACGGGAGATGAGCAGAGGAGATTGTCGAAGTATACTTGGGTGAGCGTAGACAGTGGGTAGATGTATCTATGAGACAAAAAATATCATTAAATTAGCATCCGGGCAAGTCTCATCTCGGTCTGATAGAGGTGTAGTGATAGGTGGGGGGGGGGGGAAAGGTTGGAGAAGGTGACCTTACACGTTCGCGTTGAATGATCCATCTACATGGACATCCGCGATCTTCGTCGTCCCCAGGAACTGTAACGTTGGCCTTCCACGCATACTCTCAAGCGCCAATGCCAGCGGGTTTTCCAATAGATCCAACTTGGACTTCCCGCTCGGCGTCAACGTCACGGCAGGGTTCCCTCGTTCTCCAGGCACAGAAGGCACAGT
>Ga0307513_10005829_pt1 | contig 16182 bp, 9 predicted proteins | sample 15_EM_MG_FD_202174 | JGI IMG/M metagenome (GOLD analysis project Ga0307513, IMG submission 202174) | Populus trichocarpa ectomycorrhiza microbial communities from riparian zone in the Pacific Northwest, United States - 15_EM | ecosystem: Host-associated > Plants > Roots > Unclassified | place... | reverse complement strand
GCGGCCAGCGCCGCGGCTTGCGTGTCGCCGATCCCGTCGGCCACTGCCGCCACGCCGTCGCGGATCGCCACAGCATCGGCGGCCACCGCCCGCAACCCCCGCCGCGTCGCCGAGCCGGAGATCAGGCGCTGCGGGTGGTCGAGGGTCGTCATGACCTCAGGATGCGCGCGGGACCTGTGGGCAAGCTGTGCGAACCGTGAGGAATCGCCGGTGGACCGGGCACGGCACCCGTCGGGGTGACGTGCCCGGTCGACCTCAGCTGCAGCGCTCGATGATCAGCTCACGAACCCGCTTGGCGTCGGCCTTGCCACCGGTCGCCTTCATGACGGCTCCGACGATCGCGCCGGCGGCCGCCACCTTGCCGCCACGGATCTTGTCGGCGACGTCGGGCTGCGCGGCCAGTGCCGCGTCGACGGCGGCGACCAACTCACCCTCGTCCGACACGACGAGCCCGCGGGCCGCGACGACGGCGTCGACGTCACCCTCGCCGGCGAGCACACCGTCGACGGCGGAGCGGGCCAGCTTGTTGGTGAGCGCACCCGAGGAGACCAGCTCGATCACGTGCGCGACCTGCGCGGGCGTGATCGGCAGCTCGTCGAGGGCAACCTCGCGGGTGTTGGCCTGCTGGGTCAGGTACGCGACCCACCACGAGCGGGCGTCGCCTGCGGGGGCACCGGCCGCGACGGTGGCCTCGATGAGGTCCAGCGCGCCGGCGTTGACCAGGTCGCGCAGCTCCTCGTCGGACAGCTGCCACTCCTGCTTCAGCCGCGCGCGCCGGGCCCACGGCAGCTCCGGCATGGTGCCGCGCAGCTCCTCCACCCACTCCGCCGACGGCGCGATCGGCACCAGGTCGGGCTCGGGGAAGTAGCGGTAGTCCTCGGAGGTCTCCTTGCGGCGCCCGGAGCGGGTGCTCGCCGTGTCCTCCTGGAAGTGCCGCGTCTCCTGGATCACCTCGCCGCCGGCGAGCAGCACACCCGCCTGCCGCGACATCTCGTAGCGCACGGCCCGCTCGACCGAGCGCAGCGAGTTGACGTTCTTCGTCTCGCTGCGGGTGCCCAGCTCGCCGGAGTCGCGCGGCGCCAGCGACAGGTTCACGTCGCAGCGCATCGACCCCTGGTCCATCCGCACGTCGGAGACGCCGAGCGCCTTCACCAGATCGCGCAGCGCCGTGACGTAGGCGCGGGCGATCTCCGGGGCGCGCTCACGGGTGCCCGGGATCATCTTCGTGACGATCTCGATCAGCGGCACACCGGCGCGGTTGTAGTCGAGCAGCGAGTACTCGGCGCCGTGGATGCGCCCCGTCGCGCCGCCGACGTGCAGCGACTTGCCGGTGTCCTCCTCCATGTGCGCCCGCTCGATGCCGACGCGGAACGTCTCGCCGTCGTCGAGGATCACGTCGAGGTAGCCGTCGAACGCGATCGGCTCGTCGTACTGCGACGTCTGGAAGTTCTTCGGCATGTCCGGGTAGAAGTAGTTCTTCCGGGCGAACCGGCACCACGGCGCGATCGAGCAGTTCAGCGCCAGCCCGATGCGGATCGCCGCCTCGACGGCGCTGCGGTTGACCACCGGCAGCGAGCCGGGCAGGCCCAGGCAGGTCGGGCACACCTGGGTGTTGGGCTCGGCACCGAACTCGGTGGGGCAGCCACAGAACATCTTCGTCTGCGTCGACAGCTCGACGTGCACCTCGAGACCGAGCGTCGGGTCGAACTTCTCGAGCACCTCGTCGAAGTCGATGAGGTCGTACGTCGGGGCTGTCATGCCTTCACCTCCGGCATCGGCGCGGGCCCACGCGCGGCCTCGTACGCCGCCGCGACCCGGTACATCACGGCCTCGCCCAGCGCGGGCGCCATCACCTGCAGCCCGACGGGCAGCCCGTCGGCGAGCCCCGACGGCACCGACAGCGCCGCGGTGCCCGCGAGGTTCGTCGGGATCGTGGCCAGGTCGTTCAGGTACATGCTGACCGGGTCGTCGATCTTGGCGCCGATCGGGAACGCCGTGGTGGGCGTTGCCGGCGAGAGCAGCACGTCGGCCTGCTGGAACGCGGCCGCGAAGTCGCGCGCGATGAGCGTGCGCACCTTCTGGGCCTGCCCGTAGTAGGCGTCGTAGTAGCCCGCCGAGAGCGCGTACGTGCCGAGCATGATGCGCCGCTTCACTTCGGGACCGAAGCCGATCTCACGGGTCGCCGCCATCACCTCCTCGGCGCTCGCACCCTGATTCACCCGCAGGCCGTAGCGCATGGCGTCGAACCGTGCGAGGTTCGACGACACCTCGCTCGGCAGGATCAGGTAGTACGCCGAGATACCGGTGGTGAAGTGCGGGCAGCTCACCTCGACGACGTCGGCGCCGAGCTTCTCCAGCTGCCGCACGGCCGCGTCGAACGACGCCTGCACACCCGCTTCGTAGCCCTCGCCCGTCAGCTCGCGGACGACGCCCACGCGCAGCCCGGACAGGTCGCCGGACGCGCCCTGCTTCGTTGCCGCGACGACGGAGGGCACCGGCTGGTCGATCGAGGTGGAGTCGAGCGGGTCGTAGCCGGCGATGACCTCGTGCAGCAGCGCAGCGTCGAGCACGGTGCGCGCGCAGGGTCCGGCCTGGTCGAGCGACGACGCGCAGGCGATCAGGCCGTAGCGCGACACCCCGCCGTAGGTGGGCTTGACGCCGACCGTGCCGGTGAAGGCGGCCGGCTGGCGGATCGAGCCGCCGGTGTCGGTGCCGATCGCGAGCGGGGCCTCGAACGCGGCCAGCGAGGCCGCCGAGCCGCCGCCCGAGCCGCCCGGCACGCGGTCGAGGTCCCACGGGTTGTGCGTGGTGCCGTAGGCCGAGTGCTCGGTGGAGGAGCCCATCGCGAACTCGTCCATGTTGGTCTTGCCGAGGATCGTGATCCCCGCGGCGCGCAGCCGCGCGGTGACCGTCGCGTCGTACGGCGGGCGCCAACCCTCGAGGATCTTCGAGCCGGCGGTCGTCGGCATGTCGATCGTGGTGAAGACGTCCTTCAGCGCGAGCGGCACGCCCGCCAGCGGCGACGCCGGCTCCTGCGCCTCGTCCACGAGAGTGGCCGACTGGATCGCCCCCTCCTCCGCGACGTGCAGGAACGCATGCACGGCCCCGTCGACCTCGGCGATGCGATCGAGGTGCGCACGCGCGACCTCGACGGCCGAGACCTCCTTGGTGCGGATCAGCTCGGCCAGCTCGGCGGCCGTCTTGCGGATCAGCTCGCTCACTGTTCCTCCCCCAGGATCCGGGGAACGCGGAAACGGCCGTCCTGGCTCGCCGGGGCACCCGCGAGTGCCTGCTCCTGGGTCAGTCCAGGGCGCAGCTCGTCGGGCCGGAAGACGTTCTCCAATGGCACGGCGTGCGAGGTGGGCGGCACGTCGACGGCGGCGATCTCGCCCACCTTCGCGACCCACTCGATGATCGTGTCGAGCTGGCCGGCGAACAGGTCGAGCTCGTCCTCGGTGACGGCGAGCCGGGCCAGCCGCGCCAGGTGCGCGACGTCGTCGCGACCCAATGTCGGGCCCGGGGATCCGGGATCGGCGGACATGTCCCTCCAGGGGATTCACTGCAGTTGGAACGATGAAACGGGGTGCGGCGGAGGCTGCAGCGCCGGGTCCGCCGTCGTCACCGCGAGTCTAGGCGCGAGCACCACAGCGTTTTCGGGCGGCCGTCCACCTGCAGGAAAGCCCACGTTTCCGCCACCGATCGGCGGGAACGTGGGCCTTCCTGCGGTCCTTGCGACGGTCAGGGCTGGATCGGCATCGTCGGGTCGGGCTTGTCGCCGGGCTGGTCCTCGGCCGGCACGATCAGCTTTCCTTCCAGCCGCAGCGGCGCCGACGCGGTGCGGGTGCTGCCGAAGCGGTCGGTCGCCGTCACCGTCACGGTCGTATCGACGTCGGCGCCGGACACGCTGCGGATCACGCACGTCGGGCCGGCAATGGTCGTCTGCGCAATGCCGGGCACCGGCGCGGGTAGATCCATCCGGCCGGAGCGCTTCCCGCCGACCCGCCACTCGTAGGAGATCGGGGCCTCCAGCCGCTCCGGCAGCGCCCGGAACCGCACGGTGGTCGAGAGGTGGAAGACGGCCCCCGCCGGGCTCGTGCCGGCCGGTGCACTGGTGTGGTCGAGCACCTGACGGGTCAACCGCACCCGGCGCGGCGTGGCCACGAGCGTGCCGTAGATCTCCAGGTCGTCGAGCACCACCGCATCCACGGTGAGCGCACCGAACAGCTCCACGAGCGGGGCCGGGATCACCTGCACCGGCGCGATCGGCCCGGACGTGGCCGCGGTGATCGCAGCCCCGATCTTGCGGCGCACGGCGATGACGAGCGCGGCGACCAGCGCGGCGACGATCCCCACCCCGACGACCCCGCCGGTGATCGCGCCGACCACACCGCCGATGAGCCAGCCGACCACTCCCGCGACGATCGCGAGCACCCCGCCGAGCAGGATGCCGAGCAACCGCAGCCGCACGTGCACGGAGTGCGTCACCTCGCCCACCTCGACGTGCAGCGCGCCCGCCTCAGCGCGGAGGGTGAAGGGCACGCGCAGCGACACGTCCGCCTTGAACAGGGGATGCAGGACCGTCAGCTCAGCCGTGACGACGAACGACTTGTGGAGCGGATCGGCGCCGTCGATGGCCACCTTCAGCTCGCGGATCTCGATCGTCCGCCCGTCCGCCTCCTGCTCGAGCGACAGCCCCGTCCACTCGACGAACGGGACGGGATCCGTGCGCAGCGCCTGGTGGGTCGGCGCGGGCAGCCCGGCCAGCTGCGGGGCGTGCTGGACCTCGCACGCGATCGACCGCAGCAGGAACACGTTGTCGAGGAACAGGCCCGCGGTGCGGTCCACCGGTAGCGGCGAGCGCAGCGCGGCGACATCGCCCTCCGCGTCGGCCAGCAGGCTGGTGAGCACGGCGAGGCAGGCCTGCGTCGTGGCGCCCTGCCCCGGCAGGACGGCGACGGCGAGATCACGCAGGCCGATGTCGCAGGTGGCGGGGCTGCCGCCGGGCAGGTCCACTGCGAACGGGCGCGGGAAGATCCCGCCCACCGCGTCGGCGATCAGCTCGAGCACGGGATCGAGCAGCGAGACGAGCACCAGCGGCAGGCCGAGCAGGGTCACTTCGATGGCGGCCCGGTCGATCACCATCTCCCGATCGGGTCCGGTGCCGGTCGTGCCGAATGCGACGTCGAGGGTGATCTCGGCCGTCAGGCCCGGCAGCGGGGTGTCGGATCCGAGCAGAGTGAGCACCACACCGGCCGTCACGGTCAGCCGAACTCGGCCCTGCACGGCGTCGATGGCGGCGGTCGGCGCGACGACGACGTCGACGAGGCCGAGGGAGAACGCGTCGTTGCTGGGCAGGAGCTCGGCGAGCGCGGCCGACAGGAACGGGCCGAGCAGGTCGGCGAGGATGCCGCCGAGCTGCTCGCCGCCGACGGCGAGGCAGGCGTCGAACCCGCCGAGCGGGTGCGTCGGTGGTGCCGCTGCCGGCCGGGGCACCGGCCGGATCGGACGCGGCCTGCCGACCGTCACCGGCACCCGGTCGAGCGCCAGGCCCGCGGGCAGGGCCGGGGCGGACCGCCGGGTGGCGGCGACGGCGGACAACAGCGCAGGAGCGGCGTCGGGCACGGCAGCGCGGAGCACGGCCTCGGGATCGCGCAGGAACGCGGTGCGGGCCGCCGCGTCGCGCTCCAGGTGCGCACGCAGGCGGGCCGTGACGCGGTCCTGCTCGGCACGGGGCACGCCCGGCAACGTTGGCGCATCGGTGTCGAGGTCGATCGCGAGCGCGGTGAGGCGGGACGCGGGGCGGGTGGTCAGTACGGTCACGGAACTCTTCCTTCACTGGTCGGACGGGCCGGTGACCAGCGTCGGTCGATGCCCCGATCGCCGGTATCAGGGGAATTGACCGAAACCGGCACGGCTGACGACACTCAGCTCGTGACGCTCGCCGCGGCTCGGTCGGCACTGGAGCGCGTGTTCGCGGGCGCCGGCCTCGTCGTCGAACTGCACGGCGAGCCCGGCATCGGACGCACCCACCTCCTCGACGCGATCGCCGCCGAGGCGGGCGCCCGCGCGGCCGTGCTGCGCGGGGCCGCCGCCGGCCCGGACGCGTCCGGCGCGGTGCTCGCGGCCGCGCTGGGCGATGCGAGCCTGCCGACGCTGCTGGCCGGCCGATCCGACCGGCGCCCGCTCGTCCTGCTCCTCGACGACCTGCAGTGGGCCGACGCCGCCACCCATGAGCTGCTGGCCGGCCTCGTCGCCGCACCGCGCGTACCGGGGGTGCTCGGGGTGCTGAGCCGCCGGTCCCCGGCGGGGACCGTGACCTGGTCGGACGGTGTGGACGAGCGCTGGACGATCCGGCCGCTCACCACGGCCGAGGCTGCCCCGCTGCTCGCCGGGCTGCCGCCGGAGCGCGCCGAGGCCGTCCATCGACGGGCGGGCGGTAACCCGTTCCTGATGGTGCACCTCGCGGCCGCCGCCGACGATGCGGTCCCCGCGGTGGTGGTGGAGGAGATCCGCGCCGAGGTCGAGGCGCTGCCCACCGCGACGCGGCGACTGGTGCGCGCGGCGGCCGTACTCGGGGAGCCGGTCGATCCCGAGCTCGCCGCCGTGGTCGCGGGCGGAAACGCCGCGATCGACGCCGGTGGGCTGTTGGTCAACGACGGTGCCGGGCTGCGGTTCCGGCGGCCCGTCGTCGGCGAGGCCGTCTACGCGGGTACGGGTCCGGCGTGGCGGCTGGCAGCGCACGAGCGCGCCGCCGCCGCGCTGACGGCACGCGGGGCCCCGGCCGCCGCGGTGGCGCCACACCTGGAGCGCTGCGCGCGTGCGGGTGACACCGACGCGGCGGCGGTCCTGGTCGCGGCCGGAGCGGCCGAGCCGGTCGCGGCAACAGCGGCCCGCTGGTACGCGGCCGCCGCGCGGCTGTTCCCCGACGGGACCCCGGAGCGGTCCACGGCCGCCGTTGCGCACGCGATCGCGATCGGGCGGGCCGGACAGCTCGGAGTGGCGCGGTCGGCGCTGCGCTCGGCCGGATCGGCGGATCCCGAGGCCGTACGGATGCTGGCCGACCTCGACCGGCTCCTCGGCGGACCCGAGCACGGCACCGACACTCCGGGCCTGCATCTCGTCCGGGCGGACCGACTGGCCGACGCGTGGTCCGGGCCCGCCGATCACGCCGCTGCGTTGGCCCACGCCGTCGAGGCACTGGTGGGAGGGGTCGGCGCGGAGGCCGGTGTCGCCGTCGCGGCGGCGGAGCTGGCATGCGGACGCGCACCGGTGGTCGACGACAGCGCCGTCGATGTCCCGGAACGGCTGAGCAGGCTGGAGCTGGCGGCCGAGCGGCTCGCCGAAGCGTCGCAGCACGCCCTGCGCGGCATCGCGGCGGCAGAGCGAACCGGACAGCCACTCGTTGCGGCCCGCCTGCACGCCACGCTCGCGACGTGCCTGCTGCGTTCCGGCCGGCTCACCGAGGCTCGCGCCGCCGCCGAGGCCGCACGGGCTGCGCTGGCTGCCGTCGATCCGCCGCCCGCCCGCGACATGGCGCGGACCGCCGCGGTGGCGCTTCGCGTGGCCGTATCGGCAGGCGACCGACCGACCGCCGACGCCTGCATCGCCGAGCTGGACGCCGGCCCGTGCCCGCCGCGGGTCGCGCTGGAACTGGCTGCCGCCCGGCCCGAGCGTGTCGCGGCGCTGCTCGTCGACGGTCCGGCGTTGCCGGGGCTCGCGCGCATCGACCGTCCCCGGGCGTACGCGCTGCTCGCCGCGGCCGATCCCGACCGCGCCGCGGAGTGGGTGGCGCGCGCGGAGCTGGCTGTGCGCGGCGTCGACCTGCCAGGGCGGCAGGCGCAGGTCCGGCGCGCCCGAGCTGAGCAGCACCTGGCCGCGGGCCGGCCGGCCGACGCCGTTACCGACGCACGCGCGGCACTGGCCGCCTGCGCCCACCTGCCCGCCGACGCCGGAGTGTCCGGTCTGCTCCTCGGCAAGGCACTGGCCGCAGCCGGGGATCCGGCGGCAGCTCAGGGTGCATGGGAAACCGCCCGCCCGCTGCTGGCGGGCAGCGGTGCTGACGCCTGCGCACAGCTGCTGCGCACCGTCGGCCGTCCCACCGGCTCCCGACCGACCACCGATCCGGACCCGTTGAGCCGGCGCGAGCGCCAGGTCGCCGAGCTCGTCGGCGCGCAGCTGACCAACCGCGAGATCGCCGCCTCCCTCTTCCTGTCGGAGAAGACTGTCGAGAGCCACCTCGCCGCGGTCTTCCGCAAGCTCGGGGTCCGCAGCCGCACCGCGGTCGCCGCCCACCTCCACCGCACCTGACCACCCACCCCGCGAGTTGCCCGGGTCAGGACGGCGAGTCGTGGAAGTGACGACGGCGAGTCGTGGATTTCGGGACGGCGAGATGTGGATTTCGCGACGGCTCTCGCCGGAGCGGTCGTCTCGGAACGGGCATGGCGTCGTCGTGCCGGTCCGGGCAACTCGCCGTCCCGGCCCGGGCAACTCGCCGTCCTGAAATCCACATCTCGCCGTCGTCACTTCCACGACTCGACGTCACGAAGACCACGATTCGCCGTCATGATTTCCACGACTCGCGGCCGCGCCGGGCCCGTCAGTCCAGCGCGTCGAGTGCCTCGACGAGCCCCGTCCGTGAGCGGACGCCGAGCTTGCCGCGGGCACGTGCGAGGTGCCCGGCGACCGTCCGCTCGCTGACGACGAGCCGAGCGGCGATCTCGCGGTCCGAGAGCCCCGCCGCGGCGAGCTCGGCGACTTCCCGTTCCCGCGCCGAGAGTCCCTGAGCGCTGCGTCCCGGCCGTCTGCCCAATGCGCGCAGAGCAAGCACCGCGGGCCGCCGTACGCGCTCCGCCCCGGCGGCCGCCGCGACCGACTCGGCCTCCCGTAGCTCGCGCACCCCGGCCTCGATCCGATCGGACGCCGCCAATGCCTGCCCGGCGAGCACCCGGCTGCGGGCCACCTCCAGCGGGCAGCCGGCGACGCCGAACAGCTCGACCGCCTCCATCGCCGCCTCCGCCGCACGGACGGGATCGGCGCCGGCCAGCTGGACCGCACCACGCGCCCGGGCAGCGGCTGCGGTCCGGCCGGTGAGCCCGAGGCCGGCGGCGGCCCGGGCAGCACGGTCGGCCCAGTCGGCGGCCGCCCGGTGCTCGGCGCCGGCCAGCGCAGCATGGGTCAGGATCTCGTACCAGCGCGGCTGCCATGTCTGCTCGACGTGCGCGAGATCGGCGCCGCCACCCGCGGCCAGCAGCATCGCGACAGCGGTGCGGGGGGCGCCTGCCGCGAGATGGGCCTCTGCGAGCACCGGGCCACAGACCACGCGACCGGCCACGTCGGAGGGCGCCAGCTCCGCGTAGGTGCGGGCGACGAGCGCCAGCGCGAGATCCGTGTCGCCGCGCAGGAGGGCGGCCTCGGCGCGGGTCATGGTCGCCATGCCGAGTGCCAGCCGCGCACCGGTCAGTTCGGCGGCGTCGCCCGCGTCCTCGGCCTCCGTCGCGGCGTCGGCGATCCGACCGCGGGACAGCAACGTGCACGCGAGTCCCGCCTGTAGCTCGGCGAGCACGAAGCCGAGCCCGCGACGACGGGTGATGTCGCGGCCGCGGGTGAACGTGGCCTCGGCCGCTGCGTAGTCCTCCGTGAACCACTGCGCCCAGCCGAGCCAGGCGATCAATCCGATGCGGCGCGCCAGCTGCGACTCGTCGAACCCGGTGGCGATCCGGGCCGCCTCCGCCGCGCACGCGCGGGCCGCCGGCACGTCCGCCACGTGGTACTCGGCGACGGCGAGCGTGGCCGCGGTCCACGCGCGGAGCCCGTCGTCGTCACCGGTGCGGGCGATCGCCCGGGCCTCCGCGGCCGCGGCCCGCATCGCGCGGTAGTCACCCGTGTGCATGCCCACCGCCGCCATCGCGACCTGCAGCCACGCCGCCGCGGGCGAGCGCGCATCGGGCTGCCCGGCGAGCGTCTCGCCGAGCAGTGCTCGTGCCGTGTCGTGGTGGCCCAGCTGGAGGTCGAGGTTCGCGGTGAGGACCACGACGTCGGCGCGGTCGCTGCCCGGCGGCACGAGCTCCGCCAGCTCGGTCAGCGCCTCCCGGGCCGCGGCCAGGCGACCGGCAGTACCGAGCGCCTTCGCGAGCCTGCGCAGCAGGCCGGCGCGGGTGGCCGGGTCGGCGGCGGCCAGGTCCACGGCACCGCGCAACCAGCCGGCCGCCGTCGCAGGCGAGCGCGCCGCCACCTCTGCCGCGGCGGCCGTGAGCAGCGCGATCGCGTCGCGGTCACCCGGTCGGGCGGCGGCCAGGACGTGCGGTGCCCGCTCCGTCGCCGATGCGTTCCGCACAGCGAGCTCGGCCGCGAGCCGCGCGTGTGCCGCGCGCCGCCAGCGCGCTCCCGCCAGCTCGTGGACGGCCTCGCGGAGGAGCGGATGCCGGAACCGGAACCGGCGCGGATCGGGAGTCACGATGACGAGATCGACGGCTACGAGCACGTCGACGGCGTCAAGGGCGTCGTCGACGTCCAGACCGGCAGCCGACGCTGCGAGCAGCGGATCGAACGGTTCGCCGGTCACCGCGGCCCCTTGGGCGGCGAGCCGGACCTGGTCGGGCAGCGCCGCGAACTCCGCCCGCAGCGCGGCCAGCACCGACGTGGGCACGGACGGTCCGCGATGGCGCGCCAGTTCCCGCAGGTAGAACGGGTTGCCGCCGCTGGACGCGACCAGCTCGGCACGCCGGGCGACCGGCAGCTCGGCGAGCAGGGTCACGGCCACGGTCGGCGGCAGCGGTCCGAGTCGGATATGGACGTCGCCATCGGCCGGCACGAGCGCCCGGCGCAGCAGCGGTGCGAGCCGGCCGGTGCGGTGCCCGACGGCCAGGACCATCCGGGGCACCCGATGCCGCAGCAGGTGTGCGAGCACCTCCTGAGTGGCCGGATCGGCCCAGTGCACGTCGTCCAGCACGAGCAGCAGCGGCTCGCGGTCGGCGATCCGCGCGGCGATCCGACCGACCGCACGGGCAATGCGGTAGCGCTCGTCGCCCAGCGCCCGGAGATCGGCGTCCACGGAGACGCGCGCCAGCACGTCCGGCCCGAGCGCGGCACGGTCGGCAGCGGTCAGCGCTGCGACGAGGCCTTCGGTGACAGCGGCCAGCGGACCCGACGGAGCCCCGTCGAACTGGGTGGCGGCGCCGCTCACCACCCGGAAGCCGGCACCGGAAGCGGCCGCAGCCAGCGCCGCGAGCACCGCCGACTTGCCGATCCCCGGCGGACCCGACACCACGACGGCCGGCGCGGCATCCGCGCCGATCAGGACGTCGGAGAACCGGGCCAGTTCGGCCTCCCGGCCGGGGAGGGGATCCGCCCGCACGGGTGCGCAGCGTAGAGAGCGCGGCACCGATGGGTCGAGAGTTCGGCGGGCGCGGGCTCCGGACTGTGCCGGTTCGGCCTCGGCCTGACAGAATCACGGGTCGGCGCGCCCGTGGACGCCGGCTGCAGCGGCGCGGCCGCGTCCGGGCAGCCTTTTCGACAAGCAGCAACGGAAGGGCGGGCGGCGTGTCGTTCCTGCTCCGGGTAGTGCTCCCGGACCAGCCTGGCAGTCTGGGTGCGGTCGCCACCGCACTCGGCGTCGCCGGTGCGGACATCCTCGGTGTGGACGTGGTGGAGCGCGCCGGCGGCCTGGCCATCGACGACCTCGCCGTCGAGCTGCCCGCGGAGCGACCACCGGACGTCCTGATCACGGCCGCGGAATCGGTGCCGGGCGTGGTCGTGGAGTCGGTGCGGCCGCACTCCGGGCACCTCGACACCCACCGCGAGCTGGAGCTGATCGAGGCCATCGCCGCCGATCCGGGCAACGGGTTGAAGCTGCTGGCCGACGGCGTGCCGCGCATCTTCCGGGCCGGTTGGGCGCTGGTCGCCGTCCGTGAGGGCACTCGGTCCTACAGGCTCGCGGAGAGCAACGCCGCCCCCGACACGCGGGCAGGGGACCTGCCCTGGCTGCCGCTCGAGCGCGCCATCGTGATCGACCCCGCCCTGCACTGGGTGCCCGAGCCGTGGACCGATCTCGACACCGAGCTCGCCGCCGCACCCATGGGTGGAGCGGCGCAGGCACTCGTCGCGGGCCGTGTCGGCGGGCCGGCGTTCCGTCCCTCGGAAGTGGCGCGGCTCGCCCACCTGGCCGGGATCGTGACGACGATACTGGCGACGTGACCGAGCTTGCGAGGTCACCATCCAGCACAGCACGAATCGGCGCGTCGCCGACGAGCGCCAGCGAGGAGGTGACGTGACGACCCACGCTGCCGACGGGTTGGACCGGCCGTGGGGTCGGGTTCCCTCGTGGGTGGCCGAGGCGCTGCGACCCGAGCTCGACGGCGCGTCCGACGAGATCATCGCGGCCGTGCGCGCCGAGGTGCCCGACTTCGCGCGTCCCATGACCGGCCGGTTCGGCATGCGCATCACCGAGGGCGTCACGGTGGCGCTGAACCAGTTCCTCGACCTCCTCGGCCGCGACGAACCGCTCACCGACGTGCGCATCTACCGCTCGCTGGGCCAGCTGGAACACGGTGAGGGCCGCACGCTGGCCGCGCTGCAGGCCACCTACCAGGTGTCGAGCCGCATCCTCTGGCGTCGGCTGGCGGCCAGCGACACTGCCCGCACCCTGCCGGCCGAGGTGATCTTCCGGTTGGCCGAGGCCCTGTTCACCTACATCGAGGCGGTCTCCGCCGCGTCCGTCGAGGGTTGGGCCGCCGAGGAGGCCGGGCGGGTCGGTTCCGTGCAGACGCGCCGGCACGCACTCGTCGAGGTGCTCGCGCGCCGCCCGCCCGCGTCGGTCGCGGAGATCGAGGCGGCCGCCGTCGAAGCCGGATGGCACGTGCCCGCCAAGGTCGCGGCGCTCGTCGTCGAGGATCCCGTCGCCGTCGCCGGACGGCTGCCCGGGGCGATCGGCGCCGACATCGGCCCGTTCGGGATCGTCGTCGTGGCCGCCCCGGACCAGGCCGGGATGGACCGCATCACCGTCGGCCTCCGCGGCCGCTCGGCCGTGCTCGGACCGGCGGTCGAGCCCGTCGACGCCCATCGCTCCGTCGCCCGCGCCCGTGCGGTGTGGGCGCTGCACAGCACCGACGTCGTCGAGCCCGACGCGCAGATCGTGCGCGCCGAGGAGCACTACCTCGCCCTGCTCGTCCACGCCGACCCCGAACTTGCCGACGACCTGCGCGAACGCGCACTGGGCAAGCTGCGCGACCTGCCCGCGGGTGGGTCGATGCGGGCGGAGGAGACGCTGCGGGCGTGGCTCGACGCGCACGGCGACGTCACCGCCACGGCGGGCCTCCTGCACGTCCACCCGCAGACGGTGCGCTACCGCCTCGCCGGGCTGCGCGACCTGCTCGGCGAGGCCATGGACGACCCGGTCCGCCGGCTGGAGCTGGCGCTGGCCCTCCGATTCCCCGGGGAACAGCCCACCGAGCAATGACCCGTTTCTGCTCCGTTCGGAGCAGCTGACGGACGTGTGAATGTCGCTTGGACGACCGCCGTGCGCGCACACGCTCACCTTTCCCGATGGTCACCTGTTACGCGGCAGGGCTGACATCCGAACTTGTCACTGGTGTTCTTCTGCTGTCACACCGCGATCGCGTAGCTCACTACGCATGACCGGCATTTCCGCACGTGACAGCATCGCCGCGGGCCTTCCTCGGCGCCCCCACACCGTTTTCCTGGCAGAAAGGCCCGGCCCATGTCTCGCCGAATCACGTGGAGCGTCGCCGCCAGCGCGACAATTCTCTTCGCCCTCACCGGGTGCACGCAGCAGATCTCCGGCGCCTCCTCGATCCAGAGCGCGGGCCAGGGTGGCAATCTCTGCGCGATCGTCACCGAGCCCGTCAGCCAGGCACTGGAGCAGGCCGGCATCAGCTCGGTCGCCCCGACCGCAGGCGGCGGCACCACCTGCACCTGGACCGACTCGCAGTCCGGGACGAGCGTCACGCTCGCCATGGTGGCCGAGCAGCTCCCGGCGAAGGACGCCGAGACGACGGCAGTGCCGGGCGCCGGATCCGTCACGATCGTCAGCCCGGAGGAGGTGCGGTTCGCCGTCGACGGCCGGCAGTTCCAGCTCCTGCTGGAGTCCGACGGCCCGGCCGACCCGGCCGTGTTGTTCCGCGTCCTGACCGCCGTCTCCTCGGCGCTCGCAGGCCAGAGCGCAGCCCTCCCGGCCGCGCCGGCCCCGCAGGCCGGCAACACCGGGTCGCCCGCCGGCGCCGGCCCGGGCGCCAGCACCGCGCTCGGCGACTCGACGGTCACCGTCACCGACGACAAAGGCCGCCCCGTCCAGCTGCGCAACTCCTCCACACGCGTGCTGGGCGACGAGGAGATCGGGCTCGACAACGGCCAGTCGGTGCCGCTGCGCACCATCGCCACGATCGACGCGAAGCAGACGTCGACCGGGACCACCCTCGCCATCACCCTCGTCGACGGCAAGAAGGTCAGTGGTGCGATCAGCAGTGCTCTCACCTTCACCGGTGACTCCGACGCCGGCTATTACTCGCTGTACTTCGAGAACATCGCGAAGGTGCAGTACCAGCGCGACCTCCCGTTCGTCGCGACGCCGGATCCGAAGGTGGGCCCGTGGACGGCCGCGTCGGTCACGGTGACCTCCGCGGACGGCACGTCGCAGACCGTGACCGCCACGAGCTTCCGGGCGCTGGGGGACGAGGCCATCTCCCTCGACACCGGGCAGCAGGTGGCGCTGCAGCGGATCGCCAAGGTCGAGGCGACGCAGCTGAGCACCGGCACCGATCTGAAGATCACACTGACGAACGGCAAGAAGGTCGCCGGCAGCATCTCCGGGGCCATCGAGTTCTCCGGCGACGCGCCGGGTGGCGCACCCTTCAAGGTGTACGCCTCCAAGGTGCGCACGATCGAGATCAAGCACTGACCGATGACGCCGGCATCGCCGTGCACCCCGAGCGTGGGCTCCGCCCGCCTCGGGGTGTTCGGCGTACAGGCGCTGACGCGATCGCGGTGTGACAGCATGCACGCGTCGGCGCGCGCGGCGCCGGGTCCGAAGACGGGGACCAGGTCATGACGCAGGACGCCACCGCCGAGCTGTTCGGGCCCTACGAGCTGCGCTCGTTGCTCGGCCGCGGCGGGATGGGCGAGGTGTTCCGCGCCTACGACACCGTCCGAAAGCGCACGGTGGCGCTCAAGCGGCTGCCACGCAACCTCGCCAACGACGCCGACTTCCAGGCGCGGTTCCGCCTCGAGGCCGAGATCGCGGCGCGCCTGACCGAGCCCCACATCATCCCGATCCACGACTACGGCGAGATCGACGGCCAGCTCTACATCGATATGCGGCTGATCGTCGGCACCGACCTCGCCGACGTGCTCGCGAAGGAGGGACCGCTGCCGCCCCGGCGGGCCGTCGGGATCGTGGGGCAGGTGGCCAGCGCGCTGGCAGCGGCGCACGCCGAGGGCCTGGTCCACCGCGACGTCAAGCCGTCCAACGTGCTGATCAGCGTCAACGACCGCGGCGAGGACTTCGTCCACCTCGTGGACTTCGGGATCGCCCGCGACGAGAACGCGACCGGGCTCACGGCCACCGGCACCACGATCGGGACGCTCGACTACATGGCGCCCGAGCGGATCGAGCACGGCGAGTGCGACCACCGCGTCGACGTCTACGCGCTGGGCTGCGTGCTCTACGAGGCGCTGACCGCGACCAAGGCGTTCCCCGTCTCCGGCTCGGCCGCGAAGATGTTCGCCCACATCTACACGCCGCCTCCGCGGCCGTCGCAGGCCCGGCCCGCCACTCCGCCCGCGCTCGACGAGGTCGTCGCCGTCGCGATGGCCAAGGCACCCAGGGATCGCTACCGGACCGTCTCCGAACTCGCCACCAGCGCGCTGCGCGCCCTCGACGGGCGGCCCGTGACGCAGGTCCGCGGGCCCGCGACCGCCGGGCCGCCGCCGTCGACCCGGTTCCAGGCCCGGCCGAGTGCGCCGCCGACCGCCACGGCGGGCGTCACGCGGACGGCCGCGGGACCGCCGCCGACCGCGCGTCCGCCGCAGTCCGCCGGCCCCCGGATCGCGTTCCCCGGCAACCCGGGTACGCCGATCCAGCACCGGCCGAGTGCGCCCCCGCAGGGACCTCAGCGGGCCCCGGAGCCACCCGCGCGCTCGCGCCGCACCCTCTACCTCATGCTGGCCGCC